>Ga0137388_10000563_pt1 | contig 21112 bp, 20 predicted proteins | sample 15con2h14AmetaG_FD_104644 | JGI IMG/M metagenome (GOLD analysis project Ga0137388, IMG submission 104644) | Vadose zone soil microbial communities from Angelo Coast Range Reserve, California, USA - 15con2h1.4A metaG | ecosystem: Environmental > Terrestrial > Soil > Vadose zone > Saprolite...
GCTATGACGATGTTAACCTGGGTTCGCCAGCCGAATGGGGAAGTGAATGTATCCTTGTCATCGACAGTCTCTCTCGGCTTTGTGACGCCGCCTATGACTTCCAAGCAAGCATCGCGCGCCCTGGCAAGTCAGGAGAAATTGACACTCGGGCAATCTATGGAGCTGCACAAGATGCTGTTGAGATGGTACTTTCAAACCTCAACAGCAATGCATTCCAAACTAACGTCATCGTCATCGCCCACATTGCGTATCAAGACCAGCCCGACGGCACGAAAAAAGGCTTCCCGCAAGGAGTTGGGCAGAAGCTGAGCCCGAAGATCCCACAGTATTTCAGCAGTGTGGTTTTATACACCAACATCCGCAACAAGCGCACGATTAAAACAAATTCGACAATGCTTGTCGATCTCGCCAACCCGAAGCCGTTTGAGATGTCGCCGGAACTGCCCATCGAGACCGGCTTGGCGACCTTCTTCGAAACCCTGCGCGGGCCAACGACCGCAGCCAGTGCAGATAAACCCAAAGCGGTTGTATTGAAAAGGAGAGTTTGAGATGGACGATCGTGAACAGACATTCGGTGAGGCCCAGACCGCGCAGATGTGGGCGGTCAAAGCAGTGACTTGGCGCTAATGCCCAAACCCACCCGCCCGATGAAGCTTATGGAGATCATGAACCTCCACGCCTACTTCATCTCCCTCATCCCCCCACTCTCCGAACCCGCCAAGGAAATCCTTCGCGAGATCGAGGAGCATATACTTAGCGTTATTCAAAAAGAAAGGCACCCGACCCAGACCAACCCAGCCCATTCACAACCCATCCAAAACCAAACTGAATCAACCCAATACGATAGATTTGGAGCATAAACCCAATGGCCACCAACTTCGAAGACATCCTCTCTCGATCCGTTGACGACATCAAACCGCCGCCGATGTTACCGGAGGGTACCTACCTCTGCGTGGTCCAAGGCTTGCCGGAACAAATCGAATCCAGCAAGAAGAAAACCCCTGGACTCCGCTTCAAGCTCCAAGTCGTCCAGCCCCTCGAAGATGTCGACCCAGCCGAACTCCTCGCCTTCGAAGGCGGGGTTGGTGGAAAGATCGTCAATCATGATCAATGGGTAACGGAAGATAGCCTATTCATGCTCAAGCAATTTGTTGAACACTGCGGCGCGCTTGAGGAAGGCGCTAGCTTGAGTGCGTGCATCGACAACGTGCCGAACTCGAGTGTGCTTGCGTTTATCAAGCATGAAACCAGCGACGAAACCAAGCGCACCTTCGCCAAGATCCAGCGCACCGCACCCGCGGCCTAACCCGTTCCTCCCCAACTGGCCGTGGGCGCAAATGCCACGGCCGTCTTTTTGGAGCCCAGCATGTTCAAACAATACCGCCGCACACAAATCGCCGAGATGATGCCTTGGACGCCCGACTTCGATATGTGCTACGTCAGCGTTTCGGTCCCAGATCAAGAAGCTGGATCGCCAAAGCTCGGCGACATGATCGCGCGCAACCCAAAGAACCACGCCGATCAATGGCTTGTCGCCGCACAATACTTCGCCGACAACTTCGAACCGATGGAGTTCTGAGATGCAAAAACCATTCACCCTCACCGACGAAATGGCCCAGGAGCTTGCCAATGAAGTCTCGTCGCTCGCGCCCCAAGGGGATGAAGCAGCACATGACCCCACTGGAGCGCGGGCTTTCGCGCCAAAGCTACGCAGAAGGCAGATCGATCGACTACATAGCGAAAGCGATGCACCGAGACCATCGAACGATCAGCAGGTTGTTGAAGAAGATCCAATCAACCCAAGCCACTACCGACGACACCCAAGCGGAATAGAATGCATTGATATCACAGAACACATGCTCTTCAACCCAGGCAACGCGGTGAAGTACATCTGGCGGTATATGGATAAGGGTGATCCAGTGGAGAACCTTCGCAAGGCACAGTGGTATTTGGAACGGGAGATATTGAGGCTGACTCGAGTTCCTCGATGACTAAGCCCATCCTCCTCATCGGCGAGCAGCGCGGTGAAGCGGAAGCCCGGATCAATCGAACCTTTGTAGGCGCTACCGGTGCGGAGCTCCTCCGCATGCTTGCCGAAGCCAGTGTGATCTCCCTCACCAACCTTGATTCTGCCCACCTGCGTACCTTCTGGACCACCCGAGACCCATGGTCCCTCGATAAAATCTGGGAGAACCATCGTGAAACACTCATCGCCACCAACGTCTTCAACATCTACCCGCCCGGGAACAAACTCGAATACTTCTGCGGAGGGAAAGCAGCTGCCCTCCCAAACTACGCCAAGCTTCTCAAAGCCGGGTATGTTAGATCTGAGTTCGCCCCGGAACTGGATCGTCTGGGGGATGAAATCCTTTCTCATGATCCTAACCTCATTGTCGCTCTGGGGAATACTGCTATATGGGCTTTGTTGGGGACTACTGGGGTACGGAAACTACGGGGCACAACCGCTGTTAGCACTCATTGCGTTAGCGGGTATAAGCTTTTGTGCACTTACCATCCTAGCGCTGTTCACAGGCAATGGGAGTTGCGACCCACAGTAGTCTCCGACCTATCCAAAATCAACGATGAAAAGGACACCGCGAATGTTGAACGCCCGCCAGTCGAAATTTGGACAGAACCCACGCTTGAAGACATCCAAACCTTCTTCGACAAGTTCGTTAGATTTGGACGTTGCCCTCTCCTTTCTATCGATATTGAAACAACTGGCACCCGGATTACCTGCATTGGATTCGCTCCCAGACCAGACCTTACACTCGTTGTTCCATTCGATGACGAGCGCGCAGAGTCGGGAAGCTATTGGGCTACTCCGCAGCTTGAACGACAATGCTGGCAGCTTGTTCGTGAGGTGCTTGAGGATAGCACAATCAAGAAGCTCTTCCAGAATGGGATGTATGACATCGCCTTCACGCTTAGGAGTTACAAAATCAAAACGCTAGGTGCGATCCACGATACGATGCTATTGCATCACGCGTTACAGCCAGAGAGTTTGAAGAGCTTGGGGTTTCTGGGATCGATCTACACCAACCATGGACCGTGGAAATCGGAACGAAAGCGGAGTGATACAGTGAAGAGGGATGCGTGAAGATCATTCACACCAACTCAACCACCCCAGCCGACATCAAAAACCAATGGGAGCGAGACCAAATCTACAACGGCCTGGATTGCGTCGTCACCCTCGAAGTCTTCAACGCAATCCATAGCCAGCTTGACGCAACCACCGCCAAGACCTATGCATTCTCCCGCGCTCTGCAAGGTCCGGTGTTGGAGATGAGATGCCGAGGAAGCTTAATTGATAACCACCGCAAACGTGAGGTCATAAATGAATTCCACGATAAAATCGATTATCTCGAACGCAGTCTTTCTCGTATCGTGCTGGACGGTGTGGGCATGCTCAACTTCAGCTGGCGAAGCCCTCCTCAAGTCATGGAGTTGTTTTATAATCATCTGCAAATCCCCACGATCAAGAAGCAAGGCCGCCCAACAGCTGATCGCGATGCATTGGAGAAGGTCCGCGCCTTCACCGTAGCCAAGCCGATCGTGGCGCATCTGATCGCGCTGCGTGAATTGACGAAGAAGATCGAAGCCCTCGAAATGGGAGTAGACAATGACGGACGAATGCGAACATCGTACAACATCGCCGGAACGAATACAGGGCGCTTTAGCTCTAGCTTTAGCGAATTTGGCACTGGCGGAAACTTTCAGAACGTGGAGGAAAGTCTTAGAAGCATATTCATTGCCGATCGAGGATGTAAATTCGCCAAGTTCGATGCGAAGAGCGGTGAATCCTACATCGTCGGAGCAATAGAAGGGAACCTTTTCAATGACTGGAGATACCTCGATGCTGTTGAGTCTGGAGACGTGCATACAGCTGTTGCTAGAATGTGCTGGCCGGAGCTTGGTTGGACGAATGATCTTAGAACGGACAGAGCAATCGCTGAACAACCCTTCTACCGACATTACGATTACCGCTTCATGTGTAAAAAGCTCGGACATGGTTCGAATTACGGTGGACAACCACACACCCTCGCCGAGCAAACCAAACTCCCTGAGCGAGTGGTCTCGCAGTTCCAGCCCAAATACTTCGGTGCTTTTCCTGGGCACCTTGAACGCCTTAGGTGGACCGACACTCAACTTAGTCGATTGGGATGCCTTACGACGCTTACAGAAAGAAAACGATGGTTTTTTGGCAGGCGAAGTGATCCTGCTACCCAACGGGAAGCTTATGCTTACGATCCCCAAGGAAGTCTTGCCGACATCGTGAATCGTGCCATGCTCCGCATCTGGCGAGCCCGAACAGCCGATGTGGTAATTGTTTTCCAAGACCACGATGCATTGACATTCATGTACCCCGAAGAGCGTGAGGACGAAGTCATCCCTGCGCTCCACTCGGCCCTAGGCGAAGATATTACCCTTCACAACGGTCGGGTAATGCGTATTCCATATGATTGCAAAACGGGATGGAACAAAGGAGAATACTGCTGTGGGGATCGAACCCAACCCGGGTGTGACCGATGTAACAAACAACAAAACCTCGACGGGCTCAGGGATTGGAAAGGAGGGGACCAACGGACACGCACTCCGTCGGAATCCGAGTTGGATAAACTTCTTCGTGGACTCAACCGCAAGACTTGAGAGCCCAAGGGTGTTCCGACTCTGGGCAGCGATTAGCGTGATTGGCGCAGCGGTGGAGCAACGAGTTTGGATGATTAGCCAGGGAAGGAAGGTTTACCCGAATTTGTATTGCGGACTAGTTGCACACCCGGGGGTTGGGAAGACGAAGACGATACATACAGCGAGGGATTATTATATGGAACTGGCTGAGCCGAAGTTGGCCCCGACGACAATGACCGCGGCGAGCATGGTCAAGGCGTTGAAGGCAAGTGCGCGGACGGTGATGCATATGCCCGAGGGAACGTTTACGTATAATACGATGTATGTGACTGCGGATGAGCTCACGGCCTTCATGCACAAATATGATGAGGAAGCCGCAGGGGTGATGTCGCATATGTATGACGTCAGTGTCTACCGCCGGACCCGGGTCACGGATAACATTGATATCAAAATCGAACGCCCGCAGCTCAATCTCATCATCGGTACACAACCATCAATGCTCATGAACTACCTCCCGGAACGTGCCTGGGAGCAAGGGTTTTGCTCACGCACAATATTCGTTTTCTCAGACGAAAGGACCGTCGGCGATGATTTTGAACAAGTGGACACTGCGCTTGATGCAGACCTTACTCATGATTTGCTTAGTATATCTGGGCTGGTTGGAGCGTTCGGGATTACTCCGGAATATCGAATCGCGGTTAACAATTGGCGAGCCTTGGGAGAGCCACCCATCCCAACCCATCCCAAGTTGCTCCACTACTGCACCCGGCGGCGCATGCATTTGTACAAACTATCAATGGTCTCCGCAATCGACCGCAGCGACGTGCTTCTCCTTACCGTTGATGACTTCAACCGCGCGCTGACTTGGCTTGTGGAAGCGGAGGCAACCATGCCGGATATATTCAAGGCCGGTGCAGGGAATGCGGATGCGAGGGCAATGGATGAGATTTATCACTTCGCGCTGACGTTGGGAGTTCAGCCAACGTTCAAAGGCGGGATACCCGAGCGGAAGATAATGGACCACGCTAGGCAGTTGGTGCCGCTACACACGCTAGATCGACTGATGAAGCATATGGAAAACACCGGCCTGCTGATCCCCACAACCGCTGCGGATTACAAAACCGGCCAACGCAAATGGCGGGCCGCAAATCCACATATTGAGAAACCCACGGATGGAGAGGTCTGAGATGGCGACGCCAACCACGGCGATTCAGATCCGAATGATGCAGCAAGAATGTGATAAAAGGCTGAATGTGTTTCGTAATAGAATTCTAATCCCTTTCCAAGATCGCTTGCTTGATAGAATATACCGTTTGTTAATCCTCAGACGCCCTTATACAGATGACACATTCCAAATGCTGCAGGACCTTGGCATCGAGCCTCCGGATTAACCTCCCTAATCCTTCTCAGTGATAACTCCCCTTCCACGACGAAGATCGTACAACTCGTGTTGAAGATTAGCCACAAGGCTAGTTAGATTGTCAATCCGGATATCCTGAACAGCAATCTGTGTGATAACAATCGCCAGCTTCTTTATCTCATCTTCCATTTCACTCATTTGCGTAGCCAAAGCTTTGCTACTCCAATCATTCTTCAACACCATCGCATACCCAGCCAAGACAAAAAGGGCTGTCTGCACACCAAGACCGATTATAACATCCCAAGACATGAGACAGCCCTTTCTGGAGTTACGGTGTGATCGCAGGTTTAGCCGCCGAGAGAATCGGCGAGTTGGGATGGTTAGGGCTAAGGTGCTGCAAGAGCTGAATGAACGATTCCATAAAATCGCCATTGTTACCCGCAGCGAGATCGTTCAAGGCTTTCTCGACGAACGGCGCGGCGGCCAACACCGCGGGTTGGACCATAGCCATGATTGGCGCGGCGCCGGGAACAAACATCCCAACGATAGTCGCGATGGTGGGTTCAACTTTCATCACACCCTCAACCACCTTCTCGGTTTCAGTCTCGATAGCTTTAAGATCAGTCATTTCCACTCTCCTTATAAAGGCTTGTCAAACCACGATACTTCAGCTTCACGGCGGGCGGTTAACCCAACGTTCACCGCACCTCCAGCGTGGTTATACTGGAGGATATCTGCTTTGACTGTATCCCATTTGGCGGCTTTGACCGCTGCGCCGAGGGACTCATGTTCCCAGCCTGAGCCTGCGTTGTAGGTCAGGTCGGTCAGGGCTTGTTGGATGCCGATTGGGGTGTCAGCTGGGATCACTTGCTCGGCGAGTTTCCAGGCCTTATCGACCTCCACGGTTAGGCGGGCCAAGGCTTCGACCTCGGTGATGACTTCGGTTGGGGAGGTGGCCTTGGTGCCATAACCGATGGAGTATTGTTTGTAGTCCCAATAGGCCTTGGATCGGAAGCCTTCTTCCTTTTTGATATAGTTCACCAGACCCTGATCGACAATGTCAACCGGTTGGGTGGAAATCGGTGCCGGGGAAGGTACGGGGGGCGCAACCTTCCCCGGCCTCGGCACAGGTGGAGGTGGAGTGGAACCAACTGCCTCCGGAGCCTGCGCTCGAGCGAGTGCGCGATCGGTGACCCCGATCATGCGGATTAGGACGTAGATGAGAGCTAAGGATTGGATAGACAGCGCGCCGATTACTAGGACCAAGACGTATTCGTTCATCATCGTTCCACTCTCCTTTGGGCCTCACCGTGGATAATCCCGCGGATGACTTCGTTGAGATTGCGCGGGTTCTGTTGGCGATTGTAGACGTCTAGGCCGAAGCGGGCTGCGTTGCCAATGACCTTTGGAGACATACCAGTGGCTTCGCCAAGGACGGTGATGGTGTCTTGAACGGTCTTGCCTGCGTGTTCACGGGTCATGGAGCGGGATGGGTTTGTGACATCGCGGTACATCTTCGCAGCGTCGTGGGAGAATGAGCTGAGTAGTCCAACACCTGGATCGTGGGCCGTGACTAGGCCGTGGATGAGGTCTCGGGCGTAGAGGACAGAGGATGAGATTCCACCTGAGGCTGCACTGGCAAGGTACGCAGGCCAGGATTCATTACGCTGGGTAGCATAGCTGCGGACCGCTTCCTCTATAATGGTGGGCCAGACAACATAGGTCATGAAATTGGCGACGAATGATGGGAGGTGGGCTGCTACCTTGGCGAGTTCCTTCTCCCGGCCCAGCTTCCACATATCATTGGCTTGATAAGCGAGTTCTAGGCGACGCTGCATGGCAGTGCCGAAGAAGCCATAGACGGAGGTGAGGAAACGGTTAAGTTGGCCACCACCAAGGACCAAAGGCGGTTGGTTGGTGATGGCTGTGGAACCGTGGGCTCGACGTACTGCACGTTCACCGAGGGTTACAGCATCACCATGGGAGAGACCTTCACCTCGAGCTGTGTCATAAACTGCTAGTGCGGTTGGCTTGGCAGAGACCATGTCGGACCATGCTACCCCAGCTGCACCCCATTGCATCATCTTGGCGCGGAGATTGGAGGTCTGCTCAAACTCATTCTGTTGAGCGCCAAACGTATCCTGCCAATGTCGTTCGCGGCGTTGGATCTCCTCAAAGTTGGCCATTACGAAATCATGGTCTTGAAGCGCGATGTCGAGAGACTGACCATAGAGTGTATGCACAGCGTTAGCGTATTGCTTCACATCCACACCGCCAAACCTCGCGCGAAGGAACGGGACAATCCCAGCTTCTTTCATCGACCAAACCCAAGCTGTCGGCCCGTGCTTGGCGATGGTGCCGACATTGCCAGCAATGTAGGTGGAGGTTATGTTCTGCCGGAATTTCTCAAGGAATGAATTGGCGCGGGCTTCGTTCTTGGAGGCTGAGCCAGCTGAGCCTGAGATACGCTTTAGGTAAGGCATCAGGCCATCCGCGTATTCCTTGCCATAGTATTTGGCAACATCGGATTGGAACCGTCGATCCGCGAAGATCTTTTGTGTTTCGATGATGGGTTCGCGGAAGTTGATATCGTGGATCATTTGAACAAGCGAATTGGGAGTCATATCGAAGCGAAGATCCAGCGGGTAGATCGCGCCGGTCCGGGATTTGGTGTAGCCGTTGGCAGTGGCAGAGTGGTAGAAATCGGTGGAGTTGTAGACATCCTCGCGTTTGCCTACGTCTTTCTCATGCCATAGACCGGCGACATCTTGGGTCCAGAGATTGCGGATTGGGTCGCGCTTGAGGGGATGGTACCAGCCAGGGTAGGTGGCCTTGGTACCATCCGCGAAGGTGACTTCAATCGGCTTGAGGTTGATCTTCTCGAACGGTGCACCGACGATGCGTTCGTACATGTTGCCGGAGAGTTTCACGTATTTGGTGAAGATATCGCCGAGTTTCTGGGCCCGATCCCAGTCAGCTTTGGTTGAATTGCGCCCAAGCCATTTCATCGCCGCTTCGGGTTCGATCCCATATCCGCCAGCGAGAACACGCAGGTTGGATTCGTTCCCAGCGTTGTTGATCATTTGATAGACATGGCCTTTGGTAAACCCTGTCCAGCCACCGGAGTCGGGTGAGTTTGGATCGAAGGTCAGCGGGTCGGCGAACGGAGCATCCACAAGCTTTGCTATATCCTTCGGCCGGTCAATCTTGGCAATCAGCTTAGAGGCCTCGCGGAGCATTGCGGATTCGCCATTGGCAGCTTTGCTTAGCGGATAGCTAAACGTCCGGTTGAATATCCCCCAAGGGTCATTCCGATCCCAACGATTGAACATGGTCTCCTTGGCGGTTAGGCCGTAGACAACGAGCCTTGGGAACTGTGCGAATGGGCCCGGTTCAGCTTTGGATGGGGTTGTGCCGAACGTGGAAAGCTTATCCCTCATCTCTTGCTTGGTCCCAACCAAATCCCGTGCCTCGCCTTCCACATAGATCTTCTTCTCATCTCGACCAGCTTTGATAAGCATGTCGATGGCGGATTTGAAATCTTGAAACTGGGAGTGGCTCAGTGTATCCAGCTTCTGCCGGAACCCAGCATCTTGGATAAACTCCGCGATCGGCAAATCTCTCTGTCCGTTCCACTCCTCAGCCTTTTCACGTACAAACGCGGCAAGCGCCGTCGACGTCTGGCGGCCGAGATTCTCTTGCAGGTCTTGTATGCTACGATTGACAGGATAACCCACCCGGTTAAGCAAATCATGAACCCAATTAGTGTAAGTCGTTGCGACACTGGCTACCTCTCGTTTGCGGAAGGTCTTGGCGGTGCGGTCGAGTTGGCGGCGATCTCGTTCGTAGGTTCGAGCAAGCTTGGCGGCTTCGAGGGAGTATTGGCGCTGTTGGGAAAGGCGATAGGCTTCATCCCATTTGCCTTTGGCTCCGGCTTCCTCGATCTTCTTGCCGATCTTGAGAGCGTTCTGGAGCAAGCGATCGGATTTGATCTGGCCAGTGGGGACTTGGCTGAAGGCCTCTTTGACCATGCCTTTGACTTCGTCGTGGGTGAATGGAGGTGCCAATCCACCCTCACCACCTTTTTGTAAAGGCCGGAGCTTATTGCCATACTCCTCAGGCAGCTCGAAATTTCGGTAGCGGTTGTTGATGTCATCATATCCACTAGCGAGTTCGGGTTTGGTCTTCATCTCATCTTCAGGGATGTCGACATAACTAACCTTGCGATCACCGGTGCCATAGTTACGAGCATAGTCTTCTTGAGTAGCCACCCAACGTTTGCCACTAGGCTTCTCGTCGTAGTGACCATGGTAGAATCTAACCGCCCCAGGCTTGACTGGTTCGGTGGGCAATGCACCGGCCTTGAGTGCATAGGCGAGGGTTTCCTCGTGGACCAGCTTCATCTGGGTTTCGCTAAGGGCTTGGTCTTTGGCCTCCTCAAGGATGTGTGCTTCGCGGTCACCGAACTCTTGGTTCAATCGACGATCGGTTTCAACATCGATGAGGCGATTGAGGTAATCGCGAGAAGACATACCAGACCGACGCCGATCTTCGGTCATCATGCCGAGACGTTCGACCATGGCGTCCCCAGAAGTGTAGCCGAAGTGCGGAGCGAGTTCGTCTGGGTTGACGCCGTCCTTTTTCTGGATGTAGTCTTTTGGCAATCGGGCTTTTTGCTCATCGGAGAGATAGTCTGGGTGGAACTTGACGCCGTATTTTGTCATGAATTGATCAGTGGCGATATCGGGTCGGCCGGTGAGTTGCTCGCGGACCTCGTCGCGGAGGACGGTGCGACGATCTTTCCAATCTGCGTTGGATCGTCGCCGTTGGCGAAGTTCAGCTCTGCGCGAGCTGGCCTCGAAGTCTTCTTTATTCCGCTTTTCGATTAGCTTCAACATCCGATCCATGTGGGATTGGGTGACGCCAAGGGCTTTGCCGCGGTCATAGAGACCAAAGGATTCGCCTTCTTTAGTCTGGGCCAAAGGTTCATGGCCACCATCCAATCGTGCCTGGGCCAACGCTGGAGCTTCACCTTCCTCAGGCTCCAACTCACGCCTCCCAACCCGACCAACATCAATCTCCTTGAAGATATCCTCCCAGCTCAGGTCCTTGCCTAGAGCTTCATTGATCCGCCGACGCACACCTTCCATGAAATCTTTGATCTTCTGGAAGACTGTGTCGTCCTTGAGAACCTCCTCACCCTTGCGCCAGGATTGATAGGCTTCGGCGATGGCTTCCTCGTGTTGGACGTCTTTGGAGAAGTTCGAGTATCGGCCTTCGATGTCGAATTTCTTCAGCCAGCCTTGGTCCGTCGCGGCCTTGGCCAAAGAATCCCATTCTGCGTCGGTGAAGAAACCTTCTCGAGCAAGGAAGTGAATGGCTTCATGTCGCAGTGTGTCAACCGCACCTTTATTCTCCATAGCCACAAACATCTTGGCTGTGGAGGGTTGGAACAATCCACGAACCAAACCACCGGCTTTGGGGTAGTAGATCGCCGAGGGTGTTTCCACCTTGGCTGTGGGAACGATCCGGCGAGCCTCGGCAAGCACAGCCTCGCGAGTAGCCTGCTCAACTGGTGTCCAACCAGCTTCGGGCTTTTGGAGAACTTCGACGTTGTCGGAGATAGATTGCCAGTATGGTTGGAGGAGGTCGCGGAAGGTTTGGGGATCTTCGCCGAGTTGGAGCTTGACCGTTGGGATGGACTTCTTTGGATCCATGATTACATGTTCGCCAGCAGCATCACGTGCGCCGGTTACTCGGTGACCAGTAATGGACTCAGCGTTGGGGAACATGGCTTTGAGCTGAGATTTGATATCGCGGACTAGGCTGGGCCCAAGGAAGTTGGGTTGATAGAACCCTCGCTGTTGTGGACCAGCGTTGATCATTTCAATGTAAAGCTGTTTGCCATCTTTAGCTTCACTCAAGTTGATCTGACCTATGAGTGCGCCCGTTTCATCATGCATATCAATATCATGAAAGGGTGGTAGACCTTGCTTCTCATTGTAGTCAGCCTTGAGACTCTCAACTCGTTGTAGAGTGACCTTGCGATCGCCAGCCATGGCGAGGGGTTCGAGACCGGCCGATGCGCGGAGGGAAGAGACTGGATCGGCGATGGCCTGCTTGGGTTGGGATTCAATCTTCATCTCGTCGAGAGTTGGCACTCCATCCCGAATGGAGATATGATCGTGTAGGGCTTTGTGGATGTCAGGTTCGGTCTTGGCAAGGTAATCGGCCAATGGGACGGAGATATCCGCGCCAGCCGCTTCGGCGATGGGAAGGGATTCGGTTATGCCTGGGACCCAGCCGAGGATGCCGTCGTCGGGAGTGGGGGATTTGTCTCCGTAGAGTCCGCGGATGGCTTCTGCGTTGATTCGAATCGTGCGATCGCCAAGTGGGCCGCGGAGGAAGTTGTCGGCGAAGAGATCTGGGCTGCGTTCACGGGTCGCGGATTTGGCGGATTCGGACATTGCACCATCGAGGGCACGGATGTCTTCCCGGGCTTGGATTTCCTTGGCTTTGTCGATGAGTGGGTGAAGGCCTAGGGGAGGTTCGCGGCCGATCTGGGTCCACGGGTCGGCAAGTTGGAGACCGCTAGCGACGGAGCGGATGTGTTCCAAAGCCTTGGTGTTTTGTTCAACGCGCTTGAGTGGACCACCTTCTGCGTGGACGCCGATATCGCCCCGCATCATTGCCCACTCAGCCATCGCGGCGAGTTCGTTGGCTGGACCTTCGCCGAGGACGTGGGAGATGCCATCATGGCCGAGGGAGATGAGGCCACCGGCTGCTCGGGACATGAACTCAACCGGGGTGGCGATGGTCATAGCCAACGCACCCATCTCCGGATGCGACATGGCGAATTCAACATCACTCGGGCGGGAGAGGATTGAGGAACCTAGCGGAGCATCCCCATACCCGCGCATGAAGGATTCGGACATCGAATCGGACTCTAGCCATTTCTGGAGTCGGGACTTCTGGCCAATACCTTCGAGAGATTGGGAAACGTTATCGAGTTGGCCCAAGTCGTCGTGGGAGATGCGGGCCGCGAGAGGATGGGAGTTGATGTAATCGACGATGTGTTCGTTGTCGTTGATGATCTGCGAACCCAGGGTTGCTTTGTGGGTTCGTTCGAAGCCGTCAACATCGCCGTAGATAGTAGTGGATGGAACTCCAGTTGCATCGGAGAGATCGATCGCACGCGCGGCTTGCTCTGGATCGTCGTCAAGCGCAGCGGCGTTGGCGCGCTTGGCAGCACCAACCTCTTCGGCGAGGAAGTCGCTATAGTCGGTCATGGTTGTGGAGTCTCGGATTTGGCTTTGCCACCGTATTTCTGTTGATAAAGCTCAGCGCGATAATATCGATTGATCTTGCCTTGGTCTGGGGTTGCGCCTTTCCAGAATGGGAGTGCGCGGATACGGTTTTGATCCCCCTCCGGCGCCTTCATTTGATAGAACGCTTCATGGCTCTGCCACCAGCTAGCGTGCTGTTCTTGCATTAGCTGAGAGCCGATTTGTTTGACCTCTTCTGGGCTAGGCATTTTACCCGGATGGTCGGTTTGATATTGTTCAAGTGAATCCGCAAGCCCACCGACGAATTGGAAATAGTTCTGCGGGTCTTTCTTTGGATCGACGGGGTAGTCGGCGCCACGCAGGTCTGGGGTGAGGATATGCAAGGCCCGGGCTACGCGGGGATCGTCGTATTGGTTCTTCTGCATACGTTCTTGGAGATTCATGAGATGGTCACGCTGGGGCAGGGATAGGCGATTGTCTGCGCCGAAATTCTGTGCCATGAAGTTTGCACGTTTGTCATCGTCAGGAGAGAGTGCCATGCCTTTGTATTGGTGGGTTAGGATTAGGTTGGCTTGGGTGGTGGGAACTTTGTTTGTCCCGGCTGCGTTGTGTTCGAGTTGCTTGAGAACGGCGGCCTGCTTGCGCGGGTCTCGGCCAAGCGCGTCCCAGGCAGGGGAAACGGCTGGATCCTGGGCCTTGAGTTCTTCAAGAGTGGTTGGTGCTTGACCTTCGGTGTTGGCTTTGATCAGGGCTTTGCCAATGGTCCGTACGTTTTGGTTGTCGGAATCGGTTTCGATGGATTTCTGTTGTTTGTATTTGGTCATGATGGAAGTGCGGACGCGGTCTTTGAACTGCTCCAACCGCTCTGGATCGAGACCAAGCTTGTCAGCTTCTTTCATCCCCGCATCGATGTAGGTATCGACCGGTTTGTCATCTTCCTCTTCACCAGCGCGACGGTCGGCAAGGACTTTGTTGGTGATGACTCGGGAACCTTGAGTGTCGAATTGCTGTTGGACCGTCGCGGAGACCCGCCCAGCGTCGATCGGGGTGATGGCTTTGGACTTGGTTGCCGTGTCGAGCATCTTCTGGGCACCGATAGCATCGGTTTTGGACAGGCTGGCGATGCGTTTGGACCAATAGTCGGAGACATCAGATTGGTTGGTGGCCTCGAGTTGGTCCCCAGACCATCCTCCATTCTCGGCAAGGCGAGAGTTTTCACCCTTGATTGCCTGACTGCCGCGTTTGAAGGTCACCTCATCGTTGGGATCGGCTTCGATGTTGTTTTTAATGATCTCCTTGCGCGAGGTCGCAGCGTTGTTATTGGCGACCTTCATTTGGGTGCCGGAGTAGCCCGAGGCTAGGCGGATGTACGAACCCATGTTGGAGAGGGATGAGCCATCGTACATGCGGGCTGCGGCTGGATTGAGGTTGCCGCGGAGGGAGGTGCGGAGATCGTTGAGGTCAGTGATGTGTTTGGCGAGAGCGTCTGGGCCAGCGTTGAGGCCTTCGCGCTGTTTGAATTCCTCGTTCTTGATGCCAGCTTGCATCATGTATTGCGCGTCAGCGTTCTTGGCTTCGGTTTCGTTTTGCAGGTTTTTGTTGGCGACGACCTGCCCCCAGATTTCGTTGGTGGCGTGTGTGAGATCGGTGCCGAAGGATTGGATAGCATGGCCGATTGCGCCGCCGAAGGCATCAACGGGAACGGGGAGGGAGACCTCTGGAGCGCCGGTGAGGGAGGGTTGGGCAGTAGGGACTAGGCCGGGTGCTTGGGGCATAGGTTATACCATTCCAATCGATTTGCCCTGCATCCATTTGGATCCAACAGATCCTGCAGCGTTGAGGAATGAACCAAACATTTCGATCTTCCCGGCTTTCTCGACGTCAGTCGCAGCCATTTGATCGAGGTTGGATTCGGCGGTGTCCATGACAGCTTTGGTTTCATAGCCGTATGAGGTCTTGGCTGCGTCCCAGCGGATGACGTTTTGGTTGAATTGCGCTATGGTGGATTGGTCTTCACGGACCTTTTCATTGGTGCCGGAGTTGACGTCGAATCCGGAGGCTGCTTGGACAACTTTAGTCTCGCCGATGTCTTGGCGTGATTTCATTCCGGATTCTTCGGCTTGGATGTCACCAGCTTGAGTGGCCCAGTTAGCGTTTTGTTCGTTGATTTGTTTATTGAGGAGGGCTACGCCGGATTTGTAGCGATAGGCGGAGGCTTGAGCATTGGCGGAATCGGCTTGGCCAATGCCGGAGATGATACCTCCAGCGGCAGTTGCGGCCATGGAGATGCCGAGGGAGACTGGGTCCATTATGCATCTCCACGGATTGTGAAGGAGAGGATGTCTCCTGTGGATGTCGGCTCAAACTCCGCGCCAAGCCATTTTAGCCAGCGCTGGGATAGAACAGCACGCCGCTTGCAATGGCCGATGATGGTTGGATAGCGCTTGAGCATTTCCTTGACCTGAATCTGGCTGCGCCGGATGAAGGTGAACTGCTGCGCAATCGGGCCTTGGGACCACATCCAAAGGTAAGCTTGGTTGGAGATAAACGATCCCGGGATGAGTCCCCAGCAGCAGACGAACTTGTCATCGATGAAACCCGCGTAGACTTGGCCGAGTTTGTGGCAGTAGTCCATCATGGCGGTCTCTCGCTCGGTCAATACGTTACCGGACTGAGCACGAATGAAGTCTGAGATCGGGAATGGCACGGTCTCAATCCTATGCATCGCCAACCTCGATTTCTGGGATGACCCCGAGGATTGAGGCGGGATAGGGATTGGGCTGGGTGATGAAGTATTGACCAAAGACATCCCAGTCAGGGTCGATGATCATACGTGCGTCGGAGGTGACAAGGCCGGTGACGAGGGTGTTGGACATGGTGCCGACGTTGTTGAGGATTAGGTCTTGCATGGGTAGGACTGTGGCGAGAGTTTTGCCTGCGGATAGGCCCAGGGTGTCTTTGACACGAGTGGTTACGGCTGCGACCTTCTTGCGCTTGCCTTGGACGGTTGGTTGGCCAAGATCGAGGGCGAGAGTTTGGAGCTGTGGAAGGAAGGCTAGGCCGACGGTTACGATGGAAGCGGATGGGATGGTGGTGAGGCCGGTGGTACCGCCAATGCCAAAGACAAAGGTGCCTGAGACCGGCATGGTGAAGTTGATCACAACGCCATCGGCAACACCGGTTACGGGCTGACCTCCAAGATGCTGGGCACCGGAGAAGGTAACAGCTGGAGCGCCGTTGTAGCCAATCCCTGCATCGACCTGCCAAGAAGATTTGTAGTCATTGGGATAGAAAAGCTCAACAAAGCGTTCGATGTATTGAATGGTATTGCCGTTAATGGTTCGTTGGACGACATGATAGACCGCGTCTACGGTCCCAATCGAAGCTGATTCCGGGATCGTGGCGATGGATTGGAATGTACCTTGGGTGTCAGAGTGGGCCCAAGCAAGCATTTCTTGGTCTTTGACAAAGCAAAGGGAGAGGAGCTGGCCATCGTTGCGGACGGCCCAGACGGTGTGGAAGGGTTCTTCGGCCCAGGCCCATTCTTTGAGGGTGAAGCTGTAGAAGAGATGACTTGATAGAATGGAGATATCGGCGCCGACGTAGTTGTTCAGATAGAAATTAAAGGCAAGGTCACGGACGATGGAGCCTTTGGCTTGGATGTAGAGGATGTCGGATGGGGTGACGATGGGTGGAAGGTCAGCCGCACCAGCGTAGCCTTGGGAGTTGGCTACGATGCCGAGCGCGGAGATGGGTGAGCCAGAGGTGCCTCCGTTGATAAGCCAAGCGCCTTTGTCGGAAAGGACGATAAGACCTTGAGAGACCGGGATTAAAGATTTGATGGTGTTCAAGACAGTGTTGGTTAGGGTTTCTTGAATAGCGTCATCTGGTTGGAGGGGGAATGAGACGTTGTAGTTAAACAACGATCCGGGTTGAGAGAAGTTCATTTGTGACGGAGATAGGACCGGCGCTGCGAGGATCAGGCGTTGTTGGAATAGGCCCGGGGTGGTTGGGTTGCCTGCGGAGGGGGCGCCAAGGACGGCGGTGGCTGCGGCTGTGCCATAGGAGATGCCTACGGTTGGTGGGGTGGTGTAGGCTGTGCCAGGGGAGGTAACACCGATTGATGAAATGCCGTAGGTAAGGCCGAAGGTGGCGCCGGCACCTATCCCTGTTAACGCTGCTGACCCTGCGGGATTGAGTGGAGTTGAGCCGACTGATATGGTCCCTCCATTTGTAATAGTCACGCCAGTAAGGACACCACCGATAGTAATGCTGGTAACTTGTAAATAGACACCGCCAGTTACGAATAATATATCGCCCACCGCATATCTAGAACCGGCGCTGTTAATTATGGCACTGAAGCATGTAAGGAATGCAGTTGCTGCTGCACCAGAGCCGCCACCACCGGTGAAAGACACAGTTGGTACAGGATTGCCGCCTGCGCCGCCGTAGGAGCCTTGGTTTGTGACGTTTACGGTTTGGACACCAGTTCCAGAGAATGGGTTCTCGGGGATTTGTAGACCTTGGGAGAAGTCAGGGGTGATATTGCTGTCATTAAACGCGGTTCCGGTACAGTTGCCAATGAAGCCGAACTGAGCACCGATTTGAACAGTAGCACCACCGCCATAGAAGGGCTCGGCTTTGTAGATATTGAAGCTAACCGCAGCGGGGCTTATACCGTTGATGTTAATAGTTATAGTACCTGGATTGGTACGGATGTCTTGTAAATTAACTACATTGCCTGGCGGTGATGGAGTACTCTCTTGGCCATTGATGTCTACCTGAGTGACTTTGTATGCGTAGCTAACAACGCCAGCTGCGAGGGAGGTGCCGATGCTGGCGATGCCCGGTGCGGCGATTGTGGCACCGATTACTATTGGAGCTAGGGTCCAGTTGTTGGCAGAGACTAGCGTGAGCACGTATGACGGATAGTTCGGATGGCAGATGTACATCTGGTTGACGTTCTGGACGAACTTCAACTTTGCCAGTTCAGCGGCTTGGTAAGGGGAGGTTATGGTGTAGACCCGAGCAGCGGTTCCACCAGAGGTGTAGGCGGTGTAGGTGGTAGAATTGACCGGGTTGCCGAAAAGATCGTTGAGCTGGAAGGTATTGGCGGCAGCTCCGGCGACGATGTAGTAGTTGCCATTGACTTGGGTCATACCGGCTACGTTGGAGATAAGGATCCAATCGCCGTTGGAGTAGCCGTGGGCCGTGTCGATGACAACGGCTGGATTGGCTTGGGTTATGTTAGAGATGGTTGTGGGAGCTTGAAGAATCGGCGCACCATTGTTGAAGAACCGAAGATAGCCTTGGCCAAACTCAAGGATGTAGGTAACGGCGAAGCTGGCTTGGAAAGGGATGATGCGGACGGTGAGATTGGAGAAGGTCTTGAGGATATAGCGGGTTCCTGGGCGGGTAGTTGCGCCTCCGCGATAGTCGACGAAGAAGTTGCGGAGAAGAGCGGCGCCGGAGTGGTATTTGGCGAGATCGACGCGAGCGTTAAGGGCTGGCGCCCATTCGCCTGAGTTGAAGGAGGTTTGGATTACTGGGTTGGACATTGGTTAGTTAAATCCTGGCCACATAGCGCCCCAGTTGAAGCCGGTATTGTAGGGACCGGAGTAGTCTTCGACGAAATCGATGCCTCGGATGCGCAGCCAATCAGGGGTTACGTCGTTGACTTTGAGACCTTCATTGGCATCGTTGCCGCGGGCTTCGGTGATCATCGCATTGGCTTGGGCTATGGCGAGGTTGGCGCGTTTGGTATCGCCGGTTAGGGCTTTGCAGAGGGAGGCGCCGAGGATGTCTACGAAGGCTTCTTGGAAGGAGTCATCGAAGACGTTTTCGTCAGAGACATCGCGGACGTAGTTGAGGATTGCGAATTCTTGGTTGGTGAGGATTACTCGCTGATCGCTGGAGGTAGGGTTCTGTGTGAGAGTAAACGTCGCTCCAACGCCGACACCGGTGGTAGAGCCTTGTGCAACTGGGTTGGTTTGGATCGCGAAGTAGCTACCCCCGATCGGAGTGGCTTCGCCCCGGATGATATTATTAACGCTGACAGTAGTAATGCTACCGCCGCCACCGATGCCAGTGACCGTAAGCACAACTGGCGCGCCAACGGGAGCGGAGCCTTGAGGAGCTTGAGCGAGGGTGATTTGTTCGCCAAGGACATAGCCGGATCCTGCTGCACTGGGGACTGCTGAGGTGACGGGGAAGAATTGATCGATGGCGATGGTGAATTTGACCGGCGGACCTTGCCAGAAGGAGGGTGATCCACCGGTGACTGCGGTGGTGATGGGGATTCCTGATGCAAAGCCGGTTGCGGTTTGGGGAGTGACCCAGCAAGCGCGGATGCAATCGAGGGGGTATTGATATTCGTAGGCCCAGGGTGGGGCTGGTTGGCCCTTTTGCCAAATGTTGGTGGCTGGGGAGGTGTTTTCGGGAGTGCCAAAGGTTGAGGTGATGTAGGTGAGGATGGCAGTGTTGAATCCACAAGACCACGGAGCCATGCGGAGTAGGCGTCGGCGATGGGGGATGTAGATGAGGTTGGCTTGGATTGCTTCGTTGGAGCCATTACTGGCGAGGAGAGCGGCGGTCACGGTTGTGCGTGAGCCGAAGGAGGCTAAAGCTCGGTTGACTATTGAGGTTGTGTCTGCCACCACCGCTCTCCGTGGTTAGTATTTGCCTTGGGATCCGCAACAGCCGTAGTTGGTTCCGCCAAGGCCTGGAGAGCCGGAATGGGAACCACCGGAGTCCGGGCCGTTGGTGATGCCTTGGTTGGTGCCATGGAGGCCCGGGGATTTTGGATCGGTGATGTTCTTTGGACCCTGGGGCGGTTGGTAGTTGCGGACGTCTTTGGTTTGGCCCGGGAGGATACCGCCGCAGGAGGAAACAGGACGTTGTGGTTGGGAGGTTCCAGGACCGTAGGAGGAGAGGATGTCACTGGCCATCGTCGTGGTCCACTTCGTTGATTGTGGGTTTGGGTTCGGCGTCAACTTCCACAACTGGCCCAGGAGCCTTGCCATGTTCTTCGTTGATGACTCGCAGCCTGGCCATTGCGGTCTTCGCAATGTTGCTCAGCAAATCCCCATGCGCGGAAGCTTTCTCATGCACGTGGAGTAGGTTTGCGACTTCGTCTAGATCTGCCATTGTAGTCTCCTTACCGTTTGCCTTGTGAGCCGCTCTTGTGGATGACCATCCCAGCGCCCGGAGCGGAACCATCGGTGCTGGTGGAATATGGAGGTGGGTTGTAGCCTCGGCCTGCGGACCAGGGAGTTGCGCCGCCGTTAGGGGAAACAACGCCGTCTTCCATGACATGGTTGCCGAGTTTGTTGCCGAGGTAGGAGACCGCGCCTGGATTGATTGCTTTGGAGTTGGGTTCGACCTTTTGCCCGGTTGGACCGGAACGATCTGCACGTCCTTGTTGCTTCATATTCCATTCTCCTTTGGTTTGGGTAGTTGGCGAGTGTGGTCCCAGCGGTTGAGTGGATCTTTGGCCATCTCTCGGCGGACCTTTTCGAATATGCCGCCGTCCATGTGAAGTTCGACTAGGAGTTGACGGTAGCGATCGTCGCAGCGTTCGAGTTCGCGGCTGATGTAGTCGGGGACGGGGATGCCGCGGGATTCATAGAGGTAGGAGACATCATGGACGTCGTGCATGTACATGATGAACCGGCGCATCTTTTCTGGGACTTCCGATTCGGCTTCGCGCATATAGGTGACAACGGTGGTTAGCATTTCGCGGACGAGTTTCATTTCGCGGGAGATGCGCTCGAGGTAGACGGAGTCGGGTTGTTCTGGGTTGGACATATAATTGACCCTTATATGTGCAACTGACAAC
>Ga0137388_10000575_pt1 | contig 20925 bp, 17 predicted proteins | sample 15con2h14AmetaG_FD_104644 | JGI IMG/M metagenome (GOLD analysis project Ga0137388, IMG submission 104644) | Vadose zone soil microbial communities from Angelo Coast Range Reserve, California, USA - 15con2h1.4A metaG | ecosystem: Environmental > Terrestrial > Soil > Vadose zone > Saprolite...
GGTGCCAGCTACCCACCAACAGCGAAGCCGCTCCTGCGTTGCTATCAACCACCTTCTGTTTGGCGATGTCACCCGGCCTCATCCCAGTTTAGCCGTGTCGATTACAAAAAAGCTTGACTCCCTGGTGTACGAAAAGGCCACTGATCTCTGCATAGGGATCTAAACAAAAGAAAAATTTGGCATCAGTGAGTGTATTCAAGACTTTAACCCTCCGGTCTTCTCTAATTAGCAATTTACGCCGAGATCAGTAAGTTCCAAGGCACTCCTTACCTCTACCTTACCAAGGAGTTTGCCTTTTTGAGCATTGCACATCTAGACCGAGATAAGCACATGTGTTATCGCCAAGCGAAAGGCACCTAATGATGGCAGCCCGCAAGCAGCTTCATCCTCATTCGGGCGGCAATTGACGCCGCCAGGTTGCGTCTCATTCTACTTGTGCAAATATCAAAAAGGCAAACTCCCTGCTTACAAGGTAGCATCGAGAAGATTCCTGATTTAGATGCGGAGCTGACCTACTGGCGCGAAACCCTGATCAACCTCCTCCACAGGTGGAGATCAGTGTCAAAGATGCTGGGCCTGGTATTCCCCCTGATGAACTTCCCCTGCTCTTTGAAAAATTTGTGCGGCTCAAGCGCGATCTTGCCGGGACCGTGCCGGGAACTGGCCTGGGTCTCTATCTGAGTAAGCAACTCGCAGAAGCGATGGGAGGACGCATGTGGGTAGAGAGTTCTGGGCGAGCAGGAGCAGGAAGCCGCTTTTGCTTTACGCTGCCCGCTGCGCCTCCGGCCTCTCTTGAGGCAAGCACGCACCAGTTAGTTTCGTCTTCGCTGGATGCGCCCTCACTCCATGCCGATGGTTGTCGAACCGAGTCTGATGCCGCCTCCTGACTACCATCACCAGCCATCTTGGGTCGGGCAGTATTACCTGAGCTTCTCTCATTCCAGATGCGTTGCTGGCAAAGAGACTTACTCCCTGATCTAGACATAGACCTAACAAGATGTTAAACTTCCCAGAACAATAAACGTGTATGTGAGCACAAAAGGCCGGATGTCGTGCTATGCCCATTTTCTACTTACTTATGAAGAGAGACCTGTTGTGGGATGGCTCTCGGCCTGAAGAGGACGGCACCAGCATATGGAAGAGGCGCCAATGTCTATGGCAGTTTTCACGACGATCGAGACATCCAGATTGCGCCTGAGACACTTTAGGGATACTGACCTTGTGCTCTTCATGGCTTATCGCAACGACCCCGAGGTCGCCAGATACCAAGGCTGGGAGGGGACCAGTGAACCCGAGGCGCGTGCTTTTATTCAGGAGCAAAAGGAGGTCCAACCAGGCATGCCTGGCCAATGGTTTCAAATCGCCGTCGAACTCAAGGAAACGGGAATGCTCGTTGGCGATTGTGCTTTGAAGATTGAGGAGCACGATGAGCGCCAGGCCGAAATCGGCTATACGCTCTCCCGCGCCTACCAGGGACGCGGTATCGCGTCAGAGGCCGTCTCGTGTGTCCTGGAGTATGCCTTTGTGACGCTGGGATTGCATCGGGTGATCGCGATTACCGATTGTGAGAATGTCGCGTCTGTCGCCTTACTTGAGCGCCTCGGTCTGCGCTGCGAAGGGCATTTTCGCCAGAACGTGTGGTTGAAGGGGAAGTGGAGGGACGAGTTTCTCTATGCCCTGCTGCAAGAGGAATGGCGGAGCGCCCGCTGCACGAACAGACTCATGTGAACCGATGAGCATGTGGAGCACAAATCCTTGCACACGGAGTGGGCAAGTTGTTTGTTCACCGACTTTCCACCCGGCTCTCTATTAGGGTTTCGCGCCACAAGCCTGCTCGCACATCTAGCCCTGGACGATCAGACATGCTACACTTGGCGAGAAAGTGATTCAGAACATATCGGTGCTCATCAATGAAAAGATTTCGCGCTGCTATTGAAAGACTCGGCGTCCAAGTGAACCCAAGGAGGAAACGATGTCCACTGAGCAAGCACAATGGGCTACCCAGATCCGCGAGATTCCCACCGTCTTTCGCAGAGCACTCCTGCTTAGTGATGACCGTGCCATCCGACATCGTCCCGCAGCAGGCGAATGGTCAGCGGGAGAGGTGGTAGGCCACATGATCGACAAAATGCAGATCTGGACCAGTCGGGTGGAGCGTCTCCTGGTCGAGGAGCGGCCTGCATTACCAGCGTACGATCAAGATGCGTTGGTTCGCGAACACGACTACCTGCATGCTGATCCAGAGGTGTTATTTGAGCATTTGGTGCAGGCGTGTGAACGCTTTGCTACGCTCGTCAAGCACATCCCCAACTCCGCTCTGCAGCGAGTGGGGGTGCATGAAGAAGTTGGTCCAATGACGCTGCGTCGGTGTATTGAGATGCCGCTTGAGTCGGCCCCGGAGCACCTGGAGCAGCTGCGCGCCGCGCAAACACTCGTGTAGAACCCTTGGACCAGGTTATCCACCTCTAAATGTACAAAATGTCGAGTGACCAGAGTTCTTGTCAGGGTTTCAGAACTTGTTCACGCGTTGATGCAATCGAAACTACCTTCCCTGGCAATCCAGGTACGTGCATCCCTCGGTTTGTTCGACTTTCGGTAACAATATGTGTGTGGTTGCAGATTCTTCGAAATTTAGCGGGTGGTTCTGAAAAAAGGTAGGTGCATCAGTAGCTCTCAAACGTCTTTGAGGAGCATATGCAACGCTATTATAAGCTGGTTACCTCCATCAGTTTTCGTAGTTCCTCTGCGCCAATAGGCATGTATTTCTTTGACTTTCTAACGCGTTCCTGTCTGAGGAGTGTTCTCAAGTAGAAGGCGTTCATCCCTAACGCTGCTCTATTGGTGGCGCAGGTGTAGTGTAGGCTATGACAAGTAATCTTTTTTGTAATACCGGCATGTTTGAGATACTTCTCCACCATTTTCCGCACTCCGCCGATACTAAGGCCTTGACCCTGGTAGTTTAAAAAGAGATGTTGATCGGTCGTGTTGGGCCGTACCGAAAGATAGGATTTCAAGGCTTGCAGCGCTTTTTTCTCGAGCAGGAGCATGCGTTCCTTGCATCCTTTGCCATGAATGGTTAGCGTTTTATGCTCCAGGTCAAGCTCTGGAACACGAATTGCTATTAACTCACTCACTCGGATACCTGTCTGTAACAAAAGCTGAAGGAGCGCATAATCGCGGGGACTTCCTCTTGCCGTGGCTACCATCCTACGATACTCATCAGGTCGTAAAACGTGTTTCGGCTTGCGCTCCTTGCTGGGTCTTTTAACCGTCGCAGCTGGGGAGTGTAGGATAACGCCTTCGTTCACAAGATCGCTAAAAAACATGTGCAAGGAAACAAGCTTTCGAGCCCGTGTAGTGCTGGCGCGCCCTTTGTTCGCCAGGTATCTGAGATACTCGTTGATATGGCTTCGTGTCACCCGGTGCGCTCCGGTGACGGTCAAATCATTTTCAGTCAGCCAGGTGAGAAACTGCCGAATATATGTGCGATACGCCTGGATGGTCAAAGGGCTTTTGTCCAGTTCGCGCGTAAACTGGTCTAATAAAGACGCTAACGTTGTGTGCGGCGTAGATGTTGTCATACTGGAACTATGCCGATTTTTTGTTCTGATGTCAATCGAGCATATGAAGAAAAACTGGTTCCTATAACACGTCACAACGGCACTTCTATTGTACCTGACACAACTATCATGACGCTCGAACTGGTTATGGTGAGTCCCGAGAATGGGCCCTTCTGGGAACTAAGGCGGGTAACATCCAGATCGCGGCGGGGATTAAACGATTTCCGACATTGAAAATTCTTGAGTACTTTCTGAAACCGTGAAACCTGCTTAATCATGTTCTACCCGATAGTTAAACTCATCCCAGCAGTACTCACAGATATTTGGTTCATCTCTATCCTTTTTCAAGTGAGAATGGAGCGAAGTTAGCATATACGAACTACAACGTTCACAAGTCTCAACAAAGAAACGGGCTTCGCAGAAAAAGCAATGTACTTTATCGTCATGTGAGGTGGGATCTGGAATGATAACTATCTCCTCGCCACACTCTTCACAGCGCAGGTGTTCACAAAGGTAAGGTATTTTCTCGATAAAAGCGTCTCGCTCCATCTCCTCACACACTTTCTTCACTCGCTCATTCGCCTTCTCAAGCCGCTCTTTGTAGGAGTAGAGTGCTTCTGACAGGGTGCGATATGTGTCCTCATCGATTTGTTCCTCCAAATTAATCCCTAATTCGTGTTGGAGGAAACTATCTAAGAAGTACATTGCTCGTCCAAGATAATGCTCAATATCTCTTCGATTTCCCTGAATTTGATGATGCTCAATCGAGTTTCTTATTCCGCGCAATGCATCTAAATCATGACGGTTTTGCTCTGATAAGTTGACACCGGCGTTCTCTAGGCGATCAATCAAGGTTCTGTAGTCAACGGTATAATGATTCCTCGTAAAAATTAATTGAGGATTGACTTTCGCTAAGCGTGCTTTCAAAAAAAGCTCTACAGCATGGAAAGTATGAAGAATAGTATATTTAAGGTCAGTCGGTTTCTCCTCGTTCACAAAATGCTCAACGCCGTGCTCAAGCGAATCCATTGCATTTTGCTCAAGACCCAGCACAAAATCATGTTCGTTTACTGAATTCTCCAATTTCCCTCATCCCTATGCATTACTTCAATCAAGCTACCTACGAAAAGAGTGCCTTTGGTTTTCTAAAACCAACCATTCCTGTAAGAGATCGGTAGAAACACATGTACCAGATACCACTTTTCAGCTCATCTCTTGCCCAGGTTCCCTTATAGGCAAAAAAATCTCCCATTTGCCCTGCAATGTTGAGTTGCCGGATGTAGCCTATATGCTTTTCCTCATTGGAAACAACAAAGTCTGCATTCATGTCATAATTGGCCGGAATGATTTCGTGGTTATGGTAGTAGTGAAGACCTCGCGCAATCTTGATGAGGACGCTTTTATAATCTAAATCTTCAGGAGGTCTAATAGCAAGAACGGGGCCGATATAAATACCGCCAGGTGTATACCCCTCTTTTAGCACAACATTATTGTATAAGCGGTAGAAATCTTTGTTAGGAAGGCCGCCCCGCTCCTCTTTTCCTCTCCCAAAGTTCCTCAGCATGTTCTCAAAAGCAGCCTCAGCCTCTTGTACACCGTCTGTGGCATATGCTACAACGTAATCTCGAAATCTGCTTTCTTGGACTGAAAAAGCCTTGTTACAACTCTCATGGGCTGGTAACTTATAGAATATCGCATCCTCCGCGTTCGGTGCCAAACAGTTTGGTGGAACATGGTCATCAGTCATGACCCCCTCTTGCCCACATAAGTAGCATGTACCCCGACGTTTATTCCTTCCCCTGGCCATAGAAATTTACCTTTTCTATAAAAGTCTGAGAGTAGAGATTAAGCGTTCAAAGTTACTTGTTCATGCTCATACTCGGTACAATTTAGCGTACTTTGAACGAAAGTACAAGCATCATAGGATAAATTGATATCTTGGCAATCTCATCCATTGGAAACCATTAAGCCCCGCTGTTCAATAGGCGGCTCACAATGAAAAAAAGCCGACATGATACCAGAAAATGAGGCTAGGGGAGTGCTCATAATCCACAGTTACAGGCATTCGGGCATAAAACCCAAGAGTCGTTAGCTGTGGCCCATCGAAGGACCACCTTCCGAACCTGCCATTCCCCTTGCTCTTCCTCCAGCCTCTCATGGGATCCTGTGGGGAGGCTGGAGCCGATGCCAGACCCGACGCGAGTGAATGATTTTACTACGCACACAAACTGTCACCATCACCTTCCTCCCAGCCACGCCTTTTGCTGAGACGGCTCAAAGGCGTCCGCACATGCGGCGACAACGGGCGCATTGGCGGCTCAGTTGGGCAGAGCGACTGGCACACAATGCCTGAGCAATGACAGCTCCCAGTGTGGAGATCACCCTGTTCGGTCTGCCTTCGCCCTTTGCTGCTTACCTGGGTTTGTCGATCCTTTGAGGACATGCGCACGAATCAGCAGGAGCGTGGGGACTTCGCGGTTCCCTGGCACCCGTTCAGCTTGTCTGGCAGATGGGCCTGGTTCGAGGGTGCGTTCAAGCACAAAACCCGAGGCGCTCAGCGTGTTGAGATATGTGCTGAGCATGCGGTGATGATCTGCAACCCGGCTACGCACTCCGTCCGGGTCCGATGAGAACCACTGTTGTTCGTCAAAATAGCCGGTGACGATCCGGCCGAGTGCATGCTCAGGATCAGGCAGGGGTGTCCACTGAGCATGAGGTGTCTCGAAACAGGGGTGAGGAATGGCAAAGACCAACCAGCCTCCTGGGTTGGGAATCCGTCGGACGCTCTGAAAGGTGGCTTGCAGATCAGGAATAGTGATCAGCGCCATGACACAGACACAGCCTGTAAACTGATTGTCGCTCAGTGGAACAGTGCGCTGAGCGTCTCCTTGAACATATCCAATTCCCAGTGGCTCCTGCTCCTCATAGCGTCGTGCGAGCGCCAGCAGGTTCGGGGCCAGGTCAAGACCGGTGACCTGCGCTCCGCGTCGTGCCAACTCACGCGCCACCCAGCCCTGCCCACAGGCCAGATCACAAATGACTTCCCCCTCGACCTCTTCAACGAGCGCTAACAGGTTCGGCAGGATCACTTCCGTGTAGACAGGTCTCTCGCGCAGAAACTGATCATACCACTCCGCGATATCATTGTAAGAAGCTTGCGTCATAGCTCTCTCCTTGCTCGATGGCGAATATATCTCCTCTTGGGAGTATACCATCTCGACTTCTTTAAGGAGGGAAGCTTGAGATCTGCAGAAGACACCTCGTTGCGCAACTTGTGGTTTTTTCAATAGGGTGGAGAGGAAGCGTAGACCACGTATCGTGTATCAAAAAGAGGGAAGTGCCTCGAATGGGGTGTTACGGGAACGTACATCCCTTGCTATGATCTGCAGCATATGACGACAATTTTTGGTGCAGATCGTAGCAACGCGACAAGGGTTGCTGGACAACGATCGAAGGCAATTGTACACTGGCGTTAATATCGAAAGCCGCCGACCGCTTGCCAGCTCGCGCGTTGGCACGAGTACCAGCGCCTGCACGACGCGTTTATCCCTGGCTAACCTTTCCACTAGGGGAATACCATAGGCGGGCGTCTTGCCCGAGCCCGTAGCTGACTGTCCCATCACGTCTTTCCCGGCGAGCAGCGCCGCAATGGCCTCGACCTGAATAGGCGTCGGCTCTATAATCTCCATATTTGCCAGCACCGCTTGCGTCGCGGGTTGCAAATGAAAGTCATCAAAAGATGGCATAAAAAAATCCTTTCGGCCAATGCGGGGTGAAACAGACGCTCGCGAGGGTGTGGGGGAGCAAAACAAGCCAATTGACTCTGGAAAGACACGCAGGTCGAGTCGTGCTGGTGCGAGAGAAGAGGAGAGAGGCGACATCCGTGGAGAGCCCACAGATCCTTTCGCACCAGGAGCACTTGCACTCAATACCCGCTCCAAGCGGCCTTACCGCTTAGCGTCTGTTTCACCTGAGAGAATACAGTGACCCCGATGAGTACTCTGCCGTGCTTCCCCATTACAGCGACCCGCTTCTCCTCGTGCTCCAAGGCCCTACGGTAAGATAGCAGCCCTCTAGCCGCAAAGTGGAGAAGCCCGGTCCGGTTTCGCTGATCGCGGGGACGCTGACACGCCGAGTTATCGGCAGAGTTGGATGATCGGCGGAGTTTTGACGGGATACCTTGGTCCACTCCGCCGATAACCGTCGATAGAGGCAAGGAAACTGGTGTGCCTTCAGGTATGGTGACAATTACATTACTTGTGCGCTACAAATATGACCATCGTTTGCTCCGATGTCATGACTGCACCGCTATAGCCTGCATACACGCCGACATCCCTAAACCCTACCTGTCCCAGCAGCAATAGCACTTCATTCCGAAAGTAGAGACTCTCTTGCACGGTATGCTCCTCTTCTGCAATCATCTGCCCTGCTCGCCAAAGCGCCACGCGGATCTGCTGTGTCACTCGCTGCTCTAACGGGTCAAGATCGAGGAGCCGCGTGCGTAGCTCAAACTCATCTCCATTGGCTGCTTGTTTTCTTGTCCCAGTTATTGGCCACGCTTGGGGTAATTCGTGCCGTCGCTCTGGTAGCCAATAGGACCACTGGGCGGCCTCTGCGTAGGGGAGGTAATGGCTGAACACGAGCGTCCCCTCTGGGACGAGATGGAGGTAGCAACGGCGGAGCGCTTCCTCGTCCTGTTGGCGCTGGCCTCCCAGACCAAAGGAGTCGCAGATATAGATCGTCCGATAGGTGCGCGGCAGATCGAGGGCGTGCATCGCTTGCACATACAGCTTGGGCGCCAGCCCGTCCCGTGCGGCGCGTTGGCGGCACAAGGCAAGCATATCAGGGGAGAGATCGCACCCGTCCACATCCAACCCAGCCCGCAGCAAGGGCAGTAAGAGGCGGCCTGTGCCACAGGCCAGGTCGAGGGCGGGTTGCCCATCGCGCTCAATAAACCTTTGGTAATAGGCGAGTTCCTCCCGGCCGGCCCGATTGAACTCTGCCCACCACTGGGCCACGAGGCCGTAATGCCAAGTCTGGGGTTGGTCACTCATGGAATACTTTGTCCTCCTTGTGCTGAAGAGATCGATCCACTCATTCGTTCGCGATTGTGCGCGAGCGGACTCCAAGCATGCTTGATCTACTTTGTTGCCTCCCACAAAAGGGGATGAAGATAAGGGGAGGGAACCTGTTGACTCAAGGACGACTGGACGACTCCTTTTCTTGAAGTGTGAAACTGGTTGTGGCTTTGGCATCAACCGATTCTGATAGAAGCATATACAACGTACAAGAGAAAAACAACCTCTTCACGATAGGAGTGAGTAGCATGAGGTACCTTTCCCGAAATTTCAACTCGATGTTGTTCCTGTGCTGGCTACGTGCGTGACACGGCGCACGTAGCCAGCACAGGCCGTCTACGGGCTTCATGAGCCACTCGTTGATGTGAACATGGCTCGTGTTCTGAGCCGCTTTTTCGGCACACAGGCCTGCGCTTCGAGCGTTCGTAGCGCTTCCCTGTATACGCTTGCATTTCACCTAGTGCGCGGCGAGCGCTGCCTGTATGTCAATTGGGCCGTTCTTGATCTCGGAGCCCTTGTCTGTCGCGCCAGAAATCCGCTCTGCCATGAATGCCCTCTGCAAGAGAAGTGCCAGTTTGTTAGAGCGAGTGAGCAATTTGGCGCTTGGGGTTTTTGTTCTCCCGTTGGGAACTGTCGAAGGCAGTGAGGAGTCAGGAGAAGACCCGAGTAGTTGCAATGTGATAGCCACAATTGCACCTTCCTCATTGCCTGAATATTTACGGTATTTTCAACTCAAGGTTGTAGCAAGTTCACAAGCGTGTACATGTGTACCGGTTTGACCTTGGTCGCCTCCAAACTGACTGGAACTATGAACTCGCGGTGAGAGCACCGTACGCGTGACGGCAAATCAACGTTGGGAAGAGATTTAAGCTTCTTCCTCGTTCAGGCTGCTATCTACTATGCATAGCTGATCCTCAATCATACACTTTGCCAGATGCATAGGATAGGGAAGAACGATATTCCCACCATCCCATCCTGGTGAGATGCGCAGAAAATGAGGAACATGACACCAGACCTGTGGTTCATCCCCTGCCTGTAGGAAAAAGGGAACAAATTCGACGATCGTCTGGTGTTTAAAAGCAATTCCACCTCCCGCGTCTGTTTTATAGCGACCTGGCTTTCCTCGCTGCTCCCTGGCAGCAGTCGTTGGCAAGCGCCCGATCGAAAGGTAGTGGAAAAATTCGCTTTCAGCCTGGCTATCAATAAAGCCAGTAAGATGACCCAGATCTTTGTCTTCCCTCATCTCGTCGTCCTCAACTTCGAGCACAGCAAAGTACTGTGGCGTTTCACCGAACGAACCGATTGTGCGTAAACGGATGATGCGCAGGTTGGGCAAATCTTCCCCACTATACAGCCGTTCAAATGCTTTCACATGGCTGAGATCCAGTTGGTTTTTCAGCGGTGCCTTGCCGTTGGCAAATTGAGGGAGCACATTGTAGTTCCGCCAGTCCTGGGCTTCGAGCAGAACAAGTGTTGGCTCATTGCGTGTTTCGGTGAAAACCTGAGCAGCAAATCGTGCTTGTGCATCTGGAAGTAGGCGAATATCCTGTTCTTGCCCTTTCATGAATAGTTCACCTAATACTTTGCGCGCTTCCAGGAAAGGCAACCATTGGTGGGGATTATGTGGCAGGAGCACCTGGAAGGTGCCATCAGGACGGAGGCGTACTGCCATGGGGTAGTCCATTCTTGGCTCATTCTTGCGCAATTTGTAGAGCGCAATCACGTGAAGATGCTCGGCCTGTTCCCGTGATATCCCCGCCTTGATATACAGATCGACTGGTCGATCATAGATCAGGCCTGTCTGGCGATAGACGAGGTCCGTTACACTGTTGCGTACCCGGTATTGGCTCTCTTTAGCTATGCCATCTTTTCCCAACCTGATCGGGAAGATCATTTGGGAGGCAAGTCCAAGTTTATTACATGCCCTGCGTACTGCACCCTTAATATGCTGGTCAGGGTAATTTTTCTTGAGGTCGAGTTTGTGCAGTTCGATCAGCGCTAATGCATAACCAGACCCGTTGGGTAACAAACCGTTCAGATAGCTTTCCCACGCCCGCGTTTTATCACGGAAGCCTCTGCGCATCTGTGCCTTCCATTCAGCCAGGAATTTTTGACGATCAGCCCGAGAAGCGAATTTCTTATAGTGATCGAGTGGATTGAGCTTGCCTGGATCTAGCGGCGCTAATAGCATACCCGGAACGGGAGTTGTAGGGGTAATCACTTGAATATGTTCTGGCCATGGCTCATCTGTTTCCATGAACAGTACCTGGCGGATTTCCTGCTCCAGGATTGTTTTGGAGAGCGTATCACTACAGCAAAGAATAATGTAGATACGCTGCTGATTCGATGCTCGTTGAAGAGCATCGACGATGATTTTTTGTCGTTGCAATCGATTTTGATGCTCTCTCTCCCCATCTGATAGATGTGGCTGCTTTTTCACAAACTTTTTTTCCTGGAGATCACCAATGCCATGCATCATCAAAGGAAGCTGGGGCCGATACATTTGTCTCGTGGGTATGTCAGAAACGAGAGTTTGACCACCAGAAAGCTCCAGTCCCAGCAGATCGCTTACGGCGTTGGCAACATCCCGTAGTTCCGCAAAATCAAAGCCTGTCTTTACTTTATGTGGAGGTTTGAAACCTTCGGAATGCAGCACAAAGTATTCATCATACATACTGCGTGTACTGGCTGCGCGGTAGTCCTGCGGTGCCTGTAAGAGCAGATCTGGAGCGACCAGATCTCGTGCTTTCATTGCTGATAAGAGTTGCGCCGGATCGCCCTGCCAGCGTGGATTGGTTACGCCACCAGTGAGTGGGAGTGTGACCAGTGTCGGCGACCAACCCCATCCGCTTAAACGAGGCTGGTTAATACCGACTTTGACGCTGACATCACGATTCCAGTTCGCATCTCTTAGGCGCGCGTCCAGATAGCGGCTGCATCGTGCATAGAGATGAATCCAACTATGAGGACTACCCACCTGGGTTTGTAGACGAAATTCGAGCTTATAAGCAAATGTTCCCGTCTTCACTTCTATGGTATGTGAAAAAAGGTTTTCTTCTTCATATTCTGCCCGAAAGGGATTACTGATGACTGCCAGTCCATAATCGCCGTCCTGTACCAGACGCCAGATGACTCTTCTCCCGTGAATGTTTGATTGTTTGCCTGCAAGGAGAGAGGCCAGCACACTGGGAATAGCGCGATATCCTGTTCGCGTGCCTCCATCAAGATTGAGGAAAAGTGAGGCAGCATCGGTTTCTTGCCAATCCTGTACTGGTTGCTGCAAACGATCAAGTAGGCGTTGGTAGGCATCTCTCCCGGCACCTTTGACCACCTTCTCAAAGCTATTTTGTCCCCACTGCTTTCCCCATTCATAGGTCAAGTCGCTCATTTGCTCAGGTCTGGGGCGGCGTTCCACATCTATGCCAACCACTAACATTTGTCGCTCGGATCGCTCGGTATCTGCATTCCGTCGAAGTATAAATGGGTGAGCTAGTGTTGGCGCCAGTGCAGTTAGCACCGTGTTAAGCCGACGATAAGGTGGTTCTTCAGGATGGTCACGGGACGAGAATTGCTTCATGCTGTCGAGAAAATTCCTGCAATCTTGCTCATAGGCGAAGTTTGAGAACGAGACTGCAAGACCGCGCAGATATGCTTCGTCGATGCGGAAACGCATTGGCACAATACGGGAAAATTTGTCCATAGTTGCCTCGCTTTCTCCTTAATATTCCGGGTTAAAGCCCTGAATGGCTACCAGCGCATTTACGATTGAGTCGTAAAGCGCCAGCCCAATATCTGTTCGAATGTATGCTTGCAAGACCTCGATCATGGCAGTCAGCAAGCTGGTGTCAGATGCTTCCTTCCGTGTGCGGTCCTCTGCGCTTTTTGGCCCCCAGGCCGCATCAATAAAGTAGGCATGGAAAGGAACGCCGCCGCGGAGAAGCCGTCCGCAGGCTTGAATGATGTGGCCTGCGGTTGTAGCAGCGAGATCGAAGCGTTCGCTGTAGGTGGTGTCACCCTTCTCGTCTTTGTGCTTGAGATTGCGATAAAAGTTGCGCAATTCGGCTTTGCGCCAGTACTCGCTGGCATTTCTGCGCAGCTGGAGTGCTTTCCCGATCAGTTCCGGCTCTTGCCAGGCATTGAACTGTGTGTCTTTGCACCAGTCCAGGGTTCGGCGGTTCAGCTCGCGCGCCAGTGATTGTGTATCTGCTGGATAGGGCATGGGACGGGTTAGAAAGAAGATTGTACCGAATGCAGCTTTCCCGTCTCGATTAAGGATATTGTACCCTCGACCGATAGCTTGCAGCGACATTGAGGATTTTCCCGTTGGTTTGGGCAAAATCCTCAATGTCGCTGCGATAGACCGTCTCATCAGTACGCACTTCATCCGTACCTTCTTCGGTTCGATCCAGGTAACGTATCTCTCCTGGAGGCGCTGTCTGCCACTGGTCGTTTTGTCTTAGCTCCTGGAAGGCCCATCTTGCCTGATCATATGAGTTGACAATCAGTAGCAGGCGCTCTCTATCTTGCCAGTATTGTGGCTCCTGTCGCCCTAACTCTCGTAGCCATTCTAGTTCTCCTTTCAAGGATGCCCCTTGCCCGCTCTGATTACTTGCCAATGCCCGCACCATGTCCTTGATCGGTGCAAGTTTCTCCGTCATGCCCGAGATGCGGATAGGTTCCAGGCTATTTTTCTTTCTGATGTATTGTGGGCTATAGAAGAATTTGCTTTGCCTGATTGCTTGCTGGGCTTCCGGAGAGGGATCGAGTATGCCCTGCGGAGGGATGTCGATATGCCAACGCGAAGAATGGGGCAGCCAGGAGGTGCCAGAGAGGGCTAGCACGTTAGGGCCGCGCCTGCCGTCGAGGTCGGTAAAGAGTTGGTGAAAGTACATGGTGTACCAGCGTCCGACGTTAGGATATCCAAAGATGGATAAGCCGGACGGGGCTGAGCCGTTCTTTTGCTCGCTCTGACCAATTTCCAGATCTTTCGAGTAGTACGTGCCAAACATGCGACCGGTCGGTGGAACGGGCAGGATGTCCGCCAGGTTGCCGGGCGAATGCTCAAGCGAGTGTTCGTTGAGGTCGGTGAGTATATTCTCGGGCTTATTGTACCACTCGTAGAAGACGACTGGGATGTTGCGATCCAGGATCATGACGCTGAGGACAAACTCCAGGCGCTGTACGAAGGTGTTCAGGTCATCTGGTGGTTTCTGGTTGAGAGCGTCCTTCTGGTTCAGCTGCGCTAGCCAAATCGCTTTTCGTTGGGCTAACTTTTCGAGCGTTTGCTTGATATCCGGGATAAAATCCTGAATCCAGGCTTTGCACTCATCGCTCACTGCCGCGTTGTGGGCGCTATCTCCTGCTGCGATGAGAGTACGCATGATAAGCGCTAGACGGTAGACCTGATTGAGTTGGACGTTCCCTCTAGGCCTTTCCATAGTGAGCGGATCACGTAGACTAAGCTGATCGAAGTAGCGCACAATACGCTGAACTTTTTTGCTTGCTTCGACCTGATCAAGTTGCTGATATTCCTCGGCATCCCAATCGGGCAGATCAAGCAAACGCCAGACCAGTTTATACGCCAGAGTGAGCGAAGTAAAGAAATTGCGCCCAATCCAGCGCCGCAAAGGAGGGCCTTGCTCAGTATCGGTCAGGTTGCTGAGAATGTTAGAAATGGCCGCCAGGGAGTTTCGTTCCGCGCCCACCCAGCGACGCGTAGGAGCAGGCTGGGTCCGTCGAGGTACCAATGCCTGGGCGGTTTCAACATCTTCCACATCCAGCAGGCCGTTGTCGCTTCTTTCATTGGTTAGAATAACTTCTCCAGCGAAAAGGTTGTCAAACCACTCCTGCACGGTGTCAGCCTCGTCGAAAATGACAAGATTTGATTGTTCATAGACAATTTCGGTCAGGTGAACTTTTCGTTGCTCGATTTGAGCCGGCAGGCTGGAAGCACCTAATGCACCAGGCGTAGTAATCCAGATGCGCGCTACTGGCATGTCACGATACAATTGTTTGCCTGGGCAGGCAGCGAAGAGGGGACAAGAGTGATATGTTTTGCGCTGATTCTGTTTCTTCGGCAATTTATACAGTGATTCGCAGGGTTCGTTCCCAGGAATGACCGGATTCGGTGGTTGGTCAGAGGCCAAAGCTTGCAAGGGACAGGCTGTATTGAGCCAGCGCAATGCCCAGTGGTCGGGACGAAATTTGCTGGAACGATACAGACGTTGCAGATGGATATCACGCGTTGAGCGCCCGATGAGGGGAACAGCTACCGGATTCTCTCCCCTCTGACAGAAAAGGCTGTTGAAATCATCGGCAAGATTCAGCGCAGACATGGTATCGCCGACGATCAGCGTGACCCGTAAATCTTTCTCCGGATGCAGCACCGCGTCGGCTAAGATTAATTTGGCGATGGTCGATTTGCCTGCGGCAACAGCGCCCACAACATAGGCGTAGCCATCTAATCGCAATGGAACGGCGTTTTTGTTGGCAAGACTGCCATCAGATGCGATAGCGCGATAGCCGATCAGGTTATCGACCAGGTCAACCCAGCTTGTGCGCGACCCCAGCGCAGCCTGCAATCCACGCTGCTGCCGTAATTGTTCTACTTCGACCGCTATATCGTGCAAGTCGTCGTATGAATAGCACAGACCAGCGCGATTGCGGGGTTGGGTAAACCAGGGGACGCTGGTCGCTGCCAGTTCAGCAATATCCTCGGGAATTTCTACTTGAACGGCCTGTTTTCCCTGTCTGGTTATGGCATCGAAGTAAAATGGTTCCGCTGTAGCCGGTCTGATGGTTCTTTGTGCAAATGGTAAGGTGCTTTCAAGGATGGCATCATATGCGAGAAGACGCTCCTGATAGCGTTGAGGGTCTGGTCTGTACACCATCTGTTTTTCAAGTTCTTCCATTCGCACGCTGTAACAACGCCAGGCCTGGGGAATCATGGCATACTCTCTGAGCGCGCTTTCCCAGTTGAAACGCCCAGAAAAAGGCAGGAGAACGCGCGCATTGGCAATAGCGTGCCGCTGTTGCTTGTCGAAGGCATCGAGCCGGGTGTCTGGAATGGGCAGGCCACTCAGGAGTACCCAGAGTACAGTGATCGGTTCATCAACCAGGCCGAGCCGTTCAAGGAGCCACAGGCCAAGCTCTACCCGGAGAAGGAGGATATGCTGCTTGCCTTTTAGAATGCCATCCGCATCCTGTTCTTTTAGCCTTTGAACAAGTGGAATGTACCACTGACTTCTATCGTACATATTTGCCTCCTGGAACCTGGAATTATTGCGCTGTGACCAGTGCTTTGAACTGTTTCTCGCTGAAAATGTCAACATTGGAAGGCAGTTGCCCGGCGGCGCGGAGCACACAGGCACGGTAATCACTCCGCTGCTGTTCACGATAGGACGGATAGACGTAGAACCACCGTTGCCATTCAAGCGCGCTCTCGCCGACCTGCCGACTATCCTGGACAATATGTCTTCCCAAGGCAAACGGATCTTTATAGTCTTTGACATCCACCGCCCAGACTTCTATTCTCTGGGAAGAACGCAGGAATTTGAGTTGAAGGTCGTAGCGATCTATGCCAGGCCATAAGAGGACCGGCTGCAATGCTGGCGTAGTTGACCGGGCATCCTGCGTTAACCATTGGTAGAGTTGTATCTCGGTGGTCCCAGGTATGAGGGTTCGTAAATGGATACCACGCTTCAGAACAAAGGGATGACTGGCGGGGTCGAGATCCTGCCAGCCTTGTGGGCCAGGGCAGCGCCCGAAGCAGGCATTCGGTTTGAGGCTGCCAAGCCGTTTGTTGCGCTGATAAAGCGGACCGCATACTGGGCAATTCCAGTAACGAGCCTCTTGCGAACCCGGCCGCTGGTGAAGTAGCGTTGAATGGAGTGACCGGCTGTCCTGGTAGAGAGCGCCGACTTCCTGGATCTTGATATAGTGCAGGTCGCGAAATTGCTGGCGCAGATGTTCGGTGCTCGTCCAGGGACGGGTAATTACATACTGCCTGATAGCGGCATATTCCCCGCTAGCACCGATTGGATCAGCAATATAAGCGTTTCTAGCCGCATTCAAGATGTTAATCATTAACTGGTTGTCGAGGATGACTTGAATATCCTGAAGTGTTGCTTCCGCAGGTAGCTTATATTCAAGCAGAAACTCTACCACCTGTTCATCCAGTGCGCCTTCATAGAGCAGCTCAAAACGTGGATCAATTCCTGGAGGCGGTGTGCCAGGCCACCACTGTTCGAGCGGTTTCTCAAAAAGCTCAAACAGACTTGTAATAGTGCTGGGGTATGTCGTGAGCATCGCCAGCGAGAGCTGGTTCAAGGCGTAGGACAATTCATCTGGATAAGGGTATTTTTGCCTGCTTTCAACGTACTTTGCCAGGCCAATAGTAAGATAGGGAAAGACCTCTTCTGGTAATGATCGCATTATGTACTGCTTCCTCCTTCCGTGTTTGACCCCTCGTGCTAGACGTGGTACAATGTTTCTTATATGAAACATTAGATAGTATACAGCATTTTTGTCGATTGTGCAATACATGAAACGGTGTTTCTGAAAAAAGACAACCCAGATTGGGGGTAGCTATGACAAAAGTCTTAGATACGCAGTATCTAGCGGCTCTTATCAAGACCAAGCGCGGAAATCGTGGGCTACGAGAAATTGCCCAGGAAATTGGAGATGTAAGTCCGTCGACGTTATCGCGGATTGAGAATGGCAAAGTGCCAGACATGGATACCTTTCTGCGTATTTGCGACTGGTTACACGTCTCATCAGAGGAGTTTATAAAAGAGACGCAGGAACCACAAGAAAATGAAATACGTACAATAGATCGCATTGAGGGATACTTGCGCGCCGATAGGGAGCTAGCTCCCGAGACGGCAGATGCTCTGGCAAAGTTGATGAAAGCGGCATACAAAGCCGCGACTGAAGGAAAATTAGGGCAAGAGTAGATGAGTGGTTTGGACAAAAACCTGAGAGGTTGGTGTGAGAATGAGGGTGTGCGCTGGCGAAGAGAACTGAAATTGTATGCCTATGATCCGCTGCCTGCTCGACTCCTGGTGCAGCGCCTGAAGATTCGGGTTATCAGCCCCGTGGAGATCCCAGAGATAGACGAGTCCACACTCCGGTGTTTATTGGCAGAAGATGCGGGCTGGTCTGCTCTAACTTTGCCGGTAGATGAAGGAAGGCATTTGATTATCTACAATCCGACTCATGCCGAGACACGATACGAATCAAATGTGATGCATGAGTTGGCTCATTTGCTCCTTGGCCACCAGCCAATTCGTTTTCACCAGCTTTCTGGAGGGCTTTTTGTGCGCGAGTATCGTGTAACCGATGAGGAAGCTGCTAAGTATCTGGGTGGGTGCTTGCAAATTCCGGCGAGAGGTCTAGACTGGGCGTTTCAGCGCGGCATGACCACCCAGGAGATAGCAGAGCATTTCGGCGCTAGTTTGCAAATGGTGCGATATCGCTGTAATATGACTGGGCATGGTTTGTCGGCATAACTCTTTCATGCTTTCCTTGGCCTGCTTCCTATCCCCGTACATGTTTCAATTTCTCTTTCACCTGCTCCCGACTTACCTGCGTATAGCGTACCGTGGTTTGAATGGCAGGCGTCCCTTTCTTCGTGACATGCCCAAGGTTGTAGGCCACTTCTTCGAGCGACCAGCCTGCATCCCGTGCGCGATGGGCAAAAGAAGAATGCTTTCAATAAGCCTTGATGCCTCGAACATCATATTATGAGTATTCGCCTCATTTCCTCATCCCACTTCGTACTTTTTTATTGTGCACCGTGGATGAGTTTAGTGAGTAATTTTCGGCTCTTCATCCTTGAGGGGAAAACTGATCTGGCATCTCTTTCCCCCGGAAAGATGGAGAGCCCGTCGTTTCTGGGGTTGACCTTCCTGATTCACTTATCTCGTTGTCTTGCTTCGTAACGTAAATCCTGTGGACTTCAAATCAATTTAGTAATAACTGCGCAACGTTTGGTAGATTGTGTACCAGTTCGTAGTCGCTGAACAGCCGAACCTGCCTGTCTGGCAGTGCATCCAATGGATGTTTCGCCATCCGCTGTTCCTGTTGAATGGGATAGGTCCCGATAGCGTATGTCTCGCGCGCTGTTTTTACGAGTAGAGGTACTTTTATGCCGTGCAAGACACCCTCACGCTGACATTCAACGCCGACAGCAGCCAGTTCAAGAAATTGGCAAAGCGCGCCTAGTTGACTGGCTTGCTGCTCAATTGTCGGCGTCACAGGCGCACGCCCGCTAATAATGGCCTGGAGAAGTACTCCAGCCAGTCGGCGGTCAAGCTGATAGTGTATCATACGATTGGCATAAGTACGCAGACACCGGTAACACGATCGCTCGCACTGCTCCGGGCAACTGGTTAGAATGCCATGTGCTAGAGACAGCAATGGTTCGAGATGTTGGCCAACTTGCGTCGCGTAACCTGCACCTCCTGAAAGGGTATCGAATAGAAAGAAGTCGGCCATGCGTGGAGGGATGAATGGAGCAGCAGAAGTTCCAGGCGCAGCAACGGTAAAGCTCCATCCCACCTGAAGTTCAGTGGTAGCAATATCCAGCAGGCGCGTGGCAGCCAGAAGTAATGCCTGGGCGATAGTATCAAGGGCATCGCGCATCCAGGGATGCCCTACCTGGAAAGCGACATCCTTTGGCCAGAGAAAACGTAGCAGCAGTAGATCGCTGTGGAAGGTATGACCCAGGTAGCCGTGCCAGATGCCATCTAAGCCGCTGCACTTACGCGGTGCCGCTATCCAGCTAGGCACAAGGAATGGCCTATCGTGCGCCTGGTGTAGCCAGGTTGGATCGCTCAATGCGGCCGCTCCGCAAGAACGACAAACGGAAAAGCCCTGTCCGCCGATGCCGCGATTGACAATAAGCAGTTCGCGGTGTTCCGCGTAGCTCCAGGCTATACGTCCTCCTGCGGTGACCTGCCCAAAATCTTCGGTATCGTTTAGCGGGATCGCCAGTTTTACCTGCATCACCCCATCACTCTGCGCGGAATAATCCTTCCGAGGCTGGGTTTGATCTAAACTTCTGCCCACGAAATTCGGAGGGTCGAGAATCTCCTCAATTGCTAGAGGGGTTTGACACAGTGGACACAAACGCTTTTGCGTGCCTGCATCGATTCGCGCTGGCTCGCGCTGCGTATATCCGCAGTTGGCGCAGAGCGCAAAGGAGTTGTGTGCGCGCTTAAATAGAGAGGGTACGCGGTTTGCCAGGGTTGCTCCTGGAAAGGGATCGATATAGATGCCATTGACACGATAGGTGACCTTATCTACAATCAATTCGCGACCGGGCGCGTATTCGGATAGGGCGATATCTACACTCTGTTGAGGACGCTGCTTAATGCCAATGCGCCGTATCCCACCATTGCCGTGTTTCCATTCCTCGATCACAAAACTACGAACTTCGCGTGGAAAAGCGTAGGTCGGTAGAAAGCCGTGTTCAAAAAGTAGATCGAGCAATGTCGTTTCCTCTGCGCCCTGGCCGAATTGCTCATGTTGCGCTTCAGGATGAGAATCCGCATTGCGAGGAAAGGTCTGTTCACTGATGTGTTGCAGATCGTCGACGAGAGCGTAAGCAACGGCGCGGACGAAGTCAAGCTTTTGCTGTTCGCCCATTGTGATATTGCCAACTTTATCGGGAAGCCATGCGGTAATTTGCTGTGCAAGGTAAGGAATATTTCCCTCAAGCATGCCTTCTAACCAGTGTGTAAACCCCGTGAGGCTATGGGAGCCGGACGTTGTAAAGAACATCCGCGCCGTTCCAAGCGCTTCAGTAAGATAGCCATACTGCCTCATACTGATCCTACCAGTGTCCTGCAGGTATTCTAGAAAAAATGTCTGGATGAGGGCCGCCTGAACATGTCGTCGCGCAAGCCGCTCATTCACTTGAGATATTTTGGGGCTGGGGAGCGCTCCCGAGATCATCTCGTCGGGGTGTTCAAAATAGTGGGCATCGTGCGATCCATTTTCACTGTAGGAAAGCACCGTGGATAAAACTGCGCTGCGTCGGCCTGCCCGGCCCGCCCGCTGCTGATAGTTCGCGCGTCGAGGAGGCATGGTGCGCAGCCCGATACCCAGGAGCGTACCAATGTCGACGCCAACTTCCATCGTAGTTGTACAGCTCAAGATATCAACGGCGGGTCGTTCGCTAGTGATACCAATATCTTGAAAGCGCAGTTTATACTGCTCTGTTGTAGCTGAAATTTGTTGCGCATCTCGATAAGATAGTTGCGCAGTATGTTCCTCGGCGGTCA
>Ga0137388_10000576_pt1 | contig 20917 bp, 16 predicted proteins | sample 15con2h14AmetaG_FD_104644 | JGI IMG/M metagenome (GOLD analysis project Ga0137388, IMG submission 104644) | Vadose zone soil microbial communities from Angelo Coast Range Reserve, California, USA - 15con2h1.4A metaG | ecosystem: Environmental > Terrestrial > Soil > Vadose zone > Saprolite...
ACGGGGAGGTAGTTATGAACAGGATCGCGAGGAAATTGTCTGTTCGCACTCTCATATGCGTAGCGATGATCGGTGAATGGTTCGCCGCGATCACGCCAGTAACAGCTCAGGTTCCGAACACGGATCCCGTGTTCGTCGCCGCGATGATCCCTCATCATCAGAATGCGATAGACATGGCGCGGATTGAGCTGCGTGACGGCCGTAACGAGCAATTACGGCGCATGGCGCAGGAAATTATTGTGACGCAACTGCAGGAAATTCAGGCGATGAGCAAGGCAATCGGCCAGCCACTCTTGCCATCCGCGCCGCAGTCCGACCGACTCTCGTCGACCGTTGCCGCTTCCGATGCCTTCGTGCCTGTAAGTCATCGCGACCGCGTCTATGCGGCGGAGCAATTTTCAAACACAGTCTCCGTCACCGATCCCGCCGACAACAAACTCCTCGGCGTCATCCGCTTGGGCGACCCGCAGCCCGGTAACCTCAGTCCCCTTTACCGCGGACAGGTGCTGGTGCACGGGATGGGTTTCTCGCCCGATCACAAGACGCTGGCCGTCGTCTCAATCGGGACGAATTCTGTGTCGTTCATCGAAACAGCGACGAATGCAGTGAAGCATGTCACCTACGTTGGGCGCGCCCCACACGAGGCGTTCTTCACGCCCGATGGTAAGGAAGTGTGGGTGACCGTTCGTGGTGAAGACTACGTCGCCGTACTCGACGGTCAGACTTACGAGGAGAAAACGCGGATAAGGGTTCCGGTAGGCCCGGGGATGCAGATTTTTTCACCCGACGGAAAGTACGGGTACGTGTGCTCCTCCTTTATCCCTAAGACAGTGGTGGTGTCTACTCAAGACCATCAAATCGTTGGAGAGGTGACACAGGAGAGTCCATTCTGCCCGAACATCGCCGCCACCCCGGATGGAAAGCAGGTCTGGTTCACGCTGAAGGACATCGGGAAGACAATGGTGTTCGACGCCCGCCCGCCATTCACGGTACTGAAGACGATCGAAACGGGCCCGATTACCAACCACGTCAATTTCGCGAGCAATGCGAGCGGCCAGTTCGCGTATGTATCAGTCGGCGGGTTGAACGAAGTCCTCGTGTTCCGCACCAATGATTTCACGAAGGTCGCGACCATTCCGGTCGGCCAGCTACCACACGGTGTCTGGCCGTCCGACGACGGAAGCTGGATCTACGTCGGGCTCGAGAATGCCGACGCGCTTGTGGCGATCAACACACTAACCAACAAGGTGATCGCGACCATCCCGATCGGCCAGGCGCCTCAGGCCATCGCCTATGTCTCCGACGCAGTCCCTGCTGGTGACGGCGCCCAAGGCCTACAGCCACTCGGCGTCGCGGGTCAGGCTGCGCATCTCGTGCTCGTGCCGTTCGCCAATGGCAAAGTGGGCAGCGGAGTGAAGCGTGCCACTACGAGCGTGACATTGTTCGACCAGGGGTTGGTGCAGGTGCTCCAAGCAGCTGTGACGGGACTGCAGCCGAAGCAGGCGTATGTCCTCGCGCTCGCGAGTCGCGCGAATGGCGATGGAGCACTCGAGCCTCTATCCGCCTTCACCACCAATCCAGCGGGCGCTGCCATCGTCAATGCCGTCGGCCCCATTCGTCAGGTGGTGCGGGGTGAGAACGCAATACTGCGGCGCTACCTCGTCATCGTCACGGGGACACCGGACAGGCTTGGTGCCCCTGTGCAGATTCAAGCGCCGTGATCGGGAAATAAGTGAAGACCTGAAGCAAAAGAGGAACTGGTCATGGTGGCAGTCGAAAACCGCGGCATCGTAACCAAGCCCAGCAATCATTCCGTCGACGACACTGTTGCTAAGCTCGAGGCAATTCTGCGAGCCAAAGGTGTCACACTCTTTGCTCAAATAGACCACAGTGGCGAGGCGGCAAGGGTCGGAATGAACATGCCTCCAACCCGGCTCCTGATATTCGGTGATCCGAAAGCCGGCACTCCGCTGATGCTTGCTGCGCCGAGCGTCGCAATCGACCTGCCGCTGAAGATTCTCGTCTGGCAGGATAAGGAGAAGAAAGTCTGGCTGTCGTACAATAGCCCAACTTACCTGCAGGAGCGCCACGGGTTTCCGGAGGAGCTGTTGCACAACATTGCCGCGCTTGAAGGATTAGTTACCGCTGGCGCTCAATGAGCCAAGCACGCCCAATCGGCGCTGATTGATTCGCTGGTGGCCACGCTGCCGGCGCATCAACAAATATCCAGTTTCAAAACACCCCTGCCACGGAATGCCTCGCGGGGTTGGAACTGACATCGCCTGACCCGTGTCGAGGTTACGAAATAGTTGCGACCGGCAACAAAGCTCGTACCGCGTCGATCGTGTCCGCGTCGGTTGCGCTCTTATCGGGGCGATATCCCTTGACGCGGGCGAAACGCAGCGCCACGCCGCCGGGATACTGCGGACTGCGCTGCACATCGTTGAACGCGACCTCGACTACGAGCTCAGGGCGTACGTATACGACGTGACCGTCGCGGCGAACTTCGCGAGCGAGCAGCTCTGTCGTCTGCCACGCCAGCATTTCGTCCGTCATTCCTTTGAACGTCTTCCCCAACATCACGAAACCGCCGGTCGTCGGGTCACGTGCCCCCAGGTGAAGGTTGCTGAGCCAACCCTTCCGCCGGCCCGAGCCCCATTCCACCGCCAGGACGACGAGATCCAAAGTGCGCGCCTCTTTCACCTTGAGCCACGCTGAGCCGCGCCGGCCAGCCGCGTAGGGCGCGGTCAGCGACTTGACCATGACGCCCTCGTGCCCGCGAGCCAGAGCGTCATCCCGAAATCGCGACGCCTGCTCGAGATCCGCAGTGACGATCCGCGGCACACCCAGTGAGGGAGCCACACTATCCAGTCGCTCCAGTCGCTCGAAGAGTGGGTTGTCCACCAGGCTCTCGCCTTCGTGAAACAGAACGTCGAAGAAAAACGCCGTCAGCGGCAGCTCGGCGCGAAGCTGGGCGACATCCAGGCGCCGGCCAAACCGGCGCATCGTGGTCTGAAAGGAGTGTGGCTTCCCGTCTGAAGCGAGCGCGATGACCTCGCCGTCGAGAATCATTTCGCGCGACGGCAGCGCGGCGACGGCCTCGACAACCTCGGGCACCGCTGCCGTGACATCGTTGAGGTTGCGAGTGTACACGGCCACGCGATCATCGCTGCGATGCACCTGGATCCGCGCTCCATCGAGCTTCCATTCAACGGCTGCCGGAACGTCCCCACTCAAGGCGTCCCGAAGTGTCGGTGCGGAATCCGCTAGCATCGGCTGCACGGGACGGAAAAGCTGCAGCTGATAATGCGCGAGCCCCACCTCGCCGTCGCTGAGGGCCGTGCGCGCGACGACTCCGAGATCTCCTGCCATCATCACAGCTCGGCGCACACTGGCTGCGGGCAATGCGGCGGCCTTTGCAACTGCCTCGAGCATAACACCCTCGAGCGCCCCTTGTCGCACCTCGCCGATGATGAGCCCGCCCAGGAAAATCCGCTCCTCAGCCGTCGCACGCGAGAACAAGTCGCCAAGCAGGCGCGCGCGTTCGCTTGCTGAATTCTTGCCTCGCGCTGCCAATAGTTGGTCGAAAACAGAGTCAACGTCGCGCAACTCGAGCGTGGACGCTATCCCCGTCTGGCGATCCTGCGCGGAGGCGACTGTCGCCCAGCCAACGCCAAGTCGGCCCTGACGCGGCCAGCCTGTCAGGAAGCCGATCGCGATCGGCAAGTCGTCTGGAGGAACGCGCTTAAATAGATCCGCCAGCTTCGAAATCTTGTCCAGGCGGCCAGGAGTTCCGGCAACCATCGCTGACGCCCGTACCAGCTCTTCCAATCTCATCCCAGAAGTTTATTACATGACTGACCGGGTTGAGCAGGCTCGGCATGGCCACTCCGTTCGGCGTTGTGACTGTAATGCATGCTTCGCGGGACTTTCGGGATTCTCCCGTTTTCAGGATTCGCGAGCACGACCTACTGATAGTGATACGAAAGTGGACACCTTAGGGCAAAGCTCAACGCACGGAGAACTACCATGAAGAGACTCACTTACCTGTCAGCGGTGCTTCTCGGCCTCTTGATGGCTGTTGGTGACGCTCCCGCGCAGAACGCGGCTTCAGCCAGCTCCGCGAAACCGACAATCGTCCTCGTACACTGCGCGTTCGCGGATGCCCTCGGCTGGCAGTACGTTATTCCCATCCTCGAGAAGGACGGAGTGAAAGCCAGTCACGTTGCCTTCATCTCGCAGCCTAACACTGTCGCGCGATTCATCGAGCAGGCCGCAATGGGCGCGTCGAAATGAAGTTCGCGGCATCCTCCAACGGCGAAAAATCATGAGCACTAACGGACGCGGCTCCAACAAGCCGACCATAATTCTGATTCACGGGCTTTGGCTCACTCCGCGAAGCTGGGAACACTGGATCGATCGGTACCAGAAGGCGGGCTACAACGTCATGGCGCCATCGTGGCCGGGGCTCGAAGGAGAGGTGGAGGCATTGCGGCGTGATCCGACGCCGCTCAAAGGCCTGAAGCTCTCGAGCGTGATCGACCATTACGTGCGGATCATTACCAAGCTCCCGACGCCGCCAATTCTGATGGGCCACTCTTTCGGCGGCCTCATCGTGCAGGTTCTGCTCGATCGCGGACTTGGCGCCTCGGGAGTCGGCATCGACGCGGCGGCAACAGCAGGCATTCTCACACTTCCGTTGTCGCAAATCCGCTCATCGTTTCCGATCCTTGGCAATCCCTTCTCGCTCAACCAGGCCGTTGCGCTCACGCCCGACCAGTTCAACTACGCCTTCACGAATGAGCTGGATCCGGTCGCATCGAAGAAGGTCTACGACCGATATGCGATTCCGGGTGCCGCGCACGTTCTGTGGGAGGCCGCGCTGTCCTCGTTAAACCCGAACGCTGCGTCGAGGGTGGACTACTCGAACAAGACCCGCGCGCCGCTTCTGTTCATCGCGGGCGGCAAGGATCATACGGTGCCGGCTTCGGTCAACAGGGCCAATGTCCGGAAGTACATCAACAATACGACCGCGGTCACCGACTACAGAGAATTCCCGAATCGCACTCACCACACGGTTGGTCAAGCCGGCTGGGAGGAAGTCGCCGACTTCGCGCTTCAATGGGCGAATCAGCACGCGATCGACCAGGTGACTTACGACGATGTGAAATCAGCATTCCCGGCGAGCACCACGTCATCGACGCCCCGCAGTCCGGAGATGCGTGCCTGAACCGGTTAATTGGGGATCAGATCGGCTACTTAGCGTGACGCGGATTGTGGCAGCATCGCGACCTGTACGGAATTTCGAGCAGAGGTACCCGAGCTCCCGCTATTTGAACCCGGGTACCCGAGCTCACGCTATTTGAACCCCGACGTTCTCACGACGGACTGCATTCAACCGGACGGAGCTGGACGAGTGCTGGGACCAGGCCACTTGATCGAAGCGGCGACAGAGAGTGCGAGCCCCGCCGCAATTACACCCAGCGACACTCCTGTCGGAACCTCGAGAAGATCGCCCAACAGAAGTCTCGCGCCGAAAAAAATGAGAATCGCGGCGAGCCCGACCCTGAGGTAGCGGAAGCGATCGACGACCCCCGCCAGAACAAAGTAGAGCGAACGCAGGCCGAGCATGGCGAAGATGTTTGAAGTGTAGACAATGAAAGGATCGCGCGTAATCGCGAGGACCGCGGGCACGGAATCGAGTGCGAAGACGATATCCGTGGTCTCGACGATAATCAACGCCACGAGAAGCGGAGTAGCAACGAGCCGCCCGCCACGCTCAGCCTGGCGCACTACGAAGCTGCCGCCGTGATACTGCGGGGTGATGGGGATGAGTCGCGCCACCCATGTGTTGCAGATTGAACACGCGGCGACCACCAGCTCTTGCTCTTTCTGCTTGCCCCACACCAAGCGAAAGGCCGCGAAAATGATGAGCGCGGCGAAAGGGTATACGACCCAATGGAAACGGTTGAGCAGGAGCAGTCCGGCGCCGATCAACAACCCGCGCATGACGAGCGCACCCAGGACGCCCCATAGTAGTACGCTCCGCTGCTGGGCCGGTGGAATTCGCAGCTCGGAGAAGATCAACACGAATACGAAGACATTGTCGATCGAGAGCGACTGCTCCAGCAGATAGGCCGTGAGGTAGGTCAGGGCGGCACTCTGCCCGTACACCGCGAGCACACCGAGACCAAAAAGCAATGCAAGAGCGACCCAGGCGCCGTTTCTTAGCGCAGCTGCTCGCAGAGTGAGCCGGCGCTGCTCGTCGCGCTTTCCGTGGAGGAGCTCCAGATCAAGGGCCAGAGCTAATAGCAGCAGGGTCCCGAACAGGACCCAGGCCCAGAGACTTACGTGCACGGTGTTGGGCGACGCAGCATTTTCAGGTCTCGAGGGTCAGCTTAGTCATAGAGGGAACATGTGATCACCGATTGGCCGATAGCCAGCCCGGTCGAAAGATCGGAAGATCGAATGCAAAAAGAGTGTCATGCCCCGCGTGACAACCACCACCCAGCGAAGATCACGCTAGATTTTTTTAATCCCCTCAAGGAAAAGATCATGGGCGACAACGGACGAGCCGCCAATAAGCCGACCATCGTGCTGATTCACGGACTCTGGCTCACGCCGAGGAGCTGGGAAGGATGGATCGATCGCTATCGGAAAGCGGGTTACAACGTCCTCGCTCCGTCGTGGCCCGGGCTGGAAGGAGAGGTCGAAGCGATCCGCAAAGACCCGTCGCCGCTCAAGGGTCTCAAGCTCAAGACCGTGGTCGATCATTACGATCGCATCATTCGCAAGCTCGACGCTCAGCCGATCATTATTGGGCATTCGTTCGGCGGACTCATCACCCAGATGCTGATCGATCGCGGCCTTGGGTCGGCCGGGATCCTCGTCGACTCGGCGCAAACCGCGGGGGTACCGGTGCTACCCTTCGCGACGATCCGGGCCACGCTTCCTATCCTCGGCAATCCGTTCAGTTACAAACGGACTACTTCACTGAGCCCGAGTCAGTTCAACTACGCGTTCACGAACGAGCTGGACGCGGTTGAATCGAAGAAAGTCTACGATCGGTACTCGATTCCGGCAGCGAACGCCATCCTTTGGGATGCCGCACTCGCGCTACTGAATCCGAGCGCCTCGTCCAAAGTCGACTATAAAAAGAATGATCGTGCGCCGCTCCTGTTCATCGCCGGAAGCAACGATCACTTGGCTCCGCCGGCTATCAACAAGGCCAACATGCGCAAGTACGTCAAGAATTCCACGGCCGTTACGGATTACCGCGAGTTCCCGAACCGCACGCATCACACAGTCGGCCAGAAAGGATGGGAGGAAGTTGCGGACTTCGCGCTCAATTGGGCGAGAGAGAATGCGCGTGGACAGGTCACTCTTGCCGACGTTAAGACCGCCTTCGCGCCCGATACGACGTACACGAGCTCGACAAATCCGGAACTTCGTGCCTGATTGGGATGACATTTGTCGACTACTACTGATGCGACGATGATACCGGCACTCCAGTCGGCGGCGGCGGATCCCGAGGTCGCGCTACCGTCGGCAGCCACAGCAGGCGATCAGGCTTTCCCCACGCTTACCGAGGCACAGATCGCGCGCGTCGCTACACACGGCCACTTGCGCAAGGTAGAGCGCGGCGAGGTGCTCGTGAAAGCGGGCGCCAGAAACGCGAGCTTTTTTGTGGTGGTTTCCGGACACCTCGACATTGTCCGGTTGTCTGACGGCATCGAGACGATCGTTGTGGTACATAAGCCCGGCCAGATCTCGGGCGAGCTCAACCTCCTTTCAGGCCGGCGAGCAGTCTTTTCCATCCGCGCCGGCGAAGCAGGCGAACTCATCGAGGTCGGTCACGAGCAGCTGCTGGAGATCGTGCAGACAGACGCCGATTTGAGCGAGATCCTCATGCGCGCGTTTCTGCTGCGGCGAGCGAGGTTGATCGCCAGCGGCATCGGCGACGTCGTACTGATCGGATCCATACACTCGCAGGAAACACTTCGCATTCAGGAATTTCTGACGCGTAACAGTCATCCGTACCAGTACATCGACCTCGATCGTGACCCCGGCGTACAGGAGCTTCTGGATCGATTTCGGGTCGCCGTCACCGATATCCCTGTAATTATCTGCCGCGGCGAGGTCGTTCTGCGGAATCCGAGCAATCGCGATATCGCTGATTGTCTCGGCTTCAACGAGCCAATCGACCAGGCACAGATGCACCATGCCGTGATTGTCGGCGCCGGACCTTCGGGTCTCGCCGCGGCTGTGTACGCAGCCTCGGAAGGCCTCGACGTGCTGGTGCTGGAATCTGGTGCCCCAGGAGGACAGGCCGGATCGAGCTCGAGAATCGAGAACTACCTCGGGTTTCCCTCCGGGATCTCGGGCCAGGAGCTGACGGCGCGCGCCTACTCTCAAACACTGAAATTCGGCGCTCACCTGATGGTTACGAAGGCTGCAAAGCGCCTCAGGTGCAACACGAGGCAGTACATCATCGAAACGGACGACGGTGCGCAGGTACTCGCGCGTACCGTCATCATCGCGACCGGCGCGGAATACCGAAAGCTTCCGTTGGAGAATATTTCGCAGTTCGAAGGCGTCGGCGTGTACTACAGCGCCACGTTCATCGAGTCGCAGTTGTGCGCCGGTGAAGAGGTTTGCGTCGTTGGCGGCGGCAACGCGGCGGGGCAGGCTGCCGTGTCCCTCGCCCAGTCGGCGAGACACGTCCACATGCTCGTACGATCCGATGGATTGGCCGACACCATGTCGCGATATCTGATCCGGCGTATTGAGGAGGATCCGCGGATCACGTTGCACACGCGTACCGAAGTCGCCGCGCTCGAAGGTGATGATCACCTCGAGAGCGTGGACTTGCGCCGGCGTGACGACGGAACGACGGAGCGAAAGGACGTTCGTCACGTGTTCGTCATGACGGGTGCCGCGCCGAGCACTAGCTGGCTCGATGGTTGTGTCACCCTCGATGATCACGGATTCATCAAGACGGGGTCGGAGCTCTCGCCGGATGAATTGTCTGCCGCGAACTGGCCGTTGGCTCGTTCTCCGCATCTTCTGGAAACGAGCAAGCCCGGAGTGTTCGCCGTTGGGGATGTCAGAGCCGGCAACATCAAACGCGTCGCGTCGGCGGTAGGCGAGGGATCTATAGCAGTCTCCTTCGTACATCAGGCGCTGCAGGAGTGAGGAGGAGCCTTTGTCACTGATCTCACGAGGATTTCGGGGAAGACGACAGTCCGCGGACACCGCGGGGCGACTCCCTCCTGGCCAGTATGAGACCCGGGATTTTCCAGTTCTCTCCGCGGGCCCGACACCGCGCACTCCGCTTACTGCGTGGGACTTTACGCTGCGCGGTGCTGACGGTCGAACTGCTCACTGGACGTGGGACGAGTTCATTGCGCTTCCGCGCCAGACGACCACGAAAGACATCCACTGCGTCACCAAGTGGTCCAAGTTCGATACGGTGTGGGAAGGTATTTCGGTTGACACGCTTCTCTCGGAAGCGGCAGCGAAAGGAATCGCGTCCTCACCGTACGTATTGGCGAGGTGTGATGGCGGTTACACCACCAACCTTCCACTCGCGGACGTGATGGGCGGGAAGGCATGGGTCGCATTCATGTACAACGGCGCTCCGCTCCCGCCGGAGCACGGCGGCCCTGCTCGCCTGCTGGTGCCGCATCTCTACTTCTGGAAGAGCGCGAAGTGGGTTCGTGAGCTGCGCCTGATGGAAAGCGATACGCCGGGGTTCTGGGAATCGCTGGGTTACCACAACTACGGCGATCCCTGGCGTGAGCAACGGTACGCCGGCGACGAGTGACCAGTGTTGGCGCGGCACCGAAGATTGTCTGGCGGTTCGCCACGGTGATCGATGTCGTGCACGAAACGCCTGAGACCCGCACACTCACCCTCGACGTGCCGGGGTGGCCGGGCCATCGCGCCGGGCAGCACGTGGACGTACGACTCACCGCTGAAGACGGGTACCAGACTGAGCGCAGCTACTCTATCGCGTCCCCACCGGATGATTCCCGGCTCGCACTCACGGTCGAGCGCCTCGACGATGGCGAGGTCTCACCATATCTCTCCGATGAGCTGCGCTCCGGCGATAAGCTCGAACTTCGCGGCCCGATCGGCGGGTACTTCGTTTGGGAGATCGCGACCGGGGGACCGCTCCTCCTTGTCGCCGGCGGGTCGGGGATCGTGCCGTTGATGGCAATGGTGCGTCATCGCGACATAGCGCTCGGAGCCGCCGACATTGGCGCTCGGCACCGACTCCCGGTGCGACTGCTGTACTCTTCGCGCCGATGGGAGGACGTGATCTATCGGGATGAGCTAGCCAGTCTGGCAGAGAAGGACGCCACCCTCGAGGTCAATCACACACTCACTCGCGAGCAGCCAGATGGATGGACGGGATTCAAACGCAGGATTGACCGCGCGATGCTCGAAGCGGTCGCATGGCCGGCGACCGAACAGCCGCGCGTATATGTCTGCGGCCCTACTCCTTTGGTCGAAGCGGTGGCTGCCAACCTGGTCGAGCTCGGCCACCAGCCGGCACTGGTCAAGACGGAGCGGTTCGGCCCGACGGGTGGGTCGGTCTAGCATTTTCAGAACAATTTTATTCAGCGAAGGAGCCGATGATGAAAAAACGTGCTACTCGAAAACCGAAAGCCGACATGCAGCCAGTCGATGGCAATGCGGCGGCGGGAATTCTGAGTGAGCTATTCATTCCGGATCTCACAGCCGCGCGCGCAAAGTGCGCCGGCTGTGGAGTGACGCGAACGATTGGCGTGCTGCTCGTCTACGCCCACGGGATGGGGACGGTCATGCGGTGCCCTGGATGTGATCGCGTCGTTATGCGAATCGCGCGCACTCCGACGCACGTATGGCTGGACGCAACGGGAGCTACTTCCATCGCCGTCGCCGCACCACGCTGATCGGCTCTGTTTTCAGGGACTGGTTGATGATTCTCTTCTCAGGAACTACGCTAACCGTGACTGTCCATGCCTGCTAACGCCCCGTGCGCTCACATCCGCGCGATCAAAACGGTCAAACTTCCGAAGAAGCGGGAGTGCGAAGAGTGCGTCAAGATCGGCGCATCCTGGGTTCATTTGCGAACATGTCAGGAGTGCGGCAAAACGCTCTGCTGCGACGATTCGCCCAACAAACACGCTTCGAAACACGCGCGTGCGAGTGGTCATCCGGTGATTGCGTCCGCCGAGCCCGGCGAGCGGTGGCTGTACTGCTATCCTGACGACGCATTTTTTGAATACTGAGCACAGTTAGTTGGAAAGCTTCGTTACCTCAGTCGCGCTGATCGGCGTCGTCATCGTCGTCGCGTCCCTTCTCTCGGGCGTGATCGAGCGAAGCGGTTTCCCCCTCACACCGGTTTTTCTCCTTCTCGGCGCCGCGATCGGCCCCTGGGGATTCGGCATCGCAGACGTCGGGTTCGAATCACCAGCTCTCCATGCGCTCGCGATGCTCGGGCTGGCGCTGTTGCTCTTCAGCGACGCCGTCACGCTCGACACGAAGCAGTTCAGGGCGCGGGCGCGCATGCTCTGGCGACTTCTCGGACCCGGCACGCTCGTTCCCGCTATCATCACTGCCCTCACCGCCTGGCTGCTGCTCGGCCTGTCGAAACCGGCGGCGGCGATACTTGGCGCGGCTCTGGCCTCGACCGATCCGGTTCTTCTCCGCAGCGTGCTACGCTCAAAGGCGCTTCCCGAAACACCGCGTATCGCGCTCCGCCTCGAGACGGGGATGAACGACGTCACGCTGCTTCCGATCGTAATCATCTCGATGCTTCTCCTTCCGGGCGGACACGCCGATGTCGCCACGGGCGGCGCGAGTGGCACGAACATCGGGCGAAGCCTTCTCGGATTGTTCGTGCTTGGTCCGGCTCTTGGCGCTCTCGTTGGGTGGGTTGGAATCTCACTGCTCGCCTCCGTTCGGTCACGCACGGGGGTGCGACGCGATTACGAATCGCTTTACGCTCTGGGACTCGCCTTCACCAGCTTCGCGTTGGCGGAAGCAGTTGGCGGCAGCGGATTCCTGGCTGCTTTCGTCGCGGGCCTGCTCGTCGCAGCCAGGGACGTGGAGCTGTGCGACTGCTTCCTCGAGTACGGCGAGGCGACGGCGGAGATGCTGCTTCTGCTCACGTTCGTCGCCCTTGGTACAACGCTCATATGGCAGGGACTCGCCTCGCTCGACTGGCGGGTAATTGTCTTTGCCGTGATCGCGCTTGTAGCGCGTCCCGTAGTGCTCTATCCGATGCTCAAGGGCTTGAATCTGAACACGCGCGATCGTCGCCTCATTGCCGCCTTTGGTCCGCGTGGGCTGAGCTCGCTCCTTCTCGCATTGCTCCCGGTATTCGCCGGGATAACGAACGCCGAGCAGATCTTCACGCTCACCTCATTGGTGGTGCTGCTGTCGGTGGTAGTGCATGGCGCCGGAACCGCGATCTTCCTGCGAGGGAGCGGATTGCTCAATTCAGGTGGCCCTGCTGGGGTGCTCGCACCGCTCAACCGCGCGGCAGCCGTTGCCGAGCCGGCTCCTCTTACACAATTGCCGGCAGCTGAGGAAGCTGCGCCGCTCCGCATCACGATTGATGAAATGCGCGCGTTACAGACAAAGGGCGAGCCCATCGTTATCCTGGACGCCCGGTCGATCCGCACATATGACGGCGATCCATTCGAGGCCGTTGGCGCCGTACGCCTGCACCCCGAGGATCCGGTGCGTGACGCGACGCAGAAGCGCCTGTCCCAGCGCGCTACTCTCGTCGTCTACTGTGCCTGACCCGATGAAGAGACGAGCGCCCGGGTGGCGCTCCAGCTTCAGAAAGCGGGATGGTCGCACGCGCGTGCGCTCGTAGGTGGATGGCGTGCATGGCAGGCGGCCGGACTTCCGACCCAGCTGAAATCAGGGCAGGCCGCCGGCTGATTCGAGCAAGCCACGATCCGTTGCGAGCTTCGCGGGCATCCAGCCGCGTACGGAGTTAACGAGAACGAAAGATTCGGCCGCAGCGAGTTCCTCCTTCGCGATCGTCCGCTCGAACAGCTGTCCTTTCGAAATCAGTTCCCCCCGAAGTGTCCCCGCTAACAGACCCGCCTCTCTCGGTGGGGTCCAATGTTTTCCCTCTGAGAAGACCACAATATTGGCTACGGTCGACTCAGTGACCTCACCACGACTGTTCCAGAGAATGACGTCATCACAGGGGCGACATCGCTCCAATTCCGCGTCGTAACGTGAGCGGGCGGTAGTCTTGTGATATACGAGCGGATCGCGCTCGTCGATTGCACATGATGCAAATTTCACCGCAACCGGCGCCGTGCGGGGCTCACCCAGAGGGAATGCTTCGGTATGAACTCTCCCGCTTCTCCCGACGATCAATCTGATCCGCCAGCGTCGCAAGGGCTGTGATTGGCGGACATCGTCAAGCGCCCTCAAGACCACGACTTCGTTCCAACGAAATCCAAAGTACCGGGCTGAGTCGCGGGCGCGAGCGAGGTGTCGGTCAAGAAGCGCATACTCGCCGTCGTTGAGGGCTATGGTCTCGAGAAGTTCGAATTCAGGCCATGGATGCGTCAGGAACTTTGCCTTGAGACAGCACTCCTCGTATTCCCCGTCGGTCGTTGAATCCCAGGTGATGGCACCCCCGACGCCAAAGGTGGCAGCGCCGTTCCCGGAATTAACGGCCAGCGTTCTGATCGGAACGCTGAAAATGGCGTCGCCGTTGGGGCACAGCATGCCGATGGCTCCTGTGTATATCCCGCGCGGGTGATTCTCGAGCTCCTTGATGATCGCCATGCTTCGAGCCTTCGGTGCACCTGTCACTGATCCGCTGGGAAAGAGCGCGCAAAGCAGGTCTATAATGCCGACTTCCGGTCTCTGAACCGCGGTAACGGTTGACGTCATCTGGAGCACTCTGCTGATGCGTTCGACCGCGAAGAGCTCGGGTACTTTCACTGATCCCGTCGCTGCGATTTTTCCGAGATCGCTTCTCATCAGGTCCACGATCATGACGTTTTCCGCGCGATCTTTCTCTGATGCCCGTAATTGCTGCGCTCTCTGAACGTCCTCCTCGAGCCACCGCCCTCGCGCGAGCGTCCCCTTCATCGGCCGGGTAATGAGTTTGTTTCCACGACGCTCAACGAATAGTTCAGGGGAGAAAGAAAGAATCCTGTGGCTGCCAATATTCAGATAGGCGGAATACGCCGCGCCTTGAGACCGAGCGATCGCGCGAAAGCAGCTGAACGAATCGCCAACCACGGAGCCGCGCAGAGGGAAGGTAAAGTTTACCTGATAGGTGTCACCGCTTTCGATGTAGTCTCTGATTGAATGAATCGCGTGCCGATATTGCCGCTTGTCTATCTGAGGCTCCCACTCCGATATCAGAAATGGACGGTCGGGAATCGAATTGGAGTCAGTCGATGAGCGCTCCTCAAAAACACCCATCCAGACGAGAGGGAATTCCGACGACGGCCTCACTTTGAGAGCGGGGTCGAATGCTGGCGCAGCCTCATAACCCAGAGCGAGTGCTACCCACATGCCCTCGCTGGCGGCTGCTTCAGCGTGTCGAAGGAGTGGGATGACTTCATCCAGTGCATACGCGGCGCGCTGTTCGATTGGCTCGCGGAACGAGGCGTTCCAGCCACGTCCTTCCGCGAAAGACTCAAAGTGCGCAATCGTTTCCAGATTTGTCATCTACGATTGCCTCGAAGCTCCAGTCCGGCAATCCCTACTACGCGAGCTTCTCCACCGTCTCTCCACCCTTCGTAGCTCGGGCCGCCCGCGGTATGGGATGCTCAGCAGTGCGGCGCTTGTACACGCCGAGCTTGATGAATACCCATTCTCTCCACTCGTCGAGAATCTCGTAGAACGTCGGGATCACGACTAGCGTCAGGAGTGTCGATGTAATCACGCCGCCGATCACCGCGCGTCCGAGCGGCGCACGGAACTCGGCCCCTTCACCGATACCGAGCGCGACGGGTAACATGCCCGCGATAAGCGCCAGCGTGGTCATCAGGATCGGACGCAGACGAATCGCGCCCGCCTGAATCAGCGCTTCGCGCCTCGGCATTCCGTCCTTCTCGCGCGCCCACTTGGCGAAGTCGATGAGCAGAATCGCATTCTTGGCGACGATGCCCATCAACAGGATCACTCCGATCAGGCTCATGATGTTGATCGTCGTGCCCGTGATCATGAGAGCCAACATGACGCCGATGAGCGACAGTGGCAGCGATATCATGATCGCCAGCGGCTCGAGGAACGAGCCGAACTGCATCACGAGAATCAGGTACATCAGCATCACCGCGATGCCGAGGGCCGAGAAGATGCGCCCGAACACTTCGTTCTGGCTGTCGACTTCACCGCCTTGCGTCATGTGGACGCCGGGCGGAAAAGTGATCTTCGCTACCCGGGCGTTGATGTCCTTCATCACTTCCGTCAGCGGACGATTGGACGTGTTCGCCTGAACGGTGACGACGAGATCGCCATTGAGGTGGGTGATCTGCGCCGGACCCAGTCCCTGCGTAACTGTCGCGATCTGGCCAAGCGGCAACGTTCTCGGTTGACCATCGGGCCCAGTCACCACGAGGGGAAGCTGTTCCAGATCCACGGCGCGCTGTCTGGATTCCGGAGCGAGGCGCACATTTACCTCACGTGTCTCGTCGCTCGGATCTACCCAGTCTCCGGCCTTGATTCCAGCGAATGCCGGACGGAGCGCCTGAGCCACCTGACCCACAGTGACACCGAGCGTTCCGGCCAGTCCGCGATTCAGCTCGACGTTCAGCTCCGGCTTCTGACCCTTGGTCGACAGCCCGACATCCACCGCGCCCTTTACCTGTTTCACCTGCTCGGCGATCGCTTCAGCGGTCGTCGCAAGTTGCTGCGAAGTGCCACCGCGCATTTCAATCTGAATCTGCTTTTGCGCGCCTTGAAAATCGTTGGTGAACACGGACATAGTCGCGCCACCGATGTGCCCGACTTCCTGGCGCAGCAGGCGGCCGAAATCTTCGGCGCCAATGCTGCGATCTGCTTTAGGTACCAGTCTCACATAGATATTCCCAACGTTCACGTCGCCCGTGTTTCCGCCGAGCGTCGTAAAGGTGAAGCGGACTTCCTTGTGCGTGCGTGCAATCCGAGCCGCCTCGTCGGCCTTGATCCTCGTGTAAGCGAGATTCGACCCTGGCGGAGTCTCGAGAGCGATGTTGACCTCCGACTGATCCTCGGTCCCGAAGAAGCTCGCACCCACGAGCCCCACGGCCGGAAGTGCGAGCGCGATGACGAAGGACGCCAGGGCGATAAGAACCATTGCGACCCTGTGATCGAGCGCCCACGCAATCAATCCCTTGTAGCGGATCGCCATCCGGTTGAACCACTTGTTGAATTTCTCCAGTGCGTGCGCGATTGGATTGCGGCGCTCTCCGGCCTCGACCTGTGGATCAGCCCAGTAGGCCGAAAGCATTGGGTCGAGCGAAAAAGACACGAACAAAGACACGAGCACCGAGGACGCGATCGTAAGAGCGAACGGCTTGAACCACTGACCGGCAACGCCGTACATGAAGCCAACCGGTACGAACACGGCCACGATGGAGAACGTCGTCGCCGCGACGGCGAGACCGATCTCGTCAGTACCCTCGTGCGACGCGGTCATGTGATCCTTACCCATCTCGATGTGCCGGACGATGTTCTCACGTACCACGATCGCGTCGTCGATCAGAATACCGATTGCGAGCGAGAGTCCGAGCAGCGACATCGTGTTGAGCGTGAATCCGAATGCCCATACAGCGATGAAAGACGCCAGCACCGAAACCGGGAGCGCCAATCCGGTGATGACGGTAGATCTCCATGAGTTCAGGAATACGAACACTACGAGCACCGTCAGCAGCGCTCCAATCAGGAGCGCTTCTTCCACGTTCCGGACGGAATCCTGAACGCGAACACCTGAATCCTTGACGACGTCGATCTTCACACCCGGTGGGAGCGTCTTCTGGATCTCCGCCACCTTTTTGCGAACGTTCGCGCTCACATCGGTCGTGCTGTAGCCTTTCGCCTTCACGATGTTGATGCCGACTGCCTCGGCGCCGTTGTAGAGGGCAAGCGAGCGCTGCTCCTGCGTGCCGTCGATCGCATCGGCGACCTGACCCAATCGCACGATCTGCCCGTTTCGCTCGGCGACTACCAAGTTCATGAAATCCTGGGGGCCCTCGAGGCGTCCCTGCAGACGAATCGTGCGCTCGTCCATGTTTCCGTTGAGGCGCCCAACCGGCGCGGCAAGATTCTGCGCCTCAAGCGCCTGGACGACCTGGCCGACACTGATGCCGGCCGCCTGAAGCGATTGGGGCCTCAGTTGGATCGTCATCTCGCGCTTGACGCCACCCACCAGCTGCACCTGCGCGATGCCCGGAATTCCTCTCAGCTTGCTCGTGATGTCAGGATCAGCGAGTCGTGTGAGCTGCGCGGGAGTCAACATCGGCGAAGCGATCGTCATCGACACGATCGGCTGGTCCGATGGGTCGAATCGTTGCAGCACCGGCTCCTTCATCTCGACCGGAAGGTCGGCACGGATACCGGAGATTGCATCGCGAATGTCCTGCGTGCCGACCTGAGGATCCTTCTCGAACAGAAACAGCGTGATGATCTGAGCGTATCCGTCGCCGGCGGTGCCGTAGATCTTGTCGACGCCGGAGATTCCCTTGATCGCGTCCTCGACCGGCTTCAGGATCTCGCGCTCGACACCTTCCGGAGATGCACCCGGATAGGGAATGAACGTGAGTACGACCGGCTGCCGAATGTCGGGGAACTCGTCGGTCTGCAGACGCCAGAGCGCGAATAATCCGAATACGACCAGCGCCACCATCGTGACGACGGTGATCATCGGACGCTTGATCGCAAAATCTGAAATGATCATAAAATCAGCTCCCTCGACCGCTGTTCGCTGCCGGAGTTCCCGTCGGTGCCGAGATCCGAACGAGGGTTCCCGGAGTTATTCCCAGGGCCGCGCCAAGAAGAAGCGTGTCGCCCGGTTGCAGGCCCGACAATACCTCGATCGTCTCCGAAGTCTTGTCAGTCAGGCCTATCTGTACCTGAACCTTTTCCGCCTTTCCCTGCTTCACCCGCATCACGGATGGAATCGATCCCCGCACGTCAACCGCCGACTGCGGAACGACCAGCCCTGTCTTCGTTGCGGTGGACATCCGCCCGTTCGCGAACAACCCGCCGACGAGCGCGCGTCCTTCGTTCGGAATCGAGACGTAAATGCGCACCTGGCGGGTCGTCGGATCCGCGGTTGGATTGATGCGAGTGATACGTCCCACGAATTGGCGCCCGGGATAACCACTGACGGTAAAATTGACCGGCACACCGATACGGATCGATGCGAGCTGCTCAGCCGGTACCGATGCTTCGAGCCTCATGCTCGATGGATCAACGACGGTGAACAGCGCAGTGCCCGGCTGGACAACATCGCCCGCCGAGACGGGGCGTTCGCTCACGACTCCGCTGAAGGGCGCCGTGACAGTGGTGCTGCGGTACGCCTTCTCGGCGGTCGCCAGCCTGGAGTTCGCGTCTTCGAGAGCCGCCTGCGCCGCAATGGATGCCCGACGCGACTGGTCGATATCCCGTTCGGCAATCGCCCCCGCAGCGAGAAGCTTCTCGTTTCGGGCGAGATCTTTCGCAGCGACATCGGCCGCGTTGCGCGCGGAGACGAGCCCGGCGCGCGCCGAGGTGTAGGCGTCCTGAATTCCCGACGCATCAATGCGCGCGAGCACGGTGCCGGCATTCACTGCCTGACCCTGATCCGCATATGTCTGGAGCACGCTGCCAGAGACCTGCGCGCGAAGCACCGCTTCACGGTCAGGCTCGAGCGTTCCTGAGATGGAAGGCCCGGTCATGATGGATCCATTGGCGGCAACGGTGATGTTCTCGGGCCCCACGATCATGGTTTCCAATTTCGCCGTTTCTGCCGCCGAGACCTTGTCGCTTTTGCTGCACGCATTGACGGCGGTCATGGCAGAAAGACCCAGCAGAACAGCCGCGCTCTTTCTCGAAATACTCCGATCTAGCTTCATATATGACTCTCTTCTGAGTGCTTACAGTGGTGGAATGCCGGTCGCTTGCTGTCCCTGCGCCTGCACGGCTTGTGTAGACGGAGTGGTCTGCTGCGATTGCGTTTGTTGGGTTGCTGCCGCCTGGCCCTGAGCCTGGGTCGTTCCGGTGCTCTGCAAGGGAAGGTCAGGCAGGAGCGCCAGCTTCACGCGCGCAACCTGCAGATTCCTCGCTGACAACGCGCGATTCGTGACCGCCTGCTCGAGCAGAATTCTCGAGTCGTTCAACTCGATCTGCGTCGAGATGCCCTCCTTGTAACGAACTTCCGCGATCGCGTACGCGCGCGCTGCCTGCTCGGCCGTACCCCGACTCGCTTCCCACGCCGCGCGAGCCTGGAGAAGATTGTTGATCGTCACCCGGGAATCGAGCGCGGCAAATTCCCTGACCTGATCGTACCGGGCCTGCGCCTCACGCAAATTGGCTTCTGCCACCAGTTGATCGCCCTTGATGCGGCCACCGGTGAAAAGCGGGAACTGCGACGCCACGCCGATCGTCCAGTTTGTCCGGAAACTTCCCGATTGGGGAAGTCCGGTCTGTGGAAACGCGACCTTGCCATACTGCGACGTCAGGGAGAGGGTGGGAAATCTTTGCGCTTTCGCGACTCTCAGAAGTCCCTGCTGCGCGTCGATCGCCTCGGCCGCCTGCCTGACCGTTGCTCGATCGATTGCGGCTGTGTCGCTGTTGATTCCAATGCTCGCTAGAGCAGCGTTTGTCGCCGCGGAGTCATCGACGGCAGTCGTCAGCTGGAGCGGAGCTTCGAGCGGAAGGTTGATAAGCTGCTTGAGCCTGAGGTAGGCGACTTCGCGATCGCTCTGACGCTGGATCACGATCGGCCGCTGATTCGCGCTGGTAACCTGGGCGCGCAGCAAGTCGAACTCCGAAACATTACCAACCGTCCGGCCGAGCCGCGTCTGCTTCAGCACGTTGTCGGTCTGAACGGCGGACGATTCCGCCAGCGCGACCAGCCTGTCGGCCAGCGCTGCATCGAAATACGCCTGGGTAACATCGAGGCGAAGCTGTGCGCGCTGTGCGGTCAGCTCGATGTCGGCCGAGCGACGCCCCGCGTTTGCCACAGCGTTCTGCGCAGAGATGCGCCCGCCGGCGAACAGGCTCTGCGAGAAGGCGAGGCCAAGGTTGTATTGATTCTTCGCTCCGAAGCCGAGGCTGCCGAAGGACGAGAACGGGTTGTTTCCGAGAGCACAACGAGACGCGTCTTCGAGCCCGGCCAGGCGCTCGGCCGTGGTGGCTGTAGCGTCGAGAAGATATTGGTCGCACGGACCTGGGGGCGCCGGGGGCTTGGTCGTATCAACCGCCGTTCCGCCACCCGCGACGGAGAACTGCGACGCCAGAGTGCGTGTGTAGCCGGCGGACCCAGAAAGTTGCGGCAGCCTCTGGCTGCGCGCCTGGTATTGCTGGCCCTCCGCCCGCTGGACTCCGGCGCGTGCGATGCGGACCGCCTCGCTCTGCGCTTCAGCGATTCGAACGGCTTCGTCGAGCGAGAGCGTACGAGGTGTCCCAGTAGTATGGACCGTGGGCAGAGTGGGAGTCCCCTGCGCCGAGGCGATCGCCGGGATCAATAGACTTACGCCTATGAGGGATAGGAATCTGCCGAGCCTAGGGGCGCGGCGTTGGGCTTTTTTGGGAGACACTGTTCAGGCTGAAAATTGTTTCGATCGTTTGGTCTGCTTACTCGTCGCTTTACCAGATCCGTTTTCGACACCCAACGCCTGGAGGAGCAGCTGGGTATACTTGTGCGCCGCCTTTGTCTCGGGCTGAGGGAAGACGTCCGGCATCATGTCGCGTCCCA
>Ga0137388_10000577_pt1 | contig 20894 bp, 22 predicted proteins | sample 15con2h14AmetaG_FD_104644 | JGI IMG/M metagenome (GOLD analysis project Ga0137388, IMG submission 104644) | Vadose zone soil microbial communities from Angelo Coast Range Reserve, California, USA - 15con2h1.4A metaG | ecosystem: Environmental > Terrestrial > Soil > Vadose zone > Saprolite...
CCTACGGGAAGCGGCAAGACGACGACGCTGTACGCCGCAGTAAACGAGATCAAGACCGACGAAGACAAGATCATCACGATTGAAGATCCAGTCGAGTATCAACTCCGCGGCATTACTCAGATTCCGGTCAACGAGAAAAAAGGGCTGACCTTTGCCCGCGGCTTGCGCTCGATCTTGCGCCATGACCCGGACAAAATCATGGTCGGCGAAATCCGCGACACGGAGACGGCGCAGATCGCCATTCAGTCCGCTCTCACTGGCCATTTGGTGTTCACCACCGTCCACGCCAACAATGTGGTCGACGTGATTGGACGATTCCTGAACATGGGAGTGGAGCCGTACAACTTCGTTTCCGCTCTGAACTGCATTCTGGCGCAGCGGTTGGTGCGCTTGATTTGCGAGTCGTGCCGAACGGCGGTTCACTATCCGCCCGATGTTTTGGAAGCCAGCGGACTCGATCCGGCGCAGTGGTCGAAGGTGCCGCTGTACGAAGGTCCGGGATGCATTGAGTGTGCCGGCACCGGTTTCCGCGGACGTACCGCCATTCACGAACTGCTGGATTTGAGCGACCGCATCCGCGAGATGATTCTGGCCAAGAAGCCGACCTCGGAGATTCGCCGCGCCGCCCGGGACGAGGGCATGCGCTTCCTGCGCGAGTCGGCGCTGGACAAGGTCCGGCTGGGCATGACCACGCTGAAAGAGATCAACAAGGTCACCTTCATCGAGACCATGCGGTAGGGATGCGAGCCAAACGCGCGATTATTGCGTCGCAAAGACAAAGAACGCGACGCTTCGCGCGGCTCGCCCAGGTCCTTCGGCGGGCAAAGAACGCCCGCCTCAGGATGACAATTTAGCTGCCAGCGGCGGTGAGTTTTCGGCCAGTGGGCTGAGTGCCCTTTCAGTTATTGCAATTGTGCGCGGCACCGTTTCTGATTTGTAGAGGTAAGGCTGTTTCGGGACGTTCTTAGAAAATGGCTTTGAATTCCAATTCGCCAAAACCCAGGCTGGCCTGCGAGATTGCGTCTGACCGGATCCTGGCCGGGCGTATCGCCGACGGCGGCAGCACTCTTGAAGTCTGCGCCGTTCGCGAACTTGCGCCGGGAAGCGTAGTCCCCGATCTGGTGGAGAACAATCTCCGTCAGAAGGACTCCGTGCGTGCCGCGGTGGAAGCAACTCTGGGCAGTGTGGCCGGACGCTCGCGGGATGTGATCGCTGTCGTCCCTGATGCCGCGGTTCGCGTGGTTCTGGTTGAGTTCGACACTCTGCCATCCGACAGGGAAGAGGCGGCCGCGGTCGTCCGCTTCCGCCTTAAGAAATCTTTGCCGTTCGATGTTGAGAAGGCCAAAGTTTCTTATCACGCGCAGAAGTTTGACGATGGAGTCCGCGTGGTTGCCGCCGTGGCCCTGGCAAGCGTCGTGGAGGATTACGAGTCCGTATTCCGCGATGCCGGGTTCAGTCCGGGCGTGGTGCTGCCTTCCATGCTGGCCGCGCTGGGCGCTGCGGATGCCAAGCGCCCGACGTTAGTCGTCAAGGTCGATGCTCGCACTACCAGCATCGCCATTCTGAATGACGATCAGTTGCAGCTCTTCCGCACGCTCGAAAACACCCGCGGAGTGACCATCACCGGAGAACAGTTGGCGGAGGAAGTTTATCCGTCGGTGGTTTTTTTCCAGGATACATATCACCTGAACATCGAGCGGATTTACGTTTCGGGTCTTTCGGAATCCGGAGGCGCCGCCCCCGCCCTGCGCGCGCAAACCGGTGCGGAGGTGCAGGAGTTGGTTCTCTCGTCGCAACTCGGGGCAAGCGCCGGCGGCCCGATTCCGCGCTGGCGAATGGCGGGAGTAGTGGGGGCGTTGCTCTCATAAACCATGCGTCTGGATATCAATCTCGCGAATCGGCCCTACGAGGATGCGGGCCAGTTTTGGGTGCGCTGGGGTACAACCCTGGCTACGGTCGGGTTGTTCACGCTCCTTCTGCTGACGCTGACGATCAGCGGCTGGTTCAACGCGCGGCGTGATCGCAACAAGGTTTCGGAGTTGCACAGGAAGATCGCCGCCAGCGATGCCATGCGCCGGCAGGCAGAAGAATTTCTCAATCTCCCAGAAAACCGCGCCACACGCGATGATTCGCAGTTCCTGAACGAGTTGATCGAGCGCAAGTCATTTTCCTGGACGCGCGTGCTGGAAGACCTGGAAAAGGTGATGCCCGCGCGGGTCCACCTAGTATCGATTCATCCCGAACTCGACGACGACAACCAGCTCGCCTTGAATATGACGGTGGCGGGCGATTCGCGCGATAAGGCCATCGAACTGGAGCGCCGTATGGAGGACTCCCGCCGCTTCACGCAGACTCATATTGAGTCGGAGCATATCGATGTGGCAGGCTCCGCAGTCCAATTCAACATCAAAGCGATCTATATTCCTCACACGCTGGCGGCACGGGAGGCGACCTCACCTGCGGCGGACGCGCCTGCGCCCAAGGCGCAAATCTCGAAGAGGAGTAATCCTTAATGCCGGACCTGGGGCACACTCGAAAGAACATCAAAGTCGCTCTCGCGGTGATGGCAGGCATCGATCTGCTGGCGGCTGTAGTGTATTTTTCTCCGCTCGTGGGGTCGGCAGAGACGCGTCATCAGGAAATGAACCGGCTGCAGGCTGAATTGACTACCAAGACGCGGCAGGTCGAACCGATCAGAAACCTGCCGCAAAAAGTAGTGCTCGCCAACCAGCAGGTCGTGGATTTCTACAAGCGACGCTTTCCGGCGCAGGATTCGCAGATCGCAAGCGAGTTAGGCAAACTGGCTGCGGCCAACAGCGTGACTATCGAGCAGGTGAAGTACTCGTCCAAGGAACCAGGTCCGGGCCGGCTGCAGTTGGTCGAAATGCAAGCCGATCTCTCAGGAAGCTATGTTTCGCTGGCGCGGTTCATCAACGCCCTGGAGCGAAACGAAATGTTGTTCATCATCAATAGTGTTACGCTGGGCAGCGAACAGGCTGGGCCCATCAAGCTGCAGATGAAACTGGAAACATATCTGAAGGCAGGCGCGTAGTGGAACTGGGAGCGGAGAATAAGAAGAAGGTGATGTGGGCGGCTGGACTCGGCGTTGTAGCCGTGTTGGCCTTAGCCTACGAGCTGATGCCGTCGTTCACCTCGACCTCGGCATCGGAGCCCGTCGCCGCTTCTCAACCGGTGGTCGGGACGACCCCTGGTCGTTCTGCCACACGCCGATCATCCTCAGGCGGCTCTTCGGCCAAGAAGGCTCGTGCCCCGCAGAGCCTGGACCCAACCCTGAAGCTGGATGAACTCGCTGCCACGGAGCAGCTGAAATATACAGGATCGGGAAGAAACATTTTTGTTTCGCAGGCGGAAGATGTAGTAATTCCCAAGGTGATCGGCAAGGTGAACACCGACCCAAGCAACCATCCTTGGCCAGGCCCACCGCCGATATCGCCGCCGCCCCCCATCCCGCTGAAATTCTTCGGCTTTGCCAACCAGCCGGGTGAGCCGAAGAAGATTTTTCTGTCGCAGGGCGAGGATGTGTTCATCGCGGGCGAAGGCGAGATCGTCAACCGCCGCTACAAAGTGGTTCGCATCTCGAACGCTTCGGTAGAAATTCAGGACATGGTAAGCAGCGGGCCTCCTCAGAGCATCCCGCTGACTCAGGGGTGAGTGAACCAGACTGAGGCAAAACAGATACCAATGAAGTGTACGTTGTATTTTCGGCGGCAGGCTATCGGGCCTCATCCTCGCCAGCACGGTTATATTCTGCTTACGCTAATGTTGATGACGGTGGCCTTGGTGATTGCCGCCGCCGCGGTGCTGCCTGCGATTTCTTTTGAGATCCGCCGCGACCGTGAAGAAGAACTGATTCATCGCGGCGTGCAGTATTCGCGCGCCATCCGCACCTACTATAAGAAATTCGGCCGCTATCCGACGCGCATCGAGGAGCTCGAAAGTACCAACAACCTGCGCTTCCTGCGCAAGCGTTACAAAGATCCCATCACCGGTCAGGATTTCAAACTCCTGCACTTTGGGGAAGTGAAGCTGACCCTTAGCGCTCCCATGGCCGGCGTTTCGAATCTTAATGGGCCGAATTCCATGAATGGACCCGGCTCCATGAATTCCCCCGGCGGATTCGGCTCGCCTTCCGGCAGCCTTGGCGCGGGTGGAAACTTCGGGTCTTCGCCGTCGGGATTCGGCGCGGCCGCTCGACCGCCCTCCGACTCCGCCACGCCCGATCAGAATCAGAAGCCGGCTGCGGACCAGTCGCAAACAGGTGAGCCGGGACAGAAGTCTGACTCAAGCTCCAAGGATCAGCTCGCGGGTCAGGTCTTTGGCGGCGGCCCCATCGTCGGAGTCATCAGTGCGAGCAAGAAAGCAAGCATCCGCGAGTTCAATCACAAGAAGAAATACAGTGACTGGCAATTCATCTATGATCCAGCCACCGATCGGGGCGGTTTACTCAGTACTCCGAACCAGCCGCCGCTTCAAGGCTTCGGCAACCAGCCTGGACAAACCGGGCAGCAGGGAAGTCCGAATAATAGTCCGTTGTTCGGAGGACCACAGCCGGGACAGGGCAACGCTCCGGGCCAAATGAATCCCAACCCGACAAACCCCGGTCCGGGAACGCAGCAGCCACCTTCTGACACTCCGAACCTGCAATAACATTTCTTCCGGGAGTCGATAGGGCAACCTGAAAGCGAAACGGCCTCATCGCTACGATGAGGCCGTTACTTTTCTTCCCAAGATGTCTGAGCCAACCGGGTGCGAAGACGCTAACGTTACACGCTGAACGATGATCCGCAGCCGCAAGTGCTCTTCACGTTCGGATTCTCGAACTTGAAGCCCGCGCCTTCCAGGGTCTCGACGTAGTCGACGACGCAGCCGTTCAGATACATCACAGACGTGGCGTCGACGAAGACCTTCAGCCCCTCCATTTCGAAGGTCTTGTCCATCATTCCGGCGGCATTCTCGAACTGCATGGAGTACGAGAATCCGGAGCAGCCCCCGCCGACCACGCCGATGCGCAGGCCTGCCGGAACGGGGTTCTGTTGCCCCATGATCTCCTTGACCTTGGTCACAGCATTGCCAGTCAGCGTGACCGGGGCAGCCTTCTTGGTAACTTCGGGGACGGTTGTCGTGGCCATTCGTATCTCCTTGGCTTTAAAGGTGCTTTGATTATACCAGATGGCGCTCTGCACTCTGCGAGCGTTTGTTCACTCATTGGATGACTGGAGACAGGTGCCGGTCGCATTACCGCTTTTCCAAGAAGCGGAATTTCCACGTTTTTTTGGCTCCGCTCCTTGCCAACGGGTCTATAATCAGGGCGTAATTCGGGCCCTTCCTCCGATGCGGGGACAGGACGGCTGCATCGCACGGGAAGCCGCTGCACTGGCTTGAGACTTGCCGAGGTGGCTTATGACGCTGACTTTAGTAGCGAGTGTGTTCGGCATCTTCGCCGTGGGTCTGATTATCCTCCTCATCTACCGCAGCACCCTTACCATGCACGAGGATGATCAGCTGTTTCTGGACAATACGAACTCGCACATGCAAGAGGAGCAGACCGAGCTTCTCGTGAAGGTGAATAGGCTTACGATTCCGCTGCGCGTATTCGCCGCAGGCTCGGGTGTCTTCCTTCTCGTGTTGATCGGCATGTGGATCTCGCAGAAGCTGAACGAAGTGCAGTAAGCACTGCTAGTCCTCAGCTTGCAACGGGCGGGATCATCACAGCAGATGCACACCAGTGTGCGGGCGGCGAACCGAGTTGTTCGCTGCCCATGTCAGTCTCCCTTGGCCCAAAATTGGAAGTGGGTGGAGAGTTCAGAGGGTCTTAAGCACGTCAGCAATGCGTTCGCCGGCCCGCCCGTCCCAAAGAGGCGGAATGCTCCCACGCTTTGCTCTGCCTTCGAGAATCGCCGTTAACTCCACCGCAAGCTTCCGGCTATCGTGACCGACAAGAGTGTTCGTTCCCATGGTCACCGTAATCGGCCGTTCGGTGTTGTTGCGTATAGTGAGACACGGGATTTGCAAGTACGTCGTCTCCTCCTGGATGCCACCCGAGTCTGTGATGACCGCCGTTGCACGCCTCTGCAACGCGAGGAATTCGATGTAGGGAACCGGTTCGAGGAGATGCAGCTTGTCTACTTTCATGCCGAACTGAGCGATCCTCATTCGTGTGCGCGGATGGACGGGAAAGACAACGTGTAGTTGTTCGTTCACCGTAAGCAGCGATTCAAGAATGCCTTTCAATATTTCGTTGTCGTCGACGTTAGAGGGGCGATGGAGGGTCACCAGCGCAAAGCGATCTGGAACTCCGTTCGCGGGACGCTGGATCGCGGCGGGAAGCAAGCGCACCAGCGAATCGATCATGACGTTTCCGACCCGGTATATTTTCTCTGCGGAGACTCCTTCGCGCAAAAGATTCTCGTCGCCGTCTTCGGAAGGCGTGAAAAGAATATCTGCCAGCCGGTCGGTCACGATGCGATTTACCTCCTCCGGCATCGTACGGTCGAACGAGCGAAGTCCTGCCTCGACATGTCCAATCGGAATTAGCAATTTGGCGCACACCAAGGCGGCCGCCACAGTCGAGTTAACGTCTCCGTAAACCAGCACCATGTCCGGCTTTCGTCCGAGCAGGACAGGCTCGATGCTGCTCATGATGTCCGCAGTCTGGCGAGCGTGGGCGCCGGACCCAACCCCGAGATTGACGTCGGGGGCGGGAATTTCCAACTGAGAGAAGAAAACATCCGAGAGATTCCTGTCGTAATGTTGGCCGGTGTGCACAATTGTCTGCCGCAATCCGGGATGCCCCCGCAGGGCATGCAGAACCGGTGCAGCCTTCATGAAATTTGGACGGGCACCGACCACGTGCAGAATATGCATAAATTACGTTTCGTTGTTGCGGCAGCGCGCCTCAAGAAGAGGTCGCCAGTCTGGTAGACGAATCACGACGTCTGAATCCGAGCTTATACCAGTTCCGGAGAATCAGAAACGAGGGACTAGTAGTTCAAGAAAGGACGCTTACGTGCAGGATTGGCATGTGCGTCGGCGCACAGTATGCAGATCGGCGCCGATGACTACCCCGTCGTTTCCGGCTTGTCTGCGACGGAGGCGGCTCGTCCCAGCCACTTTCTCATTGAATTGAACTGGCTGCGGAAGAAAACACGTTGTTCGCATTGCTTCCGATTAGGCGGATCGTACCCACTACCAGTACCAGGATAACGGCCAACATTACCGCATATTCGGCGATGTCTTGGCCTTCGTCGTCACGGCAGAGCTTCCGAAGTAGGTGAAGCATGTTCATACCCCCCTCACTATGGCCTGATTGTACGCCCATTATCGGGAGGCCGCTCCGCCGAAAAAGCGGAGCGATGTGCGGGGACAGATGATCCGCTCCAAAACTGCAAATGCTTGCCATGGGTTGCAAACACTTGCAGCCCGCGTTGGATTGGCCTGCTCCCCTCTTTCCGACACTAACAGCTCTTCATTGGCTAATCCTAAAATTCTTGTTGCTCGTCAAAGTTCCCGTCGTCGTGGTCACCACGACTCGCCCCGTCGTTGCGCCGCTTGGAACGACTGCCGTCATATAGGTGTCGGAGACAATGGAGAAACTCGTTGAGGGGATGCCGTTGAAGGCGACGGAAGTTGTGCTGGTCAGTGCTTGGCCAAGAATCTGAGCCGTCTGACCAACTCTTCCGGTGGGGCGAACGAACGTGATGAACGGTCCGAGGCCCACGTCTAGGCTGTACACCGAACCGTAGGAGAATACACCCCCGGACCATGCAGCCCCGTAGAGCTTTCCATTCGTGTGCTGCATCAGGGAACCAAAAGTGGTGCAACCTACCGCGTCCCTCAGGCTGTAAAGTGGGTTGTAAGTACCGCTGGGCGTAATCTGGAATAGTATTCCACAGTCGGAGCTGCCACCCTTGTACGTCGTACCATACAGGTTTCCGTCGGAGGCTTGTACTAGGCCAGCAGTGGGCGATTCCCCGTCTCCGTTAAGAAAGCCTTGAAAATGGTATAGAAGGGTAATCTTACCCTTCTGATCCATCTTGAAGATGGTTCCCACACCGTGGCTGCCTCCGCCCAATGTTGTGCCGTAGAAATTGCCATCTGTAGCTTGGGTGAGCGTGCCCCAAGGGGAGTCGCCACCTTCACCACACGGGAAGCTGTAGGAGTGCAGAAGGATACCGGACCTGGTTAACTTGAAGATAGTTCCGCACCCGTTCGCACCGCCATAGGACGCGGTCCCGTACAAATTTCCATCAGCGGCCTGGATAACTGCGGAGAGGATAAAACTGCCGTCAGTCAATCGGTAAATTGTAGAAAAAGCACCGGCACGCGTGTACTTGTAAACGGTTGTGCGGCTGGTGCCATAGAGATTCCCATCCGACGCTTCGACGGGAGGCGCAGCGGGTATACTCCCATCTATTCCACCAAAGAATTCGTGCAAAACGGTATAAATTCCACTTGGCGTAATCCTGAACAGCACACCGTCATCCTGAATCCCCCCGGTGCCCATCGTCCCGTAAAGGTTGCCATCGGTTGCCACCGTGGGGCCGGCCCAAGGGTTGGAGCCGTTGGATGAGTCCTCGTAGAAGCCGCGCACGTCGCCGCCCTTTCCCGTTGTTTGAAGTCTGAAAACAGAGCCGATCCAGGGCCACTCACCGCCGGTGGTGGTCCCGTAGAGCTTGCCGTCGCGCCCTTGAGCCAGTGTCACAAGATAGGGATAGGCGCTGAGCGACGTAGAGAGGTTGAAGCCGTGAACGTTAGCGACCACCTGCGCTGAACTGGCGCTGACCAAGATCACAAGCACAATGCCGACCAGCATGGCCGCGAGTGATGAGTCCAAGGCAGGTTCAACACTGCCGAATAAAGCGGAAAGAAACTTGGAGCGGAACGCAGGGGCTGCCATGGCTGCCCTCCTGTAGGACGATCCTAGGGTCGGGGGAGGCTCCGACTTCGCGGAGGACTAGGGCGGAACGTTACACCCGCTGGCGGGGTTTGTGTACCAAAAACTCGTCGCTCTCTAGACCACACTCAGAGAAAGGAACCATCCGCCAACGATTTGGTCACCCAGCCAGGCGAGAGGCCAAAACCAAATCCCAAGGCGACGTGGCATCAGACCGGTCCGAATTCCGTCTTTCCACGGAGTTCAACGCGATGGGTCTTAACCAAAGGCTTAGGGGATACCCATGACGACCTCCGGTCACAAGACACGAGCTGTGTTTGACCGCTACCGTCGTGAGCGAGACCGACCTGATCGATGCAGCTCGGAAGACTCAGGAAGGTCGTAGAACCGAGGTTGGGCATAGTTTCGGGCATAGTGACGACACACCGTGGTACTGGGGCAGGAAACAACCGCTTGTATAATTAGTATGATGCGAAAGTGGCGGAATTGGCAGACGCACCAGACTTAGGATCTGGCGGGTAAAACCGTGGGGGTTCGAGTCCCCCCTTTCGCACCAATAGTTTAGGGCCGATTTCAAAATCGGCCCTTCTTCCATTGTGCCCAATTTTGTGCCCCCAGCCCATCAGAACTCAAGGTCAATCGAGAACTGACTTTGGTAATAAAGGATGTTACTGATTGCAATCGTTCAGCAATCGGCTGCATCTTATGACAGAAGAACCGTGCGCTATTTGCTCAGGCTCGAACTCGAATCCGAAGTAGGTTTAGTCTAGAATGCCGACGACAAATCAAATCCGATTCGCCCTCGCCCTCGGTGCAGGGCTCGACCGCGAGGTTGAACTGCTCAGAGAACTGCTAGACCGCACACTGGAGCGCATCGCACGCAAGCGCCCGCAGGCGCCACAAGAGATACAGCTGCAACGCTCTGCCTGATAGCAATCTATCTCAAGGGCGCAAAGTCTTACCTTGCTACAGATCATCGCTCCGCTCGCACCGCCTTGAATGTCATTTCACGGGCCTTGCTCTTCGTCTCCCGCTTCCACTCCGCAAACAACCTCGCATAATTCTTCATGATGTACTGTTCGCGGCCAATGCCTAGCTTCTTTGCCGTGCCATCAATCCATCGCGGCGGCCCTTCGATTTCGCAGCAATTTCCGATCGGTGTCTCATCCACTACGACTTGTCCTTTGCCGTCCGTCCACTCTGCGCGAAATTTCTCGTACAGGAATGACGGCTGGTAACCCAGGGCCCGCAGAATCGCGTTCATCTTCCTTCCGTCCCCGACCGATGTTTCCAACTCCACGCGGCTGCTATGTCTCCCCGTTTTCCCCTGGCTCTTGTGGGTTAGCGTCCATTCGGATCCATATTGCCGAAGGCGCAATAACTCCTTGCGCTTCCGCAAAACCTCGCCGGGCAGATCGTACAGCGTGTTCATCTCGTGCGTCCGCCGCGTCACGACATGAAATCCCGCCCCTCGCAGTTTGCCCACGAGACCGCGCACGTTTCCCACGCGAACCTTGATTTCAATCTCGCGACTCATGAAGGGAAGTGTATTACGCCTGAACAGTGCCATCGACGACAAACGGCCAACGACTAAGAAAATCTCAACAGCCTCGCTATATCGTCCTTTGGCTGATGCAGTTTTCGATTTCGGGGACCATAACTCCTGGTCTCGGCCTCCAGATCACAGGCTCAACCCGGCCGACCACGAGGACCCAGTCCAGCGCTCCGATCCAGGCAACCGCCGTTGTGATAAAGAAAGGCCAATAAAAATGGCCTGTACGCTGCACCAGAAATCCAGTGAGCGCAGGCGCCACCCAGCCGGCGAGATTACCGACAAAGTTTTGTATGCCCATCCATCTGCCGGCGGCGTGCTTGCCGGCCAGCGTCTGCGTAATGGCATTCAGGTTGGAGTTGAGCAGACCAAACGACGCGCCCGCAAGAAGCAGGAGCGCCACCCCCAGCACCGGTCCTGCCAGGACGGCGCCGGCCATGAACAGTCCGGTGCAGATTTCCCCCGCAACCATGAAAGTCTTGCGGACGCGCGTGGGCGTTGCGCCCGAGCGAATCCAGCAGTCGGAGAGCCATCCACAAAAGAGGCTGGACGCGGCAGACACAAGAAACGTCGCCCCGCCGATCTTTGCCATGCGATTCAAAGAGAAGCCGCGTTCTTCCATCAGGTACAGCGGCAACCAAGTAAGGAGAAAATAGAAGGGATAATTGGTGCAGAAGTGCCCAATCCATGTGCCCCACGCGGATCTCTGGCGGATGATTTCAGAAACTGCGGGACGGTGTTCTATGTTTCCTGCCGTGTGGCCGGCTGTGCGCGGCATCCATCGAAGCCAGGGTGCCAGCCAGAGCAGGCTCACCAGACCAAGCCCGATGAAGAACGGCCGCCACCCGAAGCGCGCAACCAGCGCTCCCCCGAAAAGTATGCCTAAGCCAGGCCCCAGTGACTGGCCTGCTCCGATGATGGCGTTGGCCACACCGCGCTGGTGCTCCATGAAATGCGTGGCAAAGATCTTGCAGTAGCACGGATACGCGACCGACTCTCCAATTCCCAACAGGACGCGCATCACAAGGAGCAAAGCAAAAGTGTGAATCAATCCCGTAACCGCGGTGGCTGCGGACCAGGCAAAAAAGCCAATGGCAAATACCCATTTGACATCGAATCGATCAGCCAGCCAGCCTGCGACGAGTTGCATGCTGGCATAAGTCCAGAAAAAAGCAGAGAGCAGAATCCCAAGCTGGGTGGCCGAAAGGCCGAGTTCGTTCCTTAACAGGGGCGCGGCGACCGAGAGGTTAGCGCGGTCGATGTAGTTGATGAAGATGGAAAGGCCGAGCAGAATGAGCACGCCATTCATACCGGCGCTTTTCCGATCGTGGCTGGCGGAGTGATTCATGGCCGCAAAGCGCCACAATGTTACACCCCGCGGCAAGCCTTCGGTGGGCTGGAAATGACGGTCGGTCTCGGCTCACGTTACCGGCCGGCACCTTGGTCGAAAGGCGACTAGGAGAACGTCGGCAGCTTCACCAGATCGTCCTTAGGCACCGACTCCAGCGGTTGTCCCACCTTCCGCCACGCCGTCAGCCCTCCGACGATTACGAACGTGTTGAATCCTTTTTCCCGCAGTAGATGCGCCACCCGGGCGCTGGTCGCTTCGCGCGCTCAAGTACAGTACAGATAAATGTCCTTGTCCTTGGGGAGATTCTTGATTTCCTCATCGAGATTGTTCGGCTCGATCCGGATCGATCCAAAGATCCGCTCCGCGCCCCTGTCATAGTAACCATGGCTGCGGACATCCGCGATAAGTACCCGTCCTCGACCCTCCACAGCCAGTCGCGCCGTCAATTCCTCAACCTGCACCCGCGGCACCCCACGGTAAACGCGGTGCTTGCTGAACTGCACCACACGGTAAATCGCGTATGCGGCCAGCGCCGCGATGATCACTCCCTCCATCACCCGCCCCGCCGCATGAAAATTGTTTAGCACCACCACCAAAAAGTCCCGCGAAAGATATCCCACCAGCAAGTACGTCACGCTATAGAGCATTGCCCCCAAGAGGTCGAGCTGTAAAAACTGCCAGAAGCGCATCTTCATGCTGCCTGCCAACGGAGCCGCCATGGTATTGATCCCAGGAATAAACTTCGCAATCACCACGGTCACTTTACCCCGCTTGTAGAACGACTCGGCGGAACGCAGAATGCAAGTCTCCGGATTGATCGACACCCGGCACAGAAATCCAAGCAGCGCCCATCCGGTGAAACGCCCCAGCCAGAACTGCGAAATGTCGCCCAGCAGCAGCCCCGTCATAGCCGCTGCTAGCACGGCGGGACCCCACAAAGTGTGCGACGCCACCGCCGCTCCGGCCGCGACCAACGCCAGTGCGGCAGGGAAGGGAAATCCGATCGCCTCGGCAAACAGCAGTGCGAAGGTCAGAGCATATCCGTGACGGGCCATCTGTGATACGAGATCATTCATAGCGTGAGTCTTGGATGAGCAGAATCGGCAAAGGTCTCAGTATAAACAATCCGCACCCGTGTCTGACCGACATCAGATGATCGACTAACAAAAAAGGGCGGCACGGGGCCGCCCTGGCATCTTGCAAAGACTCGCCTAATACTTGCTCGTCGGCTCGCCCGACTTGGCGTCGCCCTTCAGCATCTTCACGCTCATCACGTGAATCGAGTCCTTATCGGCGTACACATGCGCGCTGAGCTGCACATGATGCCCGTCATGCGCCTTCAGTTCCTCGGGGTTCATCACGTCCCAACTCTTGCCCTTGTCATCGGTGAACGTGACCTTGTCTCCTTCCGCTTTAACGGTACCCTTCAGCGTCTTCAACGGAGCCTTGGCCGCCGTTTGGTCCGACGGAGTCTGTGCCGACGTTCCCTGCGATGTCGTGTCCTGCTGGGCAAATGCAGCCATGCTCATCACGAACGTCAGTGCCAGCAAACAAATCATCACCTTTTTCATTCGATACTCTCCTCTGTGTGTTTTCTTTGAAGTTCAGGCCAGATGGACTTCTGTTGTTATCACGTACGGTGGCCGCGAAATGGATTTGCAGGTTTTCTGCTACGCTAAGATATTGGTAGCCCACGCAGGCGAAGGGGTTGCCCCAAAAAACCTTGTAGCCAAGGCGTTTATCTGGAGAGGTAATTGCGGTCCGCTCCGGGGAAAACGCTTTCCCAGGCGCGCCCAAACCTATGTCATCCGCAGAGCACGCACGCCGCATCATTAATCTTCCCGGCCGCCGCCCGAACCTGCCTTTCAGCGACGCTGTACTGGTCGGCGACACGCTTTATCTTTCCGGTCGCATCGGAACCGATCCTGCAACCGGAGTCGCTCCCCCGGAGGTCGACCGTGAACTGGATCTTCTCTTCTCTGGATTCTCCTCCGTGCTCAGCCAGGCCGGGATGACTTGGGACGATCTGGTATGGGTCCAGGTATTCTCGCCCGACCTCACTCTCTGGGATCGCTTCAACGCCAAGTACGTGAAGCATTTTCGCGGAGATTTTCCCGCCCGAGCCTTTCTTGGCTCCGCCCCGCTCCTGCTCAATGGCAGATTCGAAATGATGGGAATTGCGGTAAAAAAGGCGTAATCGCAGAGGACGCGGAGAACGGCCGCAGAGAACGCCGAGAAAATCGTCACTCTCCCTGATAATCGTTCACCATTCGTGTGATGCCATCCTTCAGCACCGTGACATGGAAGTTGACTAACAAACCGACCTCTAGCCCGAGCAACGGGAGATGAGATAGCAGTTGCGAGTAATCAACCGGATGCAACGCCTCTTTGCATTTGAGTTCAACAACAAGCCTGTCTTCCAACACCAGATCGGCTCGAAATCCGCAATCAACTTTCACTCCGTCGTAAACGAGCGGAACCGGCCGTTGCCGTTCGACACGTAACCCCAGCGCAGTCAACTCATGAGCCAGGCAGGCCTCGTACGCCGATTCAAGCAGCCCCGGCCCGACCCGCTTGTGAATCTTGATCGCCGCCCCAATTACCGCTCTGGTGAGTTCGTTAATGTTGGAAGAGACACATGGGCTGCTATCAGACCGCACCACCTTGGCGAAAGCTCCCATGAAGCAAGACTAAGCGGCTCCTGAAAGCCAGTCTGTGACAACCGTCACCAAACTCTGTGGAAAAACGGAAGGATTTTCTCCGCGTCCTCTGCGGCAGTTCTCAGCGATCTCCGCGATAGGCCTTTGTCTTTATTTCTCCCTTGCCACCACAAACTCCGGGGCCCAAAGCAAAGCCCGCTTAATCTCCGAATCCGGAAAGCTACAAATAGCCTTCCGCGCCGACTCCGCATAAGCAGCAGCCCGATCATGCGCTGCCTCAATCGATCCGTAGCGCTGTAGAATCGCCAGAATCTGACCATGCGTCACGCCATTGAAAGCCCGCTCATGAAGGATTTTTTCAATCGCAGCCCGCTCATCAGCCTCGCACCCCTCTAGCGCGTGGATCACCGCCATAGTGACCTTCCCCTCGCGCAGATCGCTAGCCACAGGTTTTCCCAAAACATCTTCCGACGCCGTCAGATCCAGCACATCATCCACAATCTGAAATGCCATCCCCAGATCGTGCCCGTACTGTCCCAAAGCCGATTCCTGCTCCGCAGACGCTCCGCCGAGAATCGCTCCCAGCCGCATACATACCGAAAACAGGCAAGCCGTCTTCCGATAAATCAGGTCAAAATGCTCATCCAGGGTGATGAGCTTGCCCAGTTTTTCCATCTGCAGCAGTTCGCCCTCAACCATCTGCTGCGTCAACTCGATCAGCGTGTCGAGAATCCGGAAGTTGCGTTCCTGCACCGCCACCTTGAACGCCTGCATGTACAACCAGTCCCCAGCCAGCACGCACTTCGAATTTCCCCACTGCGTGTTTGCCGCCGGACGTCCCCGCCGCGTCTTCGCCTCATCGATAATGTCGTCATGGACCAGCGTGGCCGTGTGAATGATCTCAACCACAGCCCCCAGTTTCACCGCCCCGCGTCCCTGGTAATCGAATAGCTTCGCCGAAAGCAAAAGTAGTGCCGGACGAATTCTCTTGCCTCCCCCCGCCCGCAGATACTCCCCAATCTCCGTAATCGCCCGCACACCCGAAACCGTATCCCGCCCGAACTCCTCCTCCAGCGCCGCGAGGTCTTCCCGCAGCAGGTCAAAAATCTCTTTCCCGTTAATTACAGCCGGCGCGCTCAATTTATTCAGACCTCGGACTTCAGACCTCAGACTTCAAACCTCAGACTTCAGACCTCGGACCTCAGGCTTCATGTCGCCGAGGTCCAAGGTCCGAGGTCTGACGTCAGTTCGTCCGGAAATTCACAAACTGCAAATCAATCCCAAAATCATGCCCCCGCAAGAGCGCGATAACCTCCTGCAGCGTATCCCGATCCTTGCTGCTGACCCGCACCAGGTCCCCCTGAATCGAAGCCTGTGCCTTCTTCTTCGAATCCTTGACGAGCTTGACGATGTCCCGCGCCTTCTCAATCGCGATCCCCTGCTGCATAGTAATCTTCCGCTTCGCCGTTCCACCGGCGGCAGGTTCCACCGCTCCGTACGTGAGCCCCTTGAGCGAGACTCCCCGCTTCACCAGCTTCTGCTGCAGCACATCGTTCACTGCCTTGAGCTTGTACTCATCCGCCGAGTGCAGAACGATCGCATCCTTTTCCAGTTCGATGTTCGACTTCGAATCCTTCAGGTCAAACCGAGTATGAATTTCCTTGAGTGCCTGCTGGATCGCGTTCGACACCTCCTGCAAGTCGATCTTGCTCACCACATCGAAACTGTTATCCGGCATATTTCTATTCTTTCTGAAATGATGGAATCAACCCTTGAGGGTATCAGAACAGGATGGATTAGCGTCCCAGAACTTTGCTTTCAGAGATTTCAGCCAATTTGAAAAGATTGTAAAAGTTGCGGGATGTCTGCTCGCCCACTTCTTCCATCGAAAGCCCGCGCACCTCCCCCAACTTCCGCGCCGTCTCTTTCACAAATGCCGGCTCATTCCGCTTTCCCCGATACGGCACCGGTGCGAGATAAGGCGAGTCCGTCTCAATCAACATCCGATTCAACGGCACTTCGACCGCCGCTTCCCGAATCTGCTGCGCCTTCTGGAAAGTGAGATTCCCCGCAAACGAGATCATGAACCCCACATCCAGCGCCCGCTTCGCCTGCTCCCAGTTTCCCGTGAAGCAATGCAGGATTCCTCCCAGCCCCTTCGCCGCCCACTGCCGCTCGATCAGCCCCAGGCAATCGTCCCAGGCATCCTCACTACCCTCCGAAGGCCGGCAGTGAATCACAATCGGCAACTTAGCCGCGGCGGCCAACTCCATCTGCCGCACAAACACATTCTTTTGCGTCTCCCGCGGCGAGTGGTCATAGTAATAGTCCAGCCCAATCTCTCCCCAGGCAATCACCTTCGAATGCCGCGCCAGTTGTTCCATCTCCGCAAACGCCGCATCCGACGCGAGCCTGGCCTCATGGGGATGAATTCCGATGGTCGCATACATGAACGGATACTTCTCTGCCAGCCGAACCCCCGCATCCAGCGTCGGAGGCCCATCCCCATTCCCAATCGCAACAATAGTCCGAACCCCAGCCTCGACCGCCCGAGCGATCACCAACTCGCGATCCGAGTCAAACTGCTTCCCATCAAGATGTGCGTGAGAGTCGACAAACATGAAAATCGGACCTCGGACTTCAGACTTCGGACATCAGACCAGCTGGGACAAGAATGAGAAAAGTGAACCTGGGCCTTGTATGTTCAAGGAAATCGGTTTGCCTGAGGTCTGAGGTCCGAGGTCCGACGCCTGTGTCCGCTACTTCAGCCGCGCCCCCACCGGCACATCCTCCAAGAAGCTAGCCAGCACCGGCTTCCCGCCCTCCAGCGACGCCGCCACAATCATCCCATTCGACTCCATCCCCCGCAGCTTCCGAGGAGCCAAATTCGCCACAATGATGACCTTGCGCCCCACCAGAGTCTCCGGCGCATAAGCCTCCGCGATCCCAGCCAGGATCTGCCGAACCTCAGTCCCAATATCAATTTCGAGTCGCAGAAGTTTGTCAGCCTTAGGCACGCGCTCCGCCACCTTCACAAGCCCGACTCGTAGCTCGATCTTCGCAAAATCATCAATCGAGATTTTTCCCCCATCCACAGATGGAGCCGGAACCGCGGGCGCCGCTGGCTCAACTTTCTCCGGCGCGGTCGCCATGTTCGCCTCTTCTACCACCGACCCTCTGCCTTGCTCTTCCATCTTCTGCATCCTTTCAATCGCGCTCTTATCCGCCCGCGGAAACACGGGCTGCACCTCACCCAGCTTCGTCCCAAGATGCAGTTGTCCCCAAGCCAGCTCGTTTAACGCAAGCTTCTTAATATCTCCCAACCCCATCTGCCCCCAGATTTTCGCAGTAGCCTCCGGCATCACCGGATGCGCCAGCGCCGTAACAATCCGCAGTGCCTCCGCCGAAGTGTAGAGCACGGTTCCCAGCCGCGACCGGCTGTCTTCGTCTTGCTTCTCGCCCAACGCCCAGGGCTCGTTCTCGACAATATATTTGTCGACCGCAGCCACTAATGCCCAAGCCGTTTCCAGAGCCCGCGAGAACTGAAACTGATCAAAGAAACTCCCAAACTCACGAATCGTCTTCCGAGCCAACTCCACAATCGCATCATCCGCCGGCTTGCGCGAAGCCGCGTGTGACGGATATGGCACCTCCCCCTTGAAGTACCGGTTGATCATCGTCAGCGTGCGGCTGGCCAGATTTCCCAGTCCATTCGCCAGATCCGAGTTGTAGCGCTGGACCAGCGCATCAAACGAGAACGACCCATCCTGGCCGAACACAACTTCACGCAGCAGAAAATAGCGCAGCGTGTCGGCTCCCAGCACATCCAGGATCGTCTCTGTCCGCACAATATTCCCGCGCGACTTCGACATCTTGCTCTCTTCAAACAGCAGCCACCCATGTGCCACAATCGTCTTCGGCACCGGCAGTCCCGCCGCCAGAAGAAACGCCGGCCAATACACGCAATGGAAGCGAACAATCTCCTTGCCAATCATCTGCACATCCGCCGGCCAGAACTTCTTGAAAGCCTCCTGCGCCCCCGCATGCGACGAACCATATCCAATCGCAGTGATGTAATTCGCCAGCGCATCCAGCCAAACATAAATCACATGCTTGGGATCGTCCGGCACAGGGATGCCCCAAGTAAACGTTGAGCGGCTGATCGACTGGTCGCGCAGCCCCGACCGCACGAACGAAATCACCTCGTTGCGCCGTGTCTCCGGACGAATGAACTCCGGATTCGCATAAAGCTGCAGCAACTTGTCCTGAAAAGCCGACAGCTTGAAGAAATAATTCTCTTCATGCACCGTCTCCGTAATCCGCCCGCACGTTGGACAAGGATCCCCCGGCTGCGCCCCATCCACATACAACTCGTCCGAAACGCAATACTGCCCCGTGTAAGTCCCCTTGTAGATGTATCCGTTGTCGCGAATCTTGCGAAACAGTTCCTGCATTCGCTTCTTGTGCCGCTCTTCGGTGGTGCGGATGAAGTCATCATTCGAAATCCCCATCCGCTGCCAAAGCTTGCGAAACTCCGCCGAGATTTCATCCGCATACTGCTGCGGAGTTTTCCCCGCCGCCTGCGCTGCCCGCTCGATCTTCTGCCCGTGCTCGTCGGTGCCGGTAAGAAAAAACGTCTCCGCACCGAGCATGCGCTGCCGCCGCGCAATGGTGTCGCAAGCGATGGTCGTGTAAGCGTGCCCAATATGAGGCCGCGCATTCACGTAGTAAATCGGCGTAGTAATGTAAAACTTCCCGCTCATCTTGGTCTTTTCTCTAGTCCTGGACTAGCCCAGATTTTCTCAGCGATCTCTGCGGCCGTTCTCCGCGTCCTCTGCGATAAAGCCGTTGACGTTCCCTACCCACGACCTCGAGAAAGATAAGCCTCAACGGCCGTACTCATCACGGTTTTCAAAGGCACCCGATGCTCCGCTGCAATCCGTCTGCAATCTTCATATTCCGGCGCGTAGTTGCTGATAGTCCCGTTCAGACTGCCAATCTTGATACGCACATCGCCCCACTGCGTCCGCACGCTCTCCCACCGCCGCGCTAAAGTCTGACGCGCCTCATCCCGCCGCCGCACCCCAAGCGTCGTCGTCTCCTCAAACAGAATCTGCGTCAGCTTCCCCGCATCCTCCGGCTTGCACAAAACCGTCAGCACCATCCCCGGACGATTCTTCTTCATCTGCACCGGCATCCCAAACACATCCAGCCCGCCTTCTTCCAGCAACCGGTCCATCACGTACCCAAACACCTGCGGATTCAAATCATCCAGATTCGCCTCCAACACGGTGATGATCTCCGAGGAAGTTTTTACTGCCGCCGACTCCCCAATCGTCAACCGCAACACATTCGGAAGCTCCGCAAATTCCCGCGATCCCGCCCCATACCCCGACTTCTCAATCTTCATCTCCGGAAACGCTGCGAAACGTGAAGCCAACGTCTTCACAATCGCTGCCCCCGTGGGGGTGACAAGCTCGGCCCGCACTCCCGAGGAATATACTGACGCATCCTTCAGCAACTCGACCGTTGCCGGAGCCGGCACCGGAAACGTGCCATGTGCGCATTTCACCGTCCCGCCACCAACATTCAACGGCGAGCACACAATCTCATCCACTCCCAGGTACACCGCGCCCACGGCAGCGCACACAATGTCCACAATTGCATCCACCGCTCCGACTTCGTGGAAATGCACACTCTCGATGGACGAATTGTGGATCTTCGCCTCCGCCGCCCCCAGCGCCTCAAAGACCGCGATCGCCGTCTTCTTTGCCCGGTCAGAAATTGCAGCCTTGGAAATGATCTCCCGAATCTCCGTCAACCCTCGTCCAGGCAAATGTTCATGTGGCGCGGGCACTCCCTTCGACAAGCTCAGGGCAGGCTCTGCCCGCGAAACCTCACCAGCATGCGAATGCGAGTGCTCATGATGCTCATGTTCATGAACTCCATGCCCGTGAGAATGCTCAGGCTCATGGGAATGTTCATGCTGCTGCTGTTCCCAGTACTCCTCTCGCGGCAAATCCTTTTCCCCATCCACGTAGACATCTACTTTGGTGGCAGAAATCCCGCTCCGCTCTACCCGGGAAACCTCCAGCCTCGCCCCAAGTTTCGTCGAGGCTTCAAGCGCCGCGACGGTGTCCTGCAGCACCCGTGGCGGAACTCCGGCATCCACCAGCGCGCCGAGAAACATGTCGCCGGACATACCAGAAAAACATTCCAGGTAAGCGATGCGCATAGAATTCAAAATCTTTTAACCACACACAGAGTTACACAGGGTAGTGCGAACCTCACCCTGTGTGCCTCTGTGGCCTCTGTGGTGAAGGATTTTGCCGCCACTACGAGAAACTTTCATCATAGGGAACCCTGCACCCTCCGTCAAACCAGCCCGCTGCGCGCTCTGTTAGAATCACTATCTTC
>Ga0137388_10000579_pt1 | contig 20886 bp, 19 predicted proteins | sample 15con2h14AmetaG_FD_104644 | JGI IMG/M metagenome (GOLD analysis project Ga0137388, IMG submission 104644) | Vadose zone soil microbial communities from Angelo Coast Range Reserve, California, USA - 15con2h1.4A metaG | ecosystem: Environmental > Terrestrial > Soil > Vadose zone > Saprolite...
ACTCTTTCGCACTTTGCCCTTCTCATCGAGCAGCACGGGAAACGGCATCTGGAGCTCGCTCACGAACGTTCGCACGTCCTTCATTCTTTCCTGATCCGTGAGGTTGATCGCCAGCACCTGCAGATCCTGATCCCTGTGGGCGTTGTATGCGGCGATAATGTCGGTCATCTCCGCGCGGCTCGGTTTGCACCAGGTCGCCCAAAAATTGAGAAGCAGTGGACGGCCCCGGTACTCGGCGAGAGTTACTGTTCCACCCGCGAGCGTCTTCAATCGGAAATCGATCGCAGCTGCACCAGGACTCTGCGCCAGACCTGTCGCTGCGCCGATACCCAGCGCGGCGACAGCGATCGCTGCGACCTTCACAGCGTCGCCTCATATCGTTCCCATTGTCGCTTCAGCTGGCTCATAAACGCGATGAAGTCCGGATCGCTGCGTATGTGATCGAGATTCGGGTCCCGCGCGAAAAGGGGATAGCACGGCCAGCCGCCCTCCGCCGCTTGTCGCAGCCAGAAAACGGCGCGGGCTGGCTGGCGGAGCAGGGCATACGCCGTGGCGATGTTGTAGGCGGTATGATGAAAGTGGACAAAACCCCTTCCTTTTACTATGGCGGTCCGAATGTCCGCGTCCGCCTGCCGGGCGTCACCCATCTTGGCGAACAGGATTGCCCGCGTGCTCGTGACGACGCCGCCGCGATCTTCCGGGTGGTCGTGGAGGTACCGCTCCATCAGCTCCGACGCCTCGGCGTTCCTGCCGAGGTAGAGGAGCGCCCACGCAACCTCGTAGTTCCAGAGTGATTGATTGGACTGCGGAGGTACCTGTCGGATCATGCGCAATCCATCCTCATACTGACCCTGGTAGACGAGGGCCAGGCCGATACGCCGGGTCGCGCCGTAGTTGCCCGGATCGATGACGAGCGTTCTGCGAAATTCGTCGATGGCCCTGTCAAGGAGGCCGCGGTGCAGATAGATGTTGCCAAGTTTGTGATGCGCCTGAGCGAGGTTCGGGTTCAACTCTAGCGCGCGACGAGCCTCCTGAATGGCCGGCTCGGGGGAGAACCGGCTCGAAAGGTTCCCCAGCACCGACGCCCGGGCGAGGTGGGCTTCCGCGAGGTCGGGGTCGAGGCGCAGCGCTTTTTCCGTAGCCACCCAGGCCCGTTCGACCACCGTTGTGTCGTTGGGTGCGAACTGTTCGACTCGCAGGACGTACGCGCGGGCCAGCTCTGCCTGGGCTGCCGCGAAGTCCGGATCGAGCGCGACCGCCCGTTCGAGCAGCGTGATCGCAACCGAATCGTCCTCGCGGTTCTCACGGCGCAGCCGGATCTTCCCGCGGAGGTAGGAGTCGTATGCCTCAAGATTCGTGGTCGGGGCGGCACGGAGGGAGCGCTCCTCCGAGGCGCTCAGAGGCAATTCGAGCGCCGAGACAATGCCGCGCGCCACGCGATCCTCCAGCGCGAACCGGTTCTGCACGGGTTCCTCGAATCGATCCGCCCAGAGCTGATATCCGGTGGCAGCGCTGACCAGCCGCACGTCCGCGCGAACCATCCGGCCCGACTGTTGCACGCCGCCTTCGACGACGGCGTCCACATGCAACTCCTCAGCGATCGTCTGGAGCGACTTGCCGCTGCCACGGAACGGCGTCACCGCTCCGCGCGCGATGACCGACAGCGACCGGATTCGACCGAGGTCGGTGGTCAACGCCTCCGTGAGCCCATCGGCGTACCACGAGTGCAGTGTATCGGCGGAGAGATTTTCGAACGGTAGCACCGCCAGCGATTGCACACGGGCTGCAACTGATCGCGGCGACGCCCGTCCGCGGCGGCCGCCGCCGGAGGAGAGCATGAGCCCGGCAACTGTGGCGGCGAGCACCGCGGACCACCATATGGAACGTCGAGTCGGCGGTCTTTCGCGCGCCGGACTGTGCCGGCGCAGCGGCATGGCTGTCTGGCGCGCCTGCACCTCCGCGAGCACCGCTTTGGTTTCCGCGGAGGGCTCTGTTTCGAGCTCCGTTCTGAGTTGCTGCGCGAACTCTTCGTAGGCCTGCACGGCGCCCGCACGATCGCCGCGGCGGTCGAGCAACGCGATCAGCCGCCGCAGAATGTCCTCGTCATGCAGGCCAAGCCGTATTGAGCGACGGGCCCACTCGGCAGCGGCGCCGAGATCGCCTGCCGTCTCACATTGCTCGACGAGAGCTCTCGCTGCGTTGGATGCCGCCGCTCGCAGCTGCCCGCGCGTACTCTCCAGCCAGCGCTCGAACTCCCCAGCGCCCGGGATGAAGAAGCCCGCGAGCAGGTCACCCTGATACAGGTCGAGCGCCACGCCGAACTGGTCGGTGGCGATGGCGCGGTCGAACGCGACGACGTCGCACGATATTCGCTCGAGATCGAGTCCAACCTCATCGTCGCCACGGGTGACGATCACCTCGGCACCCAGCGCGTCCCGCACCACGTGCAACGCTTGGCGGAGTGCCGCCCGGGCATGCTCCTGATCGAGTTCAGGCCAAAAGAGGGCCAGCAAGGTGTCGCGTCGGCGAAGTCCGCGTGGCGTGGCGGCGGCGAGATAGGCGAGGAGCGCGAGACGGCGCGAGCGCGTGAGGAGGCTTTTGACCTCGCGTCCCGAGGCATCGGTGAGGCGCACAGTCCCAAACAGTCGAAACTCGATCATCCGAGATCCCCGTCACCGCCTCCGGTGACGCATCGCTCACGACGCGGTGACGCGTCGGGCGCACACTGGTTCCGTCCACATGCAAGGTACCGGCCGTTTCGGGCCGGGGCAAACAAGCCGACGGAGGCATCCGATGAAACCGATCAAGCGCATCACGCTGCTGCTGGCATTTGTGGCGGCAGGGCAGGGCTGCACTCACGACAAGGCCCTCACGGGTCCCGCAGCGTCGAGGATCTCGGCGGCCGACGCGGCCGCTGAAGACCAGCCTGCGTACGGCCCGTGGGGGACGCCGGTCAACCTCGGCCCAGTCGTCAATTCCCAGTATAACGACAACAGTCCGGCGATCTCCAAGGACGGTCTGAGCCTGTACATCACCTCCTCACCTCTCCCCTCACCTCCTGGCGTCCGTCCGGGAGGTCGGGGCAAGGCCGACATCTGGGTCTCCCAGCGGGCGAGCATCGACGCCCCCTGGGGCGAGCCGGTTGACCTCGGGCCGAACATCAACTCGGCCGGAAGTGACGGCGTCCCCAGCCTCTCCACCGACGGTCACCGGCTGTATTTCCACAGGAACGGGCCGGGCGGCTGCGGGGCCGCGGATCTGTTCGTCTCCCGGCGCCAGGATAAGCGGGACGACTTCGGCTGGGAGCCCGCGGAGAATCTCGGGTGCACTGTGAACTCGCCGTTCGCCGACAACGGCCCGACCATCTTCGAGGACGACGCCAGAGGGATCACGACACTGTACTTCAACAGTCCGCGACCCGGCGGGCTGGGCGACGTAGACATTTATGCGAGCACGCTCCAGGCCGACGGTACGTTCGGCTCGGGCGTCAATGTGTCGGAGCTGAACAGTCCGTTCGCTGACGACCGCGTTGCCATCAGGCGCGACGGGCTCGAGATCTTCGTCTCCACTGATCGCCCCGGCGGCGTTGGCAGTCAGGACATCTGGGTGGCGACCCGTGCCACCACCTTCGATCCGTGGTCGGCGCCAGTCCCACTCGGACCAGTCGTCAACAGCCCGTACTTCGATGGTGGTCCGGCGCTCTCGTTCGACGGGACCGAGCTCTACTTCCATTCTGATCGGCCGGGCGGCTTCGGAGGGCTCGACCTCTACGTATCGACGCGCGCGCGGCTCCGCGGGCCGGACGTGGCAGAGAATACCCGGGAGGAGACGCACCAGAGGGGCGACGGCAGGGAAGAGGGAAAGAAGTAAGGGCAGCGGCGAGATAGGCGAGGAGCCGAGACGGCGAGAACGAGTGAGGAGGCTTTTGACCTCGCGGTGACGCATCGCTCACGACGTGGTGATGCGTTCGGCGCACACTGGTTCCGTCCATATGCAAGGTACCGGTCGTTTCAGACCGGGGCAAACAAACCGACGGAGGCATCCGATGAAACCGGTCAAGCGCGTTACGCTCCTGCTGGCATTTCTTGCGGCGGGGCAGGGCTGCACTCACGACAAGGCCCTCACGGGTCCCGCAGTGTCGAAGATCTCGGCGGCGGAGGTCGCCGACGCATCGCCGCAGTACGGGCCATGGTCCGCACCCGTCAATCTCGGGCCGGTCGTCAACTCGCCGTTTAACGACAATCACCCGGCGATCTCAAAGGATGGCCTGAGCCTGTATATCACGTCGGGTCGGCCGGGCGGCGTCAACAGCGTCAACGTGCCTCAGTTCGAAGAGATCTGGGTCTCGCAGCGCGCTAGCCGCGATGCCGACTGGGGACCGCCCGTGAATCTAGGGCCGGCCATCAACGCCATCGGCAGCAACACAGGGTCCCCCACGTTCACTCCTGACGGGCACCGGATGTACTTCCACAGCAATAGACCGGGGCACTGTGGTCTTGCGGACCTGTACGTCGCCCGGCGTCAGGACAAGCGGGACGATTTCGGTTGGGAGTCTGGGGAGAACCTCGGCTGCGTGGTGAATGGTCCTTTCGCCGACAACGGTCCCACGTATTTCGAGGACGAGACAACGGGGATCACCACTCTCTACTTCACTAGCACGCGGCCCGGCGGGCCCGGTGACTACGACATCTATGCAAGCACCGCCATAGGCGACGACGGCGCGTTCGGGCCGGCCGTGCTGGTGCCGGAGCTCAGCAGCCCGTTCCGCGACACCCGCACCACGATTCGGCGCGACGGACTCGAGATGATCATCTCGAGCGGCCGCCCTGGAGGAGTGGGCAGCGAGGATCTGTGGGTTTCGACGCGCGGCTCAACCCTCGATCCGTGGTCCCCGCCGGTGAACCTGGACGCGGAGAACCTTGCCCTGGGCCAACCGCCCGTCGTGAATAGCACGGTCTTCGACGGCGCGCCCGCGCTCTCGTTCGATGGCACGACGCTGTACTTCTTCTCTGAACGTCCCGGCGGTTTTGGAAAGCGAGATCTCTACAGGACGACGCGTGCCCGGCTGCGTGAGCCGGACGTGGCGGCGGAATCACGGGAATGATCCGTGTTTGCCGTAATGTTTGCCGGTCCGTCGCTACCCATGCCTGCCAATGCGGTCGTGTGGCGCCGTAAGTGCCGATAAAAACAACGGCCCCGCATGGGGGCCGTTGCATTCAAATCCCGCCGTCCCGACTGAGTGAAGATCAAGCCTCACAGCGATGGGCTGTGGGGCTTCTTGCTAGGGGCTGATGATCAGATTTGCGGAAGTGTGCGACCGTCCCGGGCCCGATCCACAACGCGATGGCTTCCGTGGCAGACGGTCCAGTCTTGACATCGTTGACGATCAGTATCGGCTGCGGCGCGTCATGTACATAGAGCCGAGCCTGCGCGCCGCGCACCTCGATCCGGATCTTCGTCCACGTGTCAGGCACGAGATCGACGTATGCCTCGTACCGGGACGGCGTCTCACGCCGCAGGCGGGACCAGGTCCACTCGGGATGCGAGATGTATTGCACCGCGTGGTTGCGCCGTTCCTGGTCCTCGGCGCGCCCGTTCGTCGGGCGCAGGTAGAAAGCGTCATACGTCGGCGGGGCGGCCGAGTCACCGTCGGCCTGCAGCCGGAACGCGATGCCGACGAAGCCCCGCGCGCCCGGGTACGACCCCTCGGCCGGCGATCCGGCGACCTCCACCTCGATGATGCCGTTCGAGAACGCGAGACCCTCGATGCGAGCGAACGCCTCCGGCTCGATTGTCCCAGCGAGGTACTCCGGCCGACGGGCGAGCTCGGGCGCCACGGCCAGCCGCACCGCGCGCTTGCCCTTGAACGTCACTGCTGCAGCGGTCGTGTTGTGGAGGCGCAGGCCGTCGGTTGTGATAAGCGGATAGCGCCTGCCCTGACCAAATAGGGCGTTCGGCAACACGACGATCGCGAGACCGACGAGCGCGAAAGTGAGAGCCCGATTCATGCGGGAATAAGGGGAGTCACTGTCCGAGTCCGATCTGCTTCATGAAATCCGCATTGTCCCAGAACAGCCACTCATGATCCATTCGGCCGTTCACCCAATGGCCGATCGTCGCCATGCCGATCGCGAAACGCTTACCCGTCGGCGCGATCGTCCCGCCGTTGGGAGTAGGCATCGGGCGAGTGAAGGTTCCCGTCATCACGCCCGTCACGGTCGTCCACGAGCCGGCACCGAAGCGGATCGGATGCACTTTAATCTGAATGTCGGGGGCGAAGACGAAGAGCGCTTTGAGGTCCTCGATATGGCGTTCGATGCCCTTCGTTTCATGCCCGTCGGGCCAGGTCACCACGATATCGTCTGCGTGGCTCTCGTGCAGCCGATCCCACTTCTGGTTGCTGAAGACATCGAAATCCAGGATATCGAACACCTTGAGATGCGTTTCGACTCCAGGCGCCTGGCGCTCCGGTGCGGGCGGAGGAGTCAGGGGCCGCTCGGCTGTGGCCTGAGCGGACAGAGACGGCGCGAGGGTAGTCACGGCGATCGTGGTGACGACGCCGAGGGCCAGGGGAATTCGCATGAGAGTCTCCTTGATCGAGAGGTGGTGCTTGTAATTCATGGGGCGCAGGAGTCGATGAAGCGTAACATCGCGTAGCTGCTACTCTTTGTTGTGACTCCGTTGACTAAACGTGCGCATGGGGTTCCGGGGGGGGGTCGCGGGTTCAAATCCCGCCGTCCCGATTGAGTGAAGACCAAGCCCCACAGCGAGTTCTCATGTGGGGCTTCTTGCTGTCTTTCGCCGGCCCACGTTGAGCGATATATCCGAGGACGGAGGAATTGCATGAGTACTTCGTCCGACACGCCCGGCGTTCTGCCACTTCTCCCGGAAGTCAAAGCTTCCGAGCAAGAAGTCCGGGCCATCGTGGACGCCATCCCTCACCCCATCTCCGTCTACGGTCCTGACGGCGCGTTCCTATACGTCAACCGGGTCGGCCGCGAGTTAGCGGGCATCACGATGGCCGACGTGATGGCAACTGACTTTCGCGCTCGCCTCTATCACCCCGATGACATTGACCGAGTGCGGGACGAACGCGCCCGGGCGTTCCCACGCGGTGTGCCGTTCGATACTGAGCAACGCGTGCGGCTGAAGGATGGTGAGTACCGCTGGCTCTTGGTTCGCCATTACCCCCTGCACGACGAGCAAGGACGGCTCACGCGCTGGTATGCTACCGGAACGGACATCCATGACCGCAAGCGCGCCGAGGAGAAGATCCGGCAAAGCGAAAGGGAGCTTCGACAGCTGCTGGATCTCACGCCTCAGCACATCACCGAATTTGGCCCTGGTGGAAGTCGCCTGTATAACAATCGGGCTGCGCTCGATTATCACGGTGTCACCCTTCAGGAGTGGCAGACCGGTGATTTGCGGGCGCTGGTCCATCCACAGGACGCGGAACGCCTGTCGCGCGAACAGCCGAGCAAATTGTTGAAGGGAGTGCCGTACGAGATCGAAGCGCGGCTACGGAGAAGAGACGGGCAGTATCGCTGGTTTCTGGCCCGCTTCAATCCGATCTTGGATGAACACGGACGCCTCACACGTTGGTATGCGGCGGCAACCGATATCGACGATCGCAGGCAGGCTGAGCAGCGACTTCAAGACGAGAACCTGGCGCTGCGGGAGCAGATCGATCAGGCCTTCATGTTTGAGGAAATTGTGGGCTCGTCGCCGGCCCTGAAAACCGTAGTTGCGAGTATCGTCAAAGTTGCCCCCACGGACTCCACGGTTCTGATCACGGGCGAAACCGGTACCGGTAAGGAACTGATCGCCCGCGCCATACATAAGCGTTCACGCCGTTCAGGCCACGCATTTATCGGCGTGAATTGCGCCTCGATACCTGCTTCGTTGATCGCCTCGGAACTCTTTGGCCACGAGAAGGGGGCCTTCACCGGCGCGCTACAGCAGCGGCGGGGCCGCTTTGAACTGGCGCATTCCGGCACGATCTTTCTCGACGAGATCGGCGACCTTCCTGCCGAGACGCAGATCGCGCTGCTGCGTGTGCTCCAAGAGCGGGAGATCGAGCGCGTGGGCAGCAGTCGTGCAATTGCCGTGGATGTGCGCGTCCTCGCCGCAACGAACCGCGATCTCGAAGCCGCGGTCGAGAGCGGCGCCTTTCGTCAGGATCTCTACTATCGGTTGAACGTCTTTCCGATCCGGAATCCCCCATTACGCGAGCGCGTGGAGGACATTCCCGTCTTGGTCGAGTATCTGGTTGAGCGCTACGCCAAGAAGGCCGGGAAAAGCATCCGGAAGATCAAGAAGCAGACCTTGGAGCTATTTCAGGCCTACGACTGGCCGGGAAACGTGCGCGAGCTGCAGAACGTGATCGAGCGCGCAGTCGTGTTGTGCGAGGGCGAAACATTCGAGATCGATGAGTCCTGGCTCAAAGCAAAGCCGAGCTCGTTGCCCCGCGGGACGGGACGAGAGATTGTGACGCTTGCCGATGGTGAGAAAGAACTTATCGAGGCCGCGCTCGCGGCGACGCAGGGACGTGTCGCCGGGCCCCGAGGTGCGGCAGTCAGGCTCGGCGTTAAGCGCCAGACACTCGAGTGGAAGATCAAAACCCTCAACATCGACAAGAAGACTTTCCGAGTTCGCTAGCCGGTTGGCATTGCCAAGCGGTTGGCATCAGCACTGAAGTCAAGTCTTCTCTCCTGAAGCACTTAGCTGTGGCGCGTGGCTTGCCTTCCAGCGTCGCACATGGCCGCGACTGACGCGGCCTATAACACCTCTCATGTGGAAGGAGACTCCTATGACACAGCAGGCACTCATGGCGGCGCTCGCGCTTGGCGCCACCGCGGCCCCGGTCCAGGGCCAGACACAGCGGGCGATGCAACGTCCCACGATCGTGCTCGTTCATGGCGGCTTCGTGGACGGCTCCGGCTGGGAGGGTGTGTTCAAGCGTCTGCGGAAAGATGGGTACACCGTCACCATCGTTCAAAACCCCACCATCTCACTAAGCGATGACGTTGCCGCCACACGCCGCGCCATAGCGGCGAGTAGCGGTCCAGTGATCCTGGTCGGTCATTCGTACGGTGGCGTGGTCATCACCGAAGCCGGCAACGATCCGAAAGTCGTGGGACTCGTCTACATCACCGCCTTCGCCCCCGACAACGGGGAGTCGGTCGGAAAGCTGATTGCGAATCCCGCGCCAGGGGCACCCGTGCCTCCGATTCTCCCGCCGCAGGACGGGTTCTTGTTCCTCGATAAGGCGAAGTTTGCCGCGTCGTTCGCGGCGGATGTCGATGCGCCGCTCGCCGAGTTCATGGCCCAATCGCAGGTGCCGTGGGGCCTCGACGCACTCAATGGCGAGGTGACGGAAGCGTCCTGGCGGACTAAGCCGAGCTGGTACCTCGTGGCCACGGACGACCACATGATTCCACCGGCAGCTCAGCGTTTCATGTCCAAGCGCGCCGGCTCGACGGTGCTCGAGTCGCCGGGCAGTCACGCGATCTATGTGTCGCGTCCGGCCCCCGTCGCCGCGTTCATTGAACGGGCAGCGACGAGTCTCACAACGACGACGGCAAAGTAGCTCCAGCGAATGCCTCTAGTGCGCGGTACCGCCGCCGGTAAAACCTGCTCTCGGTCCGCCGGCGGCGGTCGCGCGTTGGGTGCTGTCCGATCATTAGAGCAGGGGAGTTCATCACGTGACCATGAGAATCGAAACGACGTCCGACGGCCAAACCGTGGTGCTGCGGCTCATCGGCCGCATCGAGTCGATGTACTTCGACGAGCTGCAGGCGGAGGTCCGGAGGCACCGGCTGCCGCTCGTCCTCGATCTGGACCAAGTGACGTTGGTGGACCATTGGGTCGTGCGCTTTTTCATCGCTTGCGAGGCGGAGGGCATCGAGTTGGTGCATTGCGCGCCGTACATCCGGGAGTGGATGAGTAGGGACCGGGGTCGGGAGGAGTGAAGAGGCTACCGAAATGAAAAGAGCGCTAAGAATAATCCAGCGAATAATGATCATTACGGGGGCGCTTGTCGTGCTGGTCGCTGCGGTGATCTTTTCCTATCTGCGTCAGCCGCAATTCGGCAAGGTGCCGTCTGGTGAAAGACTGGCGAGGATTGAAAGATCACCCCATTACAAGAACGGGCGGTTTCATAACCTGGTGGAAAAGCCAACCCTATCAGAAGGGTATAGTACAAGCGGGGAAGTCTATAATACCTTCTTCAAAGAACATCCAAGGCGTTCACCGATCGATTCCCTTCCTTCGGTAAGAAATGACTTATCAAAACTGCCCGCCGACAGCAACGTAGCGGTCTGGTTCGGCCATTCAGCAGTGTTCATCCAGGTAGATGGGAAAAGAATACTGGTGGACCCTTCATTCAGCGGTAGAGCATCACCCTTGCCGGGTTCCGTAAAAGCCTACAAGGGCAGCAATATCTATTCGGCCGCTGATATGCCTCCGATAGATTACCTGCTCATCTCTCACGACCATTACGACCATTTGGACTATGAAACGGTTGTGGCATTGAAGGACAAGGTAAAACATGTGGTCTGCGGTTTGGGAGTAGGCGAGCAGTTTGAACACTGGGGTTATGCACCGGAACAGATCATTGAAAAGGACTGGGATGAGGCGATCGAAGTGGATAGCGGCTTTACGATCTACACCGAGTCAAGCCACCATGAGTCAGGCAGAGGTCTTGTCCGTGACAAAACATTATGGATGTCCTATCTCATACAAGCGCCCGGGCTGAGAATTTATGTCAGCGGCGATGGCGGTTACGATGGAAGATTTGCTGAAACAGAAAGGAAATTCGGTCCGGTTGATTGGGCGATCATGGACGACGGACAATATGATAAGGCCTGGCAATCTGTTCATCTCCTGCCGGAAGAAGTCAGGCAGCCGACATTGGACCTCAGGGCAAGACACTTACTTCCGGTACATCATTCCAAGTACACGTTAGCTAAACATGCCTGGGATGAACCACTGATAAGAACGAGCGAACTTTCAGTGTCTCAGCCGTACCGCTTGGCAACACCAATGATAGGAGAAGTGGTGTACCTCAATAACCCTTCTCAACCTTTTGAGGAATGGTGGAAAGGGGTTAAGTAAGGAATGCAGAAGCGACCCTACGTCATCTGCCACATGACCCCGTCGATCGACGGCAAGATCGTCCCGCAGAACTGGCCCTCCCTGAAGATCGCATCCGCCGCCTACGAGCGTACCGCGACAACGCTCGACGCGGATGCGTGGATCGTCGGACGCGTCTCGATGGCACCGTACGCGGGCAAGTCGCGAGTGCCGCGACTCAGCCGGAAGCAGCGGATGCCGCGACGGGATTTCATCGCCGAGGCGAGGACGCGGTCGTACGCCATCGCCATCGATCCGTCGGGGAAACTCACGTGGCGATCGAATGCCATCGATGATGCACACGTGATCACAGTTCTCGGCGAACGCGTGTCCGACGACTACCTGGCGTTTCTCGAATCCAGGGGCGTGTCGTACGTATTCGGGGGCAGAGCCAGCATCGATCTCAGGAGAGTCCTGGCGAAACTCCGGACGGCGTTTGGGATCCGCCGGCTGCTGCTCGAAGGCGGCGGCACGATCAATGGGTCATTCCTCGCCGCCGGCTTGATCGACGAGCTGAGCATCCTGATCGCCCCCGTCGCGGATGGCAGCATCGGTACGCCGACATTGTTCGACGCGATGGCGGGGAAGGGGTTGGCGCGGAAACTCCGGTTGATCTCGATCTCAAGGATCAAGGGCGATCTGGTCTGGCTGAGATACAAGATGTGAACCGAAGGCATGGCGCTGCGCCACAATACGTGGCGTTCAGGGGGTCGCGGGTTCAAATCCCGCCGTCCCGATTACCAAGACGACCAAGCCTTACACCAAACCTTCGGTGTGGGGCTTTTTCTTCAAGCCACTTTTCAGGCGCGTGTCAGGCGACAGCAGTGGTTTCGCGCATTCTGTAGAGTTGCGTGCCTACCGCCACGAACCATGCTGCGAAAAACGCCTGAGCGACCAGCGTCAGAATAGGCCCGATGGCATAGGGATATGCGCCGATGATATCGAACACCCCTGTCGCAAAGCCGAGGTATGCGACCGATTTTCCGTAAACTCCTCCCATCATGGCCAGACTCAAGACGAAGGTGGCGATTCCCAGCATGAGACCGACCGCATGCATACCGCCGTAGAACACCGCGACGATGTTTTCCGCGACCGCCGGTGAACTGACATGGATGCCATAAACCGGATAAACAAGGCGCCCGTGAACAATGAGCACCACGACGATGACTGGGATCATCGCCGCGATGATCCCGGAACCTGTTGCCGCCTTGACTCGGTCGGTGTCGGCGAGACTGTGATACAGGGCAATCACCGCGGGAACCAGGGCCATCGCCGCAAAGAACAGGAGCTCACTCACGATTGAAAGAGCAAGCTTTCCTGATTCGACCCACGCGAGGATCTCGACGCCGCTCGATGGTGGCGGGCCTGCCTTGAGCTCCAGAAATCCTCTCGAGAGGAACAAAACTCCGCTGATAACGAACGCCACTCCCCCGAGCTTGTAGAGCCCCTTCAGGTCATGTGACAACGTGACCCTAGCGCTCGGGTGCCGTCGCGAGCGCCGGCTTGGCTGCGGTCGCGGAAACGGTGAGGCGAATCCACATCCCCGCAGCCCCGTGACCGGACACCGCGCAGAAGATGAGGAAGGCGCCGGCCTTCCCGGCAACGAATCGGAGATCGGCACCCTGCCCGGCAGAGAAGCCCTGCTCGAGCCGGCCGGTGGCAGCATGTTCGAATGCCGGTGGAACAGGACCGCTCGGGACGGCATCGCCGTCGGGGATGATCTCCACCGAGTGGGGAAGGTTCGGGTCGTGGTTCTTGAAATGGAGCACGACGGTCCACCCCTGGGGGATGGTGACGACGAGCGCACCTCGGCTGAATCCGTTGAAGTTCATGCCGCCGTTCAGCTCCGTCAGACCTCCCACAAGCTTGAACTCGGCGGTCTTGCTGGCGGCGTCGGCACGGAGCCAGGCCGGATCTATCACTGCGCTCGCCGTCTGAGCCTCAGTCCTCGCTGCTGCGAGGAGCAGCCCGACCGTCAACGTCACATTGAGCAGCGATCGCATGTAGAGTCTCCAGCGTTGTGAGACTGCGTCCGCGGCTAGTAGAGCAGCCACGTGAGGATGTACAGAGTGTTGTTGTCAGCCGCTCGGCGCCCGAAGCCATCGTAGTTGCTCGAACTTCCGTTGAACTTGTTGTACGCGACGTACTGGAACTGAAGGCGCAGGTTCTGCCACGGCATGACGTCCACCTCAGCGACCAGACCGTTATTGTCCGGGCTGCCGGCGCGACTGCCGACCATGGGTGCTGGGGAGTACAGCACACTGTCGGTCGAGCCGCTCGTAACGAACGGTGCGAGCGTGAACGCGTATCGTTGACCGATGTGGTACATCGCGTCCATTCGGAATGTGCGAAGCGTATTCGTACCGTTGGCCGCGCCGCCGGCGATCCAGGTCTGCTTCTCGTGAATCCAGGTGCCATCGAGTGTGAAGCTGTTCGATCCGAACGAGCGCATGTACGCGACGTCCACTGCGAAGTCGGTGAAGCGGTTGGTCGCGCCTACCACACCGGCGGGGTAGACGCTCGCCGCCATGCCATACGTCCCTATCGAGAGGTAGTTCTGGCCCCAGACGTTGGGCAGCGCGAGCCGCCAGTAGGGCGCGGTACCGCTGATCACGCCCGTGGCCGTGGAGTCGAGCGGGCGCTGCACGCCGAGCGGCGCCGAGCGATACAGACCGACTTCCCCGTAGACGCGATCGTTCCACATCGTGTAGGCCGAAAGCCCCGCCACCTGCTGTGCGAGCGTGCCGTCCACGAGCGTGGCGGCCGCCGGCGCCGGCGCTACGGCCGAGCTCGCGTAGGGAAAGCCCCAGGCAGGCGTGCTGTTCCAGACGTCCTGCACGGTGGGATTGTTGTTGAGACTCACGCCCAGGGTGGTGCGCTTCGCGAGGATGTTGGCGTGGGTAGCGAAGCGGAAGTCCGCGTTGTCGACGCCGAGCTGGCCGCTCTGCGGATCGAACGTGATTTGGAGGAAGCCACCAACGTGCGGCGTGATTTCGCCGCCTGTGAAGATGCTCAACTGGTCGGGGAACAGGACCGCACCGTTCTGTGTGCCGGGCTGCGCCTTTCGCGTACTCGTGTACGATGTCTGAACCATCAGGGACACCGGCGCGACCAGGTTCAAGAGCAGACTTTGCTGGCCCTCGGGGTTCTTTCCCTCCAGGGACTCGCTCCTCCGGAAAACGTATCCGTTGAGCTTGAACGCTCGGCCCGTGGCCGTCAGCTCGGGGAAGTGCGGGTGGCACGCGCTGCACGCGAGTCCGGTCTGGCGCGCGTAGGTGGGCGTGAGGCGAGTCAGAGAATGGACGTAGGTGCTTACGTAAACTCGCAGCGCCTCAGCGCCGTTCAGACGATTACGCGCGCCGTGGTCCGCGTAGGCCGAACGCGCACCGCCTGTAACCAGAGCGCAGATGACGAAGACCATCCCGACTTGGCGTGCCATAACTGCTCCCGGTCCGAGGTTTCGAACTCCGCCTGCCGGGAACAGTTTGCCACGGGCCTTACACGGATAACCTGAAGGCCAGGTGAAGAGATCTTCACGGGTCCACCCGATCCGGTGTCGCCAACCGGAACCCGACCCCGCGCACGGTGTGGATCACGTCCACACCGGCCGCGTCTCTGAGCTTGCGGCGCAGGTTCCCCACGTGCACGTCCACCACGTTGCTCTCGGGGTCGAACCGCATGTCCCAGACCTTCTCGAGGAGCTCCGTCCGGCGCACCACGTCCTCCGGCCGGAGCATGAAGTGCTCGAGCAACTGAAACTCCTTCGGCGTGAGATCGAGCCGCTTCCCATGGACCTTCACCGTGTGCTTGAGGCGATCGAGCTCGACCGGCCCGTAGCTCAGGACCTCGGTGCGCGACGCACCACCGCGCCGCACCAGGGCGCGCACGCGAGCCAGCAGCTCCTCGAACTTGAACGGCTTAGTGAGATAGTCGTCGGCGCCGGCGTCGAGCCCGCGCACCACGTCTTCGGTGGCGTCTCGCGCCGTGAGCATCAGGATCGGTGTCTTGCTGCCCTCGCGTCGCAGCTCGGCGGCGACCTGGAGTCCCGTTTTCTTCGGGAGCATCACATCGAGCACGAGCAGGTCGTACTCATTCACGTGCGCGAGCATCGTCGCGGCGTCGCCATCCGCCGCGAGATCGACGGCGTAACCTTCTTCCCGCAAGCCCTGCTCGATGAATCCGGCCACTTTGCGATCGTCTTCGACGACCAGAATCTTCATGGGTCGGAGAATAAGGAAGGAGAGTTGAACGGAGCCCCAAGGCCGCCTGAAGGAGTCTTCATGGTGACGGAGGCGTCAACGGCAGGCTGAGGCTGAACGTGGAGCCCCGCCCGGCCACGCTCTCGACGGTCAGTCGTCCTCCGAGTACCTCGGCCAATCGTCGGGAGACAGGAAGACCGAGGCCCGTCCCAAGTCCCGAATGAGGGTCAAAGCGTTCGAACGGCTCGAAGATTCGCTCCTGCAGCTCTGTCGGGATTCCGGGTCCGTGGTCGCTAACTCGGAATGCCACCGCGGTCCGCTGAGGCTCGACCTGGACGGTGACAACGCCCCCTTCGGGGCTGTGCCGCACGGCGTTGGAAAGCAGGTTCACGAGGATTTGCTCGAGCCGAACGGGGTCGGTGCGGAGAGTGGGCGGAGCGTCGGGACTGCGCTCCTCGAGTGCAATGCCCTTCGCTTCCGCCGCAGGGCGCACACTGGTCAGCGCGCGGTGCACTGAGTTGGGTACATCGACCTCTCGCCATACCGGACGCACTTTCCCGGCGTCCAGGCGGGTGAGGTCCAGGAAGTTGTTCAGGAGCGTGATCGTCCGGTCCGCCCCCTCATACACTTCGCGCGCCGCCTGCGCGTTGGCTTCCGCTGACTTCCACTTGACCAGTCGCTCCGCCCAACCAAAGACGCCCGTGAGCGCGTTGCGCAGCTCGTGGTTCATCATCGCGAAGAACAGATCACGCTGGCGCTGCATGGTCCGCACTTGGCCCAACAGGTTCTGGCTCGCCTCGTGGAGGCGGGCGTTTTCAACCGCTACTGCCGTGCTCGCAGCGAGCAGTACCGCGATGGCTTCGTCTTCCGCGCTGAACTCGTCCACGCCGACCTTTTCGGTGAGGTAGAGATTACCGAACACCTTGCCCCGGGCGACGACTGGCACGCCCAGAAACGAACGCATGGGAGGGTGGTGTGGAGGGAAACCGTAGCGCTGCGGGTGGCGGTTGATGTCGGCTGTTCGAATGGGCGTCGGCTCGCGGATCACGAGGCCGAGCAGTCCACGGCCGCGTGGGAGGTCACCGATCCTATCTCGCTCGGCCTGACTGATCCCCGACGTTACGAACTCGACCAGCGCGGTGCCGTCGGGACTCAAGACGCCCAGCGCCGCATAACGTGCTCCCACCACCTCGCGGGCGGCATCGACGACTCGCTGAAGCACGCGCTCCAAGGAATGCTCGGAGAAAATCTCCACCCCGGCTGTGAGCAGACGCTCGAACCGCTCGCGTACTCGCCTGACCTCGACGCTCTCAGTTCCCTCGGGTCTGCGTCGGCCGGCCGGGAGTCGGGACCGTCGCTTCGGCAGACGTCCCTCCATGGTCGGGTGGAAGATCTGGCTTCGGACCGACGTATTATCAGCTCTTCATGCGCACTTCGCCACGGATGTTTACCGTAATGTTTGCCGTTCCGTAGCTGCCAGTGGCTGTCGATGCGGTCGTTTGCCGCACCGTAAGTGCCGATAAAGCAACGGCCCCCCATAGAGGCCGATGCATTCAAATCCCGCCGTCCCGATTGAGTGACTAAGCCTCACATTGTGTTACGTGCGGGGCCTTTCTCTTAACCGTTCGCCACGCCGTCGCCGGCAGCCAGACACCGTTACGCCAGCCTTATGGCCAGCCCCCGCATCACCAAGCGACGAACGATGCCGTCAATTTCCTCCGGCGGGAGCGTCGCTCCCTCATCAAGCCACCAGGTGAGCACCGCCATGAAGGCCCCCGCCAGGAACTCCACTGCAAGCCGCCGCTGCTCGGGCGCTCCCTTGAAGCCGAGGCCCTTGAGATCCAGCTCCGCGAGGTCTGCGATCGTGCGATGGATCCGCTGCACAATGAAGGCGCCGCTCTCGTGGCCCACGATCGCGCGATACAGCGGCAGATGGCTGCGCGCGTGCTCGAGCATCGCGAGACTGAACCCGAGAGGCCCCGGAGCCTGCCGCCGCCGTTCCGCCAGCAGACCCCGCAGGTCTTCGAGCCGGCTGGTCAGCAAGGTCTGTTTGTCAGCGAAATGGGCATAGAACGTCGCTCGACCAACGTTCGCTCGATCAATGATGTCCTGGATCGTGACCGCGTCATACCCCTTCTCGATCACCATCGCGATGAGCGCGTCCTGCAGCAACTGACGGGTTCGCTGCACCCGTCGGTCCAGCTTTTTCGCCTTGGCCATTGCGCCTCGTGGGTGAACATCCCGTCACGCGCTGTCCCAAACGGAACGAAATGTGTGTGACTGTCCCGAATCGTCCATCGCCGGCGGGCAACTCCTCGTTGCCAATGCACGTACACGAACACGATGTTCAGTAGTAGATAGAATGTCAACTACAAAACACATCGTTCGGGGGTGGCACCATGACGCAGACCGTTGAGCTCCCTCGCGCGGCCCGCCGGTCCTTGGCGGCGGTCGTCCTGACCGCGTTGCTCATCACGATCAATCACGTCGATGTGCTCGGGCTCAAGGCGTTCGGCCTCGGCGCCGTCCTGATCGTCGCGCCGACCCTGCTGCTCTGGTGGTTCAAGCGGACCAGGAGCAACGTGGCGTTTGGCGGCTACCTCTTGATGAATCTCTGGGTGGTGATCGGCTTCGGGTTGCTCAAGGGATTGTGGAAGAGCGCGCTGCCGGTCTTCGTCGGCACTCTCCTGTCCGCGCTTTCGACGGCATACCCCCGGCCCACGCTCGCTCCGGTGTGGGTGGAGGTCAGCGGCGTCGCGATGCTCATCGGAAGCGCGTTCGTCGCCGCGTTCGCCTATCAGCTGGTCCGCGCGCGGCGGGGCGTCGCACGCGCATCCGTCCTGCCCGCCTCCGCCACCGTCCTCGCCTTCGGGGTCATTGTCGCCGCCTACGTGGTCACGGATCGTGATCGCTGGGTCCCGCCGTCCAACGGCATCGTCAAGATCGGTGTCATCGTGCCGACGGGTGGACCGTACGCCGTCCTCGGAAACTCGTTCCTCAAAGCCGTGCAGATGGCGCAGTCCGACGTCCGCGGCACGAAGTATCAGTACCAGCTCGTTCTCGTCGATGTCGGACAAGATCCTTATCAGGCGAGGGCAGCGATTCAACGAGCGATTCGGGACGACCTGGTCTCTGCCATCGTCGGTGGCATCTCGCGGTTCGGTCAGGTCACTCGGCCCCTCGCAACCGCGGCGCAGATCCTTCATACGTGCGTGTGCTCCGTTACGTCAATTGGCGATGGAGCGTACAACTTCACGAACATCCCGTCACCCGAAGCCGAAGGGATTCGCTGGGTGCAGGAAGCGCAGCGGAGGGGCATCCGGAGGATCGCCCTGCTCACGCAGGACTATCCAAGCATCCAAGGTCACGTCGAGGCGCTCAAGGTTGAAGTGCGCCGTGCCGGACTCACGATCACCGACGCGCGAGAATTCGCCGATTCGGTTACCGATTATCGAGAGATCATCGCGCAGGCGCGGGCCTCGAACCCTGACGTCTAGTATGTCGAAGCGCTGAATCCTCAGCTGGATGAGCTCGCCCAACAGTTAGCCGACGCCAACATCCGCAACATCGCTTCAGTCGTGGCCCCCTCGGTCAGTCAACGGCCCGAACTGTTCGAAACAACCTGGTATACCGACAGCAATCTCCGGGATTTTGCTTTCAAGACCCGGTTCGAGAAGCTGTATCCCGGCACGCAGTTCGCCACGCACATGATGCCCTACGCCTATGACGACTTCAACATGATCGTGCAGGCGTTCGAACGCGGAGAGAATCCGGCTGTCTATGTACGCAACATCCGAACCTATGAAGGCAACGCGGGCACGCTGACCAAGATGTCGGGCAGTGGCAACTTCCAATCGACGCCGGCCGTGTGGGAGATCCAGCACGGCAAGCCGGTGTTGCTCTCACATCAGTAGGACCACGGAGGTCTTATGACAAAAGTGACGCGGACGTCGATAGTCGTGGCGTTGGTGATCGGAATAGTGCTGGGAGGGGCGACTCTCATCACGATGAGGAACAATGTTGCCATGAACAGCGGACACCAAGAAACGCCGCCCGGATTCCTTCACTAGATAGTCGCAAGAATGTTTGCCGAAGTGTGTGCCGGTCCAGAGCTACCAATGCCTGCCAATACGGTACCTGGACACAGGTAAGCGCCAATAAAAACAACGGCCCCGCATGGAGGCCGTTGAATTCAAATCCCGCCGTCCCGACTGGTTTAACGCGAGGTATCGTTGGCGATTGCGGCGGCGGTGCTTTGTGCTTTAGAAAACGCGGATGCTGTTTGTGGTGCCGTTTCTCCAACCCTGCGTCAAACCCGACGGCAGCGCGGCGTCGCATATCTTCCTCGGCTCGCTCGTCACCGCCAATAGCGTGTCAGTATCCGGCTGCTGAAAGCAGGTGAGCAACGTCTCGGTGTCCTTCCAGCGTAGATTAAGGGCGTTCTTTGCGATCAGTCATTAAGGAAAGGCGGACCGCATGATGCTTTCCCTTGCGCTGTTGATCGCGCTCCAAGCGCCAGCGCCGTCGCCCGTGCCTCCGACGGATAGCGGCGACCCGCCGGGGCGAGTCGCGCGCCTGAGCGCGCGCGAAGGGAGAGTGTCGTTCCAGCCGTCCGGCGACACGGCGGCGAGCAGCTGGAGCGACGCGGTCCTCAACTACACGCTCACGTCGGGCGACCGGCTCTACGCCGATCAGGATGCCCGGGCGGAGCTCGAGGCAGGTGACTGCACGGTCCGCCTCGGCGCCTCGACGGATGTGACCATCGCGAATCTCACCGACGACTTCCTGCAGGTCAGCATGTCGAGCGGCACGCTGCGCGTGACCGTGTACGATCTGTCGCACGGCGATTCGATCGAGGTGGACACGCCCAATGGCGCGTTCCTGCTGCGCCAGGCCGGCGCCTACCGGGTGGACGTGTCCGACCCCGACCGAACCACGACCATCCGGGTGGACAGCGGGCTCGCGGAAGTGGTGGCGGGCGAAGTGCTGCAATCGGTGCGCGGCGGCGACGCGCTGGCGCTCTCGGGCAGCGATCCGATTCGCGTGGCCAGCATGGCGCCGCGTCCGCCCGACGATTTCGACCGCTGGAGCGCGGGGCGCGACCAGCCGCTCGCCGCGTCCGTATCGGCCCAGTACGTCGGCCGCAACGTGCCGGGCTACGATGAGCTGGACCGTGCGGGCTCGTGGGAGACGGTGTCGGACTACGGTCCGGTGTGGTATCCCACCGTGGTCGAGGCGGACTGGGCGCCTTACCGCGTGGGCCACTGGGCGTGGATCGATCCGTGGGGCTGGACGTGGGTGGACGCCGCGCCCTGGGGCTACGTGCCGTTTCACTACGGCCGCTGGGTGTACTGGCACGACCGCTGGGCGTGGGCGCCGGGCCGCGTCGTGGAGCGTCCGTGTTACGCTCCGGCGCTGGTTGTCTTCGTGAGTGTCGGGCGGGGCGGCGTGCAGGGTTGGTTCCCGCTGGGGCCGAGGGAACCCTATCACCCCTGGTACCATCACGGACGCGAGTATCGCGAGCGGGTGAATCCGGATGTGACCGATGTGCCGA
>Ga0137388_10000582_pt1 | contig 20856 bp, 16 predicted proteins | sample 15con2h14AmetaG_FD_104644 | JGI IMG/M metagenome (GOLD analysis project Ga0137388, IMG submission 104644) | Vadose zone soil microbial communities from Angelo Coast Range Reserve, California, USA - 15con2h1.4A metaG | ecosystem: Environmental > Terrestrial > Soil > Vadose zone > Saprolite...
GCGGGGAACGGAAATGTCAACCCAGTAGGGTTGATTCTGCCCTGCGCTGATGGAGGCATTGCAGGCTTTGAGCGTGGCTGGTGAGCCGCACAGGGGGGCTCCGGTTTCCGGATCATTGAAGGGGATGAGGGGCTCGGGGTAGGTGCCTGAACCGAGTGGAGGATTGCTGCCGCCGCCGTAACTGGCGGTGCCGGTGACGGAGAGGTAGTATTCGCGGTAGAGGGTCACGCTGGAAGCGGGGATCGTTGCACCGCCGGGACCGGTGAGCGCGGAGGCGCTCACGTTCGCGTTGGTCAAGCCATCCGCGGGAGCCTGCACGATGACCTGAGTGTCCACGGTCTCGCCGCGCGCGCCGGATAAACTGATGGAGCAAACCGTACCGGGGGCGTCCGTCTGCCCCACTCCGACTAGGCCCGGTGATACCCAAACAGAAAACGGCGCGCTTGATGTTTGGCTAGCTGCAATGAAGATCGTAAGGACGACGAACACTGCTGCCGCTAACGGCAGGCTCTTCGCGTGCCGAAAAGTCCAGCGCGCATGTCCCCCGTTTTGGCGCGGAGAATCGGAGTCGATATTCATGGGCGCTCTTCCCCCAGTAATTTATTTTCTAGTTAGACGAAGAATAGACAGGAGTTCAATCCCGTAGCCGCTGGCGCATCGGTAAGCTAATTTTCCAACAAGGACTCAACCCTCACGGTTTTCTTGCTGTGATATTTCCAGCGCGCAGCTACGCTGCCGATGTATTCGAGAGTTTGCTCGGCGAGCACTTCTGCGTTAGCAAGGCTACCGTTTGACATTGTGTTAGCTTCTTATCAAATTACGACTTCTAGGAAACCCTTTTGAAATCTTTCATTTGGGCCCAAAGCTCGCCCGTCGCAACCAGCGGCCTGTTCTTCCCTGGTTGTTGCCTTTCGAGAGCCGCCTCAGTTCTGCTGGATCAACGCCTGCGCTGCTCGGCCTTGGAGGCTATCCACCTGTTCCGAGACAGGAATGGGATGGCCGACAAGGAGAGCGTCATACAGGCTGAGGGTCTGACGCACCATCCGGTCCTGCGAGAAGCGCTTGCGACAGTCAGCCTGTGCCGTCTTGCCCAACTTGCGGGCGTATGGGGAATTGTCGAGCAAGGACCGAAAGGCCATAGCCAGAGCGGGCGGATCGGAAGGCGGCACGAGAGTCCCGTTGACTCCCGATGTAATGATTTCCCGGTTGCCCGGAATGTCGCACGCGACCACGGGCTTGCCGGCGGCCATTGCTTCGAGGATCGCAAGGGAGAGGCCTTCGGAAATGGAAGGCTGGGCGATGATATCGAAGGCCGCCAGCAGTTCCGGAACATCCCTGCGAAAACCCGGGAAGTGAATTCGATCTCCAACGCCCGTGCTATGCGCTTGACGTTCCAGCTCGATCCGGCTGGGACCCTCACCTAGTAGAACCAGCCGCGCATGCGCGTGGAACTCATGAATATGGTGAAACGCCTGAATCATATCTTCCAACCCCTTCTTGGGTACTAAACGGCTTGCGACACCAATCAAAGTGTCTCCCGCCTCCAGCTCCAGCCCCAGCTTCTGCCGCGCCTCCTGGATCGAAGTGCGGCCGAAAGAGCCCACTTCAACGCCATTCAGGATGGTGACAATCCTTTCCGCGGCTGCTATGCGCTCACGAATGGCGTCCCGCCGATGATCTTCACTCACAGAGATGATCACGTTGCATGCGTGCGCGGCAATGCGTTCCAGCAGGACATAGAATCTCTGCGTCCTGTGTCCTTGCGTCTCACGAAACGCAAATCCGTGCGCGTGGTGCACGATGTGGCGCGCTCCAGCAAATTTGGCCGCAAGGCGGCCGATGAAACCCCCTTTAGATGTATGGGTGGTAACCAAATCAAATCGTTCGCGCCTGCAAAGCAGGAATAGTTGGACAAACGCAAGCAGGTCTCGCGGATGAATCTGGTAAAACCAGTGTCCGAGCTCAACTACGGTTGCCCCAGCTTCCTCAAAGCGTCTGGTTTGCTCCTCATTGGCGGTGACGACCCAAACCGTGTCTCCGCGCTCGATGAGGGCCCTGGTAATGGCAAGCACGATCGCGGGGCCACCGCCCCAAGCGCCTCCACAGAGAATGTGCAACGACTTCATCTAGTAGCTCTCCTAGCTCATCGAGCGGTAGCCGGTCCCAAGATGGCGGTTACTCACCAAGTCGCCTGAGATCGAGCGCGTTTCGCGCATCGCCAATCCAACAGATGGGATATCTTGAGGAACATCACCGTCGCAATTCCATGGACATTTCCGCTAGAGAGTCGTTCGCGGCACAAACTCCGCGAGCGCGTCCTGCTGATTGCGCTTGAACATGGCCCGCAGCGCCAGGGTGGCGAAATGCGCGATTTCCCGCCAGCGCCGCGTCCAATTCTGGAGGAATCGAGGTGTCAGCATCCGGCTCATCGGGAGAAAGCGGTAATCGTAGAGATCAAAGACCTTCGAGAGGATCAGATAATCCTTGACGCATCCTTTCTTCAGCTTGACGGTCATTCGCTTACTAGGAAGGAAAACCGTCAACATCCCTTTTTGGACGCAGTCCTTCAGCACCAGCGGATGTACGCGGAAGCAGATGGAGTAATTCGGCGCTTCGCCCTTCGACTCGTACACTTGTTTCCTGTCGAAATCCAGAACCCAGTGGACATCCGGCTGTCCCTGCAGCTCGAAGACGACGATCGGTTTAAATAAAAAGCGCGAGAACCAAGGCAGACTCTTCATCAGCTTGGTGAAATACTTGTCAAAGTCCCGAAAGGACATCTTTACGTTCTCTTCCTTCCGGTATTGCTCTCGCAATACGGGCGCCATCTCCTCGGCGTACTCTCGAAGATGCTCTTCGCGGTTTGTGAAAAAATCCTGTTCTTGAAGTTGGAAGCCGCTCTGATCGTCCCACGAATCACCCGCCACCATCACGACACATTCCGTGCCGGCAGGTTTGTGGCCATCAAAATATTCCTTCACATGGAGCGGGTTGACAACCGTGTCGTTATAGCGCCAAGTCTCCTCGTGAAGGAAACAGTGATTGCTGGCGAAAGGGATGGCGTAGCGAGGCTTAAGAAGACTGGCGGAGGCCATGAAATCCTCCACGTAGTGCCCATTATTCCGGAATCGAAGATCTTCCTTGTCTTCCGCATCGAAGCAGAATGGATAGGGCTGCGCCGAAGAGTGGCTTCGCAGCATGAAGTCCGCTTTCGGGTGGTGGCGCATCATATGCCGCAGCGGCCATCCCGCGATCTTGCAGTCATTCATATCGAAAATCGTCGTTTTCCCATCGTCAATCACCAACGTGCTGTCGATATCGAATTGATAGGACGTGACGGATAGCTCCGGAGCCAGCCGAATGGTTTTGCCGTGGGGCAATTCGATGATCGCCTTGAAGCCGAAGTCGGCAAGATCGTCCAGTAGACGTGTCGAGAACGCCTGGGGAACCAGGATCGTCGTGGATTGGGGGAATCTTCTGAGCGAAGGCCCGTGGAAATGGTCCCAATGGATATGCGTCAAGTAAATGTAGGACACATCGTTGGTAGAGAACTTGGCCGCTTTGGGATAATTCCACCAGGAACGCCAATAGCACGATCCTAGGATCCACGGATCGACTACCAGTTGGGTTCCTCCGGCTTTCACCAGCAAGCCGGCGTGGCTGAGTATTTTGAATTTCATGCGCGTCTCCTTCACCAGGAAATTTGAGGCAGTCTTGGTCCAGTGATTTGCTCTGTTGAGAGAAAGGAAAAAGTTCCAAGAACCGTCACATCAAAGCCCGAATTCTGAAAATACTGCAGTTGACCTTGCCAGAAGCCGCGTGCAATCGACGAATTCACGGCGATGACCGGGCGGGGGCGAGCCCAATTCAAGCGCATTCTTGTGTGGTGCATTGTCGCGAGTAGAAAAGATCATCACTGGCTAGGACTACTGGGCACACTGCGGGACTCTTGGAGAAAGCAGACCTTGTCGTGTTCCAGCAGCAAGCTCCGCATAGATTGCCTGATAGTGTTCCACAATCGATGGTAAAGCGAAATGCTGCTGCACACGGTGCCTGGCGGCCATTCCGAGACGGCGCCGTTCTCCGCCTCCGGCCTCTATGAGCTTCCGCCACGCTTCGGCTAGTGCATGCGGATCTCCGGGCCGCACTGCGATACCGGTCTCACCAACGATCAAGGCGGAATCTCCGACGTCAGTTACGACGCAGGGGGTTCCGCACGCCATAGCTTCGCCAATTACAATGGGAAAGGCTTCGCTGCGAGAAGACGTTGTCGCGATGTCTATCCCGGCAAAGATGCGAGACATATCATGGCGCAACCCTAAGAGATGACACCTGTCCCATATCCCGGCTGCCTCTATCCATCCTGCCAACTGCGAGTTTTGCCAGGTGATGTCGAGGCCGCACAGCAGGAAGTGAGTCTCGGGCATTTGTTTGTGCAGCCGCGCGGCTGCGCGAACGAAATTGAAATGATCCTTTAGAGGATGGAAACGGGCCGCTATTCCAATCAGGAGTGTGTCTGCCGGGATGCCCAACTCCTCACGTACCGACGCCCGGGCCGCAGGGTCGGGTTTGACTTGCTCCAGATCGAAACCGTTTGGGATAACCTTCAGTTTTTCGGTGGCGTATCCAAGTTTCTTGTGGATGTGCAAGGATGCTTCTGAGCAGAATACTATCCTGGCGGGGAATTTTCGCGATAAAAGGGCACAGATGCGATTCACTAACATGGTACGACGTTTGTCAACGCGGTGGTCAAGTGCGCTATGGTGGATTCCCCATACCACAGGTACATTCCCAGCCAGACGCGCCGCGAGAGCACCGACCAGGTTCGCGTGATACATCCAAGTGTGAATAACGTCTGGTTTCGACTCGCGGATCCATTGCGCAAGGCGCATCACCAGCAAAGGGTTAGGCGCATTCGTTTTCATGCCAAGCGTGCGTACACCCACACCCATTCCCTGCATTCTCTCGGCCAAGTCTAAGATGCCGGTAAGCGAAACAACTTCATTTTCAAACCGCGTGCCATCCATCCCAGAAGCGATTCGGGAGAGCATGGTTTCGGCCCCGGCTGGGCCGAGCGTCGTGATGACGTGCATAACCTTGAGCATATTGCTTTTGTAGCTCACCACCGCTAGGCGGCCCCATCAGCGGACGCGATCTCTCGCCTCCATCTCACTCCAGCAAGCGGAGGCCGCCCGCTTGCTCGTCTGAGGCGAATCCTTTATCTATCTCCGACCTGCTCTTGCGACGCTCCGCTTGTCCTTCAGGGACATTGCGAAAGCAAGGGGCAGTGAAATCGCTACCAGCAATCTCGAGGCTAAGTGGCAGAGTTCCTTGAACTGGGAGTAAGGACCTTTTCCGAGACCGAATGAGTAGCGGCTGAAGTTAGTAGCCGAACGTAGCATAATGACTGGTGAGGAAAAGCACCAATCTATGAGCTCATTTAAAACATACTTATGAAAGAGGGCGCGCCCAAACAGTACTGCGGGACTGAGAGAAGACAAGCGGTCTCCCGCTTTGTCATTCATATGGTATATCCGCAACACTTCGTTAACGAATCTCGTCTTAAACCTGCGGGATAGTGCGAACCAGACGACTCCCTCAGAAACGAATTTTTCGTTTCGCACGGTTGGAAACGGGAATTCCTTCAACACGTCAGTTCGGTGGAAACCCCACTTCTCACCCCTCACGTTGTATTTGAAGAACAACTCGATAGAGTCTGAATCCAGCACGTCCCGGGGAAACTTGTCACCCACAAGTCTGCCATTCTGGTCCTTGCACAGCACAGTAACCGCAGAGAACTTGTCCTTCTCGGTCGGGGAGATCCCGTCCCAATGGTATTTGAATCGCTCCAACGCCTGCGGTAGGCAAGCGTCGTCGGAATCCAAAGTGAGAAACAATTCCCCCTGGGCCTCTCGGACTCCTCGATTGAAGGCGGTAGGCTTGCCCCGGTTTTCCTGGTAGATGTAACGGATCGGAAATCCTGATTCGGTTTGCCATTTTTCGACAAGTTTTCTCGTGCCATCAGTGGAGCCGTCATCTACGATCAGCCATTCGAAATCGCGAAAGGTTTGCCGTCGCAGGCTCTCATACACCCGGGGTAATGTCGGGGCGCGATTAAACGCGGGAGTGAACACCGTAAAGACGTATCGATAGTTCTTACGTGTTTCCATAACTCGTGAGCGAAGATCGAAGGGATAAATCAGGCTCCCCTCGAATTCCCTGGTATGGCGGCCCCAACGGCCGGCAGGTGTCCAGCCCGCGCCAGAGCTTTTACAGTATGGCTACCAATGTAGTCCGCACCGTCAGCAACAAGAGTTTTCATCGATTTTGCTCCCCACGTGTTCTTCGGCCGGAATGGCGGACTCCCGGAGCATGCTTTCCTCGTTCAGACCATGCGAATAATCAACGAGCTTGTCGTACAGTCCCTCGTATGCGTGGACCATTGTCGACACGTCAAATTTTTCTCTTGCCCGCCGCGCAGCGGCCATCCCCAAGAATTGTCTGAGTTCTCGATTTCCTAGGAGAAATGTCATAGCGTTGGACAGACCTTGAACATCTCCGGGCTTCACGATAAGACCTTCCCTTCCGCTGTCGAAAAGATCAGGGACACCACCCGCGCCCGTGCTCACGATAGGCAGGCCGGAGGCCATAGCCTCCATCACCGAGAGCGGGTTGCCCTCGTAGTCTGAGCTCAGCACAAAAACATCCATTGCTCCCAACACGTCTGGAATATCGGTCCGCAGCCCTAAAAAATGGACTTGCCGATCCAGACCGAGGTGCTTCACTTGCTCTTCAAGTTGTTCTCGCAGGACACCCTCTCCAACCAGGACCAAATGAGCGTTCGGATCGGAAGCCGGGCCTTGAGCGAACGCTTTCAGGAGCATTGCGTGGTTTTTCTGCGGGGCAAATCGTGCGACGCAGACAAAAAGAACATCAGTGTCTCCGAAGCCTGCTCTTGCCCGCCATTCGTTGCGTGGAGTCTGCGGCCGAGCATAGTGGTCCGTTGGAATGCCGTTCGAAATTACGCGGCACCGCCGAATTCTATAAAGGCGCCCTAAGCTGACTGCTACTTCTTGCGCGACGGCAACGGGGACAACTCCATGATTGAGCGCGTAACGCTGAAGCCAGCGGAGCCTGGGTTCAATCTCGCGTTCGGCCAGGTTGTGGACCGTATGCAACAACGAAGCCTTCTTGAGTTGGAGCAGGAATGGCAATGCATATCGGAGAACGTGCAGATGAGTGTGGACAATATCCGGCCGGCACTCTTTGAGAACCGAGGGCAATCTGTAGTACATGCGGTAATCGAATCCCTGCCGTTTGCCGAGGTATCGGACCTCTACACCAGCATCCTCCAGCAGACGGTCGAGGTCACAACCCAATCGGCCCGTGAACGCAATGACTGCTGGTTCATAGCGCTGACGGTTCAATCCCCTCACGATATGAACCACCACACGCTCGGCGCCACCGGGGCTCAGCATCGGAACTATATGGACCACTCTGATCTTCTTCATGATCTCAGTCCGTCGGTCGGCAGCGGAACTTCTCTCCCAGGGCTGCGGGCGAGCCATGAGGATTATTGTCAAGATCCAAGGATGAGAGGGCGATTCTCATGATGCGCGCGGAAGCGATACTTGAGCTTCAACAAGAGTGGGGACATGACTCTGCGTCCTACGCTTCTGGGCCATACTTCCGCATTGCGCCATTAGCAGGCCGAAGAAGAACCAGGTCGGTTTTCGCATTTCCCAAGTTAAGTCAGACGCTCCTACCAGCCAAACCCCCAGGCATACAATCCACAGTTTCTGCGGGAAGGGAGGCAACGCCCTCAGCGATAGTGCAAGGACAACTAGTAAGGCGCAAAAAAGGGCAAAGCCAATCACGCCCTGCTCGACAAGGACCGACAGGAAAGTATTGTGTGCAGGGGGTGCCGGAGACTTCCCAGGTTCATCGGGGTGAATCGGCTCAGCCAAGACACGGCTGACGATAAGCCGGAACGCATTCGCTCCAACACCCAGGAAAGGATGTTCACGAAAAAGCTCCCAGCCTGCTGCCCAGATGACCGTACGTCCGGTGAGCGTACCCTGTGCGAATTCGTTGGGCGTCGTGGATAACCGTTCCCATGAGCTTGCGGGCACGAAGAGAAGAGCACCACAAGCAAGGAATGATACTGTCAAGAGGACGGCGATTCTCTGACGGCCAGTCAAGCGCGCTTGAGTCAAAAGCACGATAGAGAGGGCGACAAGAGTCGCCAAAGTGGCTCCCCTTGACGCCGTCAGCAGGATAGTCGTTCCTGCCAAAACAAGTTGCACTCTGCAGGCCCAAACCATCCACCCCTTGCTCTCAATGAGCAGATAGTATGAGACGGGTATGCTCAAGGCCATCATTAGTCCCAGGTCATTCGCATCTAACCGCGCACCGGCATAGCGTTGATAGGCGGACTCCTGGTGAGAGAGAAATCGGTATACTGTGTCTATCCCAGAGATGAAGGTCCCAAGAACATAGGCCTGCATCAGCTTCATCTGTTCTCCCACCTGAGGGGCTAACTCCCAGATCAACCACACCATCGTGAGGAGCTGGATGTAGGTGAAAGCCTGCCCTAGAGTTCCCTCGGGATAAAGACTCCACAGGTAACTTACCGTCGCCAGCAGGACAAATAGAGTCATTATGACGTGGCCTGGCGCTGGGCGTCTGACCCTTCCTCTTTCGATGATTGCCAAGACACCAAAACCTCCAGTGAGCATCCCGATCAAACGTGCGCTTGTACCAAAATTCGAGATCGTGACGGCGTCTTCCCATGAAATGGTGAACACTAATAGCCAAAGGGAAGCGAACGCAAGCTTGCCCAGGCCGGAAAACTCTTCTGCTCTGACGAAAGAGCGGACGGCCCCACTGTTATCAGGTCTTGGCGAAGCCCAGCGCCGACGCAGCACCGGCACTAAAATCCCCGGGTGCCCCTGTTCAGTCACTGATCATCTCCTTTCCGTTTCTTTTATCTGCGTGGTCAAGCAGGGCAGCCTTCCCGAGTTCGTTCCGGTGAAACGGATTTGTCCTGCCAGCAACAGCGTCATGCTCTTTCAAGCCCTTCGGCACACACATGGGTGTACATTCGCATGCCTATGACCAGGACAATGACACTCCCGGCAAGCTGCACGATCGCGGCGATCAGCATCGCGAAGATTGCGCCCAGGAGCCCCTGCCGTGCAACCAACCAATAGCAAGCTGCGAAAAGGCTCAGGTTCGCCAGAATATTCAGTACGACCTGTGAGTTGTAATAACCGGCCGCAGTCATCCCAAATCCCAAAAACTGTGCCATATACACGACGCCTCCGGCCACCATGATCCAGGGAAGAAGGTCTGCTCGCTCAGCATATTCGGGCCGGAACAGGATAGTGAGGATCTCGCATCCCGCTAATTTGGAAATAATCATTCCGCATACTCCTAGTGTTGCCCCAAAGGCGAGGAGCTTGCCGAGGAGCGAGCCGAACGCTACAAGGTTGCCTGCGGCATACGATCTGGCAAGCCGCGTGAACGCAGACTGTCCGAGTGATACCACTGCCATGTTTCCCACCGATACGGCAAATCCGATCGCAGCGAATATCCCCAGGTCGCGTTCACCGAGTGCATGTTTGATGAAATAATTAGGGACGTTGGAATTCAAGGAGCCTAAGAGCACTACGATTCCGAGAGGGAGACTGAGCCAAAGCAATTTGCGCTGCACCCTCAGATCGAAGCGCGGCGTCAGGGCCTCATTTCGGGAGAACAGTTTGGACTGCCCCGCCAGACCGTGGGCACGCTCGCAAATGTCGTAGCCGAAGAGCACGCTCGCCCGCGCCAGCACAACACCGGCGAGTCCCCAGAGAAGACTCCTGCTGATATAGGTTGCGATTGCCAATCCAAGCACGGACAGCAGCGCCCTTACAATCAATGACTTGGAGAACTCGGCCATTCTGTCGTGCAGTTGCAGCCGCGCATAATACATATCGCTGATGCTTTCGATGGCGTACGCGACACCCACCATCAGAACCACCGCCGTCAGTTCCCAGCGATACCCTAGGATTTGGGTGATGGCGAAGATAATCATGAGTGCCAGCGACGTGGTCAGCAGGCGGAGGCTGAGGTACTGGCCGAAATGGGTCTGCTGACGAGTGCCCGAAGTCATAATGGCCCGCAGTTGCAGGTTCGCAAGATTGATCACGGGGTATACTATGGCGAGTCCCAAAGCGTATTGCCCCACAAGTTCCGGCGAGAGCAGTTTGGCCAACAGGATCAGCATCGCAAACTGGCCGCCCGCGTAAACGGCATTCCCCACGAACATCCAACTGAAATCCGCGCGCAAGGAAGGACGTGCGTTTTGCCGGACAGCGAGCACATTTGAAGCCTCAGTGCTCATGGCCCTCTCTCGTTGCGTTTATTGTGAGCGTCACAATTTTCTCTTTGGTGCGCGCATTCGCGGCTTTTGATCGGCGGCCAGCCAGTACGCGGGCCAAACTATTTGGACAGAGCAGAATGTGTCATCAGTGGAATACACTGGTATCGGAAAGCGAAAAGAATGGAATTGGTGTACATCTCGATGCGGGCTCTACTATCGTGCTGCCAGCGTGTCGCGACTCACGACCCTCTCGGGAAGATCTTTTGCTAGTGCCGATGTAAAAAGCACGGCGCCGTCGGGATTGAGATGCATTCCGTCCCGCTGGTAAAATTTTGCCGGAAGCGCCGCTGGATCAATTGGCACCGATATTTCCACTCCAGCCGTGTGCGCAGCGTAGGCCATCTGGTTGACCGCACTCTCCGAAGATAGAGTCGGCGGAACTAGAAGAATCAGCTTAGCTCCGTGTGCTTCACATAGCTCCCGCAGCTTTCGCAAACGGGGCATCGCAATCTCTTCAAACTGCCGACCTTCCGGAATGCTCGGCCTCGGATTTACGAGCAAGAAGAGATCTTCAAGATGAGGAATCACGCGGTTCAGAATCTGCGTTCGAATGACGCTGCGCGTATCCCAAAAGGTGCTCGAATGCTCAAGCAAGAGATTGCTCGTTGCCGTGCGATCCAACTGTAAATCCGAAGCCACATCGAGCGTGTCACGCGCATCGAAGAACAGCATGGGAACATAATCCTGACGTACAACGTTCTCGAGAAAATAATTCACGCCGACACCTATGACCACGATCTGCGGTTTTGCCCCCTGACGGAACAGCCGCTGCAGCCCGTAAAGCCAGTCATAGTAACCGGTAGCCTCAAGAAAAATGGGATAGATGCGCATACGAGCGGAGGTCAACGCCTGCAATCGATCCATTTCGACTCCATGCAGGAGCAAGGAATTGCCTACCATCAGCACAAGTGGGGGGTCGCCAGGCCCAGTGGGGCGCATCTTTACGGCTTCCGCATATTGCCGAGAAATGCGCGCGTAGGTGACCGAATTATGCTTGAGCAGATAAGCCGAGGAAATCTCGAGAGCAATGATGAGTAACGCGCTGATCCCGACCAAGGCCTTCGCGCAAGTGAGTGCTGTAGATTTAGAATCGGAAATAGACGAATGCATTCAGATTGTTCCCCGAAAAAAGTGCCAACACAAAGAGAGCGGCAGTCGCGAGTCCGGTCCGAAATTCATAGGAAGCATCCGCAAACGGGTATTCTTTGTTGCTGGCTTCCAGCAATAAGTCCACAACGAACAAAGGTATGGAGAAGAGGCTCAGCATGAGGAACGCAGAGGCGTACTCGCTCCGCCAGGCGAAATTAGACAGTCCGGCCAAAAACTGGATCGCCGAACTGAGTGACGTCGCTCGGAAGAAGGCCAAGCTCAAGCAAAAAATGTTAAAGGTTAAGATGCGTTGTGCCCAGAGCGATAGCTGCCCGGCAAAGCGTGGGGGCCGACCTGCATCTCCAAGTTCTGTCGTGGATGGGAAAAGGTAACGCTCGACAGCCAATACGACGCCATGAATCGCCCCAAAAATTACGAATGTCCAGTTTGCGCCATGCCAAAGCCCCGCCAGGATCATGGTGGTGAGAAGATTCAAGGAGGTTTTCCATTTCCCACCCGTACTGCCGCCCAACGGAATGTACAGGTAATCGCGAAGCCAGGTGCTCAAGCTGATGTGCCAGCGCCGCCAGAAATCCTGGAGCCGGCGCGCCAGAAATGGCTGCCGGAAATTAACCATGAAATGGAAGCCCATCAATTGAGCGCTGCCTCGAGCGATATCGCTATAGCCGCTGAAATCTCCGTACACTTGCCATGCGAACGCATACGTCCCGATTAGAACAACCCACAGGTTTGGTTTTCCGAATTGACCCCCGAAGGCTGAATTCGCCAGCAGAGCGCAATTGTCCGCGACCACACACTTGCGCAAGAGGCCGGAAAAAATCAGCATCAGACCATCAAAAAATCGGTTCGCATCGAAGGTACGATCTCGCTGGACTTGAGGAAGCAGGTGCCCCGGCCTTTGAATTGGGCCCGCGATCAGATGCGGGAACAAGCTGACGAATAAGCCATATTCGAAAAACGACTTCGCGGGTTCGAGCCTCCCCTTATAGACGTCCACGATGTACGCAACTTCCTGGAAGGTATAAAAAGAAATGCCTGGCGGAAGAATAATACGGATGAGGGGTAGAGAAATATCGTGGATGCCTACTGTATTTAGTGTGGCCGAAAAGGAGTCCACGAAGAAATTAAAGTATTTGAATGTCCCCAGTATGGAAAAATTCAGCACCAGCGAGAAGATAAACCACTTCTTGCGATTCGCGTCCGAGCGGCTGGGGGCGATTTTCTGCGCAATCAGGAAATCCATCGTTGTGCTGCCGATCATGAGGGCGAGGAAGCGCCAATCCCACCAGCCGTAAAAGAAGTAGCTCGCGAGCAGTAGAAAAATGTTTTGCTCGCGGCGATTCAAGCGCCAATAGGCCAGCACAACAGGGAGCAGGAAAACAAAGTAAGCAGGCGAGTCAAAGAGCATATTAAGAAATAAGGTTTCTTACTTGCTGGACACGACGTCGAGCAAAGCCAAAAATTTTATCTTTGTGAGAAACGGACCAAACGCTGCCAAAGGACGTACTGACTTTTTCCCGCGCGAGCCATTATTCAAGGACTTTCGCTCTTTTCGGAGGCTGCTGGTCGAGGGGGCAGCGGAGTTCATTTGTTTGGCCTACTGTCCGACATAAGCCCGATAATCGCTGTAACTTCCGTAGCCGTTACGTCGCGTGGTCTTCGGATCCCAGCTGTTTAAAACAGTGCCGAGAACACGCGTTCCGTCTTCGGCGAAACGCTGACGGGCAAATAGCGCACTTTCGGTTGTAGTTTGCCCGGCACGGATCACCAAAATAACCCCATCGGCGAGCCGCCCCAGAACCCGCGCATCCGCGAGATGGATCATGGGGGGCGCGTCAATCATGACCATGTCAAACTCCTTCCGTAGGCGCGTCAATAGCCTTAACATCCGGGGAGAATAAAAAAGATTCGATGGAATTGTGTTGCCGCGACTCCCCCCAGGCAGCAGGGAAAGACCGGAGACTTCGGTCTCACGAACGAGGTCCAGGATGGGAACCGTTTCAAGAGGGGTACCTGCCCACAGCACGTCACTCAAGCCCCAATTGTTGCCCACACTAAAAACCTTATGCAGCCTGGGGCGCCGCAGATCGCCGTCGATCAACAGCACCTTGCGACCGATTTCCGCCACCGCGATGCTGAGATTGCAAGCCACTGTTGTTTTGCCATCACCTGGGCATGGACTTGTGAGGACAATGACGCGGGGACCCTCTCCATTCTGGCCAGGCAATAGAATGGAAGTCAGAGTGGTGCGGGAGCATTCAGCGACCAAAGACGGCTTGCGCTTCCAGGTGGCCAGTTCGGGGCAATCGCTTAGATGAGACCTCAAGACTCTCTCTGGGGTAAGGGCTGGCGTAGAACGATGCTGCGGACCATCAGAGATTTGCCGGGACACAGCAGCCTCATCCAAAGGTATAACGCCCAACTCTGGCAGGTCCAAATAGACCTGTGCGTCGCCCGGAGCGCTTATCCTGCGGTCAATACGCTCTCGGAGCAGCACGAATCCAAAACCCAGGAGCACGCCGCTGAACAGGCCAATCGCTGTATTCATTGGTAGACTTGGACGGTAGGGGAGCAGCGGCGGTCTGGCGCGGTCCACGACCAGGACATTGCTGTCGCGCATGGCGCTGGCCAAGCTTGCTTCCTTAACCCTCTGAAGCATGGCTTCGTAGAGCCGCCGGTTCGAATCTACGTCGCGCTTCAGCGTGTCGTAGTGGATCGCCTTCTCGGACTGATCCGCCACGACCTTCTCCTGCTGGGCGTGGGCCTGAGACAGTAGTGTTTCGCGGCGGAGCGCGGCTGCGTATTCGTTGCCGACGCGTCGCAGCACGTTGGCGCGTTCCGTCTTCATCTCGGACTTTAGTTCGTTGATTTGCGCTTGCACGCGCTGCACTTTGTAGTGTTCCGGGGTCAGCGTTGCACTGAGTTCGGCATACTGCCGCTGCAAATCAGTCAGCCTTTGGCGGTACTCACGCATTGTCGGATCTTCCAAAATTTCCGGCAAGGAATCCGCCGGCTTGCTTTTCGCCCCCTCAAATTTCGCCTGGTTGGCAATGCGGTCGGCCTGGGCCTTGGATAGCTCGCCTTGTAATTCCTTGAGCCGGTTCTCAGCCAAGTTTTCCTTCTCCGAGGTAAACGTCAATCCCGAAGTGCGCGCGTAATCCTGGAGCTGCGCTTCTGACTGTTCCAGCTGGGTTTTCATTATGTTTAGGTGGTTCGTCAACCATTCGGCAGTGCCCTCAGCGGACTTCCACCTTTCCTCTTGGGTTAGTTCAATGAATTCGCTAACCAAGGTATTCGCGAAGTCCGCAGCTCCTTTGGGATCCGGCGACTCGTACAGCACCTCCAACAAGCGCGAGTTACCGGATGTCCGCACAGTCAGGTTGCGCTCTATCTTACGGAGCAATTCGTCCTTTTTCGGCTGCCCGCGCGACATTAATGCCCGCCATCCAGTTGCCGGCTGCTCTTGGAGCTTCAGTTTGTCGATCACATGCTCAAACAGGGATTCGCTCTGCAAAAGCTTGACCTGGGTCTCCATATACGACTCTGGTGTGGCATAGCTCGCGGAGGAGTCCGTCGAGCCCTTTGTTTCCAGGTAGCTGGTACCCTGGATTTCGAGGGAGGTCCTGACACGGTAAATTCGTGTTTGCACCAGGCTAATTACGATAGCTCCAAGCAGCCCGGCGAGAGCAAAGCTTAGCAATGTTTTTCTGTGACGGAACAGAATGTGCCAGTAATCCAGGAGACTATCGTAGCCCCGCGTGGCAGTGACCTCCGCCGAAGGTGACTCCACATACCTGTACACCGCGGGACGTTGGTCCGCCTGCGAGTTGAATTCGGTCAAACGTCCGTTAGATTTATCGAGAGGAAATTCGGAAGCTTTCATTTCTGTGCCTCACTGAAGGCTTCAAGGCGTGCGCCAGATGGCCATGCCTGTTCCCGTTTGAATAGCTGCTTCGAGGGCACGAAGGGCCGCCTTCTTGCCCGTGCTGCCGGGAATGAACAAAATGTCATCGCCCTGAAGTGCGACGTCTGGTTTCCTCCCGGTGAGAACATCCTTAACATCCACGGCCATCTCTTCACGTTGATCGGCATCGCGTTTCAGCCGCAGGATTCTGGCATGCCGTGTGTCTGCAGTCCCGTTGAGCCCCTCTGCGAGCGAGAGCGCCTGCAGGACGGAGATGGACTGGTGTTCGCCAAGAACGAATCCGCCCGAGCGCCTCACCTCGCCAATTACATACACCATTTCCGCCTTCGGGACGGAGATGACGTCGTGCGGAAAAATCTGAATGTTCTCTTCGGGATTTTTGGCTTCCATGATCTTCTTCAAGTTGACCTCGGCCACGCTGAATCGCCCCGAGGTATCCAGCGCCGAGCCCGGTAATGGGATGCAACCCCAATCCAGTTGCCGGGTGATGCGGATACTGTACCCGGCGTCCGGCCGGATCCCCCCAGCCAGGGATAGCATCTCTAGCAACGTCTTATGCCCCTGCACCTGGTGAACACCCGGCGTGTTTACGGCACCCAGGATAGAGACCGGCTGGCTTCGCAGCTCCGTAATGCTGACGACAACTTGCGGGTGACGAATGTACGTGCCCAGGACCTTGTTGAGCTCTTGCTCGGTCTGCTGTACGGTTAGCCCGGCCACATGGACACGTCCTGTTAGCGGCACCTGTATGTCGCCATCGCCGTCGATGCGGGCTGGTTTGTTGGCCACCTCACTCAATTCAGGCCCGGAAATATCGAGCAGGTCATCAGGTCCCAACAGGTAGGTGGAGCGTACCTGGTCGCGGCACTTCGCCTTCAGTTCATTCGACTCTGACGAGGAGTGAACTTGTGCAGAAGCACCCGCGATTAGAAAGAAAACTGCCAAGCTAACAGAAAGGATTCTGATAATGTTCATCAATCTAACCGCGCAAGAAATCACATGGAAGTTGGCCAGACGAGAAAAGACGAGTCTTACACCGCGAGTTCGGCGATATGCTTGTACCGCGTCGCGTGCTGGTGCCAGCGATCCACACTTGTCGTAACCAACTTTAATTTTGAGCATTAGCCAGAACTTGGGACTGTGATGGATTGGCGTGCCCTTGAAGCTATCACCGCACCGGCTGTTTCGAATGCAGGCACTCGACTCCGTTCTTTTTGCGTCTTAGCAAGCCAGGAACTCTGCATTTTCTCCACAGTGGCTGCAACTGCGCTGGAAAATCCGGTCGTCGTAAAGAGATCGAGCTCCATCCAAAGGGGTGACGTCGTGTCCTTTCGATAGAGAGTGAAACCGCCCAACCGCTTCCCGTTGCGTTTCATCAGGCTGATAGTCAAACTCCAATTTGTTTCTGATGATGTCAGCAACCGACCCCAAAAGAATTGAAGTTTGGACCCGCTGACACGTCTGCATGGACAAAGCTCAATCTCGACTGGTAACCCTGACGATAAATACAGACCGAAGCCATCGAATCCAATAGGTTCAAGACACTGCGGCAATATATGGCAGAAGTGTGAGAGGTTAGTGCACGACTCCAGATGTTCTGCGGCCCGGCGAATGCTTATGTCATTGGCGATCACGTGACGTTGATTCAGGGTACGGTTGGCCATGTGGCCCAATTCCAGGAACTCGTGATAGCGTAATTGTCGGACGCCAATCAAGACACCAATCCCAACCGCCACAAGGACCACTGCAGCTGCAGCACCGCCTGGATTGAGTAGAAGGAGACTGAACAGGCCAAAACAAGCACTGACGCCATAGAGCACCAATACGGTTTGTCTATGGGAAATACCCCGGCCGAGTAACTTGTGGTGAATGTGCTCGCGATCAGGGGCAAATATTCGTCTGCAGCTCAAGAACCGCCGGATCACTGCTACCGTGACGTCCAATATCGGGAGCCCCAGGGAGACGACGGGAATCGCAACGGCTACCATAGTCGGAGATTTCTCTGATCCGGCGATGGCAATCGCGCTGATTAGGAACCCGATCAGCAGACTGCCGCAGTCGCCAAGGAAAATTGACGCTGGATTGAAGTTGTATCGCAGAAATCCGGTTATTGCGCCCGCTAGTGCAAGAGTTAGAAAAAGAACTACCTCATTGTGGCCCAGCAGCGCCGCAACACAAGTCACCAGCGTTGAGAACAGTGCGGATCCTGCTGCCAGTCCGTCAAGCCCATCGATCAAATTGAAAGCATTGGTAATCCACAGAACCCAAAGAATTGTCAATGGAAGTCCGATCAGCCATCCCAAATGGGGATGCCCCGCAAGGATCGAAAGCCGGGAGACTCCGAGACCATTGCAAAACAAGAACACCGCTGCCCCTGCCTGCACCGCAAACTTGATGTACGCGCTGAGTCCGTAAAAATCGTTGATCAGACCAAGCACGAAGATGATGGTTGCCGGCCCCAGAATCTTCAAAGTGAGATGGGACAACGGGAATTCGCCCGTGCCGAAATAGCCTGGCAGCCAATGGGCCAGCAGCGCCGTACAACAGAGGGTGAGAAAAATCGCAACTCCGCCCAGTCGCGGTACTGGACGAGTATGAACATGGCGATCCGAACCCGGGACAGAAACCCATCCGCGGGCGATGGAATAATCGCGGACCAAGCGCGTAAATGTTGCCGATACTAGAAGCGCGACGACAAAGATCAGAAAGTGCATGGCTTTTTCGTGTTGCTAGATAGTTCTGGGAACTGAACGCTTATCAGCCGCGGCCAGATAGATAGTTCGTGGTTATCCGGTGGGTGCGATTAAAAAAGACATCATCTAAAAGACTCATAGAGCTGGCTGGAGAGAACTGGAAACACAGTCTATAGGAAATACATGATCAACGAAGTGATGAACTAAGTGAATTAGGAGCTATCTGATTTGCATTTGGTCTGACCGGGTATGCCGCGTCGATCCAGCTGCGATCAATTTCGACTGCTACCGAGCGCTGCAGCAGGCTGATGGATAAGACCAGCCTCATGCCAGACTTGATTTTGATCACGATTCCCGTCAAACCCTTCAGAGGTCCTTCCTTGATACTTGCAATGTGTCCGACTTGAAGGTATGGCCAAGGCATCATCGAAATGGCGCTTTTTCCAACGCGCTGTAACGCCTCAACTTCCTGCTCTTCAACTGGAATTGGTGTTTTGCCGACCCCAACGATCTGGATTACACCAGGCGTCATCAATACAGGAAGCCGATTGTGTGGATTCATTCGGCAGAAGAGATACCCCGGAAATAGCGGCACTTCGACATCTTTCACACGGTCAGACCACTGACGGGTAAATTTGACGACGGGCAAGTAACACTCATAACCTGCGTTCTCCAGAAGTAAGGATGCATTTTTCTCTCTTCCCGTCCTGGCTACAATCGCGAACCACGGCCACTGTTGATTGCGTACGCTCATAGTGTCTCCGGTAGAGAAGCTACCGCCGTAGGAGTCCCAGTTTTGCTGGAACCCTTGTGCAACTAAGGCCTGGACGCCCCGGAATGCATCTGTCAGCCCGCATAACTTTGCTGACGGATGGGGAATTTGGCCCGAGCAGGAGAGTAGCTGACGCGGAACTCCGTCACAATCCGGTCTAAACCTTATATAGCGCAGCGGACAATTCCCCACTGAACGGAGTGAGTTTCTTCATCCAGCCTCTCGACCAAGACGCGGTTAGCGGCGTTAGAAGTGAAATGAACACCTAAGGTTTCGGCCCAGTTCCAAGGGTTCGACACATCTAAATCCAGTTCCCTTTCTGGCTGATGCGGTTATTTGTATTGGTAGGGTATGCCGGAGGGCCACTCTTGCCGTTGTGCTCAGGTATTGCCTTAGCTTCAATGCCATGATTTCACTGATTGTCGCTCTCACGAATTTCTGAATATGTTAGGTCGGACCGGCCGCAGGCCAAAACATCGAGCACTGGTTTGGCTCAAAGGCATGTTCGACTCACCTGCCTATTTCTTGTTCCTCATTCCAGTCGTGCTGCTGTATTGGCCTCTGAATCACCGCACTCAAACGTTTTCCTCTTTCTTGCGAGAAATAGCGTGGCATTCTTTCGGGAGGAAGTACGCAACATGGCTAAAGGGCAGCGGTGAAGACGTCAAGACCACCCAAGAACTGATGCGTCACGCAAACAGCGGATTAACGCTAGACGTGCACCCACAGGCTCTAACGTCCGCAAAGCCTGCAGCGCACTTAAAGTTGAAGATGGTTGAGATGATTCGGCGAGCGATGGAAACGACTTCTATTCCTTTGTTCCCACGCTAAGAGAGGAGAGCCTGTAAGTGCTTGATTTAATGGAGCGGCCTATCGGAATCGAACCGACACCTGAACCTTGACAAGTCTACAGGGAACGGCGTGTCAACAAATTACGAGGCACATTCGGGGTAAGCGTCGATTGCAGACCGTCTTGACGTATTGTAGTTGACTATGCAGCGCGGCTTGATTTTACGGCGAGTTCCGCTGCGAGGTTCCATGGCAGCAGTTCCTCGATGCGGTTAATGGGATGATCGGCGATGCGTGAGAGCACTTCGCGCAAGTACGCTTCAGGGTTGAGGCTGTTGAGTTTTGCAGATCCGATCAGGCCGTAGATCGCCGCTGCGCGTTCGCCGCCAGTATCCGATCCACAAAATAAATAATTTTTCCGACCTAAAACGACAGTGCGCAACGAACGTTCCGCGGCATTATTGTCGATCTCCAGATGGCCATCGTCGCAGAACCGCAGCAACGCGTCCCAGCACCCCTGCGCATAGCGAATGGCCTTCGTGGTATCGGATTTCATCGATAGCTTGCCCAAGGTCTCTTCGAACCACTGTTTCAGCGATTCCAGCAGCGGCCGGCTGCGGGCCTTCCGAATCTCCCGCCGTTCTTCTGCGGAACGGCCGCGGATCTCTTCCTCGATGACATATAAGGCCGCGATCCGCTCAAGCGTTTCTTTCGCTACCGCAGACTTGTGAGCCTCGTACAGTTCGTAGAACGGCCTGCGAACATGCGCCATGCACGCCGCTTCTTTCACCCGTCCACCTTTATAAATCGCTTCGAACCCCGCGTATCCATCCGCCTGCAACGTGCCCGTGAACTCTCTCAAGTGGACTATCGGATGTTCGCCCTTGCGATCCGGCGTGTAGGCGAACCACACCGCTGGCGGTGTCTGGTCTCCCCAGGGCCGGTCATCCCGTACGTAGGTCCACAATCGCCCCGTTTTTGTTTTGCCATTGCCTGGTGCCAGCACCGGCACCGGAGTATCGTCGGCGTGCAACTTCTCGGCGCTCATCACGTGACGCCGCAAGGCCTCTACCAAGGGCTCCAGTAACCGGCTGCATCCTCCGACCCACTCCGCCATGGTCGAGCGATCCAGCTCTACTCC
>Ga0137388_10000588_pt1 | contig 20775 bp, 21 predicted proteins | sample 15con2h14AmetaG_FD_104644 | JGI IMG/M metagenome (GOLD analysis project Ga0137388, IMG submission 104644) | Vadose zone soil microbial communities from Angelo Coast Range Reserve, California, USA - 15con2h1.4A metaG | ecosystem: Environmental > Terrestrial > Soil > Vadose zone > Saprolite...
AAGAAGGCGATGAACAAGCTGATCGACCGTTATGCGGTTGTGTTCGTGGCTGTCGCGGCCACCCTGTGGGCCTCGGACGCTTACTTCCGCAACCAACTGGTCCAGCATCTCAGCGCGACCCAGATCGTCGTCGCCGAGGACGCCCTGGTCACCCTCTTCCTGCTTCCGGTGCTGATCCGCAGCCGTCACGAGCTGCGAGCGCTCGGCGCGCGCGGATGGATCGCGGTCGCGATCATCGCCGCAGGCGCTCAGGCGCTCGCGACCATCCTGTTCACAGCGTCGTTCTCGATCGCCGCCCAGCACCAGCTGTTCGCGGAGACGTTCGTGCTCCAGCAGACCCAGCCATTGATCGCGATCGTGCTCGCCTGGTTGGTGCTCGGCGAGCGCCGGCGACCATGGTTTTGGCCCGCGGCTGCGGTTGCGATCGCGGGGGTGTACATGGTCTTGTTCGCCAGCGACCCGCTGTCGCCTGTCTCTGCTCTGCAGAACGGACGTCTCGAGGTCGGGCTGCTCGCCCTCGGCGCGGCCGCGCTGTGGGCCAGCGGCACAGTGCTAGGCCGCTTTGCGCTCGGATCGATCTCGTTCTGGAGCATGACCGCCTTGCGCTTCACGTTGGCCCTGCCTGTCCTGGTGATCGTGGTCCTGGCGCATAGCGGTTTGGGCGGCTTCGGCCACTACCGCGTAAGCGATTTCGTGCCCAACCTGCTCGCCATCGCCATCGTGCCCGGCCTGCTCGCGCTGCTCCTGTACTACCGGGCGCTGTCAAAGACACCGGCCTCGCTGGCGACTATCGCCGAGATGGCCTATCCGGTGGCGGCCACTCTGATCGCGTCCGCGCCGCCGCCGTGGGGCTTCAATCAACCGCTGTACCCGGTCCAGGTTCTGGGCACCGCCCTGCTGCTAGCGGTCATCGTCTTTCTCAACTGGACGCGGGAGAAGGCGCCGACGGTCCTCGTGCGTCCGCTTTTAGTCGCCGAGGGCTAATGTCCCGGCCAGAAATGGTCGATCCGTACCGCCCTGAAAGCTGGCTCGACTTCTTTCCTCGCCTGCGTCGGCGCCGCGGCAGCGCTCACCGGGCTGCTGTTCGTCGGCCTGTCCTTCCCTGTTCGATTCATCGCGTCGAGCAGCAGCCACCGCAACATGGCGCGAGGCAGCCTCATCGGCTTGGTGCAGGTCGTAGTCATCAGCCTCGTGGTGTTGATGCGCCAGCCGGCTGCATGGGCGGGGCTGGAGTTGGCATTCGTCAACTGTTCTACATCGTTCCGGTTGGCTCCTGTCAGGTTTCTCTGTTCCGCCGGACGAGTTGGAAGGTGCCAAGAGTCAGCCTGCTCTGCTCGAGCCTCGGCTACCTGCTCGCTGTGGCCGGCCTCGTCGGCGGCTACAACCTGTAGTCGCGGACTGGCGCAGCGCCGCACGTGATCGCGTTTCAGGTCGTCGCCATCATCGTGCTGAACTTCAGGAACGCGTGGTTTCTCCTGATGGGGTCGTGAACGAGGACCTCGCGAAAATCTAGCGGGTCGCCTCCTCCGGCCAGTGGGCCGTGTCGCTGGCGACCTCTTGCTAACCGTCCGGCGCGATGATCCAGCGGCAGCGGCCAGGGAACGCTTTGAAATCGGTCCGTGCCTTGGACCGCGCGTACTTTCTGAAATTGGAGCGGTTCATTCCTGCGGCCACGACGTGGTCGCGCTTCGCTCAGCACGTTGACGAACGCGTAGCGAAACTGCGGATAGATCATCCGAACAACACCCTTGCGCGCCCCCGGCTGCCTCAGGACAAGCAGGTTCGCTCGGAACACGGACAGCTCTGTGGCGAGACGCCGCGCGGCGGCGCCGAATCGATCGCTACGCCCGCATCGCCGACCCCGCGATCGAGCAGCATCTGCACGAAGAGGCCGCCGAACGAGTGCCCTATCAACAGCGGCGGTTCGGGCTGCTCTCGGATGACGCGCCCGTAGTGATCGAGGATGTCCTGCACCCCGAGCCCAGCCAGGCCCTACCGTGCGCCACCTTAAGCCAGACTTCGGTTCGTTGGGGCTGAGGAAACACCACCCACTCGATCGGCAAGGGTCCCGAGAGCACTAGCCTTCGCCAACCTGCCGGGATTGTATCTACCTATAGGTAGTGATAAACTTCGGGTACTTGGAGCAAAAGCGAGGCGGGTTTTATGACGTCGGAGGACCGACTCGGAAAAGATCGGGGCGGAGGGGGCGAGCAATGCGCTGTCGATGCACTCCGCCGCCGCAAACTGAGAGCGGCCGTCAGGTAGGCCGAGAGGAGAATAGATGCCAACTCTAACCCGCGACGAGTGGAAAGCGAAGGCAGCCGAGATGGCATTTCCAACCCAGGCGTTTATCGGCGGCAAGTTTGTCGATGCGGCAGCGGGTGCGACGTATGACGTGACGAACCCAGCCACGGGTAAGCTGCTCGCCAGGGTTGCCTCTTGCGAGGCCGGGGACGTGAATCGCGCAGTCTCGGTTGCGCGCGGCGCCTTTGAGAGTGGCGTCTGGTCCGACGTGGCCCCCGCACAGCGGAAGGCTGTCCTATTCCGACTCGTCGACCTATTGATGGAGCACCGCGATGAGCTGGGTTTACTGATTTCCCTCGAGATGGGCAAACTGATCGGCGATGCCGTCGACATCGAGGTGCCGTTGGCGGCCAGTGTTCTGCAGTGGCACGCCGAGGCCGCGGACAAGGCCTATGGCGAAATCGCGCCCACCAGCGCCGGCGATTTAGCCCTCATCTCGCGCGAACCGCTCGGTGTCGTTGGCGCCATCGTGCCGTGGAACTTTCCGCTGAATCTCGCAATCTGGAAGCTCGCCCCGGCACTGATTGCGGGAAACTGCGTAGTGCTGAAGCCGTCTGAGCGCAGCCCCTTGTCATCGCTCAAGCTGGCAGAACTTGCCGCTTCCGCAGGTGTACCCGAGGGAGTCCTGAGCGTACTTCCTGGCTTTGGCCCAACTGCCGGCAGACCCCTGGGCTTACATGCTGATGTCGACTGCATAAGCTTCACTGGATCAACAGCAGTTGGAAAGCAACTGCTCGCATACGCGTCGGAATCCAACATGAAGCAGATCTGGCTTGAGTGCGGCGGGAAGAGCCCCAACCTAGTCTTCGCCGATTGCGCCGACCTCGACCTGGCGGCCGCCATGACCTGCTCCGGCGTATTTTTCAACCAAGGCGAGGTCTGTTCTTCCAACTCGAGGCTATTGGTGCAGCGCAGCATTAAAGATCGATTCCTTGGCAGCGTCCTAGAACGTGCTCGTGAGATTCGACCAGGTGACCCGCTGGATCCCACGAGCAAAATGGGGGCACTCGTGGATGAGAGACACACCCAATCGGTGCTGTCCTACATAGAAGAGGGCCGCCACTCCGCCACCTTGGCTCTCGGCGGCTCGCAAGTTTGGGTCAACGGAAGCGGTTGCTTCGTTGAGCCTACTGTTTTCGATGAAGTCCCGCCGGACGCGAGGATTGCGCAAGAGGAGATTTTCGGCCCGGTCCTCTCGGTAATTTCGTTTGAGACAGAAGAGGAAGCGATTCAGATTGCCAACTCAACTGTTTATGGCCTGGCTGCCTCGGTGTGGACCGGCAATCTTTCCCGCGCACATCGCGTGGCTCGAAAGCTTCGTGTCGGCACAGTCTCGCTCAACACCGTCGACGCGCTCAGCCCGTTTACACCATTCGGCGGAGTCAGGCAATCGGGTGCTGGTCGGGACCTCTCCCTGCATGCTTTAGACAAATACACCGCGCTCAAAACCACGTGGATCAAGTACTAGGCCGCCATGGCAACATCGCACGTGCCATTAAGCTCTGAGGACCACCCTCACATTGCGGCGTTGGAGCCTCTGACTGCCGAAGAGATCAGAGAGGCTTGCCGTTTGGTACTCAAGCACGGTGGGCTCGACAATCCGCTTTTCGCTTCGATTGTGTTGATAGAACCACGCAAGCAGCAATTGTTCATGGCCGAGACGGAGCGGTCGCCGGAAAGGCTGGCGAAGGCGATCATCTTGGAGCGCTCAAGCGGTCAGGTAATCGAGGCTGTCGTGTCACTCGACCGACATGGTGTCGAGGACTGGACCGTGGTTCCGGATGTGCATCCGCAGCTGTTGCCATCCGAGTATGCGCTCCCTGATATCGCTGCCAAGGCAGACCCCCGTTTTCAGGCGGGTCTGCGCCGGCGCGGCATAACTGATCTTGCTCAAGTCAGGATTGATCCTGTGATGGCCGGCCACTATCCGACCACACCGGGGGATCGACGAGTGGCCTGGGCAGTACCGTACTTCCAGGAATTCGACGGCGATAACCACTATGCCCGACCGATCGAGAATCTGCGCGCGTGCGTCGACCTGCTAACAGGTGACGTGGTGTCTGTGGTTGACGGTGATGCCGTCACGCTGCCGACAGAATCCGGAAGGTTCGACTCCGCGTCTGTGGGCCGTGAACGATCGGACCTCAGGCCTCTAGAAATTGTGCAACGCGATGGTCCGAGCTTTCAGTTGCGTGGACATGAAGTTGGCTGGCAAAACTGGGTCTTCCACGCCTCAATCCAACCGATCGAAGGCCTCGTCTTGCACAACATCCGTTATCGCGACGGCGAGCGCGAGCGACCCATCGTCTACCGAGCCGGGCTGTCAGAGATGGTCGTGCCTTACGGTGACCCTAGCGATGGCTTCTACTGGCGCAACTACTTGGACGCAGGCGAAGGTGGCCTCGGACGAGCGACGAATTCGCTGATGCTTGGCTGTGACTGTGTCGGCGAGGTGCGCTACCTAGACGCTGTTATGGCTGGCCCCACAGGGCAGCCTGATGTAGTCGCCAACGCCATCTGCATTCACGAAGAGGACTTCGGAATCCTTTGGAAGCACTATGACTGGATGACGAACCACACGGAAGTGCGCAGGTCTCGTCGCTTGGTTGTGTCTTCAATCGCCACCCTCGGGAATTACGACTACGGATTCTTCTGGTACTTCTACCTGGACGGGACGATCGAGTTCGAAATCAAGTTAACCGGAGTCATTCTTACCAAGGCACTTCCACCTGGCTCCGACGACCGCCACGCCAACCGAGTGACACCCAATCTCGCCGGACCGCACCACCAGCACCTGTTCTGCATTCGACTGGATTTTGCGATCGATGGCACAGACAACAGCGTCTATGAAGTCGACACCGTGGCGGCACCGCTTGGATCCGATAACCCGTACGCCGGCGCCATGGTGGTTCACGAGACTCTCATCGGTCGTGAGCGGGATGGCCGGCGGATGGTCGATCCGCTCAAAGGACGTTACTGGAAGATCGTGAACCCTCGAGTCCACAACCGGCTGGGCCAACCGGTCGCCTATAAGTTGATGCCGCACAACGGGCCGGTCCTTCTCCCCGGAGAGGAATCCAGTATTGGCCGTCGAGCTGAGTTCGCCCGATCGAGCTTGTGGGTTTCGCGCTTCGAGCCGGGCGAGCTTCGCGCAGCAGGAGACTATCCAAATCTGAATCCAGGGCCAATGGGACTGCCCGTCTGGACGGCAGCGGATCGCGACCTCGTCGAGGCCGACATCGTCCTATGGCACACGATAGGCACCTCTCACACGGTGCGACCCGAGGATTGGCCTGTCATGCCAGTGGAGTACATAGGCTTCACGTTGAAACCAGTGGGTTTCTTTGAGCGGAATCCAGCTATTGATGTGCCTGCGCCGGTGCATGACGTGGCGCGGCACGAACACCACGATCAGTGAGACTCTTTCCGCCTCGATGCTGGGCTTCCGAGGGCCCAACACACCGCGCGCTCTTGGCTGCCTCTGAAAATATCAGGAATCAGAGATATTTGGGCAGGACACAACGCGCCAAGAGTTCGAGTTGCTCCATCCCAGGGAGCTGGGGAAAGACAATTAGGGTGTCAAGCCCGGCGTCAGCATAGGCCGCCAGCTCGGAGGCGATCTTATCCGCCGGTCCGTGGTGAATGATCTCTTCTGGCTCCGCCCATAGCCGGCCGTAATAGCGGCGCAGGTAGTGCGCTGCGCCGTCGAGTGCCTGCTGGGCACTATTCCCAATTGCAACGTAGGCAAGCCCAGCAATCGTGGCGTTGGGCTTTGCGACAGCGGCAAATCCCGCGCGTACCTCTGCCACAGCTTCGGCTAGACCAGCACTGCCGCCCGCGCCGAATACAAAACCGTCGGCGACGCCTATTGCGCGCTGGATTGCCGTTGGCGAGAGCGCTCCGGCCCAGATCGGCGGCCCAGGCTCCTGGATCGGCGCAGGTCCGAGGACTCCATGCTCATGATCCGAGCTGCGTGCATTCGTCCAAACTTCTCGGATACGGTCCACTTGCCGCTCGAAACGGCCTGCACGACCCCGGAACTCGGCGCTGAAGACTTCGAAATCATCGGCTCGTCCGCCCTGGGCCACGCCCAGAATCAGTCGACCAGCAGAGATGCGGTCGACGACTGCCGACTGCTTTGCAACGAGGACCTCGTTGCGATTTGGAAGTTGCAAAATGGTCGTGGCCAGCTTGATCCTCTCTGTGACCGCCGCAGCGGCGGCAAGGGTGACGAGCGGCTCCCATGAGTCGTAGTTCGGCTTGTCGATCGTGGCCAGCAGCTCGAATCCGGCGTTCTCGGCACGCCGCGCCCAGTCGAGCAGGAGCTTGCGATCGAGCTGGTCGGCGAGCGTGTTCGGTAGGCCGATACCGAGCTTCACGATCGTGGCCTACCGGGCGGCATCGCCGCGAACAACATTCGCGCAACCAGCTCGCACCCTAAACCCCTCAGGGCTGCAGACCCGTCATGTTCTGCTCGTTGTCTGTCTAGCCGGTACGCTTTCCGCCTCAACCGATGCCTCGAGGGCCGTCGCCGGCACCGGTCGAGAGGTGAGCGCGAACCAAATGGCGAGTCCAGCACCTATCAGCGTCCACCCAATCGCAAAGTAAGGCACTTTGTTGAGTGGGTCAGGAGCGTTGTAGATCAGTCCGAATAGCGCCCCCGCTGAGAGTAGACCGGCCACGACCCCCGCGATCACGAGAGGAACGCGAGGCTCGAGCTTCCACAGGCCAATCACGCCGCTCACCGAGATGGTCAGGTACACGAGCAGGAACAGGAACGGTCCGAACGTAGCCAACCAGATCCACACCGGCAGATACTCAGGAAGCAGCACCGTTGGGTCGGATGTCGCGCGGGAGAGCAAGCCACCAGTGAAGTGTGTTACGAGGATGGTGATGCTGGAGATTAAGAAGATGAAGAGTGCTGCCGCGACTGGGGTGCCGCGCGTCGGATGGGTGCGAGCAAGGATGTGCGGGATTTGACGATCTCGCGCAAGCGAAAAGATGCCGCGGCTGGTGGCGGTCCAGGCTCCGATTCCGACCGCTAGCGCGTCGACGAGGACCAAGATCTGAATCGCGTCTGCGAGACCATTAGAACCGTACTTGGGATCGCCAGCCAGCACGACCAGCGGTGCGACACTACCGGCCCACTTGCCGGCGTCGAGACCGAACCCGACAGCCTGGGCGTAGGCGCAGATCACGTAGTAGAGTGCGCCGAGGCCGATTGCGAGAAACAGCGCTCGCGGAATCGCTCGCTTTGGATCCGCTGTCTCCTCGGCAAGGTTGGCGGCGGTTTCAAAGCCGATGAAGAGTGCCACCCCATAGATGACGCCGTAGAAAATGCCGGTCAGCCCGCCGGGGCTTGCCGAAGGATTGAACGGCTGCAGGCTAATAGATCCGCTTCTTGCGATCACGTAGATTGAGAATCCCAGCACGATGAGCGCCGAGAATCCAGCCAATACGAGTTGGGCGCGTGTCGAGAGGCGGACACCGTAGGAGACGATCGCGAGCATGAGGGCAGAAAGACCGAGCGAGATCAGCCACCAGTCAATGTGAACGCCATAGCTCGACGCGAGGAAATCAGACGCGATGCCGCCAGTAATCATTACGGTTCCTAAGGAAAAGCCCACCACTGCGGCGCCGTAGTAAACCCAGCCCGCAACGAAGCCGGCGCGACGCCCCACACCCTGCGAGACATAGTCGTAAAGCGCGCCACAGGCGGCAATGTGGCGCGCGTAGCGTGAGATGATCCAAGCCAAAGCGAGGGTGCCTGCGGCAGCCACGACAATCGCCAGGGGCGTCGTGACACCGGCTCCATGGCCACTGAATGAGGCCCCGACGATCAGTGGTATCAGCAAGGCAACCGAGAACACGGGGCCCATGAAGCCAATCGACTGAGCGACAACGTCGAATATTCGAAGTTGCGCCTTACCGAGCTGATCGTAGGTGCCGTGCTCCATCCAATCTCCTCCCCCTGTTCTTGAGGCCGTCTAAATCCAACCCAGCTTGTAACTACCTATCGGGAGTGATAAATCTACTCCGGCCCAGCGGAGCTGTCAAGGTGATCTCGAGCGGCGTCCAAATGGATATGGGTTCAAAGCTCAGCGGGAGCGGTAGAGGCCAGCCGAGCACGTGCTGGCGTCTTGCTAGCAGGTGGTGAAAGTGAGCTGCAACTGCTGGCCAGTGCGCGTGGCCAGCTTCGAGGGGTACCCCGCACGCCTTTCGCGTCAGGTCAACAAGGGGGGTGTGTTACGGCAGTTTGCAGGTGTGGCATGGCTTGTCTTAATCGTCTCCTCTGCCTCAGGAGCTATCATCCGCCACGACCTGTGGGGTTCATAAAGTAGGTCGTCGCCTCTTCCCCAAGAGCAAGCTGGCGCTAGCAGGGTCGTCGGTTACACAGATTCGCCGCTGTCGGCGATGGCCGCCCCGAAGAAGCGGAAGGCCCATTCCTCTGCAAACCTCCGCGAGCAGGCGAACCCGATCGGCACCTCGGGATACCTGCCTGCCAGCCGGCCAAGCATGTCGGCCAGCCAGGATCCTCGGCCGGGCTGGGTTCGTAACAGAGCCGGGTAGTCGCCTTTGACGACGACCGCCGATCGTCCAACCTCGGCCAGCCGCTGGAGCTGGAACGCGAGCGTCCCATCGGACAATGAAGTCGCCAGGTTCTCAAGCGTCTTGCGCTCGACCACCGCGGCGATGACAAGACCAGCTGGCACATGGCCAAGACTGGCAACTCCTACCTTCGCTCGGCCGCCTACAAAATGGCCGTGGTCGGAATCCAGCACAACCCGATCATCCGCGCTCACTACTTGCGCAAGCGAGCTCAGGGGCAAGAGCGCCATGAACGCCATCCGGTCACTGCATGTCAAAGGCTTTGGCCATCATCTGGGGCGTCTGGCGCTCAGGAGTCGACTTCGACCCCACCATCGGTGGTCCCAAGACTTGACAAGACCCTATTAAGGGGAGCCAATCTTGCATACAAATCGTGGTGTCGGCGGTCGACTGGTACGCCCGTACGACAACAGTCTGACAACAAGCTGACATCAGACGCGCGAGGACTGTGGATAGGTCAGTCAGCCGATGATCGGCGCTTAACGGCGCGAAAGCAATCTGATGGTCACTCCATCGTTGCCTTGTCTCTATTGCGGCGGCGCACGATCTCGTGTTCATGCTCGGCATCGAGTCCAAGTGCTGCGTACGCCGCGCGATAGCCGGCTAAGGCATCCGCTCGTGAGCGAGCGTCGTTTAGTGCGGTCCGGTCAATGCGGTCCGCGGTTTCCCGAATGAATTCCCAGTGGACAATGCTGCGCCGCACGGCGGCCACTTGATCCTCCGTGTAGGGGTACAGATCAAAGCCAACGAGTTCATCGTGCAATCCATAGTTGACATCCTGAAGAACTACCGCGAGCTCGAGCGTCTGCATGAAGAAGTTGGTGCCGACGACGTTGTCGTCGTCGAAAGTGCCCCACCCATCATTGCCATGCTGGTGGCCGAGTTTGCCGTTGGCGGATAGCAGGTCAGCATACTCGCCCAGGCATTCGCCATTCATGATCAGGTGCTGCCAATCCATGTTGACCAATAAGTGGTCGGTGGCGACGCCCCGCGCCTGGACCTGTTGAATAACGAACAGGGTCATTCCGATGCTTCGCATCAGGATCTTCATCGCCGGTTCGCTGTTCTTGTGCTCGAGCAAGATCTTGACTCCACGTTCGCGTGCGTGATCCGCTATCTCGGCGATTCCGTCGACGAATTTGGCCCAGGTCTCTGCGTACGAACGCTGAAAGAGATAGTTGTAGCCCTCTGACCCTGGCCAAATAATGAAGCCAGCTCCGACCTCGCCCGCCAGATCCACCCCGCGTTTGTTGGTTTCGATCGCTCTACGGCGCAACTGGTCGTCCGGGTTGATCAAGGAACCCAGGCGGTATGTCGGATCAGGGTGTAGCCCCGACGCGATCATGGCCACGCCCATCCCGTATTCATCTAGAGCAGAACGTACCCCCACGACGTTGGCTTCGTTGATCTCGCCGGGATAGTGGTATTCCAGGCCATCGACAAGGTCGTGCAATCCGTCTGCGACTCGCATTGTCCGGGCGATCATGTCCTCGTCACTCACCTCGGGGTGGTATCCGGGGGGAACGAACCTGGTCGCGTTCGGGCCGAAGGCCCAGATACCGACTGAATTCGCCAACCGTCTCATCTCACTACACCTCCTCGGTTAGTGCCCACGCCGGCCGACGCCTGTCCGTGGCGGTGCGCATGAGCTTCGCACGACAAGCTCCGGCCGCAGGTAATGGATCTCGCTGACAGCTTGTCTCTCACCGCGGATTATTCCGATTACTTCTTCGACCGCGCGCTTCGCTAGTCCGTCCAGCGGCTGCCGAACCGTGGTCAGCGGCGGCACACTGAATCGTGCAACGGGTATATCGTCGAAACCGACGATCGACATGTCATCAGGAACCTTCACGCCGGCTCGCAAAGCGCCGGACAGAGCTCCTAGCGCGACTTGGTCAGTCGCGCAGAGAATTGCGGTAGGCGGCTCGGGCAGATGCATTGTCCGCGCGAATGCCTCCTCTCCGGCGCCGATATCGTTCTCAGCCGCCTGGTGGTATCCATCGAGCATCACTAGGCCACGCTCAGCCACAAAGGCCATGAACGCTTCCCGACGCTCAGCAACATCGCCCAGCCAACCTCCATCGAAGTAACCGATCCTGCGGTGTCCGAGTTCCCATAGGTAATCGAGGGCCATCCGAACGCCCAGGCGGTTGTCCGTGTTGACGGTTGGTGTTCCAGGTGAGCGATGCCCTCCGCACAGCGTCACCACCGGGAGAGGGCCTTCGACCAGGTCGCTCCAGACATCCGTCGTATAGTGCAAGTCGCCGAGCAAGATGATCCCGTCGGTGTGACGTGTTTCCAGCAGTCCCGCAAGGGCCAATGCCTCGCGAGCGCTGCTGTGTGCGTGGCAAAGCACAAGGTTGTAACCATGGCGGCGGGCCTCGTCGGCAACCTCCTCAATCGCTCGGGCAAAGAACGGATCTGAGATCTCGCGAACGATCAGTCCCAGCAGCGCTGTCCCCGCACCGCGAAGGCCACGTGCGTGCGGATTAGGCCGATAACCCATGTTTCGTGCCGCATCGAGGACCCGTTGGCGTGTCTCGGCCGCAATCGGCACCCGACTATTGGCGCCGTTCAGTACCCGCGATACGGTGCTCTGCGAGACGCCGACGAAGCGAGCGATCTCCTTCATGCTCGCAGCCTTCCTTAATCCCACCAGTCTTCCGATCGGCCCGGTTTCGCTCACGCTTCCAGCCTCGTCCAACATCTGGCCGTGGCGTAGATGTCCGCTGAAAACGGCAACGGTCGACTTCGACTAGTCCGAGCCATCAACTCTGTGCAACATGTGCGTTAGCGAAGACTCGAACTCATCGCTCAGAGGCCTCAACTTCTGCTCATGAGAGACGTTTTCTGGATTTGCGATGGAGGCAGCGCCTTGCATTTTACGGACCCGGTTCCGGTGGACCAATCCCGTCCGATGCAAGGTTGGTCAATTCATGCATCACGGACGCTGCGCCAAGGTAGAACTCTGTGAAAACAGAATGGTATCGCTCGTACAGCTTCTTCCGACCTTCGTCAGGGCGGCTTACCTCAGGGCGCAACCTGATGAGGGAACATGCATCTGAGATGTTGGCGAACACTTGAGCAGCCACACCACCCAACAGGGCCGCTCCATACGCAGGACCCTCGTCGACCAGTGTCCGATAGACCGGCAGACCCATGATGTCCGCCTGCAGCTGACGCCACAGCTCGCTGCGTGCGCCGCCGCCGGTAGCTCGGATTTCGCGCACCTCCAACTCGGCGTTGAGGATCAGATCCAGGCAATCCTTCAAGCTGTGTGTGACGCCCTCCATCACCGCGCGCGTCATATGGGCGCTGGAGTGTCGTGCAGTCAGCCCGATGAATGCAGCGCGAGCGAACGGATCCAGGTGGGGCGTTCGCTCGCCGGACAAGTACGGAACGTAAATAAGACCCTCGGCGCCGGGCGGTATCTCGGAGGCTAGGGCGGCCAGCGACTCGAAGTCGCGCTCAGGAAACACTGTGTCACGCCACCACGCCAACGATCCTCCAGCCGCGAGAGTGACGCCAATCATGTAATAACGACCCGGGACCGCATGACAGAAGGAATGAAGTCTGCCTCCTGTCTGGATGCGCGACCCACTGTCAGCTAAGACGACTCCGCTGGTGCCGATGGAAACGCTGGCGGCCTGCGTGCCAACAATTCCCAGGCCAACCGCCGCTGCCGCGTTGTCACCGGCCCCGGCCGCAACGGGGATGCCGGCGTTTAGGCCGGTTTCAATGGCGGCGCTGGTGGTGACCACGCCCGACTGATCCGGGCTCTCGTAAACCCGTGGAAGCCACTGCCGCGGGATGCCCAAAGCATCCAGTATCTCCGCAGACCAATCGCGGCGCCGGATGTCGAGGAGCAAGGTCCCAGACGCATCAGAGGCGTCGGTTGCGTACTCTCCGGTCAGTCGGAGTCGAACGTAGTCCTTCGGCAATAGCAAGTGCTTCACTTGCGCATATGCCTCGGGCTCTTGGTCGCGCAGCCAGAGAAGCTTAGGTGCTTGAAATCCGGTCAGAGCTGGATTACCGGCGATCTCGAGCAACCGGTCTTCACCTACAGCCTCATTGATCGCCTGGCATTGCAGGGCGGTCCGCTGATCACTCCACAGGAGCGCGGGTCGGATCACACGGCTGTCCTCATCCAGAAACACCGCACCGTGCATCTGCCCGGTCAGACCGACTCCGAGGAACGGATGTTGAATCTTCGCCCGCAGGTGCCGAAGCACTCTGGCGCTTGCCTCCCACCATTTCTCGGGATCCTGTTCTGTCCATCCGGGTCTCGGCGTCGATAGTGGGTAATCGGCCGTCGCGACCGCCAGAACCTTGCCGGTTAAGTCGATGGCCAAAGCGCGGGCCCCATTGGTGCCCACATCGAGCCCGACGAGTGCTCCCTGGAGATTTGACCTAGTCACGGCGGCTTCGGTCGATCCGGTCCCGCCATGCCAAGGTTCGATGCTTATGCCCCAAGACGGACCTTGACAAGATGACAACGTATGCGCACAATCGTGTGCATTGTACCTCTTGTCACTACCGACAAGTAGTGATAAGCCGGACTTGGGCCAGGTGCGACCGTCTGGCCCGCCTAATAAGGGGTTACTCCGAATGAGAGATAGAGACCTTCGGCCACCGGACCGGCACCAAGCAACGTCGAAGTCCGTCGTCACTCTGGTCCTCGGCCTCGTCGTTGCGCTGGTGGCCGGCGCATGTTCAGGAGCGGGCGGCGGAGGTGGTGGAGGAGCGACCACGATCACGCTCGCGGCGGTCGACAACCCGTCGATGGCGGACCTGAAAAAGCTCCTTCCGGACTTCGAGAGCTCACACTCGAACATCAAGGTCAACATCGTGACCCTGCCCGAGGACCAGCTCCGGCAGCAGGTGACCCAGGACGTGGCGGCCAAGAGCGGGCGCTACGACCTGTTCACGATTGGCACGTACGAGGTCCCGCTGTGGGCCAAGAAGGGTTGGATTGAGAACCTCAGCCCGTTCATCGCCAAAGATTCGTCCTACGCGCCGGACGACCTGATCCCCGGCATCAGTGGGGCGCTCAGCTACAAGAACAATCTCTACGCGGTGCCCTTCTACGGTGAGTCCTCAATGCTGATGTACCGCAAGGACCTTCTCGCGGCCAAGGGCCAGACGATGCCGGATCATCCCACCTGGGACCAGGTGGCCACGATCGCGCAGGCGGTCAACACCCCGAGCCTGAGCGGAATCTGCCTGCGCGGACTTCCCGGCTGGGGCGAGCAGCTCGCTCCGCTCGACACAGTCGTCAACACGTTCGGCGGACGCTGGTTTGACGAGAAGTGGAACGCCCAGCTGAACACGCCGCAGTGGAAGGCAGCGGTGACCTTCTACACGACCCTGCTCAAGAACGCAGGCGAGCCGGGGGCCGGCAACGCCGGATTCACCGAGTGCCTCAACGCCTACAACAGCGGCAAGGTCGCGATGTGGTACGACGCCACCGTGGCAGCGAGCTTCTTCACCGGCGACGCGGCGAAGAACTCGGGCTACGCCTACGCTCCGACCAAGGTCAAGGACTGGTCGGGTTGGCTGTGGGCATGGTCCCTTGGTATGCCTTCCACCAGCACGAAGAAGGACGCCGCGTGGGCCTTCGCCGACTGGGCCACCAACAAGGACTACGCCAAGCTGGTCGGGACCAAGTTGGGCTGGGCCCGCGTCTCTCCCGGAACCCGCACCTCGACCTACGCGATCCCCGAGTATCAGCAGGCGGCCGGGGCCTTCGCCAAGGTGACTCTGGACTCAATCGCACACGCGGACGTGAATCACCCGACTGTGGATCCCGTCCCCTACGTCGGCGTCCAGTACGTCGACATCGACGAGTTCCAGCAGCTTGGGGACCAGGTTTCTCAAGAGTTCGCCAAGGTGATCTCGGGCGGCCAAACAGTCGATCAGGCACTGGCGAAAGCGCAGGCGCTCGCACAGGCCGTCGGCAAGATCTACCAGTAGCAGTCAGCAGCCTCGAATGAGCGCTGTCGCGGAGATGGGAGGCGCGCGGGTAAGATCCGCCGCCTCCCTCGCTCGGCGGGATGCCTGGCTGCGGCGGCTGCCGCTGCTCCCAGCATTCGTCTACGTCATCCTCGTGACTCAGATCCCGTTTGCCTTGACGGTCTACTACAGCTTCTTCTCGTGGAACCTGCTCAAAGACAACAGCTTTAAGTTCGCCGGGCTCGCCAACTATTCGAGGCTCCTGACCGACGAGAGCATCCGGACCGCGGTGCTCAACACGGTGGTTCTGACGATCTCGGTCATCGCGATCTCGGTCATTCTCGGCCTGGCGGTTGCCTCGCTGCTGAACTCAGAAGTCTTCGGGAAAGGCCTGATGCGGACGCTGATGATCGCGCCCTTTCTCATCATGCCTACGGCTGGCGCGCTGATCTGGAAGGACACGCTCCTCAACCCATTGTTCGGCCTTTTGCCTTACGTGTTGACCCCATTCGGTCTCGGTCGTGTGGACTGGATCAATCAGCACCCCATGGCGGCGGTTGTAACGGTTGAGGTCTGGCGTTGGACGCCGTTCATGATGCTGATCATCCTCGCCGGATTGCAGTCGCAAAACCCCGAGGTCCTGGAGGCGGCGAAGGTCGATGGAGCGAATGCATTTCAGGCTTTTCGCCGCATCACGCTGCCATTGGTCCGGCCTTTCATCGAGCTGGGCGCGCTGCTCGGATCGCTTTTCGTCGTGCAGACCTTTGATTCGATCTTCATGCTGACCTATGGCGGTCCCGGCGAGGACACGACCAACATTCCGTTCTTGCTCTATCTGGTGGCCTTCCAGGGTTTCAACATCGGACAAGCCTCCGCGATCGGAGTGGTTGCAGTGATCCTCACCACGATCATCGCGACCGTCGCGCTGCGCACGCTGTTCTCCATCTTCCAGGTGGAGGCCAGGCGATGAGCGCCAATGCGATGCGCGCCAACGCTCGCCGCGGCAGCTTCCCGACTTCGAAGGTCTTGTGGACGGTGGTCGGTTGGCTGGTGGTGTTCGTCTTCTTCTTTCCCGTCCTTTGGATGTGGCTCGAGGCATTGAAGACAGAACCGCAGGCCGCCAGCTCCCCGCCGACGATCTTTTTCGTGCCGACCCTGGCGGAATTCCAGGAAGTGATGTCTGGAGACTTCCCGCCGTTCTTCATCAACTCGGCCATCGCCAGCCTCGGTTCGACGTTCTTGGTCCTGGTCCTCGGGCTGCCTGCGGCTTACGCGCTGGCGATCCGGCCGGTCAAGCGCACGCAGGACGTGCTGTTCTTCTTCATCTCGACCCGATTCCTGCCTTTCGCGGCCAGCCTCGTGCCGCTCTATCTGCTGGCCCGCGACCTGCACCTGCTGGACAACATCTTTGCCCTGGCCGCCATCTACACCACGATCAACCTGCCGCTCGGGGTCTGGCTCCTGCGCTCGTTCCTCCTCGAGATCCCCCATGACCTCTTTGAAGCCGCGCGTGTCGACGGAGCGGGATTCTTGACCGAGCTCGTACGCATCGTTATACCGCTGATCGCCCCTGGAATCGCAGCCACGTCGTTGATCTGCCTGATCTTCACCTGGAACGAGTTCTTCTACGCCGTCAACTTCACCTCTTCAACCGCGGCTACCGCGCCGCTCTTCCTGGTCAGCTTCATCAGCGGCCGTGGCCTGTTTTACGCGAAGCTCGCCGCCGCCGCCACGCTGGCCAGCCTTCCCGTCCTGCTGGCGGGCTGGATCGCGCAGAAGCAGCTCATTCGTGGACTTACGATGGGCGCCGTCAAATGAAAGCGGTCGTGATCGAAAAGCCGAACAGCATGTCGGTGAAACGCATCGAAGATCCGACGCCGGCCGCCGGCGAGGCGGTCATCAAGGTCGAGGCGTGCGGCATCTGCGGCACGGACATCCACGTCCTACGCGGCGAGTTCGCCCCGACTCGCTACCCCATCGTCCCTGGCCACGAGTTCTGTGGCGAGGTCGTCGCGATCGGTGCCGACGTGAGCAACGTGAAAGCAGGCGACTTCGTGGCGGTCGATCCGTCCCTCTACTGCGGCCATTGCCGGCAATGCCGCGCCGGCCGCTTCAATCTCTGCGAGAACTGGAACGCGATTGGCGTTGGCTCCGCCAATGGCGCCTGCGCGGAGTTCGTCAGCGTCCCGTCTGCGAATGCGTTCCAGTTGCCCGCAGGGATGCCTCGTCACTGGGGCGCCTTGGTCGAGCCTCTCTCTTGCGCTGTCCACGGCTTGGACCAGATCGACCTCAAGTTAGCCGGCTCTTACCTTATTTATGGGGCGGGCACGATGGGGCTCTTGCTGGCTCAGCTGGCGAAGGACAGCGGGGCCAGCCAAGTGGACATGGTCGAGCGGAATCCCGCGCGACATGCACTTGCCAAACGGTTGGCTGCCGACCGCGTCGCCATTTCCGCGGCCGAGCTTGAAAAACCTGAGGGCTGGGACATGGTGATCGATGCCACTGGAGTGGTGGCCGCAATAGAAGACGGCATACGGAGGGTCGCCCGCGGCGGCACTTTCTTGATGTTCGGGGTAGCCGCGGCAGACGCGACCGCTACCATCTCACCGTTTCGGGTCTATAACGACGAGATCAAGATCATCGGCTCGATGGCCGTCCTCCACAGTTTCGAGCGGGCGCTCTCGTTGCTCACGAAGGGCGTCATTGACAGTGAGGCGATGATCACGAATCGATTTCAGTTCGATGACTACATGAAAGCGATCGACACCTTCCGGTCCGGAAGCGGGCTCAAGGTGCAGGTCGGACCATGATGAGCCATAGGTAGGAAGAGATGGCATCAGTCACATTCAACCACGTCGTCAAGCGCTACAACGCGGACCTCACAGTAGTCAAAACTTCAACGTCGAGATCAAGGACAAGGAGTTCATGGTCCTGGTCGGGCCCTCTGGCTGCGGCAGGTCGACTGCGCTGCGCATGCTGGCCGGGCTCGAAGCGATCACCGAAGGCCAATCTTGATCGGCGATTCCGTCATCAACAACGTCGCCGCTAAAGACCGCGACATCGCCATGGTGTTCCAGTCCTACGCGCTCTACCCACACATGAGCGTCTTCGACAACATGGCGTTCCCGCTGCATGATGCAGCACATGAAGAAGTCGGAGATTGACAAGCGCGTTCGTAACGCGTCACGCATTCTTGGTCTCGACAACTTCCTGAGCCGCAAGCCGCGGGCACTGTCGGGCGGGCAGCGCCCGCGCGTTGCCCTTTGCCGCGCCACCGTGCGCAGCCCCACGGTCATCCTCCTCGACGAGCCTCGGTCCAACCTCGACGCCAAGCTGCGCGGCCGGACACGTGTGGAGCTGCAGAAGCTGCACCGCGACCTGCAGACCACGTTCATCTACGTCATGCACCACGTCACCGCCCGAGTCGATCCGCGCATCAAGGTGGCGCCGGGCGAAAAGATCCGGTTGGGGCTGGACTCCCGCGGCATGCACCTGTTCGACAACGAGACCGAACAGGCGCTGTTGTAGTTAGACCTCGTTTCTGAAGTCCTCTCAGACGCTCGCTCAATCGGGTGCTCAGGCAGCGGTGAGGAACAGTCTCAGGGTCGCGCTCCTCACTCGCGAGTATCCACCCGAGGTCCACGGGGGCGTCGGCACTCATGCCACACGGAGTCAAGCCCCACTTGTCCGCGAGTTTCTCGACGCCCGATTCGCCGCGCTTGAGGCAGAAGTGCTGAGCACACGTGAGGTCTGTGAACTGGCAACGCCCGGCGGCTTGTACTATCTGGAACCTGGTAGGAGGGTACGGCCAAAAACTTCGCAATCCTCGGCCGACATATGCGTCCCTAGGCCGGCCGCCGATTCACGATGCGGGGTGGAAGCTCGCGATACTGTCAAACGTCGACCGAGATCTGATCGCCGGAACTTTGGCGAGATTTCCGGTACGTGTGGACCTAGTGGTGACTGCAGAGGATGTGGGCTCGTACAAGCCCGCACTCGGCCATTTCAACCGCTTCATGGAGTCGAGCGGAAGCCGATCGTTCGAGGTGGGTGCACGTAGCGGTCAGTATGTTTCATGACATCAGCCCAGTGAAAAAGCTCCAAGTCAAAGGAGTGTACGTACCGAGGGATGCAGAGAAAGAGGACGCCCGCGAGGCCCAAGCGATGCTTCCGGGGCTGATGGCGCTGCCGGCCGTCTTAGAAGCACTGATTCCCGTCTAGCCGACCAGCTCGCTGCCCCCGTAGATCTGATCGCCGGAACCCCGTGCTCTAGATCACTGCCTGCTCGGTGTAGGTCCCCCAGACCTGCACCAGTTCGCCCATGATCTCGCCCTCCGGTAGCGTAGGCGCGGACGGCGTCGAGGATGTAGGGCATCAGGTTGTCTTGAGAGCGCGCAGCCCTTGCCGAGCAGTGTCATCGCCTTTGACCAACGGCCCGCGTCGCGTCTCATGCGCACCGCCCGCACTCGCTCGGCCTGACCCTCCTCCTTGGAGCGGTCGATGCGGAGGATGTCAGGCTCCTGCTCGTCATCAACCTTGAACTCGTTGACGCCGACCAGGATCCGCGTGTGCTTCTCGAGCTCACTCTGGTAGCGGAAGGCGGAGTCGGTGATTTCTCTCTGGAAGAAGCCGCTCTCGATTGCGGGGATCATGCCACCGAGCTCTTGGATCTCCTTGGAGTACGCCTCCGCGAGGCCCTCCATTTTCTCGGTCAGGGCCTCGACGAAGTAGCTGCCGCCGAGCGGATCCGCGGTGTTGGCTGCGCCCGTTTCGTACGCAATAGGCTGTTGGGTTCTGAGCGCGATTCGCGCGGTCTTCTCGGATCACTCGTTTGGAGCACGAGGGAGTCTTGTTGGGTTACCGGGCGAAGATTGACCAGTCCCTCTTAGGACTTGGGATGGCGGCGATCGCTGGATTGCGTACCACTCAAGCAGCCTTGCAGGACGCCATCGCAACGTTGGCAGAGATCGATGAGGTCGACAAGGTCTATGTTGTGATACCCGCGTGGGATCTGATGGTGGTGATCCGAGTTCGCGACCACAATCATCTCTCCGAAGTGCTGTTCGACCGGATTTGGAAAACAGCTGGTTTTCAACAGAGCGAGCCGATGATTGTCATGCATGAGAGACGAGGCGCCGGTCGAATTCCTGAGTAGTTCAGTCCTCGTGCGTTATTAGCAAGAAGCGAGTTCCCCGGCGCGGCTCTAAGCCAAACTTCCCTCGCCGTTCACTTCCAGAATGATCCCGTCGTCATCTCCGGAAAGCGACGCCTGATTTCTAATCAGGCGACTTACCGATCCGAAACGCGATCGAGGCCGACCCCGAGAGTTCTAACACTGTTGAATATGCCCAGCCACCACGCACTGCGGTGGCCGATCCATTTTCGGCGCGTGGCATCTGACGCTACCGATGCTGGGTCTCGCTCAGTTGTAACTACCTGTTCTGAGTCTCCTACCTTCGAGGCGGCAGGGGAGTCGAGAAATCAACCTGGCATCCGGCCTGATGATCAACCAGGTGGTGGATGTTTGGCGGTCCGACCAAGCGTCATGCTCCAGCCAGCATGTGGAACACAGTTGCCTGGATCCTGCAGGGAGTCCTCGCCCTTGTCTTTTTGTTTCACGGCATCCTCTACGTGTTGGGGCCAGAGCCGCTGGTCCGCTCGATGCGCGAGCACGGTAAGTGGCCTCCGGCGATACCTCCGTGGTTCCGCATCTTCATCGGCATCGCGGAGCTGCTCGCCGTCGTCGGCCTGATCCTGCCTGGGCTGCTCCACGTGTTCACACTCCTGACCCCGTTGGCCGCCGCAGGTCTGGTGTTCGTGATGTTCAGCGCCTCCGTCTACCACCTCCGCCGCGGAGAGGTCGCCGTGGTTCCAGCTGTCGGATCCTTGCTGCTTCTGGCAGCCATTGTG
>Ga0137388_10000595_pt1 | contig 20659 bp, 17 predicted proteins | sample 15con2h14AmetaG_FD_104644 | JGI IMG/M metagenome (GOLD analysis project Ga0137388, IMG submission 104644) | Vadose zone soil microbial communities from Angelo Coast Range Reserve, California, USA - 15con2h1.4A metaG | ecosystem: Environmental > Terrestrial > Soil > Vadose zone > Saprolite...
CCATACCGGTTCTAGCCGCTTGCATCGCCACCTGCTCGGCCATGAACTTCGAGCGCTTGTAGTTGCCGATCATGTTGTCGAGCGAAACCGGCCAATTCTCATCCGCGAGTTGGCCATTCAAAGTAAAGCCCATGGTGGCCACACTCGAGGTATAAACCACCCGCCGCACGCGATTGTTGCGGGTCGCCTGCAGAATAGCCCGGGTCCCCTCGACATTGGCCCGGTACATCTGCTCGGGATCGCGAACCCAGAGCCGGTAGTCGGCCGCGACGTGAAACACCACGTCACAGCCCGCCATGGCCTTCTCGAGGGTCGCGAAATCGCGCAGGTCGCCGATGACTCGCTCCGCGTTCAACCCCTGAATGTTTTTCGGATTGCTGCTGGAGCGAACCAGCAGTCGGAGCTCAGCGCCCTGCTCGGCCAGCACGCGGGCGACATGGCTGCCTACAAAACCGGTTGCGCCTGTGACGAAAGCCAGCATTTAGCAATTGGCACTTAGCATTTAGCCAGCCCAGTGGTGTGCGAAATTACCCGAAGGCCGGCAATACTCTTCAGGGGCTAAATGCCAACTGCTAAGTGCTAACTGCCGCTACTCAAGCTTTTCCGGCTGGAGCGAAATATCGCTCTCGCCTGCCGCCTTCTTCTCCCAATAGTGGCGAACCCAGGCCTCCCAATTGTTGCCCGCAGCCATATCGCGCCCGGTAAAGGCCACGGCGGCGATCTCCGCATAAGAGATCGCCATCTTTTGACCGCCATCTTTGGGCAACAAGCGCACGAAAGAATCCGCGAGCGTTTTCCCAGCACGACGGTCGAAAACGTAGCCTTCGATCTTCGTGCCGTCTTTGCGGGTGATCAGCACATCTCCACGGTAGTCGAAGGCCTGCTCCAGGGCCGCGCTGAGCTCTTCCGGTGTGGCAAGCTCCGGGACCCACCCTTCCAGTTTTTCATGCGCCGAGCCGGGCACGACCTCAAGCGAGTTCGGATCAGACAGCGCGGTATCGCCGCCAGATGGCCTCCGACCTGATTCTCTACCACTCAAACTGGTGTTTCCTCCGGGGAATGGGCATCGATCTGGACAAGAGGGTTAAAGGCATGAACCGGCCGTACCGGCTCATTAAGCAATTCAAGGGCAGAGGGATCCTGGTAACTGTTAAAGAGCATAGCCCGGGTTGTGTGCCACAGGCCGCGCAGCGACCCGAACGTATCGTTCACTGCGGAAGCTTCGTAACCACTGTGCACCATGCAGTTCGCACACTTGGGATTGCCGGATTCCGTGCCGTAGTGTTCCCATTCGGTCGTCGCCAGCAGTTCCGCGAATGTGTCTGCGTAGCCGTCCTGGAGCAAATAACAAGGCTTTTGCCACCCGAAGACGTTGAACGTCGGCATGCCCCAAGGAGTACACGGGTAATCGCGCTTGCCCATGAGGAATTCGAGAAACAACGGGGACATATTGAAGCGCCAGTTCAGCCGACGGTTTGACAAGATGGCGCGAAACAGCCGCCGCGTGCGGGCACGTCCGAGGAAATGGCTCTGGTCAGGCGCTTTCTCGTAGGAATAACCCGGAGAAAGCATCATGCCTTCGACACCGAGTTTCATCATCTCGTCAAAGAATACGCGCACGCTCTTGGGGTCGGCACCGTCAAAAAGCGTGGTATTAGTAGTGACGCGGAAGCCGTGCGCCAGCGCTTCCTTGATGCCCTCGATGGCCTTGTCGTACCCGCCTTCCAAGCAAACCGAAAAATCGTGGTGCTCTCGCTGACCATCCATGTGGACGGAGAAGGTCAAGTACTTGCTCGGTTTAAACAGATGGATTTTCTGCTTGAGGAGCAGCGCATTGGTGCACAAATAAATGTACTTCTTGCGTGCGACCAGGCCTTCGACGATTTCGCCGATCTGAGGGTGCAGCAAGGGTTCCCCGCCCGGGATAGCGACTGTCGGCGTGCCACACTCATCGACCGCGCGGAAGCACTCCGCCGGGGTAAGCTGCATTTTCAGCACGTGGCTGGGGTACTGAATTTTCCCACAGCCAGCGCATGAAAGATTGCAGCGGAACAGCGGCTCCAGCATGAGTACGAGAGGGTATTGCTTGCGTCCCTTGAGCCTCTGCTTTAGGACGTAGCTTGCTACCGTCCACATCTGCGAAATTGGTACTGCCATTCCTTCCTCTCCCGACTTCCGTCACTATACCCTGCTGCGTGGGCTCTAGTTTCTGCAATGACGTCCCAAATCAGCCTAGTACCCCACTCACCTGTTTGCGCCAGCCGGGGCACCAACCCCCGACGCAATCCCCGCCATCACCTTCGCGTAAGTCGTCAGAGCAAGCAGCGGAAAGTACTGCCGGTACATGTGGTACTTCAGGTAAAAAACCCGTGGGAAACCTGTCCCCGTGAAGAACGGCTCATCCCACGAACCGTCTGTTTTTTGCGTACGCAGCAGATACGCGACGCCGCGCGCGACCGAGTCGCTGCGCGTATCGTTAGCAGCCAGTAGCCCCAGCACCGCCCATGCAGTTTGCGACGCAGTGCTCGGACCAATGCCCTTGGTATTGGGGTCATCGTAAGAGCCGCAGGTCTCGCCCCAACCGCCGTCCGGATTCTGCACCATGCGCAGCCACTCGGCCGCCTGCTGGACGTAGGGCTCATGGCAATCCACGTCCATCGCATCCAAGCCTCGCAGCACGAGTGCGGTACCGTAGATGTAGTTCACGCCCCATCGCCCAAACCAAGATCCATCCGATTCCTGTTGGTTGCGGATGAATCTAAGCGCCTTCTTCACCACAGGATGAATCTTGTCGTAACCATAGGTGGCTAGCATCTAGAGAATGCGTCCAGTGATGTCTACCGTCGGCGGGTCCAACATGGCATTGTGATCGGCGAATGGCACGTACTGGAACCCCATGCGGTCGTTGTTCTTGTCGAACGACGCCCACCCGCCGTTGCGGCATTGCATCGAGAGGATCCAATCAATGGCGCGCTGGATGGACTCCCGCAAATAACGCCCGTTAGGATGCTCCACATGGCTCAATGCCAGGCAGACCATGGCGCTGTCATCAACGTCTGGGTAGAACTCATTGTTGAATTCGAAATACCAGCCGCCGGGCTGCCCTTTCGCATTTTTTACTTTCCAGTCGCCGACGGTCCGTACTTGCTTTTGCAGAATCCAATCGGCGCATTTGACCATCTGCGGATCATCCGGCGGCACGCCGCCCTCACCCAGAGCAAATAGTGCATACGCTGTGTCCCAGACTGGCGACATGCAAGGCTGCATCCGGAAAGTGTGTTCTTCCTCAATGCCCAGCTTTTCAAATTCGTCCAGCGCGCGGATCACCTGGGGATCATCCACCGAATAGCCCAAGCAGCGCAGCGCAATAATGGCATTCAGCATGGATGGGTAGATGGCGCCCAAGCCATCGCTCATCTCGAAGTGCTGGAGCAGCCATTTTTCGGCACTCTTCAGAGCGATCGAACGCAGCGGACGAATGTGCACACGCTCAAACCAGTGCGTCATGCGGTCCAATACCAGGAAGAAATTGCGCCAGGAAATTAGTTTGTCGTCCCAATGCAAGTGCATGCGCGACTTGTCGCGTCCCCCGACAAAGAGCTCTTCCACCCCCCTTTCCGCCGGAATCTTCTTGAATGGTTTTTTCGCGTAGCAAATCGACAGTGGTACCAGAATGGCGCGTGACCACGATGAAATCTCGTACATGTTGAACCAGAACCATTTGGGAAAGAGTACGATCTCCGGCGGGATTGCAGGCACAGCATCGTAGTCGTACTGCCCAAAGAAGCACAGATAGATTTTGGTAAAGGTATTGACTTTGGTGACCCCGCCCATTTCCAGAATCTTCTTCCGAGCGCGCACGAGAGCGGGATGGTCGGCCGTGTATCCGGCCAGCTTCAAGCCGAAGTAGGCCTTCACCGAAGCGCTGATGTTGGAGGGCCCAGCAGCGTAAATGCTCCAGCCGCCATCCTCGTTCTGGTGCTGCAGGATGTAATTTGCCGCCTTGGCAAAACGACGCGGGTCCCCAGTGCCGAGAAGTGTGTGCAGCAGAATGTAGTCCGATTCCAGCGTGGTATCGGCCTCCAGTTCACCGCACCAGTACCCCTCTTCGTGCTGTTGAGAGAACAGGAACTTACGAGCGGCATCAGTAGCCGCAGCAACCCGGCTGGAGAGATCGTCAATCTTCCCAAAGCGAATCTGGGGCGCAGTTGCCATGGGTGATAAGGGGGAGTGATTGTCCATTTCTTAGTTTTTCTACTCCGCGCTGGCCCTCGCCGGAGCCGCTGCAATTGCCTCCACGATTTCGGGCGGTAACCCGAACCGTACGTTCTCCGGCATTACTTCAAGCTCGTTCAAGTTGTCAAAACCTTGCGTCATCAAGAACTTCACCACTTCCTCCACCAGACACTCAGGGGCAGAAGCGCCGGCCGTGAGAGCAATGGTCTTTAACCCCTCCAGCCACTCAGGCTCGATGTCTTTGTAACTATCGATTAGATGCGCGCTGGTACCCAGATTTCGAGCCACCTCTACCAAACGATTGGAATTAGAGCTGTTATCGGAGCCAACCACGAGCACCAGGTCGGCTTCTGAAGCCACCTGCTTTACGGCAACCTGACGGTTTTCTGTGGCATAGCAGATGTCCTGCGCCGCTGGGCCCTTGATATTGGGGAACCGCTTCCGCAGCGCTGCGATAATGTCCGTGGTCTCATCCAGGCTGAGCGTGGTTTGGGTCAGGTACGCAATGCGATTCGGATCAGGCACAGTCAGTGACTCGACTTCTTCCGGGGATCCCACAACTTGGGTTACGAACGGCGCCTCTCCCAGAGTTCCAATGACTTCGTCGTGATCGCGATGACCGATGAGGATCAGCGAGTATCCTTCCTTGGCAAACTTCACAGCCTCTACATGTACTTTCGTGACCAGGGGGCAGGTGGCGTCGATCACCCGTAACTTGCGTAGATGGCTGTTCTGTCGGACTTCCGGAGATACTCCGTGCGCACTGTAGATGACCCGCTCGCCAGCAGGGACTTCCTCCACACCATCGACGAAAATCGCTCCTTTGGCCTGTAGTTCCTCGACCACGAAGCGGTTGTGGACGATCTCCTTGCGCACATAGATCGGCGGGCCGAAAGCCTCCAGGGCAATGCGAACGATATCGATGGCCCGCACAACCCCCGCACAGAACCCCCGAGGCTTTAACAAAAGAAGTGTCTTGCCTTCACGGTTTGGCACAATAACTCCCACCCCTTAGGGTACACGTTCGGCCCTGAAAGATTAAATCCAAACTACCCGAAAAGTACCGCTTTGGTCAATGTAAGCCATAGACGTGGCAAGGATTAGCAGCGGCTGGGGATTTTTGAAGGGTGAACGGTTCAGGCGTTTGCCTTAAGCATCTGCTCGGCGTGCTTGCGGGACGTTTCGGTTAGCTTGGCACCGCTGATCATGCGGGCTATTTCTTCGGTGCGCTTGTCTCCGGTGATATGGCGGACGACGGTGCAAGCACGGCCGCCAGATTCGTGCTTATCGATCAGATAGTGATGGTCGGCAAAGGTAGCAATCTGGGGCAGGTGAGTCACGCAGAGTACCTGATTAGTACGTGAAAGGCTTTTCAACTTCTTGCCTACGGCCTCAGCGGCTCGCCCGCCGATACCGGTATCGATTTCGTCGAAGATGAGTGTGCGCTGGGCACCGGCATTACGCTTACGACCTGACCGGGATGAGTCCCCGGCTTCCACGGTGGCCTTTAGCGCGAGCATCACTCGCGAAAGTTCCCCTCCAGAAGCGATGTGCTCCAGTTGGCGCAAGGGCTCGCCAGGATTGGTGGAGATCATGTATACGACCTGATCGAAACCGTACGGCGACCAGTTCCCTTCGTCTTCAGAGCTGGAGATCTCGATGTGGAAATTGGATTTCATCGCCAAGTCAGTTGTTTCGGCTTCGACCTGCTTCTCCAATTTCCGGGCGGCCTCGCTGCGTCTCTTCGAGAGCATTCGCGCTTCGCAGAGGTAATTCTCAGCAGCTTTGGCGAGCTCGCCTCGAAGCTGACGCAGAACTTCGTCCTTGTTCTCCATCTCGCTGAGTTTACGGCTGACTTCGGTGCCGAAGTTGATAACATCGTCGAGCGTTGGACCATATTTGCGTTTCAGGCGATCAATGAGCGCGAGGCGATCCTCCACTTCCGCAAGGTGCTCGGGGGAAGCGTGAATGCCGCCAGCGTAGTCCCGCAGTGTGGCCCCGACATCTTCCACGCTGATGCGGGCTGTCTCAATTGCGCTGAGCGCCTCCTGGAATCGAGGCTCGTAGCGGGCAAGTTCTTCAATGCACTTCTGGGAGGCCCGTAGTGACGAAGAAGTTGAAGCATTACCTTCATAAAGCAGGTCGAATGCGTTCATCGCCGCGGTGTAGATCTTTTCCGCGTTGGCCAGAATCCGTTTTTCGCTTTCGAGGCGTTCGTCTTCTCCCGTCTGAAGCCTGGCTTCTGCGATTTCGCACTTTTGAAAACTCCAGAGATCAAGCAGTCGGACGCGGTCTTGCTCGTCACGCTCAAGATCTTCGATCCGAGCGCGGATTGTCTTCCAGCTTGCGAAGGCTTGCACAGCGGAGTCCGTCTGGCTACCCGCAAAAGCATCCAGAAGAGCAATGCGGGCAGGGCCGTCGAACGCGAGAATGGATTCGTTCTGCGCGTGGATAGTCGCGAGATGCGGCGCTAACTGTCGAAGAACGCCAACTGTCGCGGGCTGGTTGTTGACGAAGACGCGGCCCTTGCCCCCGGCGGCGATTTCCCGGCGGAGAATGACCGACTCCTCTTCCGGATCAATGCCATTAGTTTCCAGTATTTCAGCGACAAGCTTCTCGGCCCCAACTTCAACCTCGAAAACGGCCGCGACGACGGCGCGATCGGTGCCAGTGCGGATCACGTCGGTGGAAGCTTTCTCACCGAGCAGCAGGGCGAGAGCGTCGATCAGGATGGATTTCCCAGCACCGGTTTCGCCGGTTAGCAGATTAAGCCCAGGTGCGAATTCCACCGCTATATTATCGATGACCGCGTAGTTCTCGAGGCGCAGTTCGAGCAGCACCGGGAATCCTGGAATCAGAAAGTTGAGCGAAGCATAGCATGAAACAGTTCTCAGTCCTCAGTTTGTTCCTTTCCAGTACATGGTCCACGTTTCATGGATGGGAGGGAAACAAAAAAGGCCACGACTCCTGGCCGTGGCCCAATTGAATGTTCCTTAGCTGACTTTTCGTTCCCAGTCTTCAAGCTGCGGATCTCAATTCAAGCTGCCAATCGATCTACTCTGAAAATTCACGGGGTAATGGATCGGATTCACTTCTGAAAATCTCTCCATGACCTTGGTCTATAATCAGGCCAGGGATTCTCCAACAATCAAATGTATTATTCTTTTCTGCTGGCACTCTTTATCGGCGGCGAGATCGTGGACTTGGTAAACGAGACAGGTCTCGTCGCCAAATCGGTTCTCGTCATTCTGCTGGTCTTCAGCCTGATTTCCTGGGCCATCATTCTGGCCAAGTGGAGCTTGCTGCGGAGGGCGCGGGTCCAGAGCGGGCGCTTCGTGCGGGCTTTTCGCAAGGCACAGCGCATGCAGGACGTGGCCGCCGTCGCCGAGCAATTCCGGCCGAGTCCACTGGTGGGCATATTCGAAGGCGGATTCGAAGAATACAAGCGCCAGGTGGGTAACCCGACTGGGGTTGTAAGAAACCCGACGGCGATCCAGCGCGCCATGCAGATCGCCGCCTCGGAGGAACTCACCCGGTTCGAGCGGAGCATGCCCTGGTTAGCGATCACAGGTGCGGTCACTCCATTTGTGGGTCTGTTCGGGACAGTATGGGGCATTATTGATGCCTTCCACGGGCTGGGCACGGCGGGCGCGGCCACTTTGCGCGCAGTGGCGCCCGGAATCTCGGAGGCTTTGATAACAACTGCCGCGGGCCTCGCCGCAGCCATCCCCGCCGTCATTGCCTACAACCTGATCGGTGGTTCCATTCGTGAATTTGCCGCGCGCGGCGATGACTTCGCACTCGAGATGCTGAACGCCGTCGACCGCCAGCAACCCCTTGCTCGTATGACGATGGACAGCGCGGAGGTCCGGCGGTAATGGCTTTCACCGCTCCCAACGGACGCACTCAAACGTCGCTCTCCGATATCAACATCACGCCTTTGGTGGATGTGGTGCTGGTGCTGTTGATTATTTTTATGGTCACCGCGCCGGTGTTGCAGTCGGGCATCGAAGTCAATGTGCCCAAAACCCGTACGGTGAAGGAGATCACGGAAGAGCGGCTGGTGATCACGATCGACAAAAGCCAGCGCGTATTTCTGGGCAACGATCCAGTCAATATCAACGAGATCGGGAGCAAGCTGCGCCGGAAGATTCGCGACCCGCAACACCAGTCCATCTTCTTGCGATCTGACGAGGATGTGCCCTTCGGCGCTTTCGCTACGGTGATGGACGCGGTGAAACAGGCCGGCATCAGCAACGTAAGTATCGTGACCCAACCGCTCCAACGCAATGGTAGCCAACACTGACATCTTTCTCGAGCACGAAAACTGGGGCCGCCGGCTGGCGTGGTCGGTGGCGTTGCACCTGGCTTTCGCGGCATTCGTCATCGGCTACGGCGCCTTCGCCCACAGCAGCCGTGGCGAAGGCTGGGGCGCAGGAGGAGGCGGACAGGCAATGGGCGCCACTCTAGTGACTACTGTTCCCTTGCCCGCCAGCCCGGTCGAGACGAAAAACGTCCTTGCGAACGAGTCGAGAGGATTGACACAATCTTTGCCGTTGCCGGAAGTCAAACCGCCGGAACCGGAAGCTATACCGATCCCGGATAAGGAAGCAAAAAAGAAGAAGCCGAAACCTGTAACCAGCGCCAGCCGCCCGAAGCCCCAGCCTGCAGAGCCGGTCGAGGAAGCGAGCAACGTGGTTCCCTTCGGGCAGGGCGGGCCGGTCAGTGGACCCTATGGCACATTCAGCGCGGGCGGAGCCAAAGGGGGGTTCGGATTCACTGGCGGCGGAGGCGATTTCGGCACGCGCTATGCCTGGTACGTGCGGGTAGTGCAGCAGAAAGTGTCAGAAAACTGGCTGAAGTACGAGGTAGACCCGCGCGTGAGCGAGTCGCAACGGGTCTATCTGACATTTGACATTACGCGTTCTGGACAGCCGTCGAACGTGCGGATTGAGCAATCGAGCGGTGTGCCATCTTTGGATCAGTCGGCGGTGCGCGCGATCCAGCGAATTGATACGTTTGGGCCCCTGCCTCCGGACTATTCCGGCGGCAAGGTCTCGGTGGAGGTCGGATCTGAATAAAAAAAGTAGCTGCGAGCTTCAGCTCTCAGCTTGCAGTCATCAGTTTAGCGGCAACAATTTTTATAAGCGGCGAACTGGGAGAGAGAACGGGCATAGGTATGACCAAGAGTAATTTGAAATCGGGTATGTCTCGTAACACGATAGATTTGTGTAGGGTTGCTTTCTTCTCTCCAATTGACCGCATCAAGGCACCTCTGCTGGTCCTAATGGGCCTTCTGTTGATCGCGTTCCCTTGTTTCGCGCAGCAGGATTGGATCCGTACTGGCACCGGCCTGGGGGTCGAGAAGGTCAGATTGGCAGTTCCCGACTTCAAGCCCTCCACCCAAGACCCGAAAAATAGCGACCTGCTCAAAGCTTTTAACGATACCTTGTGGAATGATCTGGATAACGCGGGCATCTTCGACCTGGTCTCCAAAAGTTTCAATCCCCTCGAAGTACCCGGCCAGCCCTCGGAAATCAAGTTCGAGGTCTGGAGCTCGCCACCGGCAAACGCTTCCATGCTGGCCTTCGGCAACCTTGGGGTCGGCGGAAACAGCGTAACCGTACAGGGCTGGCTGTACGACGTAAAGAACCCGACTTCTCCGCAGGTGTTGGGCAAGCAGTACACCGATACGGCCACGACCGACGCCGCCCGCCTGATCGCACATAAGTTTGCCGACGAGATCATCTTCCGTTTAGGTGGCGGTATTCAGGGAGTAGCGGAGAGCAAGATCTACTTCGTCAGCAGCCGTGCCGGGCATAAAGAAATATGGGCGATGGATTACGACGGCTCGAATCAGCACCCGATCACTCACTTGGGATCAATTTCGCTTTCGCCACGTATTTCCCCCGACGGCTCCCGCCTGGCTTTCAGTTCGCTGACAAAGACCGGATGGGAGATCATGATGTATTCGCTGGAGCTCGGCCGGTCGGTGGCGTTTCCGCGCTTTGGCGGGACAAATCTTTCACCAGCGTGGTCACCGGATGGTACCAAGCTGGCCTTTTCTGGCTCACGCACGGGTGAGTCGGAGATATACGTCGTCGACTCGTCTGGCGGAAACCCCAAGCGCCTGACTGCTGGAAAAGGGCCCGACGTGTCCCCCACGTGGAATCGCAAGACTGGCGCGCAACTGGCATTCGTGAGCGGGCGCACCGGGCTGCCGCAGATTTACACGATGGAGGCTGACGGCACGAACGTACAGCGCATGACGGATCAGGGTTACGCCGTCTCTCCGACATGGTCACCCAATGGCCAGTTTCTGGCGTTTTCCTGGATGCGCAAATACGGCCCTGGCATGCCGGGTGCAAATGACCTTTACCTGATGGACATTGCCAGCAAACAGTGGGTGCAATTGAGCCATGATGGCGGCCGCAATGACTTTCCGTCCTGGTCGCCGGATGGGAGGCACATCGTGTTCCAGTCCAGCCGTTCCGGCAGCGAGCAGATCTGGACCATGCTGGCGGACGGCACTAAAGTTCAGCAGTTGACCTTTACTGGCAACAACACGCAACCCAATTGGAGTTGGAAATAATTGGCTGAGTCGAAAATCGTTTCCAATATGAGTTCTGATTCAAATCCGGCGGTCACGGAGAAATTGACCCGCGCCGCTATTGACGTTAACTGCGCGCCACAGGCAAGGGGCACGCGATTCCGCACGGAGGAGAATGTGAAGCAGCCGAAGATGAAGTGGATCACGCTCGTGTTTGCGCTGGGCGCCATCCTAATGCTGGGCGCCTGTAAGAAGAAAGTGGCGCCACCGCCGCCGCCACCGCCACCCCCACCGCCGGCACCTACGGCTTCGATTTCGGCAAATCCGAACACCGTCCAGAAGGGCCAGCCGACGACCCTGACTTGGGAGACTACGAACGCGACGGATGTCACAATCGACGGCATTGGGGCAGTTAAACCCAGTGGCTCACAACAGGTGACGCCGACCGATTCGACCACTTATCACCTCGTCGCAAAAGGCGCAGGTGGAACCCAAGAGGCGACGGCACGCGTTACCGTGAGTGGGGCGCCACCGGAAGCCGCTGCACCCTCGGCGACCGAAGAGGAATTGTTCTCGCAAAGCGTCAAGGACATCTTCTTCGATTACGACAAAGCCGATATCCGTCCGGATCAGCGGTCCGCGCTGCAAGGAGATGCTCAGTTCCTCAGCCAGCACTCGAATATTCAATTCACGGTTGAGGGACACTGCGACGAGCGCGGGTCCACTGAGTACAACCTGGCACTCGGCACCAGCCGCGCCGAAGCGGTGAGGAGTGCGCTGACGCAAGCCGGGGTGAGCGCCAATCGCATCAAGACGATCAGCTACGGCAAGGAGAAGCCTTTCTGCAACGAGCACACGGAAGGGTGCTGGCAGCAGAACCGTCGTGCTCACTTCGTGTATCAGAAATAGGTCGCTCTCGGGCGGCGGGTGTGCGTGTTCGATGCCCGTCGCTCCTTATGGCAGGTACTAGGTCAAGGTAGCAGCTCGAAGTGGTGCCGGGAACCTGCAACACCGATCTGTTACCTCAAGCTGGACACTCACGAAACTTTTGGCATCCAACGGAATTGACTATGAAAATCCAACCATCTTTCACTATCCGACCTCTGATTACTCTTGTCCTGTTCGCCGCTTATTGGTTAAGCGCAACGCTCGCTTGGGGCGCGAACAAGGAAATGGTCCAACTGCAAACGCAAGTGCAGCAATTACAAGAGCAGATGTCGCGCATGCAGCAGGCCTTTGACGAACGCATGGGCGTCATGAAGAACTTGGTGGAGCACGACACTGATGCGGTGAACAAAGTCTCCGCCGCGCTCGCCAACTTGCAGGCAACTCTGGAGAAGCAGCAGGCGGATTCCGGAGGACGAACGGACCAGGTCTCGGGCCAGATTCAGGCGCTCAACGACACCATGGACGAGCTGAAGGTGCGTCTGACCAAGCTCAGCAAGCAGTTGGAAGATATGCAAGCGGCTCAGCAGAACCTCGCCTCCCAGCAGGCTCAGTCGCCCGCGCAGACGCCACCGCCGCAAGCGCCACCGCCGGAGGTGCTCTACAACAATGCTATCCGCGATTACAACGGAGCCAAGAACGACATCGCTGCGCAGGAGTTCTCCGACTACATCAAGGCTTATCCCAATACTGAGCTGGCGGGAAACTCATATTTTTATCTGGCGGAAATCCAGTTCCGGCAGGGCAACTACCAGCAGGCCGTGCAGAACTACGATGAAGTGCTACAGAATTTCCCAGGCGGCAACAAAGCGGCAGCAGCCCAGCTCAAGAAAGGGTTCGCGTTGATCGAACTCGGCCAAAAGAATGCCGGCATCCAGGAGCTACGTCACGTTGTCCAGCGCTATCCCCGCACGAATGAGGCGATGCAAGCCCGCGAGAGGCTGCAAAAGTTGGGAGTAGGTGTGTCAACCGCATCTAAGCCGTCGGCAGGTCGACCGCAGTAACACAATTGCTGATTGCTGATTTTCGGTTTGTTGATTGAAAAGCTGAAACGGCGTATCTAGTTGCAGACTCGGAAGCTAATCTGCTTTTCCGATCTCCAGTATCCTCAAGCAGTACTTGATTTCCGCTGTGACCTCGTTGATCCGCATGCCGTCCTGCACCATCAGCTTGCAGGAGATCGCGGCGCGAGTTGGTGTGCCTTCCCCGAGATCGAACATCACGCGGCAGTATTGACAGTCTTCATTCCAGCAGAAACGGCCATAGGAAACCTGCTCCGGAGCCAGATACTGGAAGCAGCGCAGAAGCGGGTTGTTCTCCGGAACCTCGAATTCCTTGCCGAGTATTGTGATTCTTACCAGCCGCGAGAACGGCCGGAAGAGAGTTCCTGGAGCAGTCATCACGCCGATTTTATGGCAGTCGCGGCGAACCGAAAAAAACGAAGGTGGTTGAACCGGCGGGGAGAGCCCGGTTCAACCACCTCTCGGGAAATGGCCGCCGACCAAGGTTTTGAACCCGGAGTTGCGGCCAGAAATCATTTGTAGCTCTTACACTCTCAAAGCCTAGGCAGCACGGCGACGGTGATGACGACGGTGCTTGCGATGCACTTTGTGGCGGGCACGATGCACCCTCAGCTTCCCTTCCCTGGACCGTGGGGTTGCTGCCATCATTGCCGAACCCGGTGTCCCTACGCTTGAAGTTGTGGTTGGCGCCTGTCCCCAGGAACTGATGGTGAACAACAGGGCCCCAGCAATTGCCAGCACTAAACTACGCATGCGCACGCCTCCTGTGAACTTCCCTACGTTCCCTTGCTGACAATCTAAACCCTTTGCCTGAGGAAAAGTTTCGGCGTAGGCTAACGGGAGTAGACAAGTTTGGTTCTCCTGCCTACGCTTCGCAATGGGAGCGATTGATGACTTTCTTGAAAGACTCTTCAAAGGATCAGGACCGCGGAAAAGGCGCCGTGGAACAGGACGAGCGGAGTCAATCCGGTAACACTTCACTAAACGGTCAGCTCGGACATCGGGACGCCGACCCGCTGATCAAGGCTGCAGATACCGACTTCCCAGAACCCGGCGAAAATCCGGAGCACACCGGGGAACCGGAAAAGCGGAAGAATTTGGATGACGTTACGTAAGCTAGCTGCGGAAGCCAGTGTCAGTTGTTCCCAGAACAAAAAGTCGCGCGGCGCTCTTGCCATCTAAGCGGCCTTCTTTCGGCTGCCTTGAGCCACACACCGGAAGATGGTCCTCGGAGCAAATCCAATGTACTGGATGATCACAAATCGCAATGCTAAGTCCGATGGCTTTGGGGATGAGTTTTCCAAAATGACGTTCTGGAAGAACGACTCGGACAAGGTCGATGATCTTGCCGCCTGGAAGTCGATGAGCGCAGACGAGTTCCGGCAATCGGTAGTACAAGTAACTGACACATTTCCCGACCCGATTTCGACTCCCAGCGAAGATCAGAAGCACGTCACCATTTTTGTCCACGGCTTCGATAACAGCTGGTCATCGGCTGTCCAACGATACAGTCGCATTGTGGAAACCCTTTTCAGCGGCCCGGAATCGCTTGGTTTGTGCATATTGTTTACCTGGCCTTCGGAAGGCTCCCCCATTGGCTATTATCCCGATCGCTCGGAAGCGCGAAAATCGGCTGAGGACTTCGCCGACGTGCTGAGCTCGCTCTATGACTGGATGGCCATGAAGCAAGCCCATGCTGCCCAAGACCCCAAGCAGGCGTGCAAAGCCAAGACTTCGGTGATCGCCCACAGCATGGGCAACTACGTTGTCGAAAACGCCATGAACTTTGCCTGGACGCGCAAGAATCGTCCGCTCTTGATGAGCCTGATTAATCAGTTTGTGATGGTTGCAGCCGATGTTGACAACGATATGTTTCGCGCCGGTGATACGGTTCAGCACGGCGACGGGGAAGGCATTGCAAATCTCTCGTATCGCGTCAGCGCCATGTATTCAGGAAGAGATTCCGTGCTGGGAACCTCGGCTGGGCTGAAGCACTTTGGAAAGCGGCGGCTGGGAAGAAGTGGCCTCGATCGCACTTGCCCGGTTCCCGACAATGTGTGGGACATCGATTGTTCCAAGTTGATTGATCAGCACGTTAACGGCGTGGAAGTTCATAGCGCGTACTTTCAAGAGCCTAAGTGCTACGATCTGATGAGATCGCTCTTGAAGGGAATTGATCGCAGTGTGCTGATCGACGCAGGGGCCACGCCTCCGGCTTTACCCAAGACGCAACCGGTGTAGGACTCTCTTACTGCAACTCCTCCATGACCTGTTCGAGAACTTCGCGGCCTGGGCGAACCGCTGATTCCGGAAGCGTCGTCAACGGATGCTCTGTCATGTTGAGCATCTCGATGAAATTTGGCGCCTGCGTATTCACGTAGAACACGCCCGTGAGTATTTCCCCCTTCTCATGGGCTTCCATCAAACGCTTGATAGACTGAACCTTGTCGGTGGGATCGTAATCTTCTTCCAATTTGCGCAACCGAAGGCGGGAGCCATCATGCATTGTAACTTCGACGGTTGTGCCCGGATCGTATTCCACGTCGATTTCTTCGAATGCAGGGACGAGATTGATATCCTGCAGCGGCTCGTCATGATCCTTCATGTATTTGCATGACTTCGTGGAGCCCTCGTGATCGTTGAAGGTCACACAGGGCGAGACCACATCCCGCATCACCGTGCCGTGGTGTGCGATCGCAGCTTTCAACATGCTATGGAGCTGTTTCTTGTCACCGGAGAAGGAACGCCCTACAAAAGTCGCGCCTAGCTGCATCGCCAGCGCGCAGGTGTCAATTGGCGGGAGATCGTTGATGACGCCGGTCTTCAGCTTCGAGCCAAGATCAGCGGTCGCGGAGAATTGGCCCTTTGTGAGACCGTACACGCCATTATCCTCAATGATGTAAATGATCGGCAGATTACGACGCATCAGGTGCACGAATTGCCCAACGCCGATCGACGCGGTGTCACCATCACCACTGACGCCCAAGGCCAACAGGTTACGATTTGCCAGCATGGCACCGGTAGCGACTGACGGCATGCGGCCGTGCACGGCATTGAAACTGTGCGAACGGCCCATGAAATAGGCTGGACTTTTGGATGAGCATCCAATTCCGCTCAGCTTCGCCACTCGTTCGGGCTGCACGCCCATCTCGTACATAGCGTCAATGATGCGCTCGGAAATCGCATTGTGGCCGCACCCGGCGCATAGGGTTGTTCTCCCACCCCGGTAATCCACCACAGACAAGCCGATGCGGTTCGTTTTTTGTCCGGGCGTGCTCGTCGCAGTTGTCGCCATCTTACTCACCCTCCATCATGAGGATCTCGTCAGTAACCGAACGGGCATCGAGCGGCAGCCCGTGAATGTGGGCAATACTGCGCAGATGCGTAACCAGTTCGGGTCTCACGTCCAGTTTCAGCAGGCTGAGCATCTGAGCATCACGGTTCTGCTCAACCAGGTAAACGCGGTCGTGCTGTTCGACGAAGTCGTGTACTTCGCGCGTGAATGGATATGCACGCAGACGAAGGTAATCGGCATTGACTTTGTATTCCTGCCACAACTGATCCCGGCTCTCAAGAATAGCCCAATGCGAGGTGCCATAAGCGATGATCCCAATGTTCGATTTGCCGCTGGACGTTACCTCCGGCCGGGGCACAAAGGAGCGCGCCGTCTCAAACTTACGGTTGATGCGCTCCATGTTCTTTTCGAAATCGTCGGGGCGCTCACTGTATTGTGAGCTCTCGTTATGCCCGCTACCTCGCGCAAAATACGCCGCCGCGGGGTGGTCGGTGCCTGGCAGGGTCCGATAGCCGATGCCATCACCATCGAGATCTTTGTAGCGGGAAAAGCTGCCCAGCCGATCGAGATCCTCTTTACTTAGCACTTTCCCGCGTTTGATTGGCTTCTCCGGGTACGAAAATGGATCCGACATCCAGTTGTTCATGCCGAGATCGAGGTCCGACATGACGAAGACCGGAGTTTGAAAATGCTCAGCAAGGTCGAAGGCGTCCTGTGCCATGGAGAAGCACTCTTCGACCGAGCACGGGATCAACATGATGTGCTTGGTATCTCCGTGGCTAAGAATTGCGTTCGACAGAATGTCGCCTTGCGACGTGCGCGTGGGCAGACCCGTAGACGGTCCCACACGCTGAACGTCCCAAATCACAGCCGGAACTTCCGTGTAGTAAGCCAGACCTGTAAACTCTGACATCAGCGAAATTCCCGGCCCGGCCGTAGCAGTCATAGCGCGAGCTCCCGCCCAACCCGCACCCACTACCATACCGATCGCGGCCAGCTCATCTTCGGCTTGCACAATCGCGAATGTTGCCTTGCCATCTGGGCCGATGCGGAACCTCTTCATGTACTCGATCATCGTCTCCACCAGCGAGGAGGAAGGGGTGATCGGATACCAGGTCACCACTGTGCAACCGGCAAACATGCAGCCCAGTGCGGCAGCAGAGTTGCCATCGATGATGATCTTCCCTGCCGTTTTGTCCATGCGCTGGATGTAATACGGGTCACGCTTAGGAAGGCTTGCAGCCGCATAATCGAATCCTGCTTGCACGGCGGACAAGTTCAGGTTGGCGGCTTTGACTTTCTTGGCGAACTGTTTGCGGATGGCCTTCTCTAGTTCGGCCATATCAATCTCGAGCAGCTTGGCCACGACACCCACATAGATCATGTTCTTGACCAGCTTGCGCAATTTGGCCTCGGGACAAACGGGTGCCACCAGCTTGTCATACGGAACGGAATAAAACACCAGGTCGTTGCGCAAACTGCGCAGATTCAGCGGTTCGTCGTAAAGCACAGCAGCGCCCGGCGCAAGCGATATGACATCTTCCCGAGCCGTTTCCGCGTTCATGGCTACCAGGAAATCGATCTCCTTCTTGCGCGCAATGTAACCGTCTTTGTTGGCGCGGATGGTGTACCAGGTGGGCAGTCCCGCAATGTTCGAGGGAAAGAGGTTTTTACCGGAAACCGGTACACCCATCTGAAAAATACTGCGTAGCAGGACAGTATTGGAGCTCTGCGAGCCTGAACCGTTGACCGTCGCGACCTGAATACTCATGTCGTTGACGATGCGCTTCTGCTCCAGTTGCCCAGTAGCATCATGCAGCGCGACATCCGTAGTGGCCATTCCAATTCCTTCCTTACAGGGGAGCAGGCATCGCCTGCTCGAGCTTCTTTGATATGGCGGAGTTAAATATTAATTATACGGTACCGACTGGCAGCACGGACAGAAGCGGAAGGCCATGTCCCAAGCCGGATGTACCTGGTTTGGAACTAAGTTTTGAATCAGGCTTCCACACGGAAGCACTGCGCCATGTTGCGGAATTTATTGTATCGTGATGCGACCAATTCGGGCACGGGGATTTTCTTCAGCTCGGCGTAGTGCCTTTGCAGCGCGGCATCGAGGAGCGTGGCCGAGGCCTCGTGGTCGGTGTGTGTTCCGCCTTCTGGTTCTGCCACCACGCCATCAATGCAGCCGAGATCGCCTAAGTCCTTGGCAGTGATCTTCAGCGCCTGGGCGGCCAAGTCCTTCTTCATCGCGTCACGCCACATGATCGAGGCACAGCCTTCGGGCGAGATCACCGAATAGATCGCATTCTCCATCATCAGCACGCGATCCGCGACGGCAATGGCAAGCGCGCCTCCGCTGCCGCCTTCCCCGGTAATCACCGTGATAATGGGAATTTCCAAACGGGCCATCTCCCTTAGATTACGAGCAATGGCTTCGGCCTGACCGCGCTCTTCGGCGCCCAGCCCAGGATATGCCCCAGGAGTATCTACAAACGTGAACACGGGACGGCGAAACTTTGCCGCCATTTGCATCGCCCGCAACGCCTTGCGGTATCCCTCCGGATTGGGCATGCCGAAATTGCGGTAAACCTTCTGCTTGGTGTCGCGTGCCTTCTGATGTCCAATGACCATCTCGTCCTCGCCGTGAAAACGCGCCATGCCAAAAACAATGGCGGGATCATCGGCGAATCCCCGGTCGCCGTGGATTTCACTCCAGTCGGTGAAGATGCGCTCCACATAATCCAGCGTGTAAGGACGCTGTGGGTGTCGGGCCAACTCAGTCTTTTCCCACGCGCTCAGGTGGGTAGACACTTCCCGCCGCAGGGCATCGACGCGTCGATGAAGCTGCTGAATTTCGCGGCGAGTCTCCTCATCCTGCCCTGCCGCCGATTCAAGATGGGCAATCTGCTGCTCGATCTTTTTTAGTTCCTGTTGCGCTCTCAATCCTGATTCCATTTTGCTGGCATCACGATTCCTTGCGGTCCAATGTGTCTCCACCATAGACAGAAGGAAGTCAGCGCCGACCACCATTTGCCTGCCATTGGCTCCTGCTGCGGCAGCCGCCCCTCCGACGCTCACGCTCCTGCTCCTTGAAGGCTTCATGCGACTCAGATTTCAGTTAATGATGCGCACGCTGCCTCTACCGCAGAGTTGTTCCACGCGCGCAATAAAGGTATGGTCTGGTTGGACATTATAGCCTCCCGCTTCCATGACCACCATGAAATCACCCTGCCGCTCCACATCGAACAACACTTTGGCCTCGCCCTTGCGCTCGGTGAACAGCGTATGCAGGGCATCGACGGTAGACTCGGTTGCGCTCTCCAATGGAATCCGAATACGCAGGGAACGCGGAAGCGGCGGCTTGGCTTCTTCGAGGGGGGTAATCTCACTGACCGTGAGCTTGGGATTGGCACCTTCTTCAATTCGCACGCCTCCGCGAATAAGCACCGGCACTTCAAGCCTCACCTTGTCTTGCAAGCGCTTGTACGCTTCCGGGAAAACGAGCATCTCGATTGAACCGGACATATCCTCGAGCGTGCCCTGCGCATAAAAGTCGCCTCGCTTGGATTTGAGCACGCGCGCAGTGGTAATGATTCCGCCCGCGCAAATCTCATCCTTCCCAGTGGTGGACTTCATCCCTGCCATGTCCTCCGTGGAAAGCGCGTGGAAATCCGTTAGCTTATCCCGGTATCTTTCCAGTGGATGACCGGTGATGAAGAAGCCGAGGATTTCCTTTTCTGCAGCCAGCCGCGTGTGCTCGTCCCAGTCGGGCACATTAGGAAGCTCATCGTTCCGGTTCTGCGTTTCTTCCTCCTGGAACACTCCGAACAATCCATGCTGGCCCGATTCGACGTCGCGCTGTACTTTCTGCGCGCGTTCAATGGCGCGGTCGATCACCGTCATCAGTTGCGCGCGGCGGCCGAGGGAATCCATGGCGCCACTCTTGATCAGCGATTCGAGGACACGCTTGTTCAGCAGCCGCAAGTCGACCTCTTCGCAGAACTCAAAAATGGAGCGATAACACCTCAATTCCCTACGACCAGCGATGATCGAGTCGATGGCGTTATGGCCCACGTTCCTGACCGCGGCCAAACCGAAGCGAATGGCGCTGCCGTGAGGCGTGAAGTTCGCGTCACTGACATTGATATCTGGTGGTTCAACTCCGATTCCCGTTTCGCGGCACTCGTTGATGTACTTCACGACATCGTCGGTGTTGCCCGTAACCGAGGTTAGCAGCGCAGCCATGAATTCAACCGGATAATGGGTTTTTAGGTACGCCGTGTGATACGCCAGAAGTGCGTACGCCGCGGAGTGCGATTTGTTGAATCCGTATCCGGCAAACTGCGCCATAAGGTCGAAGATCTTCTCAATCTTCTTCTGGGGAAAACCGCGCTGCACAGCACCCTCGACGAAACGCTCGCGCTGCTTGGCCATTTCCTCAGGCTTCTTCTTACCCATGGCGCGGCGCAGCAGGTCGGCTTCACCGAGAGAATAGCCGGCCATCCGGTTGGCAATTTGCATCACTTGTTCCTGATAGACGATGACACCGAGCGTTTCTTCCAGAATTTCCTTTAGTTCAGGCAATTCGTACTCGATTTTCTTTCGGCC
>Ga0137388_10000598_pt1 | contig 20595 bp, 14 predicted proteins | sample 15con2h14AmetaG_FD_104644 | JGI IMG/M metagenome (GOLD analysis project Ga0137388, IMG submission 104644) | Vadose zone soil microbial communities from Angelo Coast Range Reserve, California, USA - 15con2h1.4A metaG | ecosystem: Environmental > Terrestrial > Soil > Vadose zone > Saprolite...
AGGGACTTAACCCGTGGCAGCTTCAAAACGTGTCGGATATGCGGTGGTCGGCCTGGGCAGCATTGCAGAGGTTGCCGTTTTGCCGCCCTTCCGAGACAGCAAGAAGTCCAAGCTGGTGGCTCTGGTGAGCCATGATCAAAAAAGGGCTGAGCAACTCGGCGCGAAGTTTGGTGTGAAAGACTGCTACAGCTACGAAGACTACAAGCGGTGCCTTAGCCATCCAGGTGTCGATGCGGTTTTCATCGCGTCGATTAACGGTGCGCATGCTGAACAGACGATTCGCGCTGCCGCGGCAGGGAAGCACGTGCTGTGCGAAAAGCGGATGGCCAACACGGTCAGAGATTGTCGACGTATGGTGGAGGCGTGCAAAGCAAACCGGGTTCGCTTGATGATTGCTTATCGCAAGTACTTTGAGCCGGGAAGTGTGGCCCTTAAGAAGCTGATTGCCAGTGGTAAGCTGGGCCGCCTCCGGCACATGTACTCGACCTACACCGAGATCGTCGATCCCGCCAAGGCCCGGGCTTGGCAACTGAACCGGAAGCTGGCTGGCGGCGGTTCGTTGATGGACCTGGGCATTTATTGCGTCAACACCATGCGCTGGGTGGCTGGCACCGCTCCGGTTGAGGCTTCGGCGTACTCCTGGACAGACGACCCAGAACGCTTCCGCGAGGTAGAGGATAACATCGCTTTTCGTCTCATTCACGCCGACGGCTTGGTATGCCTGGGAGCTTCCGGTTACAGCGCGGCAGCTGCCTCCTTCCTGCAAGTGCACGGCGACAAAGGCTGGGCGGCGTTGAATCCGGCGTTCGCTTTCGAAGAAGAGCGCCGGCTGTTCGGCAAGATTCAAGGGCGGTGGTTCGAGCAGAAGTTCAAAGTGATAGACGAATTTGCTCTGGAGCTCGATGCCTTTTCGAAGTGCATCCGGCAGGGGCGCGACCCGGAGCCTGACGGCATGGAAGGATGGCGCGACATGGCCACGATCCACGCCATTTACCGTTCCGCGCGTGAAAATCGAGCGGTCGCGATCGAGCCTGGTGCGGCGTGACGGCGCGCGGGCGGCATCAGGGCCGTTCCGGCTAACCGCCATGAGAGGGCCCGTATTTCAAGGGCTAAGCGGTTTTGCAGCAAAAAAACTTGACAGCCACCGGGCAACTAAGCTATAGCATAACCGCTTATCTCGCTCGTCCTTTTGTACTACGCCTTTCCGTATGGGTTGTTTGGACAGTACGTTCGTTGGCATCGCGATTGCGTTCGAGGGGGCGAAGGTCATGGCGAAGCACACCTGTTTCCCAGTAAGTGTTCTGATATGCGCGGTGTTGCTGTTCTTGCTGGCCCCGCGCGTTGCTTTGGCCCAGGTGACAACCGGCAAGATTGTCGGCGCGGTCAAGGATCCTTCGGGCGCAGCCGTAGCCGGAGCAACGGTGACGATCACCCAAACAGAGACTGCCGCCTCGAGCACGGTCACCACTGACGCGGCTGGGGACTACAACGCCACTGCGCTCAAGATTGGCACTTACACGGTGAGCGCCCAAAAAGAAGGCTTCCAGCGGATCGTGCAAACCAACGTGACCCTGGGAATTGGACAAGTGGTTCGTGTGGATTTCGTTTTGGTGGTGGGCATGGTGACCCAGACGGTGGACGTGAACGCTGCGCCCCCACTGCTCCAGGCTGAAACCTCGTCCCTGGGAACGATCGAAACCGAACGACGCATCGTAGATCTGCCCCTGAACGGCAGGAATTTCTTTAAGCTGGCCTACCTTGGTCCTGGGGCGAACGAGGGAGCCACGGCTACCAGTGCGGGACTCGGATCAACCGACAACAACCGGCCGGGGATTGCCTTGTCGGTCAACGGCCTTCGGGTATTCGACAATAACTTCCTTCTCGACGGACTCGACAACAACGAATTCGGCAACGGCACCGTGGTCATCCAGCCACCACCCGATTCCATCCAGGAGTTTCGGGTAGAAGAAAACTCGATGAACGCCGAATTCGGCCGGGGCGGTGCGATGGTCAACATCGTACTTCGTTCAGGCACCAACAAGCTTCACGGCTAGGCCTGGGAATTCCTACGGAATAACAAGCTTGACGCGCGCAACTTTTTTGCAACCAGTCAGTTGGGCTTCCAAAGGAACCAGTACGGTGGCCAGTTGGGCGGGCCGATCGTCAAAGACAAGATGTTCATCTTCGGTTCGGTCCAGCGGTCAGACATTCGAGAGGAGCAGCCCTTCATCAGCACCGTTCCGACCAAGCTGATGCGGACTGGAGATTTATCAGAACTCGGCGTCCCCATTTATGACCCGCTCACGACAGACCCTAATAATAACAACGCGCGCGCCCTGATCAACACATCAAATCCCGACGTCATTCCGGGCGGCCGAATCAGCGCCGTGGGTCAGGCTATCGTCAATTTATTTCCTCTCCCAAATATTCCCGGGGTGGGGCTCACCAATAACTTCATTTTCAACGGAAAGTACAAGCTCGACGAGACCGCCTTCGAAACCAGGTTCGACTACAACATTTCGTCCAATGATCGTTTCTTTGCACACTATGCGATCGCCACCCCCCTTGCAACCAACCCCTCATTCTTTCCCAATGTGACCGGAGGACCCGGTTCGGGCACCTCGAGCACTCTGGATAACAGAGTGCAGAGTGTAGCCGGGGACTGGACTCACATCTTCAACCCCGGTTTGCTCAATGACCTCCGAGCAGGATTCATCCGGTTCAAGGACGCCACTCTGCCGCTCGATTTCGGCACGGATGCCGGGAATAAGGTGGGTATTCCCAACGCCAACCATGGTGGCAATTCTTCCGGCTTAACCAAGATCCAGATTTCGAATTACCAGGCGCTCGGGGATTCGCTGTGGGTGCCAGAGACTATTGTCGAGAACGTGTACCAGCTGGCCGACACTCTGAGCTGGACGCACGGGAAACATTCCATGAAGTTCGGCGCTGACTTCCGGCGCCAGCAGCGGAACTTCTTCCAGCAGACAGCACCCTCGGGCTGGCTCCAGTTTAACGGCCAGTACACCAACAATCCCGCCGATCCTTTGACGGTAACTAATCCGCTGGCTGACACCTTGCTCGGTTTTCCGAGCTTTGCGCTGCAGGATCACCTTTTCGGAACCGACCCCACGCGCTACTGGGACTTGTCGGAGTTCGTGCAAGACGACATCCGTGTGACCCCGAATCTGACCCTGAATGTTGGCTTGAGGTATGAGATCAGCTCGCCCGCTGGCGGACCCACCGTCGGCAACTTTGATTTGAAAACCGCGACCGTTAACACCTCGTCCCATGGCGGAGTGGGATTCGACAAAAACGATTGGGCGCCGCGCCTGGGCTTCGCCTGGACCGTGCGTCCGAAAACCGTTGTCCGCAGCGGAGGTGGGATCTTCTACGCTCCCGAAGGGAACATTTTCGACGACCTGGGTTTGAACCCGCCCGCCCTGGCGGCTGTCTCCCAGAACTTCAGCGCTACCGGGATTCCTCAGGCAACCAATTTGGGTTTCCCGGCGTCTTTCACCCCGATCGATCCCAATAACCCCAGCGGGATCGTACGAAGCACTGGTACTGCTCAAAATTTCAACAACTTCAGTAGCGGGTCGATACGTAGGATTCCCCGGATTTACGAGTGGAATTTGACGGTTGAGCAGCAGTTTGCGCAAAACTGGGCGTTCCGGGTCGGGTACGTAGGCACCCGCAGCTCAAACCTGTTTGATCACGAATCTTCGAACTTCAATCAGCCTCTGCTGCCCCTGGACTCGAACCTTAATGGGCCCCCAGGCACCGTGTGCCCTGGCAACTTCGGGCGGCCCTATTACAATATTCGCCCCTGCTTGACTACGATTTTCCCGCTTGACGTCGCACGGCTGAGCATGTCCTACAACGCACTCCAGACATCCGTTGAGCATCGTTTCTCGGGCGGCTTCAATGTTCTGGCCGCTTACACCTTCGCGAAATCACTGGGGACCGCGGACGGCAATGTGAACCAGTGTGGCATTCAAAACGCCCACAACATTGCTGTGGAAAGGGGTCCGGTTACCCCAGACTTCCGTCATCGGCTCAGTGTGAGCTACGTCTACGAATTGCCTTATGGCAACGGGAAACATTTTGGAGGCTCAGCCAGCGGCGTAGCGCAGGCCGTCCTTGGAGGTTGGCAGGTGGCTGGAGTAACCACGGCGCGCAGCGGAGAAGCCTTCGATGCTGTCCTCAACGGCGACGTTACCAATACCGGGGCCTTCCCCGCGCGTCCAGACATCATTCACAACCCTCAAGATTTTTCCTTTAACGTCTCTGAGCAGGCTGCGATGGGCTGCAGCCGTCCTGGCCATCAGACTCTCGATTGCTGGTTCAATCAGGCTGCTTTCGTGCTTCCCCCGCGTGCTATCGACCCGACGACGGGAATTACGCAGTCTGCGCGCGTGTTCGGGGACGCGGGACGCGCCATATTGCGCGGTCCCAACCTGGTGAACTTTGATTTTTCGAGCTACAAGACGTTCCAGCTAGGCGAGAGATTTGGACTGGTTTTCAAAGCTGAGTTCTTTAACCTCTTCAACCATCCTAACTTCCAGCTTCCGAACCTTGGATCAGGCGGCGGAAGCAGCGGAGGGGGAATTGTTAATGGTGCCGGAGGTGCGGCTATCACCTTGGTGCTGCCCGAAAGTTGGCGGCAGATCCAGTTTGGCGTAAAGCTTCAATTCTAGTCTATAGGGTGCTTTTGAACGTGCCGTGCTGGGTTGGAGTAATGGCCGGATTGGCGCGAGACCGAAATTTCTCCAAGGGGACGTGAGTGCCCTCTTTGGATAAGAGGGTCATGAAGGATGGCCATTCGCGCAGCCAGCGCGCCGATCAACTGGGGAATCATGGAGCACGTCGAGCTCCCCGCTGACTATCCATACGGGCGGGTTCTCGATGAGATCGCAGAGGCAGGATACTCCGGTACCGAGCTCGGCCCATATGGATTCCTCCCCAGTGAGTCTGCTGTGCTTCGACGTGACCTTGAGAAGCGCTCGCTCACACTGTGCTCGGCGTTTATTGACGTAGAGCTTGGCAACCCATCTGCTCACCAAGCTGGTCTGGCCGACGTTACCCGCTCCGCAAAGCTGATCAGCGGGGCCGGTGCCAACCTTCTGGTTCTCTCCGATAAGATCACTCCCGCGAGAAATGCAACGGCGGGGCGCCGCAAGGATGCCAATCAGATCTCTTGGAGCGAGGCGGAATGGCACGCAGCGGCGACGGCAATTCGCAAAATAATCGCGCGCTGCAAGGCAGTGGGACTGAGGGTAGCGTTTCACCACCATGCCGGCGGCCATGTGGAAACCCCTGAAGAAGTCGACCGGCTCTTCTCCCTGTTCCCGGCTAGTGATTTGGGTTTGTGCCTCGATACCGGGCACTACATTTATGGCGGTGGTGACGCGATTGCCTTCCTGGAGAAGCAAGTGTCACGGGTTTGGTGCGTGCACTTGAAGGACGTGTACGACGTGAAGGCAAACGAAGCCCGTCGCGCACGAATGAATTTTCACGCGGCCGTTAGGCACGGAATCTTCGCGCCGCTCGGTAAGGGGAGCGTCGATTTTCCCCGGGTAATATCGCTTCTGCGGAACGGACACTATGACGGCTGGGTGGTCGTCGAGGCAGACGTGCTGTCCGGCGGCGCCGGCGCCGATGCTCCCCTGGCCAACGCAATCGCGGGAAGAGAGTACCTTCGCCAGTTCGGGATTTGAAGGGAGCAACCGCACCCTACAGCTATGTCTTGCGTTTTTGAATAGATCAAGAAGATGTCGTCAAGAAAAAAGACCCGCAAACGAAAAACGTCCAAGACCCCCGGCATTTACGATGTAGCGAAAGAAGCGCGCGTCTCCGTCTTTACCGTGTCGGCAGTCGTCAACGGCAAGAGCCATGTGGGTAAGGCGCTGCGGCAGCGAGTCGAAGGCGCTATCCAAAAGCTGAACTACCGGCCCAACCTGCTGGCGCGCAGCCTGGCCAACCGTCGCACGCACACGATCGGAACCAGTCGAACAACTCCAGCAAGTCCGCTCGTCGATGGGCGGTCCACGGCGCCAGGGAGAGAGATTCCAACTGTGCGGGCGTGCGAAAGCCTCAAGCTCAGTTCTTGGGACGCCCAGCCGAAGTCCCGCTCCAAGCGCCCATCAGCGCAGGTTTTTTGTAGACCACACCAGCCAGTGCCTCGCTCAGCACCGGTAGAAGATGACAGCTCTTGGATGGTTTCCCTAACTACGATCGTAAAATCAAACCTCGTCCGATTGTAAGCGTTAACACAGATTGCAAGTGAGTGAGGTTGGCGCTGGCGGTTCCTCGAAATCTGGTGTACATTTCTGCGCGGCGTGAGGAGTCGCCGCCATGAGCCTGGATCTGCAGCCGGTGCGGGCAGAAGATTCCATTTCCGTAAACTCCGGAGCGGCGGAAACATATTCTTTCGAAGGAGGAACAATATGGCACGCCACGGGAATCGGGCGCTCTTAGTTGCCCTGCTTCTGCTTGCTGCCGCCGTTCTCGTTCCAGGTGGCGCTTCGAGCGACTCCGCGCCCCAGGTCCGTTATCCCGATCCAGACATCGGCGTGGATTCGCTTGCCGCTCGGAAAAAAGCGCAAACGGACACGGCAGACCAGTTCAAGGTTTTTTATCAGTTTCACTTCACCGACGCAGTAAAAGAGAGCGGAATCACTTTTGTCCACCACATGGTGGATGATGCTGGTATCGATTACAAGCCGGTCCATTACGATCACGGCACCGGCATTGCAGCAGCGGATGTCGATGGCGATGGGCTCTACGACATTTACTTCGTGAATCAGGTGGGTGGTAATGAGCTCTGGAAGAACCTAGGCGGCGGCAAGTTCAGAAACATCACGAAAGAAGCGGGAGTCGGGCTGCCCGGCCGGATCAGCGTAGGCGCATCGTTCGCCGATATCGATAACGATGGCGCCCAGGATTTGTTCGTCACCACCGTTCTCGGTGGCAATGCATTATTCAAGAATGACGGGCATGGGCGTTTCAGGAACATCACTAAAGAGGCTGGCCTCGATCTTGTCAGCCATTCTTCGGGGGCTGTTTTCTTCGACTACGACAATGATGGCCTGCTCGACCTGCTAGTTTGCAACGTGGGCAAGTACACCAGCGACAAGAAAGGCGCCCAGGGTCAGTACGTGGGATTGCCGGACGCCTTCGCGGGTCACCTACATCCCGAACGGTATGAGTATCCCGTCCTCTACAAGAATGTGGGCCACGACCGGTTCAAGGACGTGACCGCGGAAGTTGGCTTGCGGCCAACCGGTTGGTGCGGAGATGCAAGCTTTGCCGATCCGAACGGCACTGGTCTTCCGGGCCTGTTCATTCTGAACATGCAGGGGCACGACCACTATTTTGAAAACGCAGGCGGCAAGAAGTTTGTCGACAAGACTGAAGAATATTTTCCGAAAACTCCTTGGGGCGCCATGGGAGTGAAGTTTTTTGATTTCGACAACGATGAACGCATGGATCTCATCGTCACCGACATGCACTCTGACATGAGCGAAATGGTTGGGCCGGATCGCGAGAAGGCCAAATCGGCAATGCGCTGGCCGGATTCGTTCCTGCAGGCATCGCACGCGGCCTACATCTGGGGCAACGCCTTCTATCACAACCTGGGGAATGGCAAATTCGAGGAAATCTCAGACCGTTTGGGAGTCGAGAACTACTGGCCTTGGGGCGTGAGTGTTGGAGACATCAATGCCGACGGCTGGGACGACATCTTTATCGCTTCCGGGATGAGTTTCCCCTTCCGTTACGGAATCAACTCGATGCTTTTGAACAACCGGGGAGAGAAGTTCCTGGACTCCGAATTCCTGCTAGCAATTGAGCCGCGCAAAGACATTTATGTGCCGTGGTTTGAACTGGACTGCTCGCAAAAGGGTCTGAGTGAACTGAATCGGAAGGTTTGTGGAGGCCGATCAGGGAAGATTCGTGTGATGTCCCCACGCTCGAGCCGGTCCTCTGTGATGTTCGATCTCGACAACGATGGGGATCTTGACATCGTGACCAATGAATTTAATTCGGCACCCCAAGTGCTCGTCAGCGACCTGGCACAACAAAGGGCGATACATTGGCTTAAAGTCGTGCTGGTCGGGACTCGATCAAACCGCAATGGATTCGGCGCCACGGTGCGCCTGCACGCGGCAGGCCAGACCTATACGAAATACAATGACGGAAAATCTGGTTATCTCTCTCAGAGCGTTCTCCCGCTTTACTTCGGTCTGGGTGACGCCACGACAATCGACGGCGTCGAAGTTGACTGGCCCTCAGGCCAAAAACAGGTCGTGACCAGTGGGCTTCGGGAGAACCAGGTACTACTCATTAACGAGCCAAAATAGGACGCAGAAATATGCCTTTTACTCGACCCTCAAACCGACCCGCGCGTGCACTTCTTGCTGGCGCAAATCTATGAAGAGAAGTGTGACCGTGCGGGTGAAGCTGCTCAACTACGGGAGTATCTGAAGTACGCCAGCGATCCCAATGATGTGGCCATGGTAAAGAACTATCTATCGGAACTCGATCAACAGACCAAATAATCAGAATCGATGCGCGCCCATTACTTCGTGTGCTGCGGCCTCCTAGGCGGCGGCAAACACGTTCCCAGCGCAGAGTCACCCAAGCATTTTTCCGTCACTGCCACTTGTCCAGACCACCACGATTGTAATGTAACAGTTAATCGGAAGATTCGTAAGTCGCTCGGTCACATTGCTGGGCCCCGGCCATTTCACTTCAATCCAATCAATTTTGCCGCTATAAAGATTCGGCCGCTGCTTTTCGTGAAGCGCAGGTGCGCGAGCCGCAGAACTTCACTGCCTTGCTAGGGTTGGGAACATCGCTGGCGGCCCTCCACGACTATGCTGCGGCGGCCACTTCTCTGCAAAAGGCATGGAATGTTCGTCCCGGAGATTTTCAGGCAGGATACGAATGGGCGCTGGCCCTGCGCGAAGCAAAACAAGCCGACGCGGCGAAGAAAGTTCTGAATCAGGTCTCCGCGCCTCAAGAGCTTGATCTGGCGACTACTCGTTGGCCGGGGTCGTGGCCGAAGACCTGAAAGAATATGTCACCGCTTCGCAATTTTATCGCCGAGCCTATGCGATCAACCCAGACTCTTATGAAATCTACCTCGGGCTCGTGCGAGCCGCTCTAGTCGGAGAAACCGTGCTTCCTACGGAAAGCTTGCCCGCGGCGCCTAGGAATTTGTCTGGGAAACAAAACCTAGCCCTCGGCCTTCTATTTGCGTCGAACGGAGCTTACGAAGAAGCGATTCCGCGATTCGATGAGGCTCTGCACCAGGATGCCACGAGCGAGTCCGCGACCGTGAATCTGGCCCTGGCTTACAAGAACGTTGGTAAGCCTGCCGCTGCAATCGATCTGGTACAGCAAACGCTTCAAGACACGCCTCAGCAGAAATTTACAGCATTCTCGCAAGTCTCGACGAAGAGTCGGGACAATACGTCGAGGCTGTCCAAAGCTACCAGCGCGCCGTGGAACTCGATCCTAACAATGAGCAGTATTACTTCGACCTGGGCATGGAATATCTCTCCCACTTCACCTTTGAGCCGGCAGCCGAGGTTTACTGCGTTGGCACGCAGAAGTTCCCCAAATCTTCCCGGCAATTTCTAGGCTTGGCCTTCAGTCATTACGCCGTACGGGAGTATGGGGAAGCAGCGGGCGCTTTCACCAAGCGCTCGAGATAGATCCGGATTCAAGGGCGGTTTTTCAGGCCTGGAAGACAGTCCTCAGTTTTCTTGCACCTAAGGATTGGGAAGGGCTGCTGCCACGCTTAAGCCGGCTGGCACCGGCCCATGAGGAAGGGATCGCTTTCGTTGCTCGCTCGGCAAAACTGATTAGCGAAGCCGGCGCCCGACTTCTCGTGCTTTCCGACAAAATCACTCCTCCGCGGAATGCCACGGCGGGGCGCCGTGCGGATGCAAATTCAATCTCGTGGACTGAACCGGAATGGAAAGCAGCGGCCACGGCAATCGGCGAGGTGATCGCGCGATGCAGCACAGTCGGTTTGAGGGTGGCGTTTCACCACCACGCCGGCAGCCACGTGGAAACACCCGAGGAAATTGACCGTCTCTTTTCGCTCTTCCCCGCCGATCAGTTGGGCCTGTGCCTCGACACCGGGCACTACGTCTATGGTGGCGGCGATACCATCGCCTTCCTCGAGAAACGGGTATCGCGGGTGTGGTGCGTGCACTTGAAGGACGTCTATGAGCGGAAGGCCGCCGAGGCGCGCCAGGCTCGAATGAATTTCCACCAGGCCGTGCGGCATGGCACCTTTGCGCCGCTCGGGAAGGGCAGCATCGATTTTCCACGCATCCTATCGCTCTTGCAGAGTGGCCGCTTTGACGGCTGGCTGGTCGTCGAGGCCGACGTGCTGCCTGGCGGTGTAGGGGCTGATGCTCCCTTGGCCAACGCAACCTCGGGGAGGGAGTATCTGCGGACTCTGGGGATCTGAGAACTTTCGCACTTCGCAGAAAATGGCGGCGAATTCTCGTACCTCACTCACTTCCTCCCGTCCACTCCTACATTTAGAATAGCTATGATGAATCGACGACGGTGGCTCAAGAGTGCAGCCACAGCAGCCGCGGGTTACCTCCTGCGGCCATTTCCTGCGGCGGGTCTTCTGTTCGCTCCCAAGCCGGAATACTTCCCGCGCTATGTCGACGTCGCCAAGGAAGCCGGGCTCCTCGCAAAAACCGTCCTGGTAGGTCACGAGAACAAGGACTTTCTGCTTTCCACCACCGGCGGCGGAATCGCCCTGTTCGATTACGACAACGACGGCTGGCTCGACATTCTCGTCGTCAACGGCTGGGGACTGAAGGACTTTCCCAAAAGCGAGGAACCTACCAACCACCTTTACCGGAACAATCACAACGGTACTTTTACCGACGTAACCGAGAAGGCAGGATTGGTACGGCACGGCTGGGGCCAGGGTGTCTGCGTCGGTGATTACGACAATGACGGCAACCTGGATCTCTTCATTACCTATTACGGGCGGAACGTACTGTGTCACAACAACGGCAACGGTACGTTCACCGACGTAACGCGCGAATCCGGTCTGCTTCAGACGGAGGAGCACTGGAACACCGGCGCCGCGTTTGTGGACTACAACCGCGACGGTCATCTTGATCTCTTCGTAAGCAACTACGTTGATCACGAATATGGCTTGAAGTTGTATGACAGCGATCCCGCTCTGGTCGGTCAGCAGTCTCCTGTGCTCTACGGTGTCGCGGGGCTCAAGGGCACGAAGAACTTCCTCTATCGCAACAACGGCGACGGCACATTCACGGACGTATCGGATGCCGCAGGGATCCGCAAGGCCGCTCCCACTTACAGCTTTACACCCTGCGTCGGTGACTACGATAACGATGGCTGGCCCGATATCTATGTCGCGGACGATTCCACGCCCAGCCTGCTTTTCATGAATAACCGCGACGGCACGTTCCGGGAGAGCGGTATGTTGGCTGGCGTGGCCTTCGATGCGAATGGCCGCACCCAGGGCGGAATGGGCGCTGACTCCGCCGACTATGACGGTGACGGGCTGCCTGACATTATCAAGACGAACTTCTCCGACGAGATGCCGAGCCTCTATCACAATGAGGGCAAGGGTTTCTTCACCGATGTCACGGTTCCCGCCGGGCTGGCAGGCGAAACCACCTCAGTGAAATGGGGCACCGGCTTCATGGACTTCGACGATGATGGCCGGCCCGACATCCTGATCGTCGGCGGTTCGATTTACCCGCCGGGCACCGGCCTGCACCATCAGCTCCCGAAGACGGAGAGCAAAGTGATTCTGCTGCGCAACCTCGATGGGAAACGTTTTGTGAATGTCTCCGAACAGGCCGGTCCGGCCCTCGCCGAGTCCCGGTGCAGCCGCGGTGTGGCTTTTGGCGACATCTTCAACACCGGCCGCATCGACGTCGCGATCAACAACTTGAACAACTATCCCTCCTTACTGCGCAACCAAACGCCCCCGCCGAACTCCTGGCTGCTGGTGAAGCTGATCGGGACAAAAACCAACAGGGCCGCGATCGGCTCGCGTGTGCTTGTGGATGCGAATAGCCGGCGCCAGATGCAGGAGGTTCGAAGTGGCGGCAGTTTTTGCTCCCAGAACGATCTCCGCTTGCATTTTGGCTTGGGCATGGCAAAAGAGGCACGCGTGCAAGTCCGCTGGCTGGGAGGAGCGGAGGAAATACTGGAGCATGTGCCCGCCAATCGGCTGGTCGTGGTCCAGGAAGGCAAAGGAATCGTCTCACAGGAAACATTTTGAACTTGCATCGCGTGATCGGCCGCCCTGTCGCTTTCGTTATTCTCATCTTCTGGGCGATCTCCGTCTTGCGCGACCTCTGCATGGCCTCGCCTCAAACCGCCGATGCTCAAACCGTTTACCAGCAATCCCTCGATCTGCTTCAGAACGGGAGGAGCGCTGACGCGCTGGCGGTGATCGATGCAGCCATCGAAGCGGGCGCCCGTGACCCGTCTCTTTACAATCTCAAGGGCCTCGCGGCCAGTGAACTGGGCCGCAATCGGGAGGCGGAGGAGAGTTTTCGAACCGTAATCCGTCTCTCCCCGAAGTCGGCCATGGGATACAACAACCTCGGTGTGTTGTTTTCGAAGCTCGGCCGCTATCAAGATGCTGCGACCGCCTTCCGCGAAGCCCAGGTGCAGGATCCGCAGAACTTCACCACTTTACTGGGACTTGGAACGTCTCTTGTGGCTCTCCGCGAATATACCCAGGCAGTAAATTATCTGCAAAGGGCCTGGAAGGTTCATCCCGGGGACTTTCAGACTGGATACGAGTGGGCGCGCGCGCTGCGCGAAGCAAAACAAGCTCCAGCGGCAAAGAAAGTTCTGAATCAGCTTGCCGCGCCGCCGCAGCCGGAACTAGCGGCCAAGTACTACTCGTTGGCCGGAGTCGTGGCGGAGGACTTGAAAGAATTCGAAGCTGCTGCCCAACTTTATCGACGTGCTTACACGATCAATCCCGGCTCCTATGAAATCTACTTGGCGCTCGTGCGCGCAAGCCTCTCCGCAGGAGCCAAACCCGCCCCGGAAGGCCTGCCCGCGCCACCCGAGAATTTAACGGTGCCTCAAGACTTGGCCCTGGGTCTTCTTTTTGCGTCGCACGGGGCGTACGAAGAAGCAATTCCACGATTCGAGGTGGCGTTGCGGCAGGATGCCACGAGCGAGTCCGCGACCGTGAATCTTGCGCTCGCTTACAAGAGCGCTGGCAAGTCTCCCGCGGCAATCGATCTGATCCGACGGACGCTCGAGACACGGCCCTCGGCGGCGCTCTACAACATGCTCGCGAGCTTGGAAGAAGAATCGGGGCGCTATGTCGAGGCGGTCCAGGGCTATCAGCGCGCCGTGGAACTCGATCCGTCCAACGAACAATATTACTTCGACCTCGGCATGGAATATCTTTCTCACTTCACTTTTGGGCCAGCGGCCGAGGTCTTCCGGGTTGGCACAGAGAAGTTCCCCAAGTCTTCCCGGCAGTTTCTGGGATTGGCTTTCAGTTACTATGCAGTGCGGGAATATGCGGAAGCAGCCGATGCATTTACGACCGCGCTCGAAATCGATCCGGATTCACCGGCGGTGTTTCAGGCCTGGAAGACAGTGCTCAGTTTTCTGGCGCCCAAAGACTGGGAAGGGCTGTTGCCGCGCCTGAGCCGTCTAGCTGCTGGGCATCAGCAAAGTGCGGAGCTGGCCTTCTGTCACGGCGCGGCCCTTTTCCGTTCAGAACTTGCCAAGGGACAACAGGGCGCTTTGGATCGGCCGCAGACGTTGCTCGAGAAGTCCGTGCGATTGCGCCCGAATTTCCCAGGGGCCCATCTGGAATTGGGCAGCTTGTATGCGGCACGAAAACAAAACCAGAAAGCAGTTGACGAATATCTTGAAGCTATTCGCCAGGACCCAAAATCGGACATAGCTCATTATCGATTGGGCCAAGTCTATCGAGAGATGAACAAACTGGAGCTGGCCACGCAGGAGCTTGCCCGTTACCAGGAGCTGGCCCAGCTTCACCAGGAAGAACTCAAGCGCAGCCGCAACGCAATCCAGCAGTTCGTCCTGTCGCAGCCTGCGAAGTCCAACTAGTGCGGGCTCAGCTGATTCGGCTGCTCAAGCAGCGCGCGAAGCGCGGGTCCGATTCTGGACCGCCACAGCCCGCCCTTCGCGATACGACCGCTCCGCCGCGGCGGCTACCGCCACAGACTGACGGCCATCGAAGGCGTCCACCTTTGGTTCACGGTCGGCAAGGATGGTTTGCACGAAGTCGCGCATTTCGTTGAGGTATCCATCGGTAAAGCGGGCCAGGAAGTGGTCCACCACATCTGTCTTTGCCCCATCCGCCGTCAGCACAACCTCGGCAGTCTGTCGGAGATACCCCATGATGATGGTGCCTTTCGAACCCACGATCTCAGTGCGGATGTCGTACCCGTAGCCGGACTGCATGTAGTTCTCAACCGCGCCCAGGGTGCCGCGCGAAAACTTCATGTTCACCAGGGCGGTGTCAATATCGTTGAACTGCGCGATCTCCGGAAAGACAAGCACCGCACCGTATGCGAGAATCTCCGCGACCTCGTCGTTCATCAGCCAACGGCCCAGGTCAAATTCGTGGACGGTGGAATCCTGGAAAAACATGCCGTTGACGCCGCTGGCCATGTAACTGACGGGCGGTGGCGCCGGGTCACGTGCCAGCGACTTGAAGATCACCGGATCGCCGATCTCGCCCGCCTCGATCCGCTTCTTGGCTTTCACGTTGGGCGGATCGTAGCGGCGGACGTGCCCCACCTGCACCCGCACTCCCGCCTTGGAAGTGAGATCGAGCAACTCGTCCGCTTCTTCAACCTTCAGGGTGAAGGGCTTCTCGCAGAAAATATCTTTGCCCGCCTGGGCGCACACGCGCATCGCGGCGCCATGGAATTTCGCGGGGGTCACGACGACCACGGCTTGAATGTCCCGGCGCTCCACCAGCGCTTCGACGCTGTTGTAGGAATGCTCGATTTCAAGCTCGGAGGCAACCTGCTTAGCCCGCTTCGGGTCGGCGTCGGCAACCGCGATCAATTGCGCTTCCGGGATCAAGCGGCGGATGTTCTGGGCATGCTGCTTGCCCATCGTGCCCACCCCAACCACTCCCATGCCCAACTTCGCCATATTGGTCCTTATGAATATCTGATTTTTACCGGCCGGCCTTTCTTCGCGGCTTGATAGATAGCACTGATGATAATGATGTCCCGTAATCCCTGCTCGCCGTCGGGCTCTGGTTTGCGCCCTTCCTGGATACAAGCCGCAAACGCGTCCAACTCCAGGACGAATTCGTCGATCGGCTTGAAGGTCTTCTCGAACCAGCACCCCCCAATTTTTCCGCTGATCCGCCGCTCTTCCTCGAACGCAAAGGCCGGAGACAAAGCAGCCCAGCCCTTGTCCCCATGGACGTGGACGAAAGAAGAAAAAGCCGCGCTGTAAGATGCGGTTCCTTGCAGGATCAGCCCGCTTGGGAAATCGAGGCGGAACGCAACCCCCTCTTCGACTTCTTTATACCGCCTTCGATCCCGAACCCAGCTTACGGCGCTAGCCGCGACGGGGTCCTCACGAACCAGCCAACGGCACGTGTTAACACAGTAGACGCCGAGATCCGTCAATGGGCCCCCGCCGCATAACTTTTGCGAAAACAACCACGCCGGCGAGTTATCGCCGAACGGACGAAGCTCCGAGAACAGCGTGTGGATGATGTCAATCCGGCCCAGCTCGCCCTTCGAGATCATGTTTTTGAGCATTACACTGCTGGGCTCAAAATACTTTCGATAGGCGGTCATGAATTGGACTTTGTTGCGACGGCAGGCAGCGACCATATTTCGAGCTTGCTGGACCGTGGCCGCCAAAGGCTTTTCGCAGAGCACATGCTTGCCGGCCTTTGCCGCCTCGAGAGTGTACTTTTCGTGCTCACCCGGCGGCGTTGCGATATAAACGGCGTCCACCTGCGGGTTTTTCAGGCATTCGGCATACTCAGCGTAGCCGTAAGCCTGGCTGGCGTGGAACTGTTGCGTCAGCTTCTTGGCTTTTTCCTTGTCACCGCTCACCACCGCGACCAGCTTTGCCTTCTTGCTATGCGCGAACGCCGGCAGCACTGCGACTTGCGAAATGCTTCCCAGGCCGACGACCGCGTACCCGATTCGTTTGCCGCGTGGCATCGATAAGTTCCCTCCGGTCAGCTTTCCCGGTCGGCACGGCTGAGGCCCTGGGCCTTGATGGCACGATGTTCGAGCCCTCGAAGTTCCTCGATGTTCTCGAGGACCTTGAATATGGCCTCGGCGATGCTGTCGATGCTCTTCTTATCACCGAGGAAGAGGTGATGCGAGAACCAGATCGCCTCATGATACGCGGCGCGCTCCGAAACCGGGCACTTGTACATGTTTCGCAGATCGAGCGGCGTCGGCCGTCCCCAGGTCATCGCTGGATAGTCGGTGGGATCGAGCGGGAACAAAGAGCTCTTGTACACGGGTTCGTAGAAAAGACCGTCGCACGGAATTCCTTCCAACTGGAGCGCCGCCACGAAGGCCGCGCGTGGAATGCCGTTCAACTGCTCGGCAAAATACTTCAGCACATATCCGTAAGGAGCCAGACGGGTGATGCGGGGCTCGGGCTTCAACAAACCAATGCCACGAGTTTTCTGCAGACGCGACTCAAAGTATTTCATGTTGATCTGCCGGACCCTTGCCTGTTGAGGAAGGCGTTCGAGCTGCGCGCCCAGCACTGCCGCCTGAAATTCACCCAGCCGGTAGTTGAACCCGATCAGCCGGTGGTGAAACTTGTCGGTGACGCTGGCTCGTCCGGCATTGATGTACGTCTGCACACGCTCGTGGTACTCGAGGTTATTGGTGATGACCACCCCACCCTCGCCCGACGTGATTAGCTTGCTCGATTGAAAACTGAAGGCGCCCACGTCTCCAATCGAACCCGCTCCCTTGCCACGCCACATGCCTCCGTGGGCGTGGGCGCAGTCTTCGATGACCTTCAGGTGGTGCTTCGCTGCCAGCGGCATGATCACATCCAGGTCAGCAAACCTCATTCCCAGATGCACGGGAAGAATGGCCTTTGTCTTTGGTGTGATCGCTTGCTCGATCAGCTTGGCGTCCAGGCAATACGTGTCGGGATCCACGTCAACGAAAACCGGGACAGCGTTCACCAGCAGCACCGGCCCCACGGTTCCTTCCCAGGTGTAGGCTGGAACAATCACTTCATCGCCCGGACGGATATCAATGGCCTTGAGGGCAGCCTGAATGGCCACCGTGCCGGTGTTGACACACTGGCCATACTTGGCGGTGTGGAACTTAGCAAACTTCTTGCCAAACGCATCGGCGTGCTTGCCCGGGAATGGCTGTCCGCCCCAGTTGTGATGGGTCAAAACGTCTTCGAGCGCGCGCCGTTCCTTCTCGGTGTACATCGGCCAAGCATCAAAGCGCTTTTTCCGGATAGGTTTGCCGCCCGTGATTGCCAGTTTTCCCATCGGATCTTCTCCTTCGCAAGAAGTGGTTCTGAATCAAAGCTGATCAGAATTCGAAGTCAGGCCCATGGTGCGATTGCGACCTTCATAGAATCCGGCGCGATGGATTTGAGCACCGCAGCCTCAACGTCACGGAGTGCAAAGCGGTGCGAGACAACTTCGCACAGCGGATAGGTACGCATATATCGAGCCATCTGCCGCATGCTGGGGCCGTAGCTTGCGGGTTCTTCACCGCCGACGCCGAGGATCCGCACGCTCTTTGCGCAAAGATGCCGATGCGGGCTTATCGGCACTTCTCCGAGGTCGGAAAAATTTCCCGCTTCGAGCAATAGCCCCCCTAATCTGAGCATTTCCAGTCCCTCGGGCACGGCCTGCGGCACACCTGCCGTCTCAATCACCATGTCGGCGGCCCGGCCTTGAGTCAGGCCGCGGACAAATTCCAGCCGCTCACTGAGCGTGGTCTTGGCCGCGTTGAGGACATGGTCGGCTCCCAGTCGCTTGGCAAACTGCAAGCGGTAATCGGAAAGGTCGACGGCAACAATATTTCCCGCACCGAGCATACGGGCTTTCATCAAGAAGCACATGCCGAGCGGTCCCACGCCCAGCACTACGAGGGTGTCATCAAAAAGAAAAGCCTCACTGGGGAACGCTGACATCTGCTTCGCTCGGTCGAGGCCCACCGTCACCGCCATGATCTCGGTGAGCACAGCAACTTCGGAAGGCAGGTCGTCTGGAACGCGTACTAGAAAACTTCCCGGAACGATGTACATATACTGAGACCAGCCGCCAAAAAGATGCGGCGGATCGGCAGCGCTCAGGTTGTTGCCATAGTCCGTCATGTTCTGGCAAAAGTAGTAGGGGAAGTCGTGCCGGCAGTAGTAGCACTGGCCACAGGAAACGTTTGCGCCGACGACGACCCGGTCGCCGACCTTCAGCGGGATACCTTCGAAATCGCTGTACTCACCATTGCCGCCGATGGCCGCAACCGTTCCTACGTTTTCGTGACCCTGAATGATGGGAAAACGGATCTGTTTGCCGTCTCCGACACCCCCGTATTGGGTGGTGTGGCCCTGGTAAGTGTGCTTGTCGGTGCCGCAGATGCCCGACAGCTCCATCTTCACGACAACACATCCTGGCCCCGGTTCTGGAAAGGGATACTCCCGTAACTCGTACTTGCCGGGTTGAACGAGCGTAGCGGCGAGAACACGATCACCAGACATCCCTGCAGATCCCTCTCCGGGAGGCTCCTACCCACCTTAAAGACCGGAAAAATCTTCACAATTGAATAAGCGCTTAGAGACAATATCGGCGGGATCGCGATTTGTCAAGCCACAGTGCTGTTGCGATATAATTCGTTTCCCAGAAATCTCCGTCGCGCATCGTGCTTGAAAGGCAGAGCTTGGCCAACTCCCGCAAATTCCGTGTGCCAAGGGCAATTGGACGGCGTGAATTCCTGAGGGCAATGCTCGTCTCCGCTGGCTTGGTCCCCGGTTACCTTAGGGCCCAAAGCGCTCTGCTCCGTGGAAATGGCGCAACCAGCTTTGCCTTTCAGACACCCGCCTCGAAGGAGGCCTTTAGGGAACTGGTGACTCCAAACGCGGATTTCTTCATTCGCAATCACTTTGGAACACCCCAGATCAGCGCCGACTCGTGGAGTCTCGAGGTCAACGGCTTGGTTTCCACGCCACTTAAGCTGTCGTATGCCGACCTCGTGCTCATGCCCTCGGTCCGTCGCCCTTTCACCATGGAGTGTGCGGGCAACGTCGCGGGTGGTATTGGCGTGGGAAATGCCGCGTGGTCGGGAGTGCCGTTAGCGGAGTTGCTCAAACAGGCTGGCCCGCGGTCAGGAGCTACCACGGTTGTTTTCCACGGCGCCGACTCTGGTGACGGAGAGGGCGTACCACCGAACACTCACTTCGCCCGCGCCATTCCCCTGGAGAGGGCAATGGATGCCTCCACGCTTCTGGCCTACGAGATGAACGACTCGCCCTTGCCCGCGGATCACGGCTTCCCGCTCCGCGCCTTTGTACCGGGCTGGTACGGAATGGACTCCGTAAAGTGGCTGGCTCGCATCGAGATCATGGGTCAGCCCTTCCAGGGATACTTCCAGCAGAAACAGTACATGGCGATCAGAGATAACGGCGAACGGCGACCCATCACCCGCATGCTGGTGAACTCCAAGTTCCTCCGCCCCTCCGAAGGCGAGGAGATTCCCGTCAAGACATATCGGGTGGAGGGCGTCGCTTGGGCCGGAGAGCGGAAAATCGCCAAAGTTGAATTCCGAGTGGGACCTGTTGGAACCTGGCAAACAGCAACTATTGCCGCCTCATCTGCAGCTATGACGTGGACTCCCTGGAGCTATGACTGGCACATCCCTGGCCCCGGGCAATACACGCTCGAAGTTCGTGCAACCGACGATGAAGGCCACACTCAACCCGATGCTCGCGACCCCGATCGGCGAGATGCTTACGAGCTCAATACTCCTCACCGAATCACCGTCACCGCTCGGTCGTAAGCAGCGGTTAGTCCTGTATGCTTTTTGTTTGAGGATTTCAATGACCTTCAAACATAGCTCTTGTCCGCCAGCTACGACTCCATGGCCATGTGGGTCCAGGCATCACCGGTCTGTACTGGTGCTTGGTCTGATCCTCCTTGGCATACTAGAGTTAGTAAAGCCGGCCACGGCCCAATCCCCAGATCTCGCTGAGCTTTCTTCTCAAGGACAGGCCGCGCTCCGGGACCAGCAATTCGACCGTGCAGCAAAGGTATATGAGCAGATCGTCAAACTTGATCCCCGCTCAGCCGAGGCTCATTCCAATCTTGGCCTGGCTCTCTACATGGTATGCAAGTATCCCCGTGCGATTACCGAGTTCCAGAAAGCACTGGAGCTCGACCCGCATCTTGATCACACCAAGGTTCTCTTGGCCTTGAGCTACTTCGACAGCGGCGAAATCGCGCGGGCAACTCCACTGCTCGAGAAAGCCTACCAGACAAGGAAAGACGATCCCGTAGTAGCCGCCCATCTGGGTCTGGTGTACTTGAGGCAGGACAAA
>Ga0137388_10000614_pt1 | contig 20314 bp, 18 predicted proteins | sample 15con2h14AmetaG_FD_104644 | JGI IMG/M metagenome (GOLD analysis project Ga0137388, IMG submission 104644) | Vadose zone soil microbial communities from Angelo Coast Range Reserve, California, USA - 15con2h1.4A metaG | ecosystem: Environmental > Terrestrial > Soil > Vadose zone > Saprolite...
ACTGCCGCGGCGGTACTGTTGCAGCGAGACATCGTACATCTGATCGGGACCCGGGCCGGCGGGATTGCCCGAGGGGCCGACCGGGGCTCCTGCTGGTGTATTTGGATCAGGCTGCTGGGCCCGCGACTCGATACGGGAGCGTAGCTCCGTGATCCGCTGCTGGCTCACCCCGGCCAGCTCCTGGACCGTCGTGAGCTGCTGTTGCACCGACAGCAGCTCGGTGCGCAGATCGCCGCGCATTTGGACGAGATACGCTTGCTGGGTGGCTAATGCCTGCTGCAGCAGTCGGACGGCGGCCAGGATCGTGTCCCGTTCCGCCGCCCGCGCCGCATCGCTCTTGGCGAGATCAGCCCGTAACGTCTCGACCTGGAGCTCGACCTTCCGGACATCGCCTTTCAGGGCGCAGCCGGCGACGAGCCCCAGAGTCAGGACAAGCGTGCTACGAACGGCGGAGGTTGTCGCCACCGCTGATCACTTCGAACTCGTCGCGCCGGTTCTGCGACCACGCGTTCTCGTCGTGGCCATTCACGAGCGGCCGCTCCTCGCCCCACGACTGCGTCTCGATGCGGCTCGCATCGATCCCGTGGCTGACGAGATACTGCTTGGCCGCCTGCGCACGGCGATTGCCCAGGGCGAGGTTGTATTCGTCCGAGCCCCGCTCGTCGCAGTGCCCGCCGATCCGGATCCGCAGCGCAGCATTCGCCTGCAGAATCGCGACCTTCTGATCGAGGCTGCCCATGTCGTCGGAGCGGATGTTCGACTTGTCGAGGTCGAAGTGGATCATCGCGGCCAACGTAGTACGGACTTCTTCGGACGCGCGAGCGAGTGCGGCGATCGAATCGGCCTCGCGCTGGCGCGCGACGCGCTCTCTCTCCGCAGCCGCCTGGCGATCCGCTTCAGCTTGCGCCGCGGCTGCCGAGTCCTGCCGCGCCTTCTGGGCGGCCGCCGCCGAATCGGCGTTGGGCGTCGGAGCCTGAGGCGGCGGATTGCCGCCGCAGGACGCGCCCGCGATTACGGCAGCGCTCAAGCCGAGCGCGAGGAGCAACGATACCGATTTCATCCTATCTCTCCGATCAGGGGGTGGAAGAAGTAGCCTCCGAAAGCCGTGGAGACCAAGCCGGCAAACGCGCCCCGCTCTGCTGCAGCAATGGCCGGATCCGGCCGGTGTCGAGATCGATGATCCACAACTGGCGGTAGCCCGACCGGTCGGAAACGAAGGCGAGATGACGGCTGTCGGGGGCCCAGGTCGGATCCTCGTTGCGTCCCACCGACGTGAGCTGGCGGACCGTACGGGTCCGCACATCCAGCACGAACACCTGCAGTGTGCCCGCCACGTCCCGGTGAAATGCCACCGATTGCCCGTCGGGCGACCACTCTGGCGCGTTGGACGACCCGGTCACACCGTAGTCGAATGGTGCGAACAACTGCTGGTCCGTTCCATCCGCCGCCATCACATAGATCTGCGGCAGACCCGGGCGCGTCGAAACGAAGGCAATGCGCTGCCCGTCAGGGCTGAACGTCGGGGACAAGTTGTCTGAAAAACGTCCCACGGTCAAGCGGCGTAAGCAACAGTTGTTCTTGACGTTAATCGTGTACAAATCGGTGCCTTCCTCGGTCGCACGGCTGAACGCAAGGGTTTGGCGGTCGGGCGAGAACGCGGGTGTGAAATCGAGCGCCGTCCCGGTCGTCGACACGGCGGTGCGTTTGCTCGTGACCATGTCCTGCAGATAGAGCCATCCCTTGCCAGCCTGGAACTCCATGTACGCAAACTGCCTGCCGTCCGCGCCCCACGCGGGCGACATGGCCTGACGGTCGGTCGACGACACGAGCTTTTGATCGGCGCCGTCCTGATCGATCTGATACACCTTGCCCTCTCTCACGAAGAGCACGCGCGTCGCGGCGATTCCGGGCGTGCCGAGTGCAGCCTGCAGCGCCTGGTCGGCGAGCCGATGCACGGCCATCCGGAAATCGGGATCGCCCGGGCGCGGTAGTTTGACGCGCACCGTACGGCGAATGCCGGCGGCCGCGATGTCGTGTAGCGTAGCGACGGTCGTGTCGCCGGCCGCGGTGACGTCGAGCGCGAAATCGGCACCCAGCGCCTGATACAATGGATAGTTGAGTGTACCGGACTGAGCACCACCAGTGGCGGTCGTTCCCGATCCGCTCCGGCGCGTGCCGGTTCCGCGTGGCGTGGCTGATGGGGTTGCGAGGCGGATCGAATCGCCGCCCGGCAGCGTGATCACCTCGAAGCGATCGCTATAATCGAGATCGCGGGCCACGATCGTGCGGACTGAATCGAGACCCATGCCGGTGCGCGGCAGCATCACCAGGCCGGGGCGGACGCCGGGACGATAAATGATCCCGATCCGAACACCGCGATCGATGGTCGAGGTGTCCTGTGCGACCGTGAGCAGCACCGCTAGTAAGACCGGCGTCATTGGCGCTGCCCCGAGAAATAAAATCGCACGAACAACACCTCGCTCTGCCAGCCGCCTGGCAGCGTGCCGAACGCGTGAAACCGTCCGGCCTCCTCGACCGCTCCTTGGGCCTCGAGGTCGAAGGCAAAATTGCCCGAGCGGCGGATGAATTGCAGATCAGTCACCGAGCCGTCGCGATGCACGAAGAACGACACCTCGGCCTCCAGCGGCGTGCTCTGCGCGGGGCGTTGCCAGCGGCGCAGCACCTGCGAGACGATGTTCTGCAGGTACTCGGGGAACGGGAATGCGATGCCCTCCGTGCTGACGGTCGCCACATCGTTGCCCGTCGACGGCTTTTCGCCCGGCAACGGCTGCGTCGTCGAGGTCGTCCGCGGGGCTGCCTCGCGCCGCGTTTGATCCTGTGTCGGCGGCGGCGTCGCGCGCGAGACGGTGCTCTGTGGACGCTTGGCAGCGGGGATGGGCGCGGGTTTCTCTTCGGCCGGACGCTCGAATGCCTCGGGCGCCTTCCGGGCCTCCAGGTCGGCGGCCGGCGCGGCGATCAGCCGCACGCGATACGTAGGCGGAAGCCGCGCTCGTCCACTGGGCGTGCCGAACAGCAACACGATCACCAGCCCGTGAACGACCAGCGTTCCCGTCACCGCCATGCCCACAGGGGCCGGAGTACGGCCGCGTCCTCTCATCGATTGATCGTCTCCGGTTCGGCTACGAGTCCCACGTCCTGCACGCCTGCCCCGCGAATCACTGCGAGCACCTGCACTACGCGGGCGTAGGCAACGCGACCATCGGCCCGCAGATACACCCCCGTGGGCCGTTTCGTTCGCACGAAGGCCGGAAACGTGGCCTGGAAGTCGTCATACGAGAGCCCCGCCTGGTCGAGATAGATCTTGCCGTCCATATCGACCGTCACGACGAGCCCTTGCTTCGGCTCGATGGCACGGACCTGCGCGCGCGGCAGCCGCACATCCACGCCGCCCTGCATGATCGGCGCGGTGATCATGAAAATGATGAGCAACACGAACGCGACGTCCACGAGCGACGTCACATTGATGTCGGCGTTGAGCGGCAGCTCGCCGTGTCCGCGAAGACCACCACCGCCGCCGCCGCCGAGGAGTCCTGCCATTAGATCCGTCCTTCCCGGGCCAGTGTCCCGACGATCTCCTGGGCAAAGCCCTCGAGCTCGCCGGCGAACAGCCCCAAGCGATTGACGAAGATGTTGTAGGCCATGACCGCGGGAACGGCCACCGCCAGGCCGCCCACCGTTGTCACCAGCGCCTCGGCGACGCCGGGTGCGACGGCCGTGATATTACCCGAGCCGCCGACGGCGATCCCGATGAAGGCGTCCATGACACCGAGCACCGTGCCGAGCAGGCCGAGCAGCGGGCTCACTGAGCCGAACGTCGCCAGCCAGGGAATGAATCGTGCGGCGGTGTCGCGCTCGGCGGCGACTTCCTTCGCGAGCACCATGCGCAACGCTTCGAGCTGAGTCGTCGTCAGCGTACCAGATGCGGTACCCCCTCCGGGCGGGCCGGGAGGTCCCCCGGTGCCTTTCAGGCTTCCCGGTTTCAGCTCGGAAAAGAAATGGACGGCCTCGCGGAGTAACCGGTTGTATGGCGACGGCGGCAGCCGCATCGCGGCATGATAGGCCTCTTCGAGGCGCGGTGCCTTCTCCACTTCGGCGAGAAAGCGGTCGGCCAGCTGTCGCGTGCGGCGGAATTGCCACCACTTCAGAACGATCAGATACCACGACACGAGCGAAAAGACCGCGAGCACGGCCAGCACGAACTGCGTCTCGCGGCTCGACGTGAGCACCAGCTCCCATGGCGTCGTGGGGATCGCGCCTCGTACCTGAAAAAGCACCCTAACCTCCTCGATATCCCTGCGGGTGTGCCTGATGCCAGCGCCAGGCGCTGCTCAAGATTTCCTCCAGACTCGAATGCGATGCGTGCCATCCCAGCACCGTCGCCGCGCGGCCCACCGCCGCGACCAGCTCTGGTGGATCGCCGGGCCGGCGCGGTCGCTCGACCATCGGGATCACCGCGCGTCCCGTCACACGGCGCGCCGCGTCCACCACCTCGAGGACGGAGCGCCCTCTGCCCGTGCCCAGGTTCACGGCGACCGCCGAACCTCCATCGAGCTTTGCGTCCAGCGCGCGCAGGTGCGCATCCGCGATGTCGGCGACGTGGACGTAATCGCGAACCGCCGTGCCGTCGGCCGTCGGGTAATCGGTGCCGTACACTTCGAGCGCCCCGCGCCTGCCGAGCGCAGCACCCAGCACGTTGGGGATCAGATGCGTCTCCGGATCGTGGTCTTCTCCCCGTTGCTCCGTGGCCCCGGACGCGTTGAAGTAGCGCAGGCTGACCACCGCCATGCTCTGCTGCGGCGCGGCTTCCGCGAGCAACCGCTCGAAGTCGCGCTTCGTCTCGCCGTACGGATTGACCGGTGCCAGCGGTGCATCTTCCGTGATCGGAATCGTCGCCGGATGGCCATACACCGCGCACGAAGACGAGAAGACGAAGCGGCGGATCTTGGCCTGGACTGCCGCCTCCAACAGTACACGGGCTGCCGTCACATTGTTGGTCACATACTTTTGAGGCTGGGCGACCGACTCCGGAACCAGGGCGAAGGCAGCCAGGTGGATGATCCCCTCGATGCGCTCACGCTCGAGGAACGACCCGACCAGCTCCCGGTTCCCCACACCCCCCTGGACGAAGCCCGCCCCCCTGGCGACCGCTTGCCGGTGCCCGGTGCTCAGGTCGTCCAGCACCACGACCTGGAAGCCCCGCTCCAGGAGTTGTTCTACGACGACGCTGCCGATGTACCCTGCACCCCCGGTGACGAGAATCCGTTTCACTCGGGTGGCTCCATTCCGAAGAGCCGGCGTAATGCCTCGAGCAGGCCGTACCCGCGGCCCGCCTCAGCCGCCTTCTTCAGAGTGATTGTGGGCTGGTGCAGAAACTTGTTCAGCAGCGCCTGACTGAATTGCTCGACGTGGGCACGGTCTTCGGGACTCAGATGCTCGAGCTGGCGCAGCACCCGCTCGAGCTCGGCGGCGCGCACGTCATCCATGCGGGCGCGCAACTCCTTGATCGTCGGGACGACACCCAGCCCACCGTACCACGCCCAGAAGAGATCAGTCTCCTCTTCCACGATGCGCTCGGCCGCGGGAATCTCATCGTGGCGCCGGGCGGTCGCCTGCGCCGCGACCGTCTGCAGATCGTCGACGTCGTACAGGAACACGTTCTCGAGCTGCGCGATCGCCGGATCGACGTCCCGCGGCATCGCCAGATCGAGAATGCATAGTGGCTTCCCCCGTCGCGCGCCGATGATCGTCCCGACGCGCTCCCAAGTGACGACCGCATGTGGCGCCGCCGTCGAGCAGAGGGCGATGTCCGTGGTGGCGAAATGCGGCCACGCTTCCTCGAGCGACACCGCCTTGCCGCCCAGCCGCTCAGCGATCGCGCGGGCGCGCTCCTGCGTACGGTTGGCGACCAGTGTGATCTGGACGCCCTCATCGCTGAGACAGGTCGCCGCGAGCTCGGCCATGTCACCGGCGCCGAGGATGAGCGCGCTGCGGCCGACGAGATCGCCAAAGATCTTGCCCGCGACGGCGACCCCCGCCGAAGCGGCGGACGCCGTTCCCATGCCGAGGCCCGTTTCGGTGCGCACGCGGGACCCGACGTGCAGCGCCGTCTGAAACAGCCGATGCAGCACGGGACCGGCCTGCCCGCGCGATGCTTCCCAGGCCTCCCGCACCTGTCCCTGGATCTGCGACTCGCCAAGGATCATCGAATCGAGACCCGACGATACGCGGTAGAGATGGCGGACCGCATCACGGTCGCGGGCGATGTAACCGTACTCCCGCGCGCCGCCTGTCACGGGCGGGGGGCCATTGGTTGTAAGTCGCTCGCCCAGCAGCGACCACACGGCCTCCAGCGCGGGCTCGTCGTCGGCGACCAGATAGAACTCGGTGCGATTGCAGGTGGAGAGTAGGACACCGCCACTGGCGCCCGCCGCCATGACGCGCGCCAGCGCTCCCGGCACCTCGTGCGCGCCATGGGCGAACCGCTCGCGCACGTCGAGCGGCGCGGTGCGGTGGTTCACCCCTAGGACCTTGATCCCCATCTCCGTATGACCCGTCACAGGAACCGTGCGGCACCGGGCTGCGTCAGCTTCAGCGCGACGTACACCAGCAGGACGGCGCAGAAACCGGCGATGCTCGCGAGGGCCGCGCGGCGGCCGGCCCAATGACGGACGACGCGGACCCAGACCGCCCAGCCAAGGACCACCCAGGTGAAGATCCCCCACACGATCTGCGCCTTGGCGACATGCAAGCCACCGGAAAACTGCGCGCCGTAACCGAGCGCGAGCAGGACGCCGAGCGTCAGCGCGGGAAACCCCGCGACCAGTGCGACGCGATTGAGCTGATCGAGCCGCTCCAGCGGCGGGAAGAGCTGGAAGATCTGGCCGAAGCGGCGGGCCTTGAGCTCGCGGAATTGCAGCAGGTAGAGCGCCGCGGCGATGAACGCGAGCGCCATCAGGGCGAGGCCAAGGACGCTGAGCGCGACGTGGAGCACAAACCAGGTGTTGCGGGCCCCCACGGTTTCCGCGCCGGGCGCGAGCCCGCTCAGAATGGCGAGTCCCACGAGGCCCGTGGCGAGGGGACCCGCGAAGAACGAGACGGCCGAACCCCGTAACAGCCGCTCGCTCGCGAGCTGGAGGAGCACGAGACACAGTGCCAGCATCGACAGCGCCGGACCCAGACCAACGAGCGTGAGCTGCGAAACGGCGACGACGTGAACCGCGGCACCCGCGCATGGAATCGCGATCGTGAGTGCGCGCGGCGCCGGCCGGAAGCCCATGAACGGCGCCAATGTCAGCGCCGTGGCTAGACCGTAGAGCGCCAGGGCAATGAGATGCAGAGTGACAATCACACCAGATACGGTCCAGGCCCACGAAGCGGGGCCCGGCCGCCTTTCAGGAAGGCATCTTCTTGATCAGCCGTACCGGAAGACCCCGATCCAGACCCGGATGATTGATCTGCAGCAACAGTCCTGTCGCAGACTTCTCGCGAGTGTGGACGATCATCATGACCGCACGCACCTCTTCCGAGGCCGAGCCCGCATAGCCTTGCGCTGGTTTGAACACCTCGAAGACATCGCCGAGCGTGACGCCATCGCGGCGACCCTTGTCGATGAAGAAGTACTGCTGCGCGCCGGCGAGCGAATGCGGATCCCGCGGGTCCAGCAGCCTGCCTGTCAGACCCTGCTCGACGGGGGTGGGCCGCACGTGGCCGGGATCACGGAACGGCTCGAGCGGCATCGCGAGCTGGTTTTCATGAACGCGATCGAACTGCGCGACGACCACCGCCAGCACCTGCTCCGATTCGATCGATGTGACGCGGGCAATGCCGGTGGGAACCACGACGTCGCCCCAACGTCCGTACGCCACCGTCCGATCGATGCGAGCGATCAGCAACGAATCGCCCACATGATAGGACGCGTTGCGCGGCGGCCGGACGGAGATCTCCTGAAACGTGGTCGCGGACGTACGATCGGTAAGCCTGGGAATCGCCGACTGGGCGGTCGCGCCGAGCACCCGACCCCACGGTAGCCGCTCCTCCTCGCTCAAAAAGCCGGCGGCGTAGAATTCGCCGGCACGGAGGGGACGGTAGGGCTGATGCACGTAGGCGCGCAGCACGTCCTGGACGATCTGCTGATTCGTGCGGCGGCGATCGAATATCGTCTCGCGACTTTCCGCGACGTTGGTGGGCGGCGGCGGCTCCACGACGAACGTCGTCGTGTCGGCAGGGATCGTGTCTATGGCGGCCGTATCGAGCGGCACCACTGCTGGAACCGTGTCGCTCGGCGCGGCCCGCACCGCCGTGTCGGCGGCAGCTGGGGTGGTGTCCGGCCGCGCAACCACGGTATCGCCACCCTGCGCGACGGTGATCATCTCCGAGAGATTCAGGACCTCACCGGGATAAATCCAATGGGGGTCTTCGATGACGGCAGTATTGAGGCGGTAGATCTCCGGCCACAGCAGCGGATCGTTGAAGTACATCTGGGAGATGGACCACAAGGTCTCACCGCGTGAGACCGTGTGACTGGCGGGGACTTGTCCCTGAAAAGCGGCGGCCGCCTGCGTCGTGTCCTGTTGTTGAGCCGCCTGCGTGGTGTCCTGCGCCGGCAGGACTCGCCACATGAGCGGCAACGCCGCCAGGGCCAGTAGTACGGCGCGGTCAGAACGGGAGATCGTCGTCCTCCTCATCCAGCGCCTCCGGGAACGCGTCGAGCGATTCTGGGGCTTTGCCGCCTGCTTCCGAGGCCCCCTTCACAGCCCCCGCTCCCACCGGAGCGGCTCCGCCTCTCGACCCGAGCATGATCAACTCACGCGCGATGATCTCGGTGACGTAGCGCGTCTGCTTCTCCCGATCTTCCCACGTCCGGTACTCGATCCGCCCTTCGATATAGACCTTGTCGCCCTTCTTCAAGTACTTCTCGGCGATGTCGGCCAAGCCGGAACCCTTGTTGTTCCAGCAGATAACCCTGTGCCACTCCGTCTTTTCCTGCTTCTCGCCCCCGTTGCCAGTCCATTGGCGGCTGGTCGCCACCGAAAGGGTCGCCACGCGGGAGCCGTTATTCGTGCTGCGTACCTCGGGATCCGCACCCAGATTCCCGATGAGCTGGACCTTATTGAGACTGCGGCTCACACAACCTCCGACGATAAAGCGGGTTAGGGCCCAAGGGTGCCACACACTATATAAATCGCAAGTCATTCTGTCAACCAAAGATACGCCACTTGTACCGAAGTTATGCATCAAGTCCGAGCACGATGGCATCCTCGATGGGACGCCGGTAATACTGCTTTCGGCGACCCACTTGCTTGAACCCCTGAGCCGCGTAAAGGGCGCGCGCCGGCGCGTTCGATTCCCGCACCTCGAGGTAGACCTGCCGGACGCCGCGTGCAGTCAACGCTTCGAGAATGTGCTGCACGAGGGCGCGTCCCAGCCCGTTACGCCGACCCGCGGGGGCCACAGCAAGATTGAGGATCTCGCCCTCGTCGGCGGCGTCGAGCGCGACCACGTAGCCGATGATCGACCCGGAACCGCTCGCCTCGACGACGAGAAAGTGCGCATCGGACGTCAGGCAGTCGCGAAAGTCCTGGGTGGACCACGGGTCGGCGAAAACCTCCTGCTCGATCGCGCGGATCGCGGGGACATCGCCGACCTTAGCGGGACGAATTTGGTAGGGGTCGGCCGTAGCGCGCCTCCCATTTCACTTGAGCTTCGGCGGGCCGGCCGTACACGGGCTCGGCAACCCGCGGATCATCGATCGCGCGGCGCGCGCCATCATAGGAAAAGAGCGCGAGCAACGATCCCGCAAGGGGCGGTAGCGCATCGATGCCAACGGGAGCTCGTCCGGTCCAGGCCACGATCTCTTTGCGATAGCGTTCTGCGCCGTCTCCCACGGCGAGATCTGGTGATCGTCCGGCCCGTACGACTAGCGTGGGGATCGTGAACAACCCCGGTGCGACGAGCGTCTTCACCTGATCTCCAACAAAGGTATACATCGCGCCGAACACCTCGCCGCGTAACGCGTCATAACATGTCGCGACGGTCTCCACCCCGGCGGCGTGCGCCGCGCCAAGCAGCGATGGAATCGCAATCAAGGGCAGTCGTCGCTCCTGGACGAAACCCTTCGCCGCGGCCCATGCGATGCGCAGGCCCGTAAAACCGCCAGGTCCATCGCCGACAATGACCCCGGCGATCTGCGCGAGCGACAGCTGTCCGACCTCGAGGACCTGGCGAACGAGAGGCACGATTTGCGCGGCGTGTTGGCGTGCGCCCCGAACCGAGCGCGCGATCGTCTGCTCACCGGCGCGGATCGCGACGCTGGCGATGTCGGTCGTCGTGTCGAGTGCAAGCCAGGGCTCATTCTTCAACGACGCGACTCCCCGGATCAGAATCGTAGAAGAGCTTGAAGTGCCGATCGAGCGGTGGAGCCCAAGCCCCCGCCCGCTCGGGCCACTCGATCAGGATGATGGCGCGCTCCCGGACCATGTCGTCGAAGCCGAGATCGCGCGCTTCGTCGGGCTGGCGCAGACGGTAGCAATCCACGTGATAGACGGGAATGGGGCCGGCGGGGCCGGCGGGGCCGGCGTCGTAATGATGCACGAGCGCGTATGTGGGACTGGTGGCCCGCGCGCGGGCGCCCAGGCCGCGGCAGATGGCCTGGACGAGGCTCGTCTTCCCCGTCCCCAGCTCTCCCGACAACCCGATTACCGCGGGGGCACGGAGCTGGCGGCCGAGGTCCTCACCGAACCGGCTGAGCTCGCTCGCGGAGAGGCGCATCGGCCTTGAGCTCCAGGAGCTGATCGCGCAGCACCGCCGCCAGCTCGAAATCGAGCTCCTCGGCGGCGGTCTGCATCTGTTGCTCCAGCATACGGATGAGGGTCTCGCGCTCGCCGGCGTCGGCGGGGCGGCGGATCTCGCCGGCACCAGGCTTCCCAACTCGCGCGTCGGCGACACGGGTGACGAACCGGATATCCAGCACCGACTTCACGATGGACCGCGGCGTGATGCCATGCTCGACGTTGTAGGCGAGCTGAGTTTCGCGGCGGCGATCCATCTCTTTCAGCGCGCGCTCCATCGAGCCGGTGACGTGATCGGCGTACAGAATCGCTCTCCCGCTGAGGTGCCGAGCCGCCCGGCCGACGGTCTGGATCAGCGACCGATCTGATCGCAGGAAGCCTTCCTGGTCGGCATCCAGCACCGCGACGAGGGACACCTCCGGCAAGTCCAGCCCTTCGCGCAGCAGGTTGATTCCCACGAGCACGTCGAACTCGCCAAGGCGCAGACCTCGAATGATCTCGACGCGCTCGATGGCGTCGATTTCCGAATGCAGATAGCGCACCCGCACGCCATGCTGCTGCAGATAATCGGTGAGGTCTTCCGCCATGCGCTTGGTCAACGTGGTGACCAGGACACGCTCGTTCTTCTTCTCGCGCAGGCGGATTTCGCTGAGCAGGTCATCCACCTGCCCAGCCACCGGCCGGATCTCGACGGTGGGATCGACCAGCCCGGTCGGGCGGATGATCTGCTCGACAATGACGCCACCCGAGAGCTTCAGCTCGTCCTGCCCCGGTGTCGCCGAGACGAATACCATGCGCGGCACCAGCCCCATGAACTCGTCGAACCGCAGCGGTCGGTTGTCGAGCGCCGACGGCAGCCGGAAGCCGTAATCCACCAGGGTTTGCTTGCGCGAGCGGTCGCCTTCGTACATCGCGCCCAGCTGCGGCAGTGTCTGGTGGGACTCGTCGATGATGCAGAGATAGTCCTTCGGGAAGTAGTCGAGCAGGCACGCCGGTCGTTCGCCGGGCTGGCGGCCGCTGAACAGGCGCGAGTAGTTCTCGATGCCGGCGCAGCGCCCCACTTCCATCAGCATGTCGATGTCGAAATGCGTGCGGGACTCCAGGCGCTGCGCTTCCAGGAGCTTGTTCTGCGCGCGCAGCTCGGCCAATCGTTCCGCCAGCTCGGCCCGGATGCGCGACACGGCGCGCTCGATCGTCGCGCGCTGCGTGACGAAGTGCGTGGCAGGATAGATGGCCGAGCGGTCCATCGGCTTGATGACGTTGCCGGTCAGGGGATCGATCTTCGCGATGCGCTCGATCTCATCCCCCCAGAACTCGATCCGCACCGCCTGCTCGTCGTACGCCGGGAAGACCTCCACCGTATCGCCCCGCACGCGGAACGTCCCGCGCTCGAAGCCCACGTCATTGCGCTGATACTGCACGGCGACGAGATCGGCGAGCAATGCATCCCGGCCGCGCGTCTCACCCTTCCGCGCGGTTACGAGCAGCTCGCGATACAGCTCGGGGTCGCCGAGGCCGTAGATCGCCGAGACGCTCGCGACGATGATGACGTCGTCACGCTCCATCAGGCTCGAGGTTGCGCGCAGCCGCAGACGCTCGATGTCGTCGTTGATGGACGAATCCTTGGCGATGTACGTGTCGGTCGACGGCACGTACGCCTCCGGCTGGTAGTAGTCGTAATACGAGATGAAGAATTCGACGGCGTTGGACGGAAAGAACGTTTTCAGCTCACCGTACAACTGGGCAGCGAGCGTCTTGTTGTGCGACAACACGAGGGTCGGCTTCCCAAAGTCGGCGACGACGTGCGCCATCGTCATCGTCTTGCCCGACCCGGTGACGCCGAGGAGCGTCTGATATTTGTCGCCGCGGCGCAGGCCGGCGCTCAGTTCGCGAATCGCGCGTGGCTGATCACCCGCCGGTGCCGGGGCGTTCCCAAGCTCAAAAGGCATAGGAGGGAAACCTAACCGACGACGACTTCAGCGGGACCGCTCGAATCCCGTCGCGCGATCTCCGTGACACCTTTCACCTTGCGGACCGCCTTCAGGACCTTGTGCAGGTGGGTGTTGTTCTCGACCTCCACCAGCACCGATCCGAAGACGACGCCGTCCTTCGACGCGAGCTCGGCACTGCGGATGTTGGTTCCGGTGCCGCTGATCGCCTCACAGATATCGGCGTAGAGGCCGCGCCGGTCCTCGCCGCTGACCGCCAGCCGGACCACGAAGGTCTCGCCCTCGACCTCCCGCCAGTCGATTTCGACGCGCCGCTCCTCTTCGCCCGAGAGCGTCAGCAGGTTGGGACAGTCGTTGCGGTGGATCGAGATGCCACGGCCCTGGGTGACGTAGCCGACGACGGGGTCGCCGGGGACAGGCTGGCAGCACTGGGCGTAACGGACCATCAAGCCCTCGACGCCGTGAATCTTGATGCCGCGGCCGAGGCGGAGACGTTCGATGACGCGCCCGAACGCCGTCGGCTTCGGGGCGTGCTGTTCGTCGGCCGGTATGTCGGGATACAGCGCGTTGATCACCTGGCCGATCTGCACATCCCCGCGACCGATTGCGGTCTCCACCTGCTCGGCGGCGCCGAGTCCGAGCTTCTGCGCGGCCTGTTCCAGCTGCTCGGCGGTGGGCGGGTCGATGCGCCGGCGCCGAACCTCGCGCGCGAGGATCTCCCGTCCCAGCGTGACGCTGCGCTCCTGCTCCTCCTGCTTGATCCACTGGCGGATCTTCTGGCGGGCTCGGCCCGTCTGAACATGCGCCAGCCAGTCGCGCGAGGGCTTCGCCTGGGGACTCGTGAGCACCTCGATCGTGTCGCCGTTCCTGAGCGGCCGATGCAGCGGCGCGATCCGCCCGTTCACCCGCGCGCCGTTACAGTGCTGGCCGACTTCGGTGTGCACCATGAACGCGAAATCGATCGGCGTCGCGCTCTTCGGCAGCCGCTTCACGTCTCCTCGTGGCGTGAAGACGAAGATCTCGTCCTGATAGAGATCGATCTTCAGGAACTCGAGGAATTCCTCGGGGCTGTGCGCATCCTGCTGCAGCTCGATCAATTGGCGGAACCACGACAGATGGTGATCGAGCTCGTCGGCGCTCTTGCCGTTTTCCTTGTACAGCCAGTGCGCCGCGATACCGTACTCGGCGGTCCGATGCATGTCGCGCGTACGGATCTGGATCTCGTACAGCTGGCCGCCGGGGCCGAACACGGTGGTGTGCAGCGACTGATAGCCGTTCGACTTGGGGCTCGCGATGTAATCCTTGATGCGCTCCTGCAACGGCGTCCAGGTGTGATGGATGATGCCGAGCACGTGGTAGCAATCGGTGATGTTGTTCACCAGCACGCGTACCGCCAGCAGATCGTAAATCTCCTCGAACGGTTTGCCGCGTTTCTTCATCTTCTTGAAGATGGACCACAGGTTCTTGGGCCGGCCCACGATCTCCCAGCCCACGATCCCGGCGCGACGCAGCTCGTCGGAGAGCGGCGCGCGCATGCGCTCGATCGTCCGGTCGCGCTCCACGCGCCGGGCCTTCACTTGCTTCGTCAGCTGTTTGTAGTCGTCGGGCTCGAGGTACTTGAACGACAGGTCCTCGAGCTCGGCCTTCACCCCCGCCATGCCGAACCGGTGCGCCAGCGGCGCGTACAGCTCCCGCGTCTCCAGGGCGATCCGCTTGCGCTTGTCAGGCGGCAGCGGATCGAGCGTGCGCATGTTGTGGAGCCGGTCGGCGAGCTTGATGATGATGACGCGCGCATCGCGCGCCACGGACATGAGCAGTTTGCGGTAGTTCTCCGCCTGCTCTTCGGCGGTGGACCGGAAGTTGAGGGCCTTGATCTTGGTCAGGCCGTCGACGAGGTCGGCGACCTCATTGCCGAAATCGCGGCGCAGCAGGTCGAGTGTGACGTTGGAATCTTCCACGACGTCGTGCAGCAGCGCCGCGGCGATGGTCGTCGTGTCCATCTGCTGCTCGGCGAGAATCGTTGCGACGGCGACGCTGTGCGAGACGAAATCGTCGCCCGACAGGCGCTTCTGGCCTTGATGCGCTTGCGCGCTCATCCGATAGGCGCGCGACAGCACCTCGAGGTCGAGGCGGTCGCGTTGCGCGGCGACGGCCTTCGCCAGCTCGGGCGCGAGGATCGGCGCCGTACTCGTCACAAGAGCCCTGCCTCCGCGAAACTCACGTACCGCTCTCCTCCTCCTATGACCACATGGTCGTACACCGGAACATCCAGCACACGCCCGGCATCGACCAGCTGCCTGGTTACCGCTCGATCGTCCGCCGAGGGCGTGGGATCACCGCTGGGATGATTGTGCACCACGATGATCCCCGCCGCTGCCTCGGCGATTGCCGCTCGAAACACTTCGCGCGGGTGCACCAGCGAGCTGTTCAGAATGCCCCGCGTAATGAGCAAATCCGCCAGGATCTGGCTCTGGCTCCCCAGCGCGAGAACATGAAACTCCTCGACCGCGAGGTCCCGCAGGCGCAGGCCATAGTACCGTTGGACGTCCCCCGGTCCCCGGATCCGCTCCGGCGGGGGCTCGGCCTCCGTCCCGATCCGGCGACCCAGCTCGATAGCCGCGGCCAGCCGAGCCGCCTTTGCCCGCCCCACCCCCGGAATCCGGGCCAGCTCGGCCCACGGCCGGGTGGCGAGCCGCCGCAACGAGCCATCCCCGCGCGCCAATATCTCGGCGGCGACCGCCAGGGCGTCCTGCCCGCGTGTCCCTGTTCCAAGGAGAATGGCCAGAAGCTCTTGCGCCGTCAACGCGGCCGGCCCGACCGCCCAGAAACGCTCGCGCGGCCGGTCGTGTTCGAGGTGCTCGGAGAGACGCAGCGGCATGGGCAAGACTAGGGAGCGGGCGTCGTTCCGACATAGTCGGAATTACGCCGTCAGGCACCTAACGGCGGGTCGATTCCGGCGCGATCATTGTGCTGCCCACCCCGTGCCTGCCGAGGCGACGCGTTTTCAGACGCCGTCCTACCCACTCGTGGAGAACTTATGCGAGTCACCACCGCCGCCGCAGTACTCCTACTGACCGCCCTGCCGATGGCCTGTATGGCAGACCGCGGCGATCCGGTGTCGCCTCCACACGCTGCGGACGCCGCCACCCAGCCTGGCATCAGCGCGAGCAGCTGGGGACCAGAAACGCCACCCTTCAACGACGAGATTATCCTCCGCGACATAACCGGGAACGGCGGCTTCGGCCACGTCAAGTTCCGCCAACCCAACGACGCCGATAGAATTGTGAATTTGGACACTTGGGTTCGCGACCTAGCGCCAAACGCGGCTTATCGGTTACAACGTGCGACTGACACGGCCATCAACGACGATTGCACCGGGACGAACTGGCTGACGCTCGGAAGAGGTACGGCACCACAAGTGATCACGACGGACTGGCGGGGCACCGGTCGCGAAGACCTATTCCGCAACCTCGGTACCACCGCCATCGGTTCGACGTTCGACATTCATTTTCGCGTGATCGACGCCAGCGGAGCGGTCGTGTTGGAGAGCAGCTGTTACCAGTTCGTGGTCACGCAATAATCGCGGGAGAATAAGAACTCGGGGCACGGCATGCCGTGCCAGCTACGCCCCTGCCCCGTGGCACTTCTTGAACTTCTTGCCGCTGCCGCATGGGCACGGATCGTTGCGGCCCACGCCGGCATAGGGATTCGGCGGTGCCATCCCAACAATCGGCGGCACCGGTTTCGACGGCACCGGCCCATTTGACGCCGCCGCTGGGCTGACCAGCCCGTCCGCCGCCGGTTTGGTCGCGACCATTGGCGTCGGCTTCTTCGACCCACTCCCAAGCCCGCCGGTCGTGGTGGTCTGGCTCGGACCGCCGCGCGGCGGGCCGATCTCGATCTGGAGCCTGAGCCACCGCTCCGCGAACGTGGTCTGCAGATCGTGCATCAAGCCGACGAACATCTCGTACGCGTCCTGCTTGTACTCCACGAGCGGGTCCTTCTGCCCCCACGCGCGGTAGTAGATCCCTTCGCGCAGCTGGTCGAGATCGTACAGGTGATCCTTCCACTTCTCGTCGATCACGCCGAGGGTCACGTGCGACAGCGCCTGCTCGGCGAGGTTCGTCGCGCCGACCTTGGCTTCGACGTCACGGAGATAACCGAGCTTTTGCTGGAACGCGTCGCGCCCCGCCTTCTGCGCCGCGCGGACGAGCTCGTCGCGCGTCTTGATCACGGCGGGATCGGTGACACCCGGGACCGATGTCAGGAACTTCTGCAGAAAATCCGTATCGATCAGCGCACGGTCCCACTGGCCGGGATCATCGTAATCCACGATGAGGCTGTCGGCGTACTGCTCGAACGCCGCGTCGATCATGCGCTGCGCCTCGGCCTTCAGCTCTTCCCCGCCCTCGAGCGCATACAGACGCTGGGAGTAGATCACCTCGCGCTGCTGATTCATGACGTCGTCGAACTGCAGCAACTTCTTGCGCGCCTGGAAGTTCTGGAGCTCGACGCGCTTTTGGGCCTGCCCGATCGCCGCCGTCACCCACGGGTGCGTGATGACTTCGCCTTGCTCGGCGCCGGTGCGATCCATGATGCGCGCAATCCGGTCGGAGCCGAACAGCCGCATGAGGTCGTCTTCGAGCGAGAGAAAGAAGATACTCTGCCCGGGATCGCCCTGGCGTCCGGAGCGGCCACGCAGCTGGCGGTCGATGCGGCGCGCCTCGTGACGTTCCGTCCCGATGATCACGAGACCGCACGGCGGATCCTCATTGCACTTGAGCTCTTTGATCTGCTCGGCGGTCAGGTCCGGCGGCTCGATCTTCTGGCCGAACGGCGCTTCCCGCGACTGGATCCCGCAGACTTGACACTTCTTGACGCCCGGGCCGAGTTTGATGTCGGTGCCGCGGCCGGCCATGTTGGTCGCGATGGTGATCGAACCGGGCTGGCCCGCCTGTGCGACGATCTCCGCCTCGCGCTGGTGATACTTGGCGTTCAGGACCTCGTGCTTGAGCCCGCGGCGCTTCAGCAACCGGGCCAGCGTCTCCGAGACCTCGACGTTGGTCGTCCCGACCAGGACCGGCAAGCCGCGCTTATGCTGGCGCTCGACCTCTTCCATGATCGCGTCGTACTTTTCCTTGCGCGTCTTGTAGACGAGGTCGTGCTTGTCGATCCGACGGACCGGGCGGTTCGTCGGAATGACGGAGACTTCGAGCTTGTAGATCTGGTGGAACTCGGTCTCCTCCGTCTCCGCCGTGCCTGTCATGCCCGCGAGCTTCTCGTACATGCGGAAGTAGTTCTGGATCGTGATCGTCGCGAGCGTCTGGCTTTCCTCGCGGACCGCAACGCCTTCTTTCGCTTCCACGGCCTGATGCAGACCGTCCGACCAGCGCCGGCCCGGCATCAGCCGTCCGGTGAATTCGTCGACGATGAAAACCTGACCGTCTTGCACGACGTACTCGACGTCCTTCTCGTAGAGCGCGTGCGCCTGGAGCAGCTTGTGGATGATGTGCAGCGTCTCGCTCTTGGTGGCGTACTCCGCTTCCACCGCGCGCCGGCGCTCGATCTTCTCGGTTGGAGACAGATCGGGATCGTGGTCCAGCTCGTGGACGGCATGCGAGATATCGGGCACCACGAACAGCGTGGGGTCCTGCGGCGACATCGTCTCCACGCCCTTGTCCGTGAGGTGTACCGAGCGGCCGCGCTCGTCCATGACGAAGTACAGATCGTCCTCCATGTCGCGCATTTTCTGATCGCGCGCCGGGAGCTTGCGGTCGGCGAGACGGTCGAGCTCCACCCGTTGTACCTGCTGCTTGACGCCCTGCTCGTTCAACAGCTTCAGCAGCTTCTTGTTCTTCGGCATGCCGAGCTGTGCCTTGTAGAGCAGCTTCGCGCCCTCGTAACTGGTATCGGGACTGTCGAGCAGCGGCTCGGCTTTGGCGATCAAATCGTTCGCGATCGCGGTCTGCTTACGGACCAGCTGCACGACCTGGGCGTTGAACTGCGCGTACTTCTCGTCCGATTCGGCGCCCACGGCGCCGGAGATGATCAGCGGCGTGCGCGCCTCGTCGATCAGGATCGAGTCGACCTCGTCGATGATCGCATACACGTGGCCGCGCTGGACCCGGTGCTCCAGACTGCCCACCATGTTGTCGCGCAGGTAGTCGAAGCCGAACTCGTTGTTCGTGCCGTAGGTGATGTCGGCTTGATAGGCAGCCCGCCGCTCGGGCGTTCCGGGCTGCGTGTCGTCGATGCAACCCACCGTCAGGCCAAGCCACTTGAACAGATGGCCCATCCACTGGGAGTCGCGCCGGGCGAGGTAGTTGTTCACCGTAACGAGGTGTGCGCCGCGGCCCGCCAGCGCGTTGAGATACAGCGGCAGCGTGGCCACGAGCGTCTTGCCCTCGCCGGTCGCCATTTCGGCGATCTTGCCCTGGTGGAGCACGATGCCGCCGATGAGCTGCACGTCGTACGGCACCATGTCCCACTTCATCGTGTGCCCGGTGACGACGACCTCGCTGCCGAGCAGGCGGCGGGCCGCTGCGCGCACCGTCGCGAATGCTTCCGGCAGCAGCTCGTCGAGCGTGCGCTGCAGCGCCGCCACGAAGTCCTGCTCCGCTTTTCTCAGCTGATCGCTGAGATTGGCCCGCTCGTCCGGATCGGGGCAGTCGTGCTTCGCCTGCTTGAGACGCTCGACCTCGGCGCGCACCGCGCCGGTGCGCTCTGCGATTACCTCGCGGAACTTCGCGGTCTGTGCCTGCAGCTCGCCATGGGTCAGGTCCTTGAGGCGCACTTCGTGCTCGAGAATCGCATCCACGATCGGCTGGATGCGCTTCAGCTCGCGGTTGAACCGCGTCCCAAAGATTCTGGTGAACCAACGATTGGCCATTACACTCCTAGCGGTACAGCCCGTGCGCCCCGATGTACTCGTGCACCGGGTCGGGCACTAAATATCGAATGGAACGCTCCTGTTTGACGCGCTCCCGCACCTGCGTCGCGGAGAGGTCAATCGAGGGCACAGGAATAACCCGCTTGATCAGCGGATGACGCACCACGCTGGCACCGGGCCGGGCGAAGACGACGATGTCGGCAAGTTCCGGAAGCGCTTCGACTTCCCACCATTCGGCAAGATCGCGGGCGGCATCCGCCCCCAGCAATAACGTGAACCGGTTCCCCGGCTCCCGCTCCCCCAACGCCCGCAGCGTCCGGACGGTATACGATGGCGTCGGCAGCCCCAGCTCGACCCGCTCCACGGCGAACCGCGCGTTCCCCGCGATCGCCAGATCCAGCATTTCGGCCCGCTGCTCGGGCGTCGCCTGATGGGCGGCCCGAGCCCCTCGCTTCAGGGGCTGCTCGCGCGCCGGCAGAAAGCGCACGTTGCAGCCCAACGCGTCCGCCGCTGCTTCTGCCACGATCAAATGTGCGACATGGACGGGGTCGAACGAGCCTCCGAACAGCGCCGCCCCTTCCCGGGCCACGCCGCTCAGGGTGTGGAGGGGGTCGACGGGGTCGCGGTGGAATCGGCCGTCGCGGGACAGGCCCGGTCGAGCGCCGTCG
>Ga0137388_10000616_pt1 | contig 20297 bp, 22 predicted proteins | sample 15con2h14AmetaG_FD_104644 | JGI IMG/M metagenome (GOLD analysis project Ga0137388, IMG submission 104644) | Vadose zone soil microbial communities from Angelo Coast Range Reserve, California, USA - 15con2h1.4A metaG | ecosystem: Environmental > Terrestrial > Soil > Vadose zone > Saprolite...
GCGGTCGTGAGCCGGCAATTGCGAGAGCGCGCTCCCTCCCTCAAGCATCACGGCCCGCATTCCCTTCGACACGCCTGTGCGACCCATCTGATCAACCAAGGGTTGTCTCTGAAGGAAATCGGCGATCACCTCGGCCATCGAGACGTTGAGGCGACCCGGATCTACGCCAAAGTGGATCTCGCCAGGCTCCGCGATGTAGCGGACTTTGATCTGGGAGAGCTGCTATGAACCTTCAAGCCATGTGCGAACAATATGCGGCCTTCCGAAAAACACTTGGTGAGCGTTTTGAAACCAATGGGCGTCAACTGAAGGCCTTTTGCCGAGCCATGGGACCGAACATTGATATCGCCGAAGTATCGCCCGAAAAAGTGAATACCTTTCTCGTTGGCAAAGGTCCACTCACAACCAGCTGGTACGTGAGGCACAACGCCCTTCTTGGATTTTATCGCTACGCCATCAGTCGGGGGTTCGTTGCGACGTCGCCTCTACCGCTGGCCATTCCAAAACAGCCACCAGCATTCCAGCCTTATATTTATTCTCCTGTTGAACTGCGCCGCATCCTGGATTCAATTGGATCGTGCCGGCGACGTCGGAGTCACCTGGATGCGCCCACTATGCGCTGTCTTGTTCTCCTCATGTACGGCGCGGCGTTGCGGACGTCAGAAGCACTCTCTTTGACGATAGGCGATGTCGATCTTTCCTGCGGCGTTCTTACCGTCCGAGATTCGAAGTTCTTCAAAACTCGGCTCGTGCCGATCGGACCCAAGACGGTTCAGATGCTTGCCGAATGCGGCAGTCGTCGAGAGAGATGCTCTAGGCGCCCCGACGCACCGTTCTTTGTGGGGCGGAACGCAAAACCCGTCGCCATTTACGTATTTGAGAGAGCTTTCCAACAGATTCGGCTCCATGCGGGTCTGCACCGCGCAGGAGGTCCTCGCTATCAACCGCGCCTTCATGACCTCCGTCATACATCGGCAGTTCATCGGCTCACCACGTGGTATCGAGAAGGCAAGGACGTACAGAAACTCTTGCCACAACTGTCAGTCTACATGGGCCACACACTTTTGGAGGCCACGCAGGTGTATCTGACTATGACACCGGAGCTCCTGCACCAGGCGAGCCTGCGGTTCGAGCGTTACGCAACGGGCAGGGGGCGGCAATGAGTAAGGCAAACCTCCTTGGACCCTGGGTCCGGCGCTTTCTGCTTGAATATTTGGTAAGCGAACTTAACCTGGCACGAAACACCCAGCGCAGCTATCGGGATACACTGGGTCTGCTGCTACCGTTCGTAGCTCGACACGCAAGGAAGGAAATCGACGAGATTTCTGTGATGGACGTCTCGCCGGACGCGGTACGGCTCTTTCTTCGGCACTTAGAGGAATCCCGCAAATGTGCTGTCTCCACACGCAACCAGCGGCTGGCCGCGATCCACTCGTTGGCTCGCTTTGTTGGGTTGCATAGTCCCGAGTGCATCGAGTGGTGCGGGCAACTCCGCACCATTCCACGCAAGCGAGCACCTCAGTCGACAATCGCATATCTCGAGAAGTCGGAAATGGATGCATTGTTAAATGCACCTGATCAATGTACCGAGCAAGGACGCCGGGATCATGCGCTGTTGATTTTTCTTTACAACACGGGCGCGCGAGCTGACGAGGCTGCGCAGGTGAAGATCGAAGATCTCTTCTTAGCCCATTCTTCGCGTGACCATTCTCTCGTTCAGGTGCGTGGCAAAGGCAATAAGCTCCGGCGTTGTCCTTTGTGGCCTCAAACTGTTGCTGAACTTTCGTCATTGATAGCGAGTCGCCCGCCGACCGATCGCGTGTTCCTGAATAGGTGTGGACAGCCCATCACGCGGTTTGGGATTCATACGATGGTCGAAAGGTACGTTCGAAGAATTTCGGCGGGTATGCCTTCATTAGCCAACAAACGGGTGAGCCCTCATACGATTCGGCACACGACGGCGACTCACCTTCTCCGCGCGGGCGTCGACATCAACACCATCCGTGCTTGGTTGGGTCACGTCTCGCTCAACACTACAAACGTTTACGCCGAAGTCGATCTAGAGATGAAGGCCAAAGCGCTCGCAACCTGCGAGATCCGCGGGGCAGTTCCCCCAAAACACTGGAAGCATGACGTTGCACTGATGCAGTTCCTGCGAAGCCTTTGATAGGAATTATGTGGCGTTGGGCTACCGCTCGCGTGCATCTGTAGCCAGCCCTCATCCCCAGCGCCACATAACAGTGGGCGCCACAGAAGAAATTTTGGACTAAACCGCTTCGCGGTATTTTGTGGTGCTGCAACCGTGTTGCTTGAACGGACCACGCGCGCTACTGTTCCGGTCTAGGACGCCTGAAGCTGTCAAACTGACCTCTACTGAGCCTTGCTTTCGCGGTAGGAGTAAGATTATTTCGATGTGCATCGTGAGAATTTGAGATGAGAACCATTGTCTTCCGTGTGTTGGGCGGAGCCGTCGGTCTCTTCACAGCCGTAATTGCGATAGTAGGCCCTCTGCTGTTTATCTCCAATGAACTGCAGGAAGCTGACTCAGCGCAGCAATACGGAGGTCACCCCTCGTTTTTGGGAGCCGTAGGTGGCTCACTAACTGTGTTAGTCCTGGCAGGTTTCTTCGCGCTCATCGCCTTCGTGTTGTTGCGATTTGCTTTCCGCGGATCGAGACCACACTGACCTACTACTTAGTGCAGCGAACCGCACTTTTTCAACAAACCGCTAGAGGTTCTCCTCCCTTTGTAGGTTTCTTTGCGAAAGCATGAAGTCGCTGCTTGCAGCAAATTTCACTTCGCAAAGGAGCTTTCTATGACCTCTCTTCGCCTTCGCATGCTCGAGGACATGCAGATCCGCAATTTGGCCGTGAACACTCAACAGTCGTACATCCAGCAGGTGTCACTCTTTGCACGCTACTTCAACGAATCACCCGAGCGCTTGGGACCGGAGCAGATTCGTGCTTATCAGGTCTACCTGACGAACGAAAGGAAGTTGGCCACGGGTTCGATCCTTATCGCCATTTCCGCGCTTCGCTTCTTATATAGAATCACTCTCAAAAAGGACTGGACGTTCGAAGACATCATCCCTGCGCCGAAAAAGCCTCAAACTCTGCCCGTGGTTCTAAGTCCCGAGGAAGTCATTCACTTTCTTGACTGCGTCACGAGCAGGAAACATCGCGTGATCTTGACCACCTGCTATGCCGCAGGCCTGCGCATCTCCGAGGCCGTGGTTCTCACACCTGCCGCGATTGACAGCAAGCGCATGGTCTTGCGTGTCGAGCAGGGCAAAGGACAGAAAGATCGTTACGTGATGCTCTCGCCGAACCTGCTAGAGATCCTGCGAGCCTGGTGGCGAATGGAAAGGCCTGAGAACTGGCTCTTTCCAAGCGACAGGCCGGGCTGCCATATCACCCGGTCCGCGGTTGAGCAGGAGTGCCAGAAGGCCCATCGTATTTGCAAAATTTCCAAACCGATCACACCGCATTCATTGCGTCACGCTTTCGCGGTTCATCTACTGGAGTCAGGCACCGACGTTCGCACCATCCAACTGCTGCTCGGCCATCGCAGCCTGGCAACCACAGCAAAATATCTCCGCATAGCAACCAGCAAAGTGTGCTCCACGTCGAGCCCGCTTGATTTGCTGCCTCGCCCTGTTCCGATGGATGTCAAGCCCACTCCACCCCAACATTTCTAACCAGCGATCCTCATGGATCGTCCGAAGCTGGAAGTGGCGGACATCTTCCGCCGCTACGGCGAAGCCTATCGTGAACACCATGGCGCGTCGATGTCTTCTGCCCAGCGGCGCGTCATGACCGCGATTGAGGTGTGCCGCACTGCAGCTCTCGGCGGTCACCTCGAGCGGTGCGACTGCTGCAATCACGAGCGGCCCTGTTACGACAGCTGCGGCGACCGCCACTGTCCAAAGTGTCAGTCCCTCGCACGTGCCGAGTGGGTCGAAAAACGAACGTCCGAAGTTCTCCAGACGCACTATTTTCATGTCGTGTTCACGATTCCCGAACCGATCGCTGCCATCGCTTACCAGAACAAGGAGCTCGTCTACGGCATTCTCTTCAGAGCCACTGCCGAGACGTTGTCCACTATCGCTGCCGATCCCCAACATTTGGGCGCCGAGATCGGCTTTTTCGCCATACTTCACAGTTGGGGACAGAACCTGTTTTTCCATCCTCATCTGCATTGTGTCGTTCCAGGCGGCGGGATTTCACTTGATGGTGCCCGGTGGATCTCCTGCCGCCCCAACTTTTTCTTACCGGTAAAGGTGCTCTCTCGGCTGTTCCGGCGATTGTTCTTGCAGTATCTGCAGGAGGCCTTCGACGGCGGCAAGTTGCAGTTCTTCTCTTTGCTTCAGGCACTCCAAGATCCAGAGGCTTTCACCCGTCATCTCGATTTGGTGCGAGGCGTGGAATGGGTCGTCTACGCCAAGCCGCCTTTTGCCGGGCCACAACAAGTGGTGGACTATGTCGGCCGCTACACGCACCGGGTGGCCATTTCCAATCATCGGCTCGTCGACATTGAAGATGGCCAAGTGAAATTTAACTGGAGAGACTACCGCGACAACAATCAGCAGAAAACCATGACCCTCTCGGCGGCCGAGTTCATCCGGCGATTTTTGCTCCACGTTCTACCGAGCGGTTTCCACCGCATTCGCTACTACGGGTTCCTCGGCAATCGACACCGGAAGGAGAAGTTAGAGCGTTGCCGCCAACTTCTCGGCATGGCTCCTCCAAAGGAAGGCTCTGCCGAGCCCGCGATACAAGAGGATTATCGTGATCGATATGAGAGGCTCACGGGCCGCTCTCTGCGGGAATGTCCTGTTTGCCATCGTGGCCGCATGATCCCGATCAAGGTTTTGTCTAACGTTTCCTCTTTTCCGGCCATCAAAGACACCTCATGAACGATCGTGTGCGAACTCAACTCGCTCTCTCGAAAAACTCGCGGCCGAGTCCAAGGAGTAGCCTCGCCCCACGGCATTCAAATCCCTTTACGGTCAGCCAAGCACCCCAGATTTTGTCCCGTGCAAGCCCGCCGAACGTCCCACAGTACAGCCCACCGTGCTCGGTTCCATCATTACCTACGACCCATCCTCTTGATGTCGACCACCACTCACCAATCAAAACCCATAACGCACGCATCTTGCAGCGGTTTAGTCCAATACATTTTTAGCCCACCGGCGCGGCTCCGATCATGTTTCTCCTGTGCTTGCGCCTACTCTCGCCGCGCCGCCGAGCTAAAAATGCTCTGCATTATGTGGTCCGCCACATAAGATTTCCCATAGCCATTAGCCCGCATCCGCCGCAAACGCCGGCGTCTTCCTTCAAGTCGTTGTATTGAAAGCGCGCAAACACACCGTGCTCGTGTGTGCAGCTTGCTCACCCGCGCTTCCGATACAACACTAAGACGTATCAGGACTTAACCTCCAGGTTGGGCGTCGAGAGGGCTCCCGTCGAAAATGGTTTCAGAATATCGCGCAGTGGCGAGAAGGTAGTATGCTCGCGGTGCCTTTGGGACAAATAGGACATTCACCATAGAATTGAGAAGGAGCATGCGTATGAAAAACAGCAAAATTCTCGTCGTTCTGGCGGTGCCTTTCCTCAGCGTCACCCTGTCCAGTGTCGCCGTGGGGCAGGACAAGGCAACTCCCCAGGAGGTCGTCGCCAAGGTAAGGGAAGCGGCCAGCACACTGTCGAAGACGGGTGACGTAGCACAGTTTAACAAGAAGCAGGCTCCGTGGGTGTGGAAAGACACGTATATCTTCGTCGTGGACTGCGACAAGAAGATCGAAGTGGCTCACCCCATGAAGCCGGAGCTGGTAGGCACAGACATCATCTCGATCATGGACACCAAGGGGAAGAACGTCTTCCCGGAAGGCTTTTGCGATGCAGCGAAGAAGAATCCTTCCGGCTTCTGGAGCGAGTATTGGTGGCCGAAGCCCGGCGAGAAGGAGGGCTCCCGCAAGCTCAGCTATTGCTTGAGTGCCAAAGGGACGCCGTACGTGGTGGGCGCCGGGATCTATGACGACAAGGCAACCATCGCGGAAGTGTCAAAGCTGAGCAGCAAGAAGTAACCGTCGGCCCTCACGCACCACGCCATAAGGCTCGTGAACATGCGCTTCCTCCCGCGAAGGAGGGATGGAGCAGTGCCGCTACCGCGATTTCTCGAAGCATCTACTATCACGGCGCGTAGCTAAGTTACGCAGGTTTCTTTCCTCGGAGCGGTTGGCACTGCCTTTCAAAACAATGGAGTTGACGGTCAGCACGGTCGAGTTAGTGGTGCAGACCATGGGCGTATAACGGCGTAGTCAGAAATAATCCACATGCCTGATTAACGCTGCTTACCGGACAAAGAAATCGCCACTGTCAGCCTAGCGTGACTTCGTATGGGTAGCCGCTTCATTCAGTCATAACAGTGCTCATCGTCGTGCTGGCGCGGCGACGCCTTTGATGATCAGCCAAAACGCGAGCGGAATCTCGAACGCGGCCATCGGTATCCACATGATCCAAGTGGCGGAGTCGGGAAGGACGCCTACGATCTGCAACGGAGGCCCAACGACCATCAAGAGCGACGCAAATACGCCGAGCCATGCCAGTGCAACGGGGATCATCCGGCCGCGCAGGAGGAGCCATGAGAAGAGGGTGCTGCCCACGGCGAAGAACATCGCGCCGGGGCCTTGCCCCGCAAGAAGGTACGCGCCGAGGGCGTGTGCTACCTCGGTGTTCGGTGCATTTGCTCCAGTGGCCGTCGCAAGCCACAGCAGTCCCAGGGTTCTCTGTATAGAAAGCCCACCGGCCACGCCCTCGCCGACGCGACAGGCGAGTGCCAGCATCGCGAGGTCGGGGTCCACGTCGCGCGTGATCGCGTACAGCGTCACACCCAGCACCAGGGCGCAGAAGCCGGAGAACAGTATGAGCACGACGGCGACGCGCACATCCGTCGCGTGCTGGGCGATGCCGGCGAACTTTGCGGCGATCCCCTGCGCGTTGGTCGCTCTGCCGAGCAGGACCATCGCCGGGATGCCGAGTGCGATGTAGAAGAGAAACGTGAAGCCGGCAAGTCGTGTGTTCGTTGTGCGAGTCATGTGCTATCCTCCTAAAAGCTTATCTCCATCGATCTCCACGCTTCTTCACGTAAGTTGCCAGAACATACGGCCAGGGAATAACAATGAGATCCACAACGACCCCGATAATCATGACCTTGGTAAGGTCTGTTGATTGGCCGGCAGACTGTAGCGGCAGGTAAACTGCTACCAACCATATCGCCTTATAGAGCGGTTGCAGGAGAAGCAGCGGCAACATCTTTAGTGGGTATCGAATGCCCAAACTCGACAAAGCCGACAATGCCGCCCAAAAGCTGAAGGCAACACCTTTCACTGGGTCCCACGCTCCTACGTGGTTGATAATTCCAGGCCATACCTTGAGTCCGAGAAACACAAAGTTAGCCAGGTAAAGCAATCTCATGAGATACAGACGGAACGTTGATGTTTCTTCAGACATTGTGCGACTTCCTCTCTTCAAGTAAGTGTGCGGAAGTAGACGGCGGCTCTCATGTTCGAATCGACGGCCCTGCTGCGCTGGCCTGCTCCTTCCATCCTTGAACGGGCCTAGTGAAAGGGTATAGCCGGAGATACGCCGAAGGCTGTCAAAAGGTTTCGCCTCACGAGCAAACGCGGCTGGTGTGAGCAATCGGCGAGCGGCTTCTGCCTTCCACGCTTCGAGTCACGACTATTGCATCTCAATGCCTGATTAACGCAGCGTTTATCGGACATCTGGTTTTGCTTCACTTCATGGGAGGAAACTGCGGACGCCCGTGTCCGTAGAGACTGCGTCCTTTGGAAATCCCGCTTGGACGCGCCACCCATTCGATCTCGCGCAAATCGACGAGATGTTCGCGCCGTACCACGCTGTAGGAGCGGCCCGCGCAAATGAAATGTCGACGAGATTCACTGCGAATTTCTTAGGGGGCAATAAGGGGGCACTAAGAATTCCCTCTCTTTCCTTTCAATACCTTAGAAGGCCAGGTCGCACCGCAAAACTCCTTTGTTTCCATACAGTTGGTGCATTCGATCCCCACCGCCCCTACCAAATCTTCTTCTTTATTCAATGAGTTACAGAAAACTTAGCTCCATTTCAGGGGGTTAGCTCCAAAACACGGCCAGCAAGTGAGTCCACTGCCCGCCGCTGTGCGTCACCAATGACGTGCGCGTACTTCTGCAAGGTGATCCGCGCATCGCTATGACGCATCTGACGCTGAACCACTGAGGGCGCTACGCCGTTGTCAATCAATTCGCTGGATGCCATGTGCCGGAATGCGTGAAGCGCAGCGCGTTCAATTCCCAAGTCTTTCAGAGTCTCTTGGAGCTTGAGCGCAACTTTGTTCCGCACCATCGGCTTGCCTACCTTGTTGCAGAAAAGAAGGTCTGCTTCGTTCTCCCGCCAGTGCTCTGCAAGGAACGTGCGCAGCCTTTTTCCCAATGCTCCGGGGATGGGCAAGTCAGCGGAACTAGATCGTGACTTTGGTGCGTGCGTTTGCCGCGTGGCCGCGTCTAGAGTGCGGCGAATGCGGATGACGCGCTTTTCAAAGTCTAGGTCACTGCGTTTCAGGGCAAACACTTCACCCGCCCGGCAACCAGTCAGACTGAAAACAGCCCATAAGGTTGAGTATGGCTCTTCACTGGCGTTAATGATTTGCTTCACCTGCTCCGCTGTGAAAAAGCGTTCTTCCTGTTTCTCACCTTCACGGGGCAGAGAAAGAGCAGACCTGTCAAATACAGCCGGGACGTAGCCCCACGCTTTGGCAGTCTTGACCAAACCGGAAAGAGTCTGCAACACGTTCTCGCAGGTTTTTCTGGTCAGCCCTTTAGCGGCCATTGCGGAGATGAATGCTTGAACGCTCCTTGTGTTGATAGCCGTCAGCGACATTTCACCCATCGTTGGGAAAATGTGTGTGCGCAGATGGCTTTCCGCTGCTCGCACCGTCGAAGGCTTGAGCGTTGGTGCCACATTCTGCTTCCACTCTTCCACGAAGTTCTTGAGTGCCCTGCCAGCTTTCGGCTTTGGCATCGCAACAAGGTTCACCGCATCAAGATACGGCTGGAGTGCTTCGATGGCCTGGAGTTTACTCACATGCTTCACGGCTCCAAGCGCTACTGACCGTCTTGCCCGGTGAATTGTTCCGTCCGGTTTCACACGATCTTCTCTGAAGATGCCAACCCAGACCTTGCGTTTCTTTCCTCTAATGATGATTCTTCCTCTCTGATACCGTCTTCGCGGCATAGATTTCTCCATGCCCACGTTGCACGGTGCTGGCGAGACGATAGCGTCAGCATTCGCAGAATCCAATGGTACGAAGTGCTCAGTACTCAAAGACGAGTTGGCATCAGAATCCGGCACGGTATCAGAAGAATTGCTTCACTTAAACGTATTAAGTGCCTCCCCACGGCAAGTCTCACTGGAAAACTCAGGAACCGGATCTGGAAGGACCAAAAATTCGCGCCTGCTGAGCACACACACGACCCGAAAAGACTCCGTTGCGGCCTCTAACCCGGCCTTGCCGATGCGTCCACAATCCGGGCAACGCCATTGAAGATGGAGATGCCCTCCACACTCTACGAAGTCCGCGAAGATCACGCCAACGGTGCTCACAACGTTTCTCCAATCATCGTATCCGTCACGGCGGTCCCGTCCCGCTCAAAGCTCGTTTGCGCGCACGCTCACGGCGCACCTCTTCGACATCGCGCAATCCATCCTCAGCAAGTTCAGACACCGAGCAGTACATCCCTGACCGCACAAGCGGAGAATTGCACAGCGGACAGAGGCATTCTTCGCCTTCCGCTTTTTTTTCCGGCTCTAAAGCGTTGTAGAAAACGCCAAGAGTATGAACACGCCGCACTCCATTGAACGCACTTTCCAACTCGGCGAGACGTGTGGGATCATTTGAAGGCGGCTTAGTGACGTACTTCAGATGGTGCCAAAGAGCAGCGCGAAAACCACGACGCGCACTTTGAATCCAGACAATCGGACATCCAGTTTGGTCGAGCCACGCTTCCGAAACCTTACGCTGCTCAAGATATGGCCCATAGTAAATGCCATGACCGTGAAGATTCGTGCCCTTCCGCTCTCCATCTTCAACACGGTCAAAACCAAATTCGTTTACCCACAGAAAGCCCCAAACTTTGACACCGCCGAGCAATTTCTTCATCACACGGCGGACGCTTCGATTCATCGAACGGATAAACTCGGCATCAGGCAACTGCCCCGTGTTCCGCACTGTAAAATCGAGCAGCGCCAAGACCCACCCGCGCTTCGGCTGCACGATTTTTTCGAGACCAACATGACGCTCAAAAAGCTTCGTTGCCACCGACGGTCCACAGGAACGGCAGAAACGCAACTCACAGCGCAAAGAGCGATAGAATGCATGACCATTGCGGCATTCAGCGCGCACACCGAATCGTCCGCAACATCCCAAGCGGTTCGCCTTAGATTTCAGCCCTAAGTCCCACAGATGCTTCGCTTGTTCCTGATTCGGGCCTCCACCATCGCCGAAGTGCGTTACGTTGCCAGCATCATCCAGAACAGGCTCAGGCAGCCCGCGTAGGCTACGGTCATGTCGCCAATAAAACTCGGAGATAGGAGTGGGATCATTGCCTCCACGCCAGAACCCAACACTGTCGAATGGAGCATCGCTCACAGTCGGCGAGCTGTCGCACTCAAACGTCGCCAGCGGAGGAATCACCGCGCGAGGCACAACAATAGGCGGCGTGAGAGTAAAGCTATCGGCTTGTGTGTCGGTCTCCAAAGTCAATCAGCTTCCTGTCTTGATGAACATACCCGCGCCGGGCGCGGCCCCCTGTCCCCCACTCGCTTGCGCTCGCGGGGGAACTCTTGCCGACTCACTTATTCGTGATTGACAAGTGAAGTGCGCTCCGCTGCGCTTCGCTCGCCCCTCTCCCCCGCCTCTCCCCGTTCGCTTCGCTCCGGGGAGAGGGGCGCGTTTGTCACCTTGGGGCTGTCTGGGCGGAACTTGGAGGCGGGTAGTCTCCCAGCCCCTGAGGTGGTGGGTTGCTCGCCAGCATTGCCCACACTTAGCGCCCAGAAACTACCCGCCACGGGAGAAAAAGCGGATTCTTGAGTGCGCACAAACTGGCGTGGACTTCGGTAAGAGTTAAGTTCTACGGAGCGGAAGTTTGTTGGTAGTCGGGCGCAACCGTGCGCACAACCGCTGGAAGGCATCCCTTGCAGAAGTGGCCGACCACAATGGATTCGTTGCGATCTGGCTGCTGCCTTGCATTGACAAGCCCGCAACGGGTGAGTTGCAGCCTGAGGTAGACCGCATCGCGGCACTCGGCTCTGCACTTCTCGCAACTGTATTTCTTGGCCATGACTGTTCCCCGCAGACGGATTGATTGGGGGAGTGGCTTGACTTTTTGTCGGCTTGGAGTAATCTCCGCCCATCGTTCGACTCAATTTCTGCCCAACAGTTCGTTTCGCAGCGGCTGTTGGGCAGATTTTTTCTCTGCCGGGCGCAAGATGAAGCACCGTCACTTCGGAGCGCAAGGGGAAAAGGGCTTAGTGCGGACACGGGGAAAAGCGCGGAATCAGGTTATCGAGTGTGTTTTAAGCGAGATACCACAGGAAAATCGCTAATTCTGTCACGTCACGTCACGCCTGAAGTTTCTCGAAACGGTCCTCAAATTCCATCGCGACTCGTTTTAGTCGTTCGATCTGTTTGCGGTAGCTGCCTGGTTTCGGAGAGAGTTTAATCCCATGTTGCAGCAGTAGAACTCTCAAATTCTCAAAGAATGGCTTGGGCTTGACCTGCCGGTTTATCCAGATCAAGAACAAGGCTTTCACCGGGTAGAGAGGTTTCTGCGGCTGAAGCAGCTTGATTATCTGGCCTAAGTCAGAGTGGCGCTCAATGAAAGCACGGATGGCCTTTCGCCGCGGCCCTGCGGGAGCAAGCGGAAATAATTCTGCAAACTTATAGACCGATTCCATGTGGCCGGAATTCTGTGTTCTCCAACCCAAACTGCCGGGGCGCAAATCCTCAAGACAGCAAGCAGCCGCGTAGTCTCTGAATTTTTCGCGGTGCTCACGCTCAGACCATCCCGACTGTTCGAAAATGCTGGGCGGTGAGAATTTGGTCTTCCATTGCTCGTACGCTTCACAGAGGCACAGTCTGCGGAAAAATTCCGCCAACACCATACAAGCCGTATCCGTCAGTGAGCCGCGTTTGCGACCTTCTTCGAGAAGGTCGGCCAGACGCCTAAGCTCTGTGTGATTCTCAGATTCGCGGCGTTCCGTTCGAGGGCGCGGGTGCGACCTCGTCTCTCTGGATCGCAATACCTGGAAGATTTCTTCCGGTCCGCACGCCCGCACTCGCACCTGGCCGCTTCCAGTTCTTCTTTCTTTCGTTCTTCTTTCCGCTTTTCGTTTCTCTCCGATTCGGCGCGGTCTCCACCAAGGGTCCCAGTCAATGCCTTCGAACTTACCCCTACGTAGGACAATGGCGAACCCGCGCTGAAAAGTGTCCCAGTTCTGCGGTCCGACACCGACGCGGCCCCACGTGGGATGGAAAAGGGGAACAATTTCCCTCATTGGCTCTCCTAGGGGCACCCAATGACAGGGGGTGCGCGCACACGATTTTACATAGTTCCAAGACCTTGTGTTTCAAGAGGCCGCGTGGAAGTAAAGATATGTGGGAAGACCCGGCCAAGAAGTCAGACCTCGCTTGGAGTCTTGTCCTAGCGGCATGCGCGCACGCGCATGCCGGTTTCCTTGGGATCACTTCACATCAAGCCCGAAGGGAAGGCTGGCTCTTGCGCTCACCGACCGACGCTGGGCCACTACCTCAAGCGTCGGAAGCAACCCTCGAAGCTGCTGGCCACTTGATTGCATAACAATGTCGGCTCCTCGACCCGAGTAGACTGTGGTTGCTTAACGACCATAGGCTCGGGAGAAAGGAGCCGAACATGTTGATAGGCGTAGATTACCACCCGAGCTTTCAGCAAATTGCATTTTTTGAGGAAGAGACCGGTGAGTGTGGTGAACGGCAGTTGAACCACAGCGATGGAGAAGCAGAGCGATTTTATCGGGACCTGCAGCAGAGTGGGATCCGTGTGCGTGTAGGAATGGAGGCTACCGGATATTCACGCTGGTTCGAGCGACTGCTGGCAGAACTAGGTATCGAGATTTGGATGGGCGATCCCGCGGAGATCAAGGCGAAGCGAGTCAAGAAGCGAAAGACCGACCGCAATGATGCTCTGCTTCTACTTAGGCTGATGCGGGAAGATAACTTTCCGCGGATCTGGGTACCGAGTCCGGAGAATCGAGATCTGCGACAACTGCTATGGCATCGTCATCGGTTGGTGCAGATGCGCACGCGGATCATAAATCAGTTGCAGGCGCTGGCGATGAACGAGGGCTATCGCTGGAAGAAAAAACTGTTCAGCGAACAAGGACGAGCACTGCTAGAGAAACTCTCGTTGGCTCCCTGGGCCAGTCGACGTCGGCAAGAGTTGTTAGAGCTGCTGGACCGCATGAATCCGACGATTGAGGAATTAACCGCAGCTGTCGAGCGGGAAGCCAGGAAGCGACCCGAGGCTCTACGGCTGATGACGCATCCTGGCGTGGGTCCGCTTACGGCACTTGCCTATGTGTTGATCATCGGAACTCCGACGCGGTTTCAACGCGGCAAGCAGATCGGCACGTACGTGGGGATGATTCCGAGTGAGGATTCCAGTGCCGGCAAACAGCGATTGGGGCACATCAGCAAGCAAGGCAGTTCCTTGTTGCGCTTCTTGCTGGTAGAGGCGGGCCAAGCAGCGGCGCGCATCCATCCTGACTGGAGACGTCGGTACATTCACCTGGCGATGCGTCGGCACAAGAGCATTGCCAAAGTAGCGATGGGGCGCAGGCTGGCAATTCGGTTGTACTGGATGTGGCGGAATGGATGTGAGTATTCACAGTCGTTAGAGTTCGGTTCGTACGCGGGACAGCTCGCTACCGGACATGGTGTGAAGTAGAGCACTGTGCACTTGATTGGGCATCCCGCTCCCTGCAATGGGAGTTTGAAGAAGTAATCATGGTCGAAGTTTTGATCGGAGAGATGTATGGGTCGGACTGAATCCGACCGCAAGATTACGAGCGAGCCTTGGTCGTTGATGCAGAGAAGAAAGAACGCGAAAGCAAACGAAAGAAAAACTCTTTTAAGTGAAAAGAGGAGTGTGCCCAAAAAGAGTTTGACAGGGCCGACATTGTTAGAGATGTCCGGTAAGGCGACTAATCGGGAGTTACCAACCGAAAGCACGGGACAAGCAGCATCGTTGCTTAGAAGTGTGCTCGGAACCTAGACTGAGTTGGCTTCAAGCGGTTTGGGAATGAGACAAGACGATGCGCTTCATCTATCTCGTTAGCATTGCATTCTGTGCGTTCCTTGTAGGCTACGATGAAGCGACTTTGATGAGAAAGTGGACCCCACCCGGCGCCGAGTCAGCAGCCCGAGGCTACGTCGAGCTGCTGCGGCAAGGACAATTCGACCACATCGAGCACGATTCAGACCCCAGCATCGTGGACCCTCACTTCCGAGACATCCTTGTCAAAATGGCTGCGATTTTTCCCGCTGAGCCTCCAGAGTCGATAAAGGTTGTAGGTGCACATGTGTTTCATGGCCCAGAGTATTCCACTACGGATATAACCCTTGAATACCAGTTTCCGAGTAAATGGCTCCTGGCTCAAATCGCAACACAGCAGAAGGGAGAGGTTTCCAGTATTGTTGGTTTTCATGTGAATCCCATCCCAGATTCTTTGGAGAATCTCAATAAGTTCACTCTTGCTGGGAAAAACGCAACGCAATATTTGACCTTGATATGCTCTGTTGGCTCGCTCCTGTTTGCCTTTTATGTTTTTATGCAGTGTATTCGGTCGAAGGATATGAAGCCGAAGTGGCTGTGGGCGATTATCGTGTTGGTTGGCGTGGGAAAATTCGCAGTCAACTGGGGAACAGGCCAATGGACCTACCAACTTCTCGCAATTCAAATACCGTGCTTCTCGATGACTCGACCTCTCTATGGGCCATGGACAGTAGCCGCATACGTCCCACTTGGAGCCATCGTTTTCCTGCATCGCCGGTGGAAAAAGAAAATCACAGGTGAGTCGGTCCCGCCACCGGCACACGGTTCGGAGCGATGAACCCGTCACGGCCTGATTAACGCTGCAAACCGGACAAGTAAAGTCCTGGTACGTCAAATGTCCGGTAAGGCGACTTATCGGGAGTTTGGTCTATCAGGAACCCGGACGGCTGTCCACTTGCCACTTGTCCCGGCGGCATCCACGAATGTGCCAACAATCTTGTTTCCTGTCATTTTCCCGACAAAGAATGTCTTCACGTGCTGCCCATCGGGTTGGCTAAGGGTTATGGTGAAAGCTAGAAAATCTCCTTCTCTGTGGCCAAAATCACTTTCTTCACTCTCACCCTTTGAGTTCGATGTCCTTGCGTTCAGCCAGTCCCCATCTGCGCCGGTATAGGACAGCTCGAACAATCGCCAAAAATTACCTTGAGCGCTTTTTATCTGTGCTTTCCATGCTCCAAGCCCAAGGTCAGCGTAGTAGATACTCATCTCTGGGGGAGATGCCAGTATTTCGACAATGGTCGGTGAGTCGAGAAATTCCACCTCTACGCTGCTATCCATCAATTTATAGCGGAAGGTCACATTGAAGATGCGTGGGGTGTGCGAGGCGAATTTCCACGTTTTAGCATTGTCCTCAGCGGCCTTGCGCAGCAAGGGATGACCCGTCTGAGCTACAGCCTCACGGACCGATTCACCATCGGTCGTGACCTTAACGCTTACTTCCCCTTGGATGCGTGTTTGGCGAGCGAGAGGCGGATAGATTGGTTCGGTGTGTTGCACCACCTTTGGCAACGCTTCAGTAGATTCCTGTGCCAATGCGCTGGGTACCACCATGAGCAATACTGATAGAATCAGAATCGTGCAAGCAGGCCGCATGGAATTCTCCGTCTCGGAATCACTGCTGTTCAGTCTAGCGCATAGCCGAATCCGAAATTCTGCAAAGGAGTTTCTATCGGCCTAATAGTACTCTCGATCGTCGACTCCTGATTAACGCGGAAACCGTCCATGTGAATTTCAAGTTTCCGGTAACGCGACTAACCAGGAGTTATCGCGGTTGGATTGAATCTGTTGGTGCTGCTTTCTCAATGAGAGGCCTTGCTACGCGCTCCCAAGCGCTCCATGCGCGAAACCAATTGCCCTCTACTCCGTGGAAAATCGTGCGCACATTGAGTCCGGCCCATTCATCGGATTCGCCCGGCAGATATACGTAACCCTGTTCCGCGCCGGTACTGAACGCATAATAGACTACGTAAACGATTTGCTCATGAGGGTCTGTGTGGAACGCGATTTGATATCTGCGAAAGGACTCAGGCGGTTTTCTGACCGGACCCTGAGCCCAATCGATGATGAATGACTGCCTGTCGGCGGTACTTGTTCCCGGACCTGTCCAAACCTGAAAATTCTCTAGAGTTTTGGGATCGGAGATTTGAATCGGTATATTAAGGCCAGCACCCTTGATCGTGATCTTGACTGTTTTTCCTTTCGCCAGCAACGGCGCAGGGACGCTCAGAATCAGCAAAGAATTGAGCAAAACTGCAAGCACCTTCCTCATGTTAGGACCTCCAGACTGGCCCTTAGAGCCGTTACTACCGCATTGTACTCTCAACTCAGGACGCGCGGCGGTCACCGTTAACCGGACTCAGTGCCCGATAAACGCGCTTACCGGAGAAGTGGGTACTCGACCTTCGCATAGTTGTTCGCGCCGTTAACTATTTTGCCGAGGCCCAAACAATCGAGCAATCCAATCCGGTATGAAATCCAGCAAGTTGACATTGTTGATGCCCGTTCCATCGCAAGAACGACAACGCCCGGAAGCGCGGCACGTGCTGCAAGGACCACCCGTCATGCTCTGTCCGGTGCCGTAGCACTGTGCACACTTTCCGCTACTAGGTGGTTCGCAATCAAGACAACCAGCACTATCGCCACGACGAAGCCAACGCGGAATTTCCATTATGCCCGCAGTATACAGCCTGAGAGACTTGTCACTGCCTGATTAACGCGCAAACCGGACATGTCCGTTGCGACTTCAAGATGAGAAGAAGGGTGGCAGGGATCGAATTGTTAATTAAATTCACTGGGTCCCGCGTTGTCACGGTGCTACCCACTGCCAACCAAATGATTTGGAGCCAAATGGAGCTAAGTTTCGCCAGTTCCCCGTAACCTCAAGGGTCGGGAGCCAACCTCGAAGCTGCGGGGCATTTGTCCGGTAAGGCGACTACTCGGCCAAGTGGAGCACCGTAGTTGGGCTTTCAGTATGGGGGCGACGGTTAAGATACCGCGCGGGAGAAGACCTTGCTGAGTCGAGACTATGGCTCCTCTGCCTTTTTGCCTATCGCTTTAGCCAACGGCGCGTGGTCACGAAGATTAGTAGTCAAAACCACCGCGTTTTGTGGACAGAAAAAGGCATAAATTGCATCACCCAAGGCGCGGCAAGTTTCGCGGTCAACTTTATCTTTTGGATGTTTGAGTAGGTGTTTTAAGGCCTGCCGTCTCCTCTGGTCTTCTGTTCTGTCGGAGTTCTCAGGGATTGCTTTGCGGAGAGCTTCGAGCAATTGTGGTTGCGCCTTGAGTCGTGGCCCCAAGCAGCACTCCTGGTCACCATCACATTTCTGCGGTGTCAAATCGAAAAATCCATCTTGTCCCACACGGGGTTCCACCTCGACATAGCACGTCAAATCGTCAACCACGTGCGTTGTTATTTTGCGCCGCTTGCGCCAACTTCTGATGATGAGAGAGGCCAACGCTAATCTATAACTGTCGGCCATTTCATCGTCACGATTGCCTAAACCCGCATATTTCTGTGGAGCGGCCTTTAGACTGGTTGCGGTAGCCGCAAGCGCTTCCATCGCGGTCGACTTGAGATATGTCCCCCTACCAAGTGCAGAGATCGCGTTCAATGTCTGGCTGAACGATTTTGTGAATACGAGTTTGTCATGAAGGTATGCAAAATTGTGTAGTGGTCCCGCCTTCCATTCTTTGATCGAATACACAGGAAGTAAGGTCTTTGTATACCTCTTGAGGGCCGTTGTTGCTCTTCGCTGCTTAGGCGATTCTGGTTTGAGAAGAATGTCGGTGAGAACAGTCGTCTCGACGTATGCGTCACTCATTTTCCGCCGATTGATTCTCCTCAAGCAGAACTCCGACGTCGGGTGGATCGACTCCGAGACCGCAAGCCTCAAATTCTTCCACCCGCTGGATTCCCTGTTCAAGCGTCATCGCCGGCTTCGTTCGCAGTTCTCGCAAAATGCGCCACACAGCATTGAGCTGGTCAGATGTCAAAGGCGTTCCGTGCAGATTTGCTAGCCCGAAATGAAGCGAATTTATTATGACTCCGTATCCGTCGCCTAGCCCTCTATATGCAAACAGTTTTGGTAGCAGCAACTGTGCACGCTGAACACAACGGTCAGCATCCAGTGGACTATCGGACTTGCGAGCAGTTTCAAGTAAATCGGAGGCCTGTTTGAGTAACTCAAGCGCTCTGACTATTTGAGAAGACGTTCCAGGAACTGCATCATACAAACGGTCAATTTCGATTACTGGCGCAAGGGCAAGCGTCCCTCGCATCTCAGGTACAATTCCGCGAATCGGCGACCGTGTTGATTCCGTTTGGCTAATAGCAGGCGCCCCCGTTCCATCGGGCAACCAGACCGTTTCGTCTGAGCTGACTTTTGCAATGCTTGTGCCAGTGTCACTCATCTTCCACCTTGCAGGATGCCGTCCGCTTCCTTCTTAATTATCCGCAGTTTCTGTGGGAGCCACTCTAGGGCGTTCCACTGTTCGCGCTCAACAGGCGCCACGGTATAATAGTCTATGTCGATAGTAAGTCCATGTATTTTCTTGTCAACCTTGGTCACGTATTCTTGCAGCTCGGGCGCAACCACAGACTTTATGTCGACCGTTTCTGCCCGCAGGCGGACAAATGCACCGATTTGTGAATCTTCCCATCTAAACAGGACTTCGGTGGGGCTTTCAGAACTCTTGAAGCGTTGTGCCGGCTTCAAGTTTACGAGCAACATGGACGCCAACGCCGCCTTCGATTCGTCCAGAGTCTTGAACTCCTTCCTCGCAATGTAACGCAGTCCGATCCTTGTGAAAACGTTGATTTGCATATGATTAGTGACCGCATCAAAGAAAGCGTTGCAATGTTTGGCAAATCCTTCAGCATTCTGACCGGACCGAGCACTGGTGAATCTGCACGCACCAATTTCGAGTACAAACGTTCCTTCCTCAGCCACCCACGTTGTCTGCTGGGGGCCAGCGGTTGACACGGCGATATCTGTGAATGAATTTCGTATGTCCTCCAGGACGTGACCGGTGCGGTCGTAGATTAGGAACGCGCTCTTGTAGCGCAATTCACAGGTGACGCTGAACGGCTTGAAGTCGTCGATGGTCAAGGCGGGCATGCTGATGAGCCACGAATAGTATAGCCTTCCTAGTTACCGCACAAGAGACCGACTGTCCCAAACGCTACCTACCGATCCACACGACGAGAGCGCGTCTGCGTGCTTGCTCTGGTTGCAGTCTTTGCGGACCGGTGGCGAACAAACAGCGAATATGATAGATTGCCGCAATGGTTCGTTCATGCCCGCGTCTCGATAGCCGATCTTGAAGGCGTGATTCACACTGTTGAGGCGTCTGCCGAAACACTCTACGAAGCGGTAAGCGGTGGAACTGGCGAAAGTTAGCTCCAATTGGCTCCAATTCATTTGGTTGGCAGTGGGTAGCACCGTGAAAACGTGGGACTTAATTAGTTTGTTCAACAATTCGATCCCCACCGCCCCTACCATGCAACTAATTGACATGCCGGGATTTGCTCTCAGACTTGGCCACATCTGGCCACAAAATCCGAGCAACTTTCTCCGCCGCGTCGCGCTGTTCTGAGCCTATCACGTGAAGATAATAACGCGACGTGGTGCTCGCGTCCGCGTGACGCAACTGAGCCTGAGCGACTTTCAACGAAGCACCGCTCGAATGCATCTGACTTCCGTGCCCGTGCCGGAATGCGTGCATCCCACAGCGAGGAATCGAAAGCGCGTCCAGAATCGGCCAGAGCCGATGCTGTACCACCTTGTTCTCACTGTAGGGATTGCCCCGGCGATTCGAGAACAGCAACCGCTTTTCGTTGGGACGCCATGACGCGAGATAGTTTGTCAGCA
>Ga0137388_10000636_pt1 | contig 20076 bp, 14 predicted proteins | sample 15con2h14AmetaG_FD_104644 | JGI IMG/M metagenome (GOLD analysis project Ga0137388, IMG submission 104644) | Vadose zone soil microbial communities from Angelo Coast Range Reserve, California, USA - 15con2h1.4A metaG | ecosystem: Environmental > Terrestrial > Soil > Vadose zone > Saprolite...
GATTGTTTGAGGAGTCGCCGAGGTGTACCATGTGCAACTGGTCGTTGAAGACAGCCAGGACAGGCGTCGCCTTGCTCTGTTGATTAGGGATCTGGACATTGGGGTGCCAACCAGCGGTGTTCACCTCGTATGCACTTCGACCGAAGGTTGCTGCACGCATGACGCCTGTGATCGGATGAACCTCAAGATCGACAACATCGGCGAGCGGCAACCCATTGGTGTAAGATGTCCAAGACCATGTTGCGCCTCCATCGGGGGAACGTCCCCGGTACACTCCCTGGTTAGTACCTACATAAATAGTCAGCGGTACTATACGATCAACCGCCACTGTGCGTGCCGAGAGCCCTGTCGTTAAGTTGAAGGTAATGTCTAATGCAGTCATTGTAGTGGGTGCCGGTGATGCTCGTCTTAACCGATACACGCGGCCCGTGTTTGTGCCACTAAAGGTTATATATACGGTTGCAGGGTCGTCAAGGTCGATCTCGATATCAGTTACGCTAGAAGAAGCGGGATGAGTGAAAACAGTTTGCCAGTTCGAGCCAGCAGATCCTGCGTAGAGGCGTCCGTCACTAGAACCAGCGTAGTAGAGGTTAACGGTAGGGTCCACTGCCGAGCGCAGAATGCTGCCTGAAGGCGGTCTAAACAACGGTGACCAGGATGATCCTGGCAGGGTCGTACGCCATAGGGATCTACATGAGGCCAGCAGGGTCTTAGACATGGTTGGATGAACCTGGAAATGGAGTTGAAAACAGGTTGTGCCAGTTGGTAGTCCGCTGGCGATATTCGTCCAGCTCTCACCTCCATTTGTGGACCTCTGGATGCTGCTGGCATACTGACCCATAGCATAGAGAATCTGTGCGTTTGTCGGATCAATATCGACGGTCGCGCCATCACCTTCCAGCATTTCTTTCCACACCGTACTACTCCCGTCGTATTTGATGTTTCCATTATCTTGCACGCCACCGATAACAAGGCTAGGTTGAGTGACCGCGTGGGCAATGTCATAGAACTCAACATTTGCAATTCCTTCACCAATAAAAGTCCAAGCGTCACCGCGATTTGCCGATCGGTAGATGCCACCGTCGTTCAATGCGTAAATCACACCTGCTGTCACGGGGTCGGTTGCGAAGGCATGGTGGTCAACGTGTGTGCCGCCCTTTGGAACGAAGTTTGTACCACCGTCGGTCGAGCGGTAAAAGTCCTTTCCAGTGATATAAACAGTATTTGGATCCACGGGATCTACACCGATAACGTCGTTGAAAAGGGGGAACGTCGGGCTGGATCGCAGCGACCATGACGTGCCATCCGTTGTGCGATAAAGCTGAAAACCAGTCGATCTTGCATAGCCAGCGTACACTACCCCAGGATTCCCGCTACATAGAGCAAGTGTGATGTGCTGGATATCAGTCGAGGGTAATCCTGCGCTCAGTCTGACCCAGTCGCTATTGCCCCCGGTGCCGCCGTCGGTTGTTTTATAGATGCCATCTCTAGATATCGCCGCATAGAGGATATTTGGATTGGATGGATTCATGACCAGGTCAGTGGCACGACCACCACTCTTCGAAAGCTGCCACGTTGCACCAAAGTCGCCGGAGCGATAGACACCGACAGCAGACGTCAGGTAAAGTACGTTTGGATTCGTGGGATGAACCAGGAAAACCCCCCATCGCGCCTCAGCTTGAAGGTCGCTTGATATTTGAGTCCAGCTTGTGCCCGCGTCTTCAGAACGAAATACTCCGAAGCCCGGCGTCGCGACGTAGACACGCAAGGGGGCAGATGGATCAACTGCAATCGCCGCAATGGCCAATGTTGGTAGACTGTTTGTGACAGGCCGCCAAGGGGCTCCACCATCATTAGTCTTCCACACTCCAGAGCCACTAGCGCCGACATAGATTGTTGATGGAGATGTGGGATGAATAGCGATGGCTGAGAGGCGCCCGACTGCATCAGGTGTGGAACTAATACGCGTCGGTCCAATCGAAACCCAGCGTCCCACATCAGGAGTCGGGTTCTTGAAAGGTGAGATAACGATGTTGTTTGTTCTATCAACTCCGGTGATAGCGTGGTCTACGTCAACCTCGATGCGGACGTCGAACTCGTTTACACTGCTTGGCAGGACAGTAGTACGCGAGATATAAATAGCCTGTCCCGCAGCCAACTCAGCTGTGTTCACATAGTGGGTATCAAGGAGGGGCCGGAGCCTATCGAACTTGATGTTCCCCGGAAACAGGCTGGTACGAAACGGTTTCGTGATCGCGTCTTTCCCAATGTTGGTCACACGAAAGCTAATCGTGACTTCCCGTGGGTGCCCCACCTCGACCTGTGCAGTGTAAATTGACAACCCTTGGATACGGAGGTTCTCTGAAGGTTGCATGTCCTGGTTAAGAAGGTTATCACCAGAATCCCTTGTTTGTTCCATTGCTTGCCTCCTTGCGAAAGATGTCTTTCTTCGACCTCTTGAGTGAGGAATCTCTTCAAGGTGCCTTTGATAGATCGACCTGAAAAGATATTCTACGTTTTAGTGGATGCCCTCACCGAAACAATACAGTCAGCCCAACTACAAGATACACATCGTGTATCTTGAAATAATTCCTGGCCAAATTGGTCACCCATATAATGGCCGCCTATACGCTTCAAGCGAGGTCCCGCCTCGCTTGATGTTGTTGTGCTTGCTTTGCCTAGAGACCCATATCCTGGCCAGGAGTTCTCTCGGCTTCTCCGTTACTCGATCCTCGAAGTCCTTTCTCGCAGAGGGCGATACTTACGGTCAGCATATACGTCATTGTGGCCAGCGTTCTGTCGCTCTCTGCATAGTAGCTGACGATAACGCAGCCTGCGCGTTGGCATCTGGCGATGGTGACCTCTATCCTGGCCACTTTGGCCTGAGTCCTTAAGTCGGAAGCGCCTTTCGCTCAACTGAGCAAGAACGCAAACGGCTCTGCACTTTGAGGCGTTTTATGTGTCGTGCCTTTGCAGAGAAAAGCAGTATTACGGGAAACAAGTAGGGCAAGATTTGCGTCGAAAGGCCAATTTTGGGGCCAGGAATAATGTCCAGTTACAATCTCCAGGCTGCACATAAAAATAGCAATGCGTGTCGGTTTGCCCGGGTAGCTGCAATGCAGATGCTGCACTAAAGGGAAGAGACGATCTGGGCTAGCATGAAAATGACAAGACACCATGAGATAACAATGCTTACTCAAGTATAGTATAGACCGAAAACCTGAGAAATACAATAGTAGAAATACCATTTCAGGGTTTCAGGCCACTTGCATCTTTGCATTTCTAGAATGGAACTGGAGGTCATCTTCACACCCTGCTCGGGCGTTCGGGAAACGTGGCTATCTCATTCTAGATCTGTACCAGCGCCTTTGGCCTGACACCTGATCAGCAAAATGGAAGTGGCCTGAACAGGATATTAAGCAAATTGATTTCTGCTTATGTAGACTAGGGCGGAAGCCCTTCCTTTTGAGCGTGCATCTACTTATTGTGTCCCGTTTCTAATAAGCAGTATGGCAGATTGCCAAAGACCCTGCTGAAACCCTGATTCTCCGCTCTGTTAGATTCTTGAGCTGTTCAGGAGATGGTTCGTCCCATTCTACAACAGCAGCGACGACTCATTGCCTGATTCCCTGCAAACCTTTGCCGAGGCCGAAGCCAATATTGCGCAATTTATCGAGGATGTGTACAATACGAAGCGGTTACATTCCAGCCTCGGTAATGTGCCTCTTGTGGAATTTGAGGGGGCCTACTTTCTGAACAGCAGAGTTTAACTTGGACACTGGTCACATGGGTTCACTCCAAGCAATCGAAACAGTTGCATGGATATAAGGGAGCGGTTTAGTCATGGAACCTATAAAGGTTTTTTACTGCTATTCTCCTCAAGATAAAAAGTTGCGAGACAAACTCGAAACACACTTAATGACACTCAAACGGCTAAGGCAAATCACATTGCGTTTGAATCGCGAAATCTTAGCTGGAACAGACTGGAGCCATATACAAGATGAGCGTTTCCAAATGGCAGATCTTATTTTGCTCTTAGTCAGTCCCGATTTCATTGCTTCTGACTACCATTATGGTATAGAGATGCATCACGCACTAGAGAAGCATGAGGCAGGGAATGTTTGGGTCATACCAATCATTCTACGTCCAACTCTGTGGTCAAATACTCCTCTTGGGAGGCTTCGAGTGCTTCCGAATAAAGGAAAAGCTGTCACTGAATGGGCAAATCGTGATGCTGCTTTTGTCGACGTTGTCAAAGGAATCAGTGAGGTTGTAGCGGCGCTACTTGTTCAAAAACAAGCACGTAATTTTTCAGAAAATGCAAATAATTCTAAAATCACACATATCATAGGACATACCTGCTCCTCCTGCGGAGCCAGGAATCTGCTAGAAACAACTAGCTGTGAAAATTGTGGAGATCTGCTATTAATAGATATAACAACGGCCTCTCAAGAAGAAAACTACTCTCTCAATCAAAGTGAGATGAAGACTGCTACATCTTTTTTTCCTAATGAGATTCTTCTCTGTCGCTATTGTGGAAAGGTGAATAGAAGATATGTGCAATTTTGTGCGAATTGTGGGGGGTATATTAAAGCATCTGCTCAGAGTGTAACTCGTTCAGAAAAAAACATTGATAGAGCTAATAACACATCTCAACAACTTCTTCCTGGTGGAAGCTTGCAAGGCGGACGCTATATAGTGGAGAAAATTCTTGGTCAGGGAGGAATGGGAGTAACTGTTTTGGCACGTGATACCCGTATTGCTAATAAGCCGGTTGCAATTAAAGAACTGATTTCTCCAAGCGCTGACCCTCAGCAACAACAAGAGGATGTGCGCAACTTTGAGCGAGAAGTGGAGACGTTGGCGACCCTCGATCATCCATTGATCCCCAATGTCACAGCCAGCTTTCAGGAAGGTTCCCACTACTTTATGGTGCAGGAGTACGTGGTCGGCGAGAATCTGGAAGAGCGTATAGAGCGTCTCATGCAGCCACTGCCAGAGCAGGATGCACTGACGTATGCCTCCCAGATTCTTGATGTGCTCGATTACTTGGAGCAACAGAGACCACCCATTGTCCATCGCGATATCAAACCTGCCAATACCATTATCAGTAGCAGAAATAAACGGGCTTATCTGGTCGACTTTGGCATTGCACGCGCTGATAGGTCTATCACACATGCTGATAAGTATATCAGCAAACAAACGTCCGCACTGGGAACACCAGGCTATGCTCCACCTGAGCAGTACGAGGGTAATGCCGATCCGCGATCTGACCTGTACGCGTTGGCGGCAATGCTGCACCATCTGCTCACCAACCGTGACCCGCGTAACTATCCTCTGTTTGTCTACCCATCAGCACGTTCGCTTAATCCCAAACTTTCGTCTGAGATCGAGCGCGTGTTGCACCGAGGCCTGATGGTCGATATCACCAAGCGCTATCAAAATGCCGCGGCCATGAAGCATGATATTGATGATATTCTGACACAGCGTTTTGGAGTAGACAATACCAGTAACTATACCCTTGGAATATCAGGGCCTATTGGAACAACTGCGACACAGACAGCTATGAGCAGATCTTCTCATTCTCCAAACATGCCCGCTCCACCAAGTGCTCCTCAGCCTCTCTTGAGAACACTTTCTACGCCTGATCTGGCAGACACGTCTCAGAGCCAGACCAAAACTTCTTTCTCAGAAGTTTTGGTCTGCCCCAATTGTGGTACAAATTATCCGCCAGATGATCAATTTTGCAGCAACTGCGGCACATATCTGGATGCAAGCATGACAGATACGCCTATTGCCAAGGAAGTTAATCTAGGTGAAGCTTCCAGTGCTGGCTCAATCACTTTTACTGAGAGTGGGGGGGAGAGCGATTCGCACACACTTACGCCCGGTGGACGGCTCGAAAATGGTCGCTATGTCTTTAAGAAGGTGCTTGGTCAAGGTGGCATGGGAGTGGCAGTGCTGGCAAAAGATACACTTGTATCGAATAAACAGGTTGTTATCAAAGAACTCATCTCCGATAATGTTGACCCAGCCAAGCTTCAGGAGGATGTGCGCAACTTCGAACGTGAAGTAGAGATGCTGGCACATCTCGACCATCCACTCATTCCGACTGTGACCGATAGCTTCCAAGAGGGGACGCGTTACTTTATGGTGCAGGAGTATGTGCCTGGCGAAAACCTGGAAGATTGGCTGAGTCGCGTCAATAAGCCTATGCCCGAGCGCGTAGCACTGGGTTATGCTTCTCAAGTGCTCGATATTCTCGACTACCTGGAGCAGCAGACGCCGCCCAGGATCCACCGCGATATTAAGCCTGCTAATATTATCGTGAGTAGCAGGAATAAGCATGCATACCTCGTTGACTTTGGTATCGCTCGTGCGCTAGTCAATAAAAATACCAAGCGTCGGCAGGTCTCGGCTCTGGGTACGCCGGGGTATGCACCGCCGGAACAGTACCAGGGCAACGCTGATCAGCGCTCAGACCTTTATGCCCTGGCGGCGACATTGCATCATCTGCTCACCAACCGTGATCCGCGTGACTTCCCACCCTTCGACTATCCGTCGGCCAGTACGCTTAATCCCAAACTTTCGTCTGAGACCGAGCGCGTGTTGCACCGAGGCCTGATGGTCGATATCACCAAGCGCTATCAAAACGCCGCGGCCATGAAGCATGATATTGATGATATTCTGACACAGCGTTTTGGAGTAGACAATACTAGTATCTATACTTTTGGGACATCTGGGTCTATTGGAACAACCAGAATACAGACAGATGTGAGCCAGTCATCTCGATTCCCAAACACGCCTATTTCACCGCGGCAAAGTGGTGCGGATGGAGCTCCACCCGTAGAGACACAACAACAGCACATCATGAACCTACTTAAGCGCATCATGAATCCATTTAACAAAGGGTAGGATTAAAAACCATTCTTTCCTTTCGCGCACTCCTCCACTTCGTACTCCAAAACCTCTTGAAGATCTCCCAGTGCTTGCAATCGACAGTTGTCCATGGTCCGATCGTATTGCCGAGATTATCTCACTTTAGATGCACCGGTTTGCAAAAAGGCTCGCTTCCTGAAAGTGCATTCCAATTGTCTCAATCTTCATCAGCACGAACAAAGAATGTCTGACACCCTGCTTCTATTGGACAGCGAGAATTAGGAACATCAGCACAAGGAAGACTTCAAAGAAAGATACGAGAGACTTTGTAGGCAAAAGAGATATTGTCAGGGCGGATAGTCATCAAATTCATGAATTCCACTGGTATGAGTGAAAGGGTTGACATCAGAAAAACATCCTATATAATGTTAGAGTTCATAAGATCGGATGCTCGGTCCCTTAAGTGGTTGACGGCCTCATTCAGATTCTCTTTCTCAGACAGCAGCTTGGCGGCCCAGTCAATTGCAGATGTGAAAGATAGCCTGGACAACCCCGTGTAGGCGAACACAAAATTGTTGCTGTAGATCAGCGCCTTGTTGCTGTGATCCTCGACTACCTGCACCTTCTTGCCGACCCCAGTGGAAAGTCGCCGGTCGCTCGCCTGCACGATATAGTCGTTTGCCAGACATGTCAGTATCATCGTCATGTTCAGAACCTTACCTTTGCGTCAGGAGTCGCCTCGCCTGAGCGTCCCTCGCGTCACGCGAATAAGCAGCGATGCTCCTAAGCGGACGATAACGATAGTCAGTCAGTACATCATTGCGCTTCCATGGTTTCAGTTGCTTCACCGCTCTTGAGAGAGAACGACATGACACCATCTTCACGCACAGCGAACGATGACAGCCGAACAAGCAGCGTTGGAAAAGAGGCACTCTGCACCACAATAATCGACATGCGGGCTTGTTCCTCCAAGCTCTCGCGTGAGTACTGCATCCCCATCTCCTCTGGATCGCGCTGCAATGCATGAGGAACAGGATAGTCATAGAGCAAGCAAGAATGAGATTGAAGCACGACCTTCTCAAAAGGGATCTCGCCAGTGGCAAGGTCCACATCGACATCCTGGAAGTCACAGGTAAAGAGGTTAGCTGTCGTCACAATCACCGGGAGAAAGACAGGTGGCAGGCTGACAGGATGGTTCACTGGATTTCTCTGAAAATACTTCTTCAACGTCTGCTCTTCCTGGTACAGGATCGCCTGGGTTGCCAGAGCAATCTGAGTAGCAGCCTCAGTAATGGCAGTATTAGATGTTCTGGTGAGCTGCTGATCTTTTTTGATCTTCGACAGATAGTTTCCCTTCGTCTCACGTACCTTATCGGCTATCACAAGATCAGTGCGCAGTTCTTGCAGGCGTGGGAACGGGATATACGGGTTGTTACCTTGAGTACGGAAAGTAACAAACCTCGACTCAAGGACCCGAACAGTGGTCTTTATGGATCGATGAGGAGACGTTGGAAAGAAGATCCAGTCAACATATTCTGGGTTGTTCTTCTTACACTCAACCAGGAGTTGCAGTGCATGCTTGGCCAGATACCTCTCAGCCCAGATATCGAGGTTGCTTGCTTTGCCATGGCCCGTAGCTGGGAACTCCACGGGATAATTGGTGGATTGTATGCGCCACTCTTTGGCCCGGACTATGACTTGCTGGCATCGCCGTTCAAAGAATGTTCCATGGATGTTCAGAACGTGCGTGGTCCAGTCTTCATTCGTCGTAGGTTGTGTGCTCATATTCCCAGCTCATCCCTAATATTGAACCCCCTCATCATCTCATGCAACGCTATGGCCACCATGATCAGCAAGATAAGACAGACCAGCTCCGGCAGAATACGGAGCCAGGTCGTCACGAGGGTGCCAAAATGATCGAAGAACGCCAGGAGCGCATACAGCTTCAAGCCCGTCATGATGTCCACTTTAAAGATTGATGAGCATTATTATATGCCCCTGGCGGTCACTGTCAACAGGTAATGTCTGGCGACGCCAAAATAGGGGACTTCACCACGATCGGCCGCATATACGAGAGGGGCATGAGTCACCAACTGGGTGAAGCTGGCGATGCGAGGATGTCAATGGAGAAGGCGACCGCTCTTCATAGAGGCTCCTTCCCTTCCTCGTCAATCACCGGAAGCAGAACTGAAGGGGAGGGCTATGAGGCTCGGCCATAACCTGGAACTGGGGACGTTCCACTTTCAGAATATGCCTATCTATGAAATAAGTGAGGCCGGGCGCGAAGTTGTTTCTGCGCTATCGGTCCCGATGGCCTACCACGCTAACTGACGAAGTTGGTACTCTGTGTACGCCAAATGCTGAACAACAAATGCGGCTGTCTTTTCTACACCACTGTTGATGGTCTCTTTTAGCCAGTCATAGCGGGAGGCTGTCATCATTGCATCAAGTGGGATATCAAAGGCCCATGGCGTCACAGAGAAAGAAGGACCATCTTTTAGTGGGCCGAGATAGACTATACGGCCTGCAGTTGCCGCGCGATGCGCTAACACATTGCGTATATCGCACCAGGCTTGGTAGTGAGGATCATCTATAAGACGTTCAAGATGTTCCGTGATAGGCAGTCCAGGAAAGGTCTTCTTGAATGTATCCCGCGTCCCCTCAGGTGTGATTTTCCTCAGCTTTTTTGGTTCGTTAGGATCGAGCCACGGAAACTGATCCGGTGGTAGAACACTTCGTGTCTGTATTGGCGTGGAGATGAGCGCTCCCAAAGCATACAGGCTGTAATAGAAACTTTCCAGTGCAGAGAGGCCCTTCATGAAGAAACCGAAGAGTGCATCATCTTCCTGATACAACAGATTCATGTCTTGAGAAGCTCCACGAGTTCTCTGGAAGACTGCCGTGAAGTCACGATGATGGTCGGCACATGCTCGGAAACGGAATGCCATTGCTACCCAAGCACTATAGAAGTGATCACATTCAAAGCTGTGAAGACGTGGCCAGTCAGCATTATTCGCAAGAACATGAAGGCGCTGGTCGCTAATATCAAAGGATCGTACTCGAGCACGCCGCACCACCTCTCTCCAGGACGTCATAGCCATATCTGGAATCTCCAGAGAGAAGATAGGGGGTAGCGATGAACTCGACATAGCATATTCCTCCTTTGACCACCCGTGCGTTTTTGCTCTCATTCCATCCTGGTTCCTGTTGACCGTTCTACCTGGCTCAGGCGCTTCTCCCACTGGTCCATGTTAGCCATTCTGGAGAATACCTTGTTCCACAGGTAGATCAAACATGCACCCATTACCCCAAGGAGCAGTAGGTTAAGGTGTAAATTATTGTTCATCTGCTTTTTAACGGTCCCCATCATTGAAATAGACCGCCCTGCTGCCTGATCAATTGCTTCCTGTCGCACACGCGCATTTTCGTCCAACTCAGCTTCCTTCTTCTGCCGGTAGTCCTCGATACCGGTCTTGGCTTCCTGCTCGTACTTCGCCACGATCTTTCCAGTACGTTCGTCAATATCGTTCCAGGTCATCACCACAATGACTGCACCGAGCACCGTGAGCGCAGCAATCACGATCGAAACAGTCGAGAGCACAAAGGACAGCAAATCGCGGCTGTCCATCGGGGCAGCCTTCCCAAACAGCACCAGGGCAAGTACCGTAGCCACTGCACCAAGCGCCCCGCCAACGAGCGCCGAAAACACGAGCGTTTTCTTCATAGTCTATCCACACCCAAGAAGTTGCAAGCACTGGAACGTATCGAGCCGTGCATCATCTCGACCAACAGAATAGCAACCAGCGCGATCAGCACCCAACCGGCTGAAATCGGGAGGATGCCGGCCCAGATCGTCATCAGCAAACCAACAAGATCAAGAACGGCCAGGAGCGCAAAGACCTGTATAGTCGTCATGAGAGCACCTCACATGCATTGGTGAGCATCATTATATAGCGTTGGAGGTGCATGTCAACAGGTAATATCTGGCGACGCCAAATTGGGGACTTCACCCGAGCCTGTGATGTACACAAGAGGGGTATATGCCACCAACCAACCGGATGAGGGCTTACTTTGGTGCGAGGGTGTTACGAGGGGACGCGACCGCTCATGAGTACAAGGACTCCTTGTGCGGAGACGTGTGCAAGATAACCACACAGGAATGGGGTACATTCCACTTCTAATATAGAAGTGTGGAGAAAAAATGATCAATCCAGGCAAAAAGTACAGAGACGAGCACAGTGCCAGACGGCTCGACGTGGTGCTCCAGAGTTTAAGAATGGAGGGTTATTGTATCATGTCAAAGTCAAAGGGCAATATACAGATGAATTCATTGGCGCATTGCTTCACGATTTCCTTTGCTGTCTGATCACGAGTATCGGTCCAAAGTTGTGTCAGATTCGTCGCAAGGTCACGCTCCTGTTCTGCCGTATGCAGTATCAGCGTACCGACCAATTATATCGTAAGCCAGTCGCTCTATACTCCCCGGCGCTGCTTCATTCTCAAGGTCGGCCCATTTCTGTCGGCATTTCTTTATGCGTGCTGTATAATTCATCTGATTATCTCCAAGGTGTGATACTTCTGGTGTTGAGATCATAGCAACCCTGGCGCTCCAGAGTGCCAGGGTTGCTATGATCTTATCCTTCCTTCTTTTCTGGAGGAGGTATTACCTTGCGAACAATGGTAGTACCGTCACCGTCTTTGTGTTCCACACCGATGAGTAACGGATCAACTTGTGGAGGGGGAGGAGGAGGTGGTGGTGGCGGCGGTGGCGGCGGTGATGGCCGCCTCGGTCGCCTATTGTTACCTGTCTGTCTTTTGCTCATAATACGTCTCCTTACTGATATGTTTGCATAAAAAGCAATATACCAAGCGTGATAATCTCAACTATGAGTAGTGCAGTCGCTATCCGCATACACCACACCTTGAAGGCGATTATCCGCTTATTGTTGTCGAACGCCTGCGTCATACTGCCGACTACGAAACTCTGTGTGTCCCCCATTGGCTTTAACGCGTAGTCTTTGAGTCTATCTGGCTCGGGCACGCGATCAAACTTTTGCACCCAGTAGCAAGAAATTGTGGTAATAATCATGGTGAGAAGGTAGACGACGAGCAGAGTAATCGTCACTCCCTGCAGGCGCGCATAGGTAAGCGAGATTGCGTGTGATGATATTGCCAGCAAAGCTGCCTGGAAGATGAGAGCAGATCCCAAAAGAGCTGTGGCTATGGTCATAATTCCATTGGCTTTTGAGTCAAGTGTATTTGCTTGATCGAACTGTGCTGTGATGCGCTCGCGTAAGAGATCGAGCACAAGATCATAAGAATGATCCTGTTGCTGCGCGACTGTTTGCTGAGGACCGCTGTTGGACATCGTTTAGAATAATCCTTCGAAAGAACCGTTTACATTTCCACCGGTTATAGACTGAGCATCTTGTTGCTCTCTCCTGGTATAACGTGGCACGCGCTGAACAATCATAATATATACCAATATGGCTATGCAGCTGCGCAGCTAGATCCGCCAGTTGGCCAATCAGTGCACTTATGACGGAAAGATGCTGTATATAACTGTTGATATATCTTATGTTGACGCTAAACACCGATGGCTCTCTTTATCAATCCCCTTTACAGGCTGTTTGTTGTAGCGGTCAAAGCACAGTTATTAGGAGCACCTCTTCTCACCCTCACTTCGTGCGCTTCTTCCCGGCATCAGATCGTTTCTTCCGCCAGTTGCCCTTCTGGGTGCGCGTTCTGGGTTGCTTTTTGACATATGGTCCCTGCTTGGGGCCGGCTCGACGGTCTGTCATTGGCTGCTCTTTCTATCGCTCGTTGATGAGCGAGTATTTTTTCTCTCGCCACTTTACTATTTTTAGATCGTTGTGTCAAGAGTAATTTCCTGTTTTATTTCCATGAAGCGGATGCGTTCCTTTAGCGTGCAGAGCCAGTGCTGAACCATATACACATGGTCATGGTTATACAAATACTCTAAGCACTCACAACAACTCACCGAGCACACAGAGCAGCGCTACCAGGCCGAGCGGCAGCAGCGCAGGGCAGTGGCTCAGAGCGTGACCAGGATATCGAAGAGATCGAGAATCGCCAGGAGCGCATAGAACTTCAAGCTCGTCATGATGTCCACCATAAAGATTGATGAGCATCTTTAGCGCTCTCGAATGTCGTTGTCATCTTCCATCACATGAGACAGTGTGATGCCGTTCACCTTAACCTCTTCTTTTAAAAGCACTGCGAGATCTTCAACAGGTTTTGGAGCGCGCAGCGGAGGAGTGCGAGACAGGTCGTATTCATCTGCATTAATGGTTCCATCAAGATCGCAGATGTGCTGAACGACTGGAAGAATGGTTGTTTGATAGATCGTCGTACACTGATTAAACGCGGTAGTCGTATCACTTAGTTCTCTCTGGAGCTTTCGCCATTGTGTGATGAACGCCAGGAGTTCCCGCTGTAAGGTGTTGCTGTGCTCGATGATCTGTTGGACACTGCGTGCTCGATTCTCTTGCTGCCAGCCATAGGCCATTGCTTTCAGCAGAGCCAGCAGTGTGATTGGAGAGGCTAGTAAGACATGCTGCTGCGTGCCATTGTCTAGGAGGATTGGATCGTACTCCAAAGCAGCCCTGAACATGCCTTCATTGGGAATCAGCAGCACAACCCATGCCGGGGATGGCTCAAAATTCCGCCAGTACTCTTTTTTCGCCAGTTCCATCATATGGGCTCTGACTCGTTTCGCATACCGTTGCAAATATGCAACTCGGGTGGCATCATCAGGGATCGCATAAGCCTGAACGTAGGAATCAGTGGGTGCCTTAACATCGACGACAATCGTGCGTCCATTCGAGAGCCTCACCAGCAAATCAGGCCGCTGGACGCCGTTCACTCCCGACAGAGTGACTTGTGGCTCAAAGTCACAGTAGGGGAGCATGCCCGCCAGTTCGACAATGCGCTGTAACTGCATCTCTCCCCACTGGCCTTGTACGGTCGGCGCGGTCAAAGCCCGACGCAATGCCGCCGTTTCCTCTTGAGCCTGAGCAAGCGCAGTTTGTGTTGCGGTCAACAATGTTTGCATCTCTCGCGTGATCGCCTGAAGCTGGCGTACTGGACGGACGAGGAGCCAATAGCCAATCCCAAGGCAGAAGACAACGAAGATGGCAATGGAAATAAAGACGATATCGTTTCCCATGACCCTGGCTGCTCTTTCTCTCTGAATGAGTCAAATCATAGCTACTTCTGTATTCCGGCGAAGCCCCTGTGCTTTCGCCTCCAGACGCGCCTTAGACCGGCCGGATCAGAATCATCCGAAGGCCTCGGTCGGGATCAATCTAAAAAGAGTGAGCGGATACCTGCGCGCAGAGTGCCGTGCATCACCTCGAACAGCGCAATCGCGACGAGTCCCGTCAGTACCCAGTCAACCAGGGAAGGCAAGATGCCAACCCAGAGCGTGACCAGGATGCCCAGGAGATCAAAGACCGCCAGACTCGCAGCTCGTTATGAGGTCTACTATAAAGTTTGATGAGCATCATTATATGCCTCTGGCTGTCACTGTCAACAAGCAGGCGACGCATGCCGTAGCTCTATGCGATGATAACCCCTATCTTTGGGTCATGAGAGCGAACTCAGATCACAAGGTTCCTGACGTTCACGCAATGTTTTCTCCATTACCTCAGTACCTCCACACATTTCCAGCATATTGCAGTGATATAGTACAATGTGCATACATCAAATAAAATCGATCAAGGAAGGAGCCTGCGTGTGCGATGGCACAACTGGAGCAGCTGACCAGGGGAGCAACAATCAAAGGCATCCTCCCGGATACCCTCGTCACAGTGGTGAATGTAGAGTGGCATGGTGATGTGGCCATCACCCTCACCTACCGCGACGCCACTGGCCGCGTCAACAATGAGATCCTCTATCGTGACCGCGAGCCCGACATCGAGATCGCCACGGTCGGCCTTCCCTGGAGCTTCGACGGTGACGGAGCGCTGCTCCGACTGGTTTCCGAGGCCTACCGCATCCACCTGGCCTATCTCTTCGATCCACTGCTGGCCGTGCATACCTCCCTCGTCGAGCCATTGCCACACCAGATCACCGCGGTCTATGGCGAAATGCTCACGCGCCAGCCCCTGCGCTTCTTGCTAGCCGACGATCCCGGCGCCGGAAAGACCATCATGACCGGGCTCTTCATCAAGGAACTGCTAATCCGTGGTGACCTGCATCGCTGCCTCATCGTCTGCCCGGGTGGCCTCGTTGAGCAATGGCAGGACGAGCTAGATCGGCGCTTCCACCTGCCCTTCGAGATCATCACGAACGACCAGCTCGAGGCCGCTCGCAGCGGCAACGCCTTCGCCGAGACCAATCTGGCCATCTGCCGGCTCGACAAGCTCAGTCGTAACGAGGACACTCAGGCAAAGTTGGAGCAGACCGACTGGGACCTCATCGTGGTGGACGAGGCGCACAAAATGTCCGCCAGCTTCTTCGGTGGCGAGGTCAAGTACACCAAGCGCTACCGGCTTGGTCAGCTGCTCTCCCGTCTCACGCGGCACTTCCTGCTGCTGACCGCCACGCCGCACAACGGCAAAGAGACGGATTTCCAGCTCTTCATGGCCCTGCTAGACGGTGACCGCTTCGAGGGGCGTTTCCGCGACGGTGTACATACCACTGATGCCTCGGACATGATGCGTCGGCTGGTCAAGGAGAAGCTGCTCAAGTTTGACGGCAAGCCGCTTTTCCCCGAGCGTATCGCCTATCCCGTAAATTATGCGCTCTCGCCACTGGAGGCCGACCTGTACAAGCAGGTCACCGACTACGTACGGGATGAGTTCAACCGCGCTGACGCGCTCAACAACGAAGGGCGCAAGGGGACCGTGGGCTTCGCCCTGACCATCCTACAACGGCGGCTCGCCTCCTCACCCGAAGCTATCTACCAGTCGCTGCGACGACGGCGAGAGCGCCTGGAGAAACGGGTGCGGGAGGAGCAACTCTTGAAGCGCGGAGTAGAGGCACGCCTGGAGCTTGCCCAGGACCTGCCCACACTCACAGCGGATGATCTAGACGACCTGGATGACGCGCCTGATGCAGAGGTGGAAGAGCTCGAAGAGCAGGTGGTGGACCAGGCGTCCGCAGCCCGCACCATCCGCGAGCTGGAGGCCGAGATCGCCATCCTGACCCGGCTCCAGGCGGTGGCCCAGCGGGTGCGCTTGAGCCAAACGGACCGCAAATGGGAGGAGCTGGCGGCGCTGTTACAGAACAACTCCGAGATGTTCGAGGCCTCCGGCGCCCGGCACAAGCTGGTGATCTTCACGGAGCACCGCGACACCCTCAACTACCTGACCGAGCGTATCCGCACGCTGCTGGGACGTCCCGAGGCGGTCGTCATCATCCATGGCGGCATAGGACGCGAGGAGCGGCGCAACGCGCAGGAGCGGTTCCTGAACGATCCAGAGGCGCAGGTACTGGTAGCAACGGACGCAGCGGGCGAGGGCATCAACCTGCAGCGGGCGCACCTGATGGTCAATTACGACCTGCCCTGGAATCCCAACCGGCTGGAGCAGCGTTTTGGGCGCATTCACCGTATCGGTCAAACGGAGGTCTGCCACCTGTGGAATCTGATGGCTGGCGAGACGCGTGAGGGCGAGGTCTTCCAGCGGCTCTTCGAGAAACTGGAGGAAGAACGCAAGGCGCTGGGAGGCCAGGTCTTTGACGTGCTGGGCCGGGTGCGCTTCGAGAACCAGCCCCTGCGCGAACTGGTGCTGCAAGCCATCCGCTACGGCGATCACCCGGAGGTGCGCGCCCGTCTCAACCAGGCGGTGGACAACGCGCTGGACCGCGAGCGGCTGCGTGAGCTCCTCGAGGAGCGAGCACTGGCCCGTGATACACTGGATGCCAGCCAGGTCCGTGCGATCCGCGAAGAGATGGAGCGAGCGGAGGCGCGGCGGCTCCAACCACATTTCATCGCGGACTTCTTCCTGGCGGCGTTCAAGCTCCTGGGCGGCAGCGTGCGCGTGCGCGAAGCTGGACGCTACGAGATCACCCACGTACCGGCTGTCATCCGTAGTCGTGACCGCCAGATCGGCACAGGGGAGGCAGTGCTGCCGCGCTACGAGCGCATCACCTTTGAGAAAGCGCTGATCTCTGTGCATGGCAAGCCCCTTGCCGCCTTCGTCTGCCCCGGCCATCCACTGCTCGACGCCACCATTGACCTCGTGCTGGAGCGCTACCGGGACCTCCTCCAGCGCGGGGCGGTACTGGTGGACCCGAACGATCCAGGCGAAGAGCCGCGAGCGCTGGTGTATCTGGAGCATGTCATCCAGGATGCCCGCACCGACCGAGCGGGCAATCGCCGCGTCGTCTCGCGCCAGATGCAATTTGTCGAGCTGGATGCCGCCGGCACAGCGCACATGGCGGGATACGCCCCGTATTTGGACTACCGCCCGCTCCGCGAGGATGAACACACGCTCGTTGAGCCGGTGCTGACCAACCTGGCGCTGCGCGAGCAGATCGAGCAGCAGGCGCTCACCTTCGCCATCACGACGCTGGTGCCCCAGCACCTGGCTGAAGTGAAAGGGCACAAGGAGGAGCTGATTCGCAAGACGATGGCGGCGGTGAAAGACCGGTTGACCAAGGAGATCAACTACTGGGACCACCGGGCGGCGCAGCTCCGTCGGCAGGAGGAGGCTGGCAAGACCTTCAGCCTCAACTCAACCAGGGCCCGCCAGCGCGCCGACGAGCTGCAGGCACGGCTGCAGCGGCGCATGGAGGAGCTGGAGCAAGAGCGTCAGATCTCGGCATTGCCGCCAATCGTTACCGGTGGCGTTCTGGTGATCCCAGCGGGACTACTTGCAAGGCTGTCCGGTGCGTCTGATGAGACACTCGATGCCATAGCCCGTGAGACGCGGCGCATTGAGCGCGTGGCAATGGAGGCTGTGATGGCATACGAGCATACGCTTGGCTTCGTGCCACGCGATGTGAGCGCCGTGAAGTGCGGCTATGATATCGAGTCGCAAGTGCCGGGTACCGGTAAGCTGCGTTTCATCGAAGTGAAAGGACGCGTGGCTGGTGGAGACACTGTGACACTCACCAAGAATGAGATCCTGACGGCGTTGAACAAGCCGGACGAGTTCATCCTGGCCATCGTGAAAGTGGATGATGATATAACAGGTGCCCCCAGTTACATCTCCCGTCCTTTCATCCGTGAGCCAGATTTCGGCGTCATAAGCGTTACTTACGCCATCAGGGAATTGCTATCGAGGTCGGAGATCGTGGTGTAAGTCACACTTCTGTCCGTAGCGGGACATACAGCGGCGCAGCTGGCCGAAGTGCCGAACTGGGTGAACTCGATCCGCAGATCTCTGGAGCACGTAATAAATCACTGGATATACCGTAAGATACCTCGCTGCCTGGCGACGCACCATCTCACGAAACTACATGTGGAAAGGCTGGAGAACATGCCTGAGTATCGCAAGAAACTGATCGAGGTCGCCCTGCCCCTCGAAGCCATCAACAAAGAGTCCGCCCGCGAGAAGTCCATCCGTCACGGACATCCCTCGACGTTGCATTTGTGGTGGTCCCGCAAACCTCTAGCGACAGCACGCGCAGTGCTCTTCGCCCAGATGGTTGATGATCCTTCCAGCCTGCCCAACGAGTTCCCGACTGAGGAAACGCAGGAGACCGAGCGCCAGCGGCTCTTCCGTATCATTGAAGATCTGGTAAAGTGGGAAAACACGATCAGCGAAACTGTACTGCATGCGGCTCGAGTCGAGATCGCTCGCAGCGCAGCTCGCAACAAGGGCGTATCCATACCACGCCAAATGGCGCCTGCCGAAGTGGCAGCCGCGCTCAAACGGTTTGCCCCGCCTGTGCTGGACCCCTTCGCGGGTGGCGGCTCGATCCCGCTAGAGGCGCAGCGGCTGGGGCTGGAGGCACACGCCAATGACCTCAACCCCGTGGCCGTGTTGATTAACAAGGCGCTGATCGAGATTCCGCCCAAGTTCGCGGGACACTCACCTGTGAATCCCGAATCGCGAAAGAAGTACCTGCACAAGGAATGGGAAGGTGCTGAAGGGCTGGCAGAAGACATCCGCTACTATGGCAATTGGATGAGGGATAAAGCATGGAAGCGAATCGGCCACCTTTATCCGAAGGTTCGACTGCCCAGGGAGTACGGGAGCGGGGAGGCGACGGTGATTGCCTGGCTCTGGGCGCGCACAGTCATATGTCCCAATCCGGCCTGCGGCGCGCAGATGCCCTTGTTGAGTTCTTTTATCCTCTCAACTAAGCAGGGCAAGGTGACTAGGGTTGAGCCAGTAGCAGATCGAGTTACGAAATCGATACACTTTGAAGTGCGATTTGGTCCTGGCGCTCCGAAAGGAACGGTGAACCGCTTGGGCGCAAAGTGCATTGTCTGCGGGAGCTCTGTGACCCTTGAACATGTTCGTGCCGAGGGGAAGGCCGGGCGAATGGGTACACAACTAATGGCAATTGTGGCCGAAGGCAAAGCTGGCCGGATATATGTGCCTCCGAGTGAGGAACATAGCACAATTGCCAGTCAAGCAAAACCCGTAGGAGTTCCTGAGACTGATCTACCTGAGCAAGCGCTTGGCTTTCGTGTGCAACTTTACGGTATGACAAAACATCGTGATCTCTTCTCTCCTCGCCAACTTATCACACTCACTACCTTCTCAGATCTTGTCAGCGAGGCTTGCGCACTTGTATTGGCAGATTCTAACGATAATAGGGCATATTCAGAAGCAGTAGCAACATATTTGGCACTAGCAGTAGATAAAGCTGCAGATAGAAATACAACTTTATGCGCGTGGGAGTCAGGGATGGATCGGATGCGTAACACTTTCACTAGACAAGCTTTGTCCATGGTATGGGATTATGTCGAAACAAATCCTTTTGCAAATGCAGGTGGCGACCTACAAGGCACGGTTCAATCGCTATGTGAAGTTCTGGATAAACTCGTACGGGGCATACCTGGCTCAGCTCAGCAACTTGATGCCACATCAATCGCCAATAGCGTCGTTCAACCGCTCATTTCAACAGACCCTCCCTACTACGACAACGTCAGCTATTCTGTTATGTAGACACTTGTACCCTTGTATAGCACCTGTTCATACTAACAACAGATGTCCCATACAGAAGGAGCAAGTGATACATGCGAGTACGCCGTGTCCAAACCAGTAGTAACCA
>Ga0137388_10000638_pt1 | contig 20049 bp, 21 predicted proteins | sample 15con2h14AmetaG_FD_104644 | JGI IMG/M metagenome (GOLD analysis project Ga0137388, IMG submission 104644) | Vadose zone soil microbial communities from Angelo Coast Range Reserve, California, USA - 15con2h1.4A metaG | ecosystem: Environmental > Terrestrial > Soil > Vadose zone > Saprolite...
GGCTGCCGCGACGGTGGCGATGGCCTTCCGCATCGCCACCGAAGCCTCCCTGGCCGCCGAAGAGCGCAATGTGTATCACCCCGGCGCAGTCGTGATTGACGCCAACGAAAATCCGCTCGGCCCGTGCGACGCCGCTAGGAAGGCCATCGTGGACATGGCCCCGCAAGGCGGCCGCTATGCCTACTGGCTCAAGGAAGAATTCGTCAAGACCTTCACCGAGATGGAGGGCATCAAGCCCGAATACCTGAACGTTTTCCCCGGCTCGAGTGAACCGCTGCATTTCTCCGTGCTCTCGTTTACCTCGCCAACGAAGAGCTACGTCACCGCCGACCCCGGCTACGAGGCCGGTATGAAAGCGGCAAAAATCTCCGGAGCCCGCATCGTCAAGACTCCGCTGACCAAAACGTATGCCCACGATATCAAGGCCATGCTCGCGGCAGCTCCGGACGCCGGCCTCTTCTATGTCTGCACGCCGAACAATCCGACTGGAACGATGACCTCGCACTCCGACATCGAACAGCTCGTCGCCGCCAAGCCAAAAGGTTCCGTCGTCCTCGTCGACGAAGCCTACATCCATTTTTCCGATGGTGTCAGCGCCCTCGACTTGGTCAAAGCCGATCAAGACGTCATCGTGTTGCGCACCTTCTCGAAAATTTACGGCATGGCCGGCATTCGCTGCGGCATGGCTATCGGTCGTCCCGGCTTGCTCGCGAAACTCGAGAACTTCAGCGGTTGGAGCGCCATGCCCATCACCGCCGTAGCCGCCGCTACCGCCAGCCTCAAGCACGAGCATCTCGTTTCCGAGCGCAAACAGTTGAACGCCGCCATCCGCCAGAAAACATTCGATTGGCTCGCCAGCCAGGGCTATTCCTACGTCCCATCCCAATCCAACTGTTTCATGCTGGACACCAAGCGCCCCGCCAAAGAAGTCATCGACGCCATGGCCAAGCGCAACGTCTATATCGGACGTCCCTGGCCTATCTGGCCGACGCACGTCCGCATCACCGTAGGCACCCAGCCGGAAATGGAAGCCTTCCAGGCCGCCTTCCAATCAGTAATGAAGAACTCCACGACCACCGGCTACGCAACTTCGCCGTCGTTCAGAACGCGCCGCTCCTATCCCGACGGCCAATCCTGGCCCAGCGCTTAAGCATAACGGGCAAAGACTGCCCCACAACAATTCGAATCCCCTTGTAGGGGTCGCCTTCTGAGGCGGCCCGCCACTCACAAATTGGCAAGACATTAAGACTGGAATATAGTTTCAATAATGACTGGCCGAATATTTCTCCGACTCGGCATTGTGGTTCTGCTTGCAACCACGTGCTCATTTCGTCTGGCGGCGTATGCACAATCTCAGAGTTGCCTTGACACCACCTCACCATCGCGTGCCTCTGGACAGGAAACAAAAATCAACATCGTCGGCGTTGAATTCAACGGTGAAAACCCTCTCTCTGACGCATTTCGTGCGCGACTCGCTGAAGAAATCCAGCACTCCGAGGTTTGGTTCGCCGCAGGAGATCCCGACCCAAGCTGGATCGGCGACGCGCTGACACCCTTGAGGGAAAGTTTGCAATCCCAGGGTTACTTCAAAACGAACATGGACGCGACGCCGTATCTGACCCTTGCTCAGGCCACTGAGCGTAGCTATATCTTAAGCGTAATGATCGATGCTGGGCCGCAATATAGGCTTGGGAAATTGAGCTTCGCAAGCGCAACCGGCACCCCGCTGCATTTCACGGACGCCGAACTCCGTGAGCAGATGCACCTGCAAGACGGCGAACTCTTCGATGTCCAAAAGATTCGCAAGGGGCTTGAATCATTGGGGAAGCTGTACGGCTCCAAAGGATACATTGACGCTACGCCCGAACCTGACACTACCGTCCACGAAAAAGACTCGCGAATTGACCTGCTCATCAAAGTCGATGAAGAAGAGTCCTACCGCATCGCGAGAATAGAGTTTCCGGATTTGCAGGCAGCGGCGCAGAAATCTCTCAGAGCTCCGCAAGAGTTAGGCGACACTTTCAACATGACATTGTGGAGGAACTTCTTCGAAGAAAATAAATCCCATTTTCCCGCCGACGCGTCTCTCGAGAAAAACATGTTCGTCCGTCGTGACGTCAGGAATGGAACCGTAAGCGTTGCCCTGGATTTCCGTCCTTGTCCCAAGACCTTTGATTAATTGTTTTTCTGGACTTTTGATAAAACCGTTTACTAAGTTTGCGCTTCCGAAGCGTGCCCATGCGAGGGCGCGACCGATACCGTGCCGTGAAACTGTTCGGCTTCCGTCGAGCCCGCCAGCGCGGTAGTAGAGGAATTGCCGCTCGAAACGACCTGGGCAATTTCATCGAAGTAGCCTGTGCCGACGAAGCGCTGGTGCGTGACCGCGCGGTAGCCAAGCTCCTGCGCGGCAAACTCTTCCTGCTGCAGTTTTGAGTAAGCCGTCATGCCCGCCTGCGAGTAGCCGCGCGCCAGATGGAACATGGACATATTCAGCGCGTGGAATCCGGCCAGCGTCACGAACTGGAACTTATACCCCATCTTGCTAAGTTCCTGCTGGAAATTGGCGATGGTGACGTCGTCGAGCTTCTTCTTCCAGTTGAACGACGGCGAACAGTTGTACGCCAGCAACTTCTCCGGGAATTTCGCGTGAATGGCGTCCGCGAATTTCTTCGCTTCTGCGAGATCTGGCGTGGACGTTTCGCACCATAGCATATCGGCATAAGGCGCGTAAGCCAGCCCGCGGGCGATCGCCGAGTCAATCCCGCCGCGGAACTGGTAAAAGCCTTCCGCCGTACGTTCACCGTAAATGAATTCGCGGTCGCGTGGATCGGCGTCAGAGAGTAAAAGACCTGCCGAATTAGCGTCCGTGCGTGCGATAAGAATCGTCGGCACGCCGCAAACGTCCGCAGCAAGGCGCGCCGCCACGAGTTTCTCGATAAACTCACGAGTAGGCACGACCACTTTGCCGCCCAAATGCCCGCATTTTTTCGCCGAAGAGAGTTGATCCTCAAAGTGAACGCCCGCCGCGCCCGCTTCAATCAACGCCTTCATCAGCTCATACGCATTGAGCGATCCGCCAAAGCCGGCTTCCGCATCAGCGACGATAGGCGCAAACCAATACGTGCCTGACTTCTTTCCCTCCGCGGATTCAATCTGGTCCGCCCGGAGCAGCGCCCGATTGATGCGCTTCACCAGATTCGGAGCGGAGTCACAAGGGTAGAGGCTCTGGTCGGGATAGACGTCGCCCGCGGTATTGCCGTCGGCAGCCACCTGCCACCCGCTCCCATAAATCGCTTTCAGCCCCGCCTGCACCATCTCAATCGCTTGATTGCCGGTGATGGCCCCGAGCGCCGGAACATAAGCGTCCGTGTGCATCACATTCCAAAGCCGTTCCGCGCCAAGCCGCGCCAGCGTGTACTCGATTTGAATCGACCCGCGCAGCCGCACCACATCCGAATAAGAATAAGGACGCGTAATGCCCGACCAGCGAGGATCATTGGCCCAATAATTCAGCGCCTGATGGTTCTTGCCATTTCCGTTACCGTTGGCCCCGTTGGTTCCATTTGCCGACATTTGCGACTCCTTACCGTTCTGATCTCCTCAGTTGGCCGAATCCCATGCAAAAACTCGTCTTACGCCGGATTAAACTCTCCGTGCCGGATCATCTCTTCGCTGATCCCGCGCGCTTCGCGAAGCGTTGCCGCCGCTTGATCGTCATTGTTCTTCGCATTCTCGCGCAACAGCCGGTCAAGCTCTTCGTCAAAGAGTTCGTGAATCAGTTCCGGGGTGTGTCGAATCGGCAAGCCGGCTTCACCAAGAATCTCCACTTTGTCCGAATGCTTCATCCGTTGCGCGATCATCAACCGGTAGATGCGATCGGTTGCCAGATCCTCCATGTAGCCGTCGAGCAGGCTCGCTCCCTTGCCGTTCAGAACGCCGTTCCGATAACGAATCACGGTGCGAATCGCCGCCCGCGTTCCTGCCAAAGTGCGTTTGCCCACACCCGTCGGAATCGGCCGCAGATCGGGATGCGTGCTGGCATTCGCCGGCCGCGCCTGCAGCTGATTCGGAGCAGGAAACTGGCTTACTGCAATTTCGTTTTGATCGGGATGCCCCGTCCAAGCGCCGTCCATCAGCGAATTGGATTCGTTCTTCTTGTCTTCCGCCAGGACCTTCAATGCCCGCGCATTCAGCTCCGCGTCTTCGCGGCTGGGGAAAAGAGCCGTCATGCCGCCGATCGCCAGCATCCCGTGTTTGTGACAAATGTCCGGCAGCAGATTGCGCAAATTTTGGAAGAACGCCACGTTGTGCGGAATCGTGTTCCGGTCCGGTAGCACCCACTCTGGATTTTCCAGATTGAAATGGATCAGGCTGGCCATGTAGTCCCAGCGCCCAAGATTCAATCCCACGATGTGGTCGCGAAGATTCCACGCGAACTCTTCCATCTGAAATGCCAGCGGATGCGATTCGACCAGCGCCATGCACTTGATGGCATTTGTGGGCAAGCCCTTGAGCCGCGCAATCATCTGGAAAAGATCGCGCCACCAGAGCGCTTCATCGGCGGATTCTGACTTCGGAATGTAAATGCACAGCGGATGCTTCAGCGTACTGAAGTCCACTTGATAAGCCACCATCGCTACGTCGAACAGTGAGGCCGGGAGCAATTCTCCAGGCAGAACTCCCGCCTGGTGCAAATGCAACCCCCGCGGCCGCGTGAAAATCACAGTCGTACTGGGATTGATGCCCACCGTTTTATTGCGCTTGCGGTCGAAGTACGTCAAACGCCCGGCCAGCGCCTCCAGAATGTTCTTGATCCCGCGAGCGTTGTACTCCCACGCATTGGCCGTGGAGTCTTCCAAATCGAGCATCACGCCGGGAGCGCTGGAATTCAGCATTTTCACCACAAGATCGGCGTCATCCGCAGGCCCGGTCATCTGGTTCCGCTGATCCGCGCACCACGCCGGAAGCTCAATGCGCCAGGAATTCGTCGTCGCCACCGAAGGCGGCAGATAATCGGGAACCTTGCCCGCGTGCGCTTCCGCCAGCGCATAATCGCGGCGTGCCACCAAAGCCCGCTGCCGCAGCGTCAGCGCCGCGTGCAGGGGAGCTAGAAAGTCAAGGAACGCCGCAGGAAGATCCCGCGCAGGATCAAAATCCGCAGGAGCGGAATTGACCGGCACGATGCGGTTCGAAAAGGGCAAGGGAGCGAGCGCTGGATTCGGCTTGGTAATAGCGGTAGCCATGGTCGAGGTCAGTCCTTTCCGCTGCAAATTCGAACAAACGTCGGCCGCCCACTTGGAAGGGCAATTCGAAGGCCAACCGGCGAAAACTCTCAATTTTTAAAGTCCATTCGCTCAAGCAGATAGGAGAGCCTATAGCGCAGAAACAATTGGCTGTGGGCCAGAGAGGGCATCCTGGAGAGAAATTTGCACACCATCGGCGACTTCTTTCCTCTCCGCATTCTACTGTTCAGCATATTGAACAAGTGTTCAGCGTCCTTCCTCTTTCTAACCTGAGCTGCGCCACCGCCGCAAGTTTGTGTTCAGTATTCTGAACACGTATTCTATAATTGGGCGATAACTTTTTCTTATCGGGGAGCACCCATGCCAGCCAGCGAAACCAGTCCCGCCACCGCCGTCGAGCGCGCCCTCAATATTCTCGAAGCCGCGGCCCAGCGCCGCGACGGCCTCACCAACGCGGAGATCAGCCGCAAACTCGGCATCCCCAAAAGTTCCGCAAGCTACATTTTAAGAACCCTCGAAAAGCGCAGCTACTTGCGTCGCGAAGCGGAATCGGGACGCTACCGCCTGGGCCTGAAAATCCTGAGCCTCGGCGGTGACGCCCAGGCCAATCTCGACATCGCCGATGTCGCGTTGCCTTTCATGCGCACACTCGGTGAAAAGATTCGAATGACCGTGCACCTCGCGGTCCTGGATCAGGGCGAAGCCGTCTACATCGAAAAAGTCGAAGCCCCCGGATTTTTCAAAGTGAATACCTGGGTCGGCCGCCGCATGTTTTTGCATTCCACCAGCGTCGGAAAATGCTTGCTGGCTTGGCTGCCCAAACACGAAATCGAAACCATGGTGAAACAGCAGGGAATGAAAAAGCGGACGCCCAAAACGATTACATCGATTTCGAAACTCATCGCCGACCTCGAACGCGTGAAGCAGTCAGGCTATGCCGTGGACGATGAAGAAAATAGTTTGGGGGCACGATGCCTTGGAGCGCCCATTTTCGACGCCATGGGGAATGTGACGGCGGCGCTCGGTGCCAGCGGAACGCTAACGCAAACCGATGAAGCTAATATGCCGCGGATCATCGAAGCGTTAAAGGAAACTGCGCGGCGCATCACGCGGCAACTGCAAAGAAGTGGAACGGTGGGGGCCGCATAAATTGTGGCCCCGCTTCCCATCCACAAGTATCAGGAGCCAGCGACTACCAAGTTGTTCTTTACCGAGAACACATTGGGAACTTGATTGGCCCGCAGACGCGCCAGATTCTTGTCTGTCTCGTTATCCACCACACCCTCCAGCGTGACGTTGCCGTTCTTCACGATGATATGGACCGAAGGCACGGCCTGAATCGAGTACCGCGAAAGCCCCGCGTCCCCATAAATGGCGCGGTACACCGCGCGGCGGAGCTGGTCATCCATCGGGGAGGGCGGAAGAACTTCGATGTTATTCACAACCGAGCTGACTCCCTCGATGCTTTTCACGGCGGCCGCCGCGTCAGACTTCAATACTGGCCGAGTCACCTGGCCCATTAGAATCACCTTGTCGCCGTCTACCTTATACTCAAGATTGTCGAACACGGAATACCACGGCAGCATAACGAGCTGATGCCGCACTTCTTTGTAAAGTTTCTCCCGGTATTTTGCTTCACTGCGCTGCTTTTTTTCTTCCTGCGGCTGAGCCGCCACGGAGTTTGGCGACGTCACGATGGGCGTGGCGAGCAATACTGCTACAAAAAAGGCCCGGAGTCCCTTTCTCATGATGTCCTCCCGGACAAATGCCCTATCGATTTTCGACCAGTTAGATTCAAGATGCAGGGCAAGTGGCTGCCTGCTCCCGTGCCGAGGATGGTGTTAGCATATTTCCGATGAGGACGGCAAGAAACGTGGAACCATATCGAAGAGAGAAACTTTTTGAGAGCAGCGGTGCTGAATTAAAGATGGCCGCGCTGAGAGTCGCGTAGTGCTGGTGATTGCACATCGCGGGGCCTCGGGGAACGCGCCGGAAAACACCCTGGCGGCGTTCCGAAAGGCCGTTGCGCTGGGAGCGACATTTATCGAGACGGATTTGCAGCTTTCGCGCGACGCGCGTTTCGTGGCCATACATGATGTCACGGTGAATCGCACCACCAACGGGCACGGAGCGGTGCACGATATGACGCTGGCCGATCTGCGGAAGCTGGACGCCGGGTCGTGGTTCGGGAGCGAGTTTGCGGGGGAACGAATTCCCACACTGGAAGAGATTCTGGAATTTTCCAAAAAAAATGACGTGGTTTTTTACCTGGAGATCAAGCCGGGCGGCTCCTGGGGCGGAGAGCACGCGTTGATTGGCGCGCTGCGCGAATCGGGAGAGATCCCGCGGGCCGTGGTGATTTCCTTCGACGCGGCGATCGTGCTGAGCCTGCGGGAAATCGAGCCTACGCTGATGACCGGGCTGCTGTACGACGGGCAGATCGAAAATCCACTGGACAAAGCCGTGGCCATCGGCGCGCGGCAACTTGTTGTGCGCGGAGATCTGGTGACTCCCGCGCTGATTGCCGAAGCCAGGAAGAAGGATTTGCAGGTGGTGTGCTGGACGGTGAATCATCCCGCGCACATGCGCATGCTGGCAGCCGCGGGAGTGGACGGAATCATGAGCGATTACCCGGACCGGCTGGTGGCGGCGGTGCGAAAAGAAGCCGAGAGCATTTCCTGAACGCGCAGAATTTGAACAAAGAAGTGCCCGCGTAAGAATAGAGATTGAGCGAGCGTTCATCGCGCACCAGCCAGGAGAGCGTGAAGAGCGGCGAGCTGGGCGACGGGAAGTTGCTCGGCGCGGGCATCCGGGCGAAGTCTTATTGAGGCCATGGTTTCGCGGACACGATCGGGTTTGGCGAGCGAGCGCAGATTATTGACCAGCGTTTTGCGCTTCTTCGAGAAACACAATTTCACAAAATCCAGGAAACGAGTTTCGGCGTCGCGGGAGGAGTCTGCTTGCGCGCCCGCGGCTGGCGTTGCGCTGGAACCGAGGGACACCTTCGCGCGTTCGCCGGGCAGGCGGAGCGTAACGAGAGCGGAAGTCACTTCCGGCGGCGGATTGAACGCGTCGCGAGGAATTTGAAAGACGAATTCAGGGCGCGTGTAGAACTGGGTGACGACGGAAAGATAGCCGTAATCGCGCGTGCCGGGTTGCGCGGCGAGGCGATGGGCGACTTCGGTCTGGATGACGACGTAGATTTCGTCGATGAGGTCCGCGAAGGTGAAGAGGTGATGAAGGATGGGCGAGGTGATGTAGTAGGGAAGATTGCCATAGAGGCGGATGCGGCGGCCGGAAGCGATCGCGGCGATGTCGGTTTTAAGAATGTCGCCGGAGATGACGTTGAGATTGGGGAATTGTTTTGCGAGGTGGCGGAGGCCCGGCAGGAACGCGGCATCGAGTTCGATGGCGTGGACGGGAGCGCCGGCGGCAAGAAGGTGCTGGGTCATTTCACCGTGTCCGGAACCAATCTCGATCCAGCAATGCTGATTGTCGCGCGGAAGCGGGACGGTGGAATGCGGGGAAACCCGGATGGCGCGCGCAATCTCTTCGCGCCAGTGGAGATCGGCGAGGAAGTGTTGGCCGAGTCGTTGGCGAGCCATGGGTGGAACAGTGTAGCAGGCGGAAAGGAGGCAACAGCGAGGGGATAGGGGATTGGGAACAGGGGACAGGCACGACGGATGAGTCCGAAGATGCCGCGAGGGGGTAGTACACCCTCCGTCGCGATGGATAGAGGGCCGGAGCCGGCGAAAGGCGATAGCAGGTGCCAGCTTGGAAAGACAGTCTCGCTGGAGAATTGGAGACCCCTCCCCCCGCGTTTTTTGTAAGTGTTGCAGCTAAAGGACTTAGCTCTACTGTAAGTCTTTTGTTTACAACACTTGGCAAGGGGGTCCATAAGTGTTGCAGCTAAGGGACTTACGTTGCCCCAAGATTGTGCAAAATGGGCTGCCGAAGAAGGGGGATACGGCGGAGGGAATAGGGAATGGTGAGGCAGGGGGATCGTGGGGCAGGCGGACAAGGGGACAACTGAAGTGGCGTCGGAACCTTGGGTCGCGGAGTTGTCGATTACAAACACGGCGGAGTATAGCATGCCAGTATCGAAAGGTTAAGTGTTATCCATCGAATGGTCGAAAATGAGGGTTGAACGGTCGCTGGGGAGGGTTGAATGGTTGTGGTGGATGCGAGCTGAGTAGTAAATAAAGCAAAGTCAACGTCCGCACGCTTAAAACCGAAGGGTGCGACACCCCCGAAATAACAAGCGGCTAAGTGCCTGCCACCCGCCGGTATGCCCCTAAGTCTTCATAATGTTTCGACCGGCTGCACGCTTTTTAATGGCACCGCGTCCACCAGATCTCTTAGCGGCACGCTTTTTAGCTGCCGTCATTCTACCGCCTCTGCTTTTCTTCGCCATTTTGAAATCTCCTTCTTTGATCTCTTTTCTCCCCTCTGAACGCCCGTGCTTGCCGAGTTGTTGCTTCTCGGCATTTGAATCAACAACCTATTTGTCACGCACAGTGATGGTTCCGCCGTGCGCGCTGGAAAACTATTCCCGTTCGGTATGTTAGGGGCCGTGGGGACGGATGGCTGTTCACTTTGGAACAACCTTGGCGCGTGGCCCTGGCGTGATGCGGCAAATGGTTTCGGGTGACGTATCACTCTCTACTAGGCAAGGAAAAGCAAAGTCAAAATCCCCACCCTTACAAAACCAAGGGTGGGGCACCCCCGTTTGATCGCTCCAAGGTAAACTTGACAGCGGTACACCCGCGTCGTTGGCTGGCGTTGAGGGAAAAAGCAAGGAGGCTAAAAGGCTGCGGGCCACCCGCCCAATGCACTAACCATGACCGAATCAGGAATCTTCGCAAGTGGATAGCAATCCTTCCTTTTCGCGTTGCTCATTAGAGGCGCGAATCCTTACTTGGGGATCAACGCCATAGCGTTCGCAGAGGCGGTGGGTAATGTTGAGGGCATATTGGCAGAGAGCGGCTCCATAGCGACCAAGTGCTTCATGGGAAACGATGACCTTTTCACCGATTTTCAGATTCAGCCAAGGGCACGCTTCGACAAGCCGTTTATCCGCGCAGGACGCGCGATGCACGATCACATTCCGGACGTGCTGCATTTCCCAGATTGTTTTCTTGATGTCTTCTTGGACGGCCCCAGACAAAGCGAGGAAGGCCAGGAGCGATTCGAACATATCAACTCCCTGCTTTCGACCCGGTCCCTGATTTCGGATGATCTCGGTAAGTAAGTATCGAATACGACATTCCTCGTCGGAAGCTTGGAACTCGGCCAGAGGAATTTTGATCTTCGTGAATGCCTGATTCTTGAGAAGTTTCGGCTCATTCAGCAGGATCTTTACGAGGGTGTCTTCCATAGCGGCTTCGAAGGCCCCCCATGTTGCTACGAGAGTATGCGCGTGGAGCAAAGGGAATCCCTTTGCACATTCCTGAAGAGCTAGCTTACCCTCTTTCGTAGCCTCGACGAGGTCTTTCTTCAGCTTTTCTTTTTCACTATCGCCGCCTTTGGCTTCGTCCGTTTCGATAAGCATGTCGAATATATCCGGCATCCCTGTGAGCATGCGGATACCACGCATGCTGAGATGTAATAGCCGAAAATCTTCTTTCCAAGCCGCAAGGAAGCGGCGAAGCGATTCTGAAGCGTACGCCGGCAGGTATTCGGACACCGAGAGCCTCTCGATACCAAGATGATAGCCCAGTTGCGGCGGAATGACAGGTGAGGGACGCGGCGCGATCAGAAGGAGCCGGTGCGGTAGCGCACGGCGCGTCCCGGAAACGGGAGAATGCGAGGCTAATCGACTTGTTTGGCGGAAAGAGCGCGGCGTTTCTCGCGGCGTGCGGCCATGCGGCGGGAGTTATTCTGCGGCATGGAGGAATTCGGTTGCAGAAACCCCGGTGGGACGGCCTGGCGTGAGGATTGTTAAATGCTTTTCGGCCCCGCGCCAGCCGCCGCGGCGCGCGAGGAGACGTTCTTGCCGGCTTCCTCGGCGGCGCTCCTGTCGATTTCGATGGAACCTTTGAAGTCCGCGCCGTCTTCGATCATGATCTGAGCCGTGGTCAAGTTCCCGATGATCGAACCGTCCTTCTTGATCTCGATCCGCCCCGTGGCGCGCACGTTGCCCTTCACGGAGCCGTACACCACGACGTCACGGGCGTTGATGTCCGCGGTTAGTTTCGCAGTGGTTCCGACCGTCAACTTGCGCTCATCAAGATGGATCAGTCCTTCGACCGAGCCGTCGATCAGCAGATCCTCGGTACCGGTGATGTCGCCTTTCACATGCAGGCTCGGCCCTAGCCGCCCCGTCTCGTAGTCCGCTGCCGCATCCGGCGGAATCGTCCCATCGGTGCTCTTTTTATTCCACATGGGAACCTCCTGGGTACTGAAGACCCCGCGCGAACATTCCGGCGGAGTGCATCAAACTCGAGCCCCTGCCGCAGAGTACAGAAATTCGCTGCGAGATTTAGCGTTGCATTAAAAGCCTACTCCTGCGAAGCGGGAGCAGCAAGGCGCGGCTTGCCTTTTGCCCGCTGGTCCGGCTTTTGGATTAGCAGGGTGCTGAAAAACTGAATTGGGGAAGGCGAGGGGGAGGGAAGAGCGAAACTAGAAATCAGAAACTAGAAACTAGAAACTAGAAACTACAAATCAGAAACTAGAAACTAGAAATTTGAAACTATTCATAAGGGCCTCGGGATTGTTACACGGCTGGAGAAGTTCAGGAAGCAGTGCCGCCAGTCCGGGTTCTTCGCTGTCTCGTCTTTTTGGAGTCCACGCGGGTGTTCCTTATTGAACAGTCTGAAAAACGGAAACCCTCCAAGATAAAGCGACAACCGAGAATAGGAATCACTGTGCCCCACGACTCGCACCAAAGAGCTGCCGAGTTCCACGAACTCGCCGCGCACGCGCACCGCGCTGCCGCCGCACATCACGAGAAACAAGATCACCAGACCGCCCACGAGCATTCCAAACAAGCATTGGAATATGCCAACAAGGCTTCGCAATGGTCGCAGGAAGCGCACGGGAAAACCGTGAAGTCACTGGAGAAGCCATAAGAGTCCCTGGAAGCGCAGCCCCGCCGCCTCTATGGGCGATCTATTCGAACAGGAGCAACTCATGAAACGTGGAAACCATGTGTCTCTCCCCCTCGGTGGTTTTTCCTCAGGCGCCAGCCTGGGCGGAAAGGTCACGCACTATCGGGACAAGCAAAACATTTACAAGCAAGGTGCGCCTGCTTACACGCTTTTCTACATTCAAGAAGGAGGGGTGCGGCTCAGCACCCGAACGAAACATCAACCATCAGCAGTAACCGCGATCCTGGGCGTGCATGATTTTTTTGGCGAGCTTTGCCTCGCAGGCTACCCTCTTCGAGTATCACGGCCGTGGCGTGACCGCCAGCTCCATACGCACCATCAAGAAAGAAAAGATGCTGCAAATGCTTCGCAAAAAGAATAAGTTGTCAAATTCCCTGGTGGCCTATCTACTTTCCAGCGTCAAGAGGTATCGGGATCACGTGGCCCACCTGCTGACTTCGTCCGCGGAAAAACGACTCGCGAGCGTGCTTCTCCGGCTAGCGCACATGAATAAGAAAGGCCTTGCAGTCGTGGAGATTCCCCCTCTTAAGTCACCAAGTTTTGGCGGAAATGGTTGGTACCACGCGACCGCGCGTGAGTGTGTTCATGAATCGGTTCAGGAAGCAGGGATTCATAAACTACGATGGGGGGTTAGAAGTGCACAAATCGCTGCGGAAAGTTCTGTCGAGCCGCTAGGAGTCACCTGTAATATCTTCCATCCTCAGCACTCGTCGAAATTCAGTCTCAAGCTATGAATACTATGGGGCCAGCACCCCCTGTTCAATATTGAACACCCGGTAGAATCTATCTGTGCCATTCTGCGGCATGGTGTCTACCGCAGTTCGACGTGTACCTACTAAGACTTCTCGTGCCCCCCAAAAAGCGAGTTTGAGAACCCCTGTTTTCGATGTGGAATCGTTTCTCGACTCTACCGGTCTGGGCAGGAGAGTTGTCAAGTACCCAGGAAACGAGACCGTTTTCGCTCAGGGCGATCCCGCCAGGAATGTCATGTACATTCAGGAAGGCGGCGTGAAACTTAGTGTCGTCAATGAGGGCGGCAAAGAAGTAGTTGTGGCGATCCTTGGACCGGGCGATTTTTTGGGAGAAGGGTGCCTTGCAGGCCAGTCCATTTGCGTGGCGACGGCGACGGCGATTGGACCTACCACCGCGCTGGTGATTGAGAAAGCCGAGATGATTCGCGTGCTCCACGAGGAACACGAGTTTTCCGACCGCTTCATTGCTTACATGCTCGGCAGGAATATTCGGGTCGAAGAGGACCTGATAGACCAGCTCTTCAACTCCAGCGAGAAACGCCTGGCACGCACACTGCTGCTGCTCGCGCGCTATGGCGCGCCGGGCCAGCCCCAAAAGGTGCTTCCCAAAGTATCGCAAGAGACGCTGGCTGAGATGGTCGGCACAACGCGCTCCCGGGTCAATTTTTTCATGAACAAATTCAGAAAACTGGGTTTCATCGAGTACAACGGCGAGATCCACGTCAACAATTCCCTCCTGACTGTCGTCCTGCACGACTAAGTCAACTTCAGCGCTTTACAGAATCAGCAGCCAATGGACAGCGCGTGCGACGCTGGCGTTCATGGAGTGGCCCGCGAGGGTCTGCCTTCACGTTTGTTTTGAGGATATGACTCATATCGAACAGATTTCAAATCTCTAATCTGCCAACCTTGTCACCATAAGCACGAATCCAATGAGAAGTCAGCATCCCTGAGGTGCGTGACAAGAGAATTCTAATTGGAGCGTGCTAAAAGGTAAAAGGAGTTGAAACCATGCTTGGATTAATCGCCGCGGTTCTAATCGTTCTCTGGTTACTTGGTTTCCTGGCGTTTCACGTTTCCACCGGCGTCATTCACGTCTTGCTTGTGATCGGTATAGTTATGCTCGTCCTGCACTTCCTCAGAGGCAGATCAGCCACAGTCTGAATGACTGGTCCATGCGAAAACGCATTTCTCTGTGTAGTCGGCGAGTAACGACTCGCGAAGGGAATCCGGAGACTCGCGAAGCCCATTCCTTGGCTTCCGTGGGGAGTAGGAACTAGACGAAAGAGAAATCTTGTGATGTACAAACGGTTCATTTTGCTGCTCGGAATGTTTCTGGGCAGCCACGTGCCGGCGGAAGGGCAAACACGCGTGCCACAGATCGTTCCAGCGCAAGGGCATAGTGCGCAGATTCTGACGCTGCGGCGAACGGTATCGGCCTCGTTGCTGGCCCCTTTCTCCCTGCTGTCCCAGGATCCCGGAAAATCCCCTGCCCGCTTCAGTCTTTCGTCCGCGGGAACTTTCGAGCATGACCCCAGCCTGGAACATTTCTCGCCAATGGACAAGATGATGACTTTGACCCTTACGCAATCGACCTTGCCGCTCGTCCAACTCTGGGGCGGAAGGCTCCAACTGGACGCCTTTCAAAGCACGCTTCACGTGCAGAACACGCGGCTTGGTCCTTCAGGCTATGGTGGCATCGAGGGCTTTGCTCCCTCGCGGCAAAGTTATTCGGGGGGCCCGCTTTCGGTCCATTTTTCCGGACTCAGCCTGAGCTTTCACTTTGGCCGGGAGTCGCGGACACGACGCCCGATCCAAACGTGGCGGCATTTGTCACGAATTGTTGGCGCACTCTTAAATTGACCTGTCTTTGTTCGGTCTCGATATCATCATGAATGCTCACGAAGAAGACTGCCAAGAAAGGAGCTGGCAGAGCGACACGCGCCAGCGTCAACAAGGAAATGATGAGGCGGCGCATAGCAACAAAGTACGCAATCGGGCTTGTCTTTCGTGCGCCGCGATCAGTAATAGCCGGTGCGGTAGTGCATGGTGCGTTCAGGAAACGGAAGTACGCGAGACACTTCGGCTTGCTTGCCGGAGAGGGTGCGGCGCTTTTCACGGCGTGCGGCTGGGCGGCGGGGATGGTTTCTGTGCTTTTCGCCGTAGACCCACTGGAACAGGACGTAGAGCAGGAAGTCACATCCGAGAATGCAAAACGCGAGGAATACGGTAAGCGACATGAGGGCCTCACCCGGGCTGGCGTGAATGCGTAGCCCGGAGAGTAGGAGGAGAGAGGCTAAAAAGTCCTGAGAGGTTTGTCAGGAATTTATTAGGAGGGTCGTCTGGAAAAGGTCCCCAGCGGGCAGCCGGTAGATAGTCGGCGTTGGCTGCGAAAGGATAGAAAGTTTGGAGATACGTGCTGTTCAGTACATACGTGGCGACGCCAGGGGTGCATAGTCAACGGTACCGGGGTCCTGAATCCGAGTATCTCGGGCTTGGAGGACACATCATGCGCTACATGGATCGCTGTATCGGTTTATTAATCCTGGCCGCTGCCATTGCTGCACCAACCGTAATCATGGCCAGCCCCAAACCTCAGGAAGGCACTGTTCAGGTCCGCATCTACGATCGGGACCACCGCGATTACCATGACTGGAACGACCGCGAAGACCGCGCCTACAGGCGCTACCTGGAAGAACAACACTGGAGATACCGTGAGTACCACCGTCAGCACTACAGAGTGCGGAGACACTACTGGAATTGGCGCCACAGCCATCCGGACAACGATTAACGAAGGCCGCTAAAGGGCAGATTGTCTCAAGCTTGTTGTTGCACGTCAGCGGACGCCGTCGTCCAGGCTCGTTTTCCGGACATCCTGAGCGCGCGATTGGAGTAAAACGTCGATCAGATACCCCCTGGGATCGCCGCTGGACCTAGCGCACCAGGAGCGAGGCGCAGGTTAAGCACTGACATCTGCCAGAGGTGTAATTTTGCAATTTGTAAGAGGCCTGTTGGCGTCGTTCCACCTATCCTTACCGCTTTTGATATCCCGGGCTCTATTCGTTCTCCTTTGCGTTGCGGCTCCGGAAATGGTCGCCAGCCAAGATTCTCCGACTAACAATAAACAGGAGGGCACGGTCCAGACGCAGATGAGCAACGTCACGTTTCGCCTTTCGGAAACCGTGGCGGTGGAAATAAAATCATTGAACGGTGTGCTCGTGCCCCTCGGCAAAAATGAATTCCCCATCTTCGACGACAAAGAGTCGTTTAACCTGCGCATAAGCACGGCGGAGATCGCCATAGATTCATCAAACCTGGCGAACGTTCTCAATTCTTATGTTTTCGCGCGTCCGCATTCCCCCTTAACCGAACTATCGATCAGCGTTGAGAAGGGGCGCCTGAAAGTGAAGGGAAAGCTCCATGACAAGGGGGACATCCCGTTCGAGACGGAGGGGATTCTCATTCCCACTGATGACGGAAAACTTCGCCTGCACAGCGAGAAGATCAAGGCGATGCATCTCCCGGTAAAAGGCCTGATGGATCTCTTTGGTATCGATTTAGGGAAGTTGATCAAAGAGGGCAAGGTTCCGGGCGTGGAGGCTCAAGAGGACGATTTGATCCTGGATCTTGAACAGATCCTGCCGCCTCCCCATATTGAGGGCAAGGTGGTTTCCGTGCGAATTGAAGCCGACAACATTATTCAGGTTTTCGGCGGTTCGGACGCCAAGCCGGTGAAAAATATCCGCACCGGAAATTACATGTCCTACAAGCACAATCGTCTCCGCTTCGGCAAGCTGGTCATGAACGATGCGGATTTGATCCTCATCGACATGGATCCAAATGATTCACTCGATTTCTTCCTGGATCATTACAAGGAACAACTTTCGGCGGGCTATGCAAAAATTACCCCGGACTCCGGCTTACGCGTGTATATAAAAGACTATAACAAGCTGCATCCCGGAAAAGCGTCTCCCGGCAACGACAAAACGAAATGAAGTTGTAGCCCGGAGGCTTTCGGTTCGTTTTGCGGGCCAACATCTTTATGTCGCCAGTTAGCCGCCGATTTTGCAACCGTGGGGTGGGAGACCCGGAATGCTTGAAACGCGTGTCCCCAAGCAGACCTTTATTCATCAGCATTCGCTAAGCATCGCCTCGACGGGAATTCTCGTTTTGTGGATCGCTCTATACAGTATCTCCAGCCCTAGAACTCATATTGGCTCATTCTTTGGCAATGCAATCGCCGATTGGTCGGGTGTCGTAATTATGGTATTTGCGACCAAGTACTTGTACGAAAAAGGATCGGCTGAAAGTCGGCGTCCACCTCAGAAACTCTTAAGTCCGGTCTTGGAGCGATTGCGCAGCCACTCACTCAGCATCTTCCTGCTAATCACTGGAATCGGTTGGGTAGTGTTCTATGCCTCGATCGACTCCGAAGCCAAGTGGGGACAGGTGGTCGGAAACATCGTTTCGGAATGGACACAGATCTTCGGCCTCGTCTTGTTGACTAAACGACTGATTGAGCGGCACTCAAAGGAGAGCGCTCGTTGAAACCCGCAGAGTTATCAGTGCGAAATCGTTTTCGTGATTCCCTTGATAGCTCTTGATAAGACATCATCCGGTTGTCTGTGAAACCCATCGGGAGAACATATGAAAAAAGAGCCGGCTCCAGGGGGAGCCGGCTCTTTTTTGAAGGGTGCTTACTGAGGAGATGTGACTGCTGCGATGGGTTGCAAGCTGAGAGAAGTGATCTTGGTACCGATCACTTCGCCCGAGACGATCAACTCGACGCGGCGGTTTTGCTGACGGCCTTCGGAGGTATCGTTTGACGCGATGGGCCGAGTCTTGCCGAAGCCCGTTGCGGTGGTCGAAGATTCCGGGACGCCTTGCTGTGTCAGATAGGTGCGGACGCCTTCGGCGCGCTTCTCCGAGAGGTCCTGATTGAACAATTCGGTGCCAACGCTGTCGGTGTTGCCTTCAACGGCGAGCCTAAGCGATGGGTAACCGAGCACGATGCCGGATATTTTGGCGAGCTTCTCGCGGGCCAGCGGGCGGAGGGTGAACTTGCCGGAGTCAAAGAGCACATCCGACATGTTGACGACGAGGCCGCGGGCGGTGTCGCGAGTTTCCAGGATCAAATTGAATTGCTGGAGGAGACGGGCGCGAAGTTCCTCGCGTTCACGAAGAGCCTGTTGAAGCTGGGCATCGGATGAAACGGCGGCGGCACGATTGCGGTCGGAGTCAGCTTCGGCGGCGTGTTGCTTTTGTTGAGCGTCGTTGCGGTCTCTTTCGGCATCGGCTTGAGCGCCAGCAGACTGTTGAGCGGCGGCTTGGGCATCGCGGTTCTTGCGATTCGCTTCATCGCGGTCGCGAACGGCGTCAGCGCTAAGGGCTTCGGCGTTGACACGGCGGCGCGATTCATCGTTGGCGCGATCCCTAGCGGCGGATTCGCGACGCGTTCCCGCGTTGCGCTCGCCTTCGGCGCGTTCTTCGTCAATGTGTTTCACGGCGATTTCGCGAGCGTCTTCGGCGGTCTGAACGACTTCGCGGGACAAAGCAGAAAGCGACTTCTTGTTTCCATGCTTCCCGGTGGCGAGCGCGTCAGCTTCATTCATCTGGTTGACGGCTTTTTCGTAGCTAGGGGCGGCGTATCGTTCGGCGCCGGCAGATTGTGCAATGCGCAGTGCATTGCGGGCTTCAAAGAATTCGAGGGGCAGTTTGGCGTTGAGAATGACGGGGTCGAACTTATAGCCCGTGGGGATATAGCCGCCACGATCGATCAATTCAAACTTGGCATCCACGACTTCGGTGGCGCCGATGGTATCGGAGCGGATCTCGTTTTCGAGGACCACTACGTTGCTGGGCCGACGGACGGCGTAATAGGGTTCCGCGGTCACGATGAGCGCGAAAGCTTGAAGATCCGTGGTGACGTCCAACTTGCTGCGGTGGTTATCGCCGACAAGTACTTCACCGATATTCACGGGGCGGCCTTCCGGCGAAATCGCCCACAAGACATAAGTCAGATACTCGTTGCCGAAGCTGGTGGGGCGGTCCAGGCCGGAGAATTCGACTTCGACTTCAAGCGCACCGCGCTTGCTTTCGACTTTGGCTTCGCCCGCCGCAGCAGGCATCAAATCGGTGCCTCTGAAATTGATCTTTGTGGCTCCACTGCGGTGTCTGTAGCTCACCGCCCGGGTAGTACGGCTCACCACATTGATGCGATGAGTCGGTGTTGGATTGCCGGAATCTGCCGGCGCATGTTTTTGGTCCTGCGCTTGCGCTGATGCGCCAAGGGCTATTGCTACTGCCAGGGTGATACTTGAAATCTTGAACATGAGTCTCCTTCGAAATGCTTCGAGACCTGAGTATCAGGCTTTATGAGTTTCAATACTGTGCGAAACAGCACCATTCTCAAGAAAGAACCAGGCAAAATCGGCATCGGTTCTCAGCCGATGGAGTGCTGCTACTAAGGGAAGCGAGGACTTTGAGGCTCGCGGTTCCCTTTCCAGCGGCCGCACATGCGTGAGTGCGGGGCTCAAGTGCGTATTCGCCTGCTTGACGGGCACTGAGGGGTTCGATAGCGTAAGGTCATTATGAGGCGCGTGGTGAACAAACCGTGAGAGTTCTGTTTGTGGCATCGGAGGGGCTGCCGTTTTCGAAGACGGGCGGCCTGGCGGACGTGGTGGAGGCGCTGCCGCAAGCGTTGGTGGCGCAGGGCCACGAGGTGGCGGTGGTGTTGCCGCGGTACCACGGGACGAAGGCGACGGCGGTGGTGATGCCGAGCTTGACGATTCCGATGGGAGGGGCGCGGCTCCGCTTTCCGGGCATTGCCAATGGCACGACGTTGAATGGTGTGCGGTATTTCTTCGTGGATGATCCGGAGTATTTCGATCGCGATGGATTGTATGGCGGGAGCAGCGGGGATTATCCGGACAACCCGGAACGGTA
>Ga0137388_10000641_pt1 | contig 20032 bp, 15 predicted proteins | sample 15con2h14AmetaG_FD_104644 | JGI IMG/M metagenome (GOLD analysis project Ga0137388, IMG submission 104644) | Vadose zone soil microbial communities from Angelo Coast Range Reserve, California, USA - 15con2h1.4A metaG | ecosystem: Environmental > Terrestrial > Soil > Vadose zone > Saprolite...
CGGCGCGTAAGGCTCATCCCACGGTCCTTACCGGGCCACTACCGGGCTAATCAGGCCTTCGGGCCACGAAAATGACCGGGCGTTCTACTGCGAAGCCTGGAACGGTCGCACGTGGCGAAGTATCGCTCCCTGATGCCGTCGGTCGCGTTGATCGGGCATCTGATCGACGGCCCCGGCTCTGACTGTGCTGTCAACCGCCATGTTCTTCAATGAGCGAAGACTGAGTCGAGCGCGGCGCGCCACACATGAACCTGGCGCTGGTCACAGGCGAGGTGCTCCGGCGGGAGCGTCCAGGTCGGGTCCAGACCGGTCACAGCTCAGCCTCGTCGAGGCACGCGCGCAGTCGCTTGGCCAGGACGTCAACGTACGCGGTGATGGACGAGAGGTGGGTGCCGGGGACGGAGAGCACCCGCACGTCGCGGGCCACCTGCCCCCAGCCCATCGTCGGATCGCTGGGGAAGCCGGCCGCGCGATCAGCTGATGCGATGAGCATGACCCGGCCCGGATAGCGCCTCGGGACGTACGCTTCAATGATTGGATTGTACGCGTCGAGGAGGAGGAGGCTCCTCGGCCGCAGGCCGAGCCGTGGCGTCTCTGGAGCCCCGCTGGCGGCGGCCGTTGGGCGCAGCCTCGCGCCTGCCTTGCTGAGCAGGTAGGAGATTTGCTCGCGCGGGTTCGCCTTCGCCAGATCGAACAATCGGCCGACACGGTACTTCCACAGCAGGAAGGCGTCGCGGCGCTCGGCGATGCCGAAGCCGCGCGGACGCCCGAGCCCATCGACCAGCGCTCGCAGCAGGCGCCAACGCGGGTTGGCCACCTCCCGGTCGATCACGACGAGCAACGCCACGTGCTTGCCCTGCGCCCGAAGCTGCCATGCCATCTCGAAGGCGATGAGCCCCCCGTGCGAAAACCCGCCGAGCTGATAAGGACCATCCGGCACCACCGCACGGAGTTTCGCGAGGTAGTCCCCGGCCATCGCCTCGATCGTCGGGGGCACGGGGTCGCCGCTGCTCCCGTGCGGGGGCAGGGCATAGAACGGCTGCTCGGGGTCGAGGCGACTGACGAGGTTCCGGCAATAGAATCCGGCACCGCTAAAGTCTCCGTGCAGCAAGACGAATGGGACGCGCGAGCCGCCGGGTCGGAACGGCATTACTGAAGGCCCGGTGGGGGGCGCGCCCCGCGAGGCCAGGAGCACGCGCGCCAGTCGCTCGATGGTCGATGCGGAGAAGAGAGCGGACGGCGGCACCGTCCAGCCGCAGACCTGCTCGACCTCGTCGAGCATCCGCGCAGCGAGGAGCGAATACCCTCCCAGGTCGAAGAAGTCATCGGTGACCCCGATCGGGCGGATGCCAAGCAGGGTCTCCCATATGTGGGTGAGCTGGACCTGCAGGGGCTCCGTGGCCTTGACGAAAAGGCGCTTCGCACTCGGCGACCCTAGCGCTCCGGCAGGCCCGAGCAGCCCGAGCTGCTCGGCCAGGGCCCGGCGCTGATATTTCCCGGTCGGACCCGTCGGGATCGAGGGGACGATGACGAGCCGACGCGGCACCTTGAACTCGGCGAGGCGGGCGGCGACGAATTCGCGGATCGCCTCCTTCGAAGTCCCGGCGCCTTCTCGCAGCACGACGGCCGCGGCGATGTCCTCCCCCAGGGCAGCATGAGGGACCGGAAAGGTCACGGCCCGCGCGATGGCCGGGTGGTCCAGGAGTACCTCGTCCACCTCCATCGGCGAGATCTTCATTCCGCCCCGGTTAATGAGCTCCTTGATCCGCCCGGTGATGAACAGGTAGCCGTCCTCGTCGAGGTACCCCTGGTCTCCTGTTTTCAGCCATCTATTGATCCATGCGTTGGCGTTGGCCGCCGGATCGTTGTCGTACCCCTTCATCACGCTGGGCCCCCGGATCACGATCTCGCCGACCTGGTCCGGCGGGAGCTGGGCGCCGACGTCGTCGACGATCGCCACCTCGGGTCCGGCGGCGACTCCTACCGATCCGCTCTTTCGCTCGCGGGGCGGTAGCGGGTTGCACGTGATCTGGAGCGCGGCCTCCGTCATGCCGAACGACTCGAGTACCGGCGCATCGAAGACCTGTTCTAGCTCCACCCGCACTCGCGTCGGCAACGCCGCCGAGGAGGAACGGATGAATCGCAGGGGGCGGCGCGCGATACTCTCTCGGTTGGACGCCGCGCTTGCCAGGATGCTCTGGTGGATCGCGGGCACCGCGGAATACCAGGTCGGGCGAAGCTCTTCGAGGTACACGAAGAACTTCGAAACGTCGGTCGGCGGCAGGCAGGCGACACTGCCACCGCTAAGCAGCGAGGCGAGCGTGACCATGAGCCCATGAATGTGAAAGAGGTGGGTCACGTTCAGGCATCGATCGGTTTCGCCAAGAGCCAGTGCGTGTGCCATATTCTCGGCGGACACGCAAAGATTGGCGTGGGTGAGCGGTACGATCTTCGGCCGCGACGTCGTCCCCGACGTGTGCAGGACGATCGCGACATCGTCTGGCTCAGCGGGCGTGTCTGAGACGGGGCCCGCGCGCGAGGCCCCCCGCAGACTGAAGACGCCAGCTGCGGCGTCCTCGACGCGGGACAATTCGATCACCGGGAGGTGCCGCTGGTGGGCCATCTCCCTGGCCGGTGAGTCCAACTCCGACGCGATCACCAACGCGGCGACCCGCAGATGGGACAGATAGAACTCCAGCTCGTTGCTGCGGTACGCCGCGTTGAGCGGCGCGCTCGTGGCACAGGCGGCCACCCCCAGGCACGCCACCGCCAGCTCGGGGCCAGTCGGCAGCAGGATGGCGACCCGGTCGCGGCGGCACACGCCCATGTCGTTCAGCGTGGCCACGACCGTCTGGACTTGACGGTGCAACGCCTCGTGAGTCAAGCGAGGGCGACCGGGCGCTGCGATTGCGACGGAATCGGGTGCTCGCTCGGCCCGCCGCGCCAGCTGATGGTCGATGCACGGACGCTCAGGGCTGATGATCATCGCCGGAACCTCCAGTGTAGGGCTCCCAGTGTAGGCCTCGTACTAGTGGTGCGCCCTCTGTCGTTGTCAAGGGCTCGTTTCGCCGCTGATTTCGCGGGCTAAACGCCTTGTCGGTCCCGTTCCGGGCTTGAAAATCAGGTCCTCGCAGGGCCCGCCCCTCCCGGAGTGGCTCTGGAACAGCAGTTCGGGGGATTGGTTCTCGCGAGACCGCATCACACCGTGCGATTTTCTGGGGATTTCTGTGGATAAGTGGATAAGTAGCCCTGGTTACACAGACGACCCGTGGCTACCTCCGCCACGCGGGTGGCCAGGAGACCCCCGCTGAGCATCCGGTCGTCGAGGGGAGAGCATGGGCAGGGTGCGATAGCCATCGAACCAACACGCCGTTCGTGTGGGCCAAACCGGCCGGCGAGACTCTCGCGAGCGTCGCCCGATTTTGTCATCAAATCTCTACGCGGTAATCAACGTCGTCGACCTCCTCATGCGCTTCCCCGCCATGGGGACAACCTGGTCGTACCCCATGGCGCGGACCCGCTCCGCCGCGTTGGCTGGTACCGTCTCGATTTCAAACGTCGCTGAGTTCATCCCTACCCCTCCACCCAGCACGCCCTGCGGGCGACGCGTTCCCAGAAACTGCCGTGCTAGGTCGGAAGGGGGGCGGCTCGTTAGATCACGCAGGTCGGACGTCGCAGGATCTTCGACCTACGGCAGGCTTCCGACGATCTTGTCCATCTCCTCCCGGCCGAATGCCCGCATCGTCATGGTCCGAACGTTCCCCTGCATGGCGGTACCGAGGGCCATCTTCGCCGCCGTCTCGTCATTCGGAACCTCGGTCACGAGCACGAGGTCATACTCCCCCATCACGAGATAGGTGTCCTTCACCTTCCATCGTCAACTGATCGCGGCCGATCCCGTGCCGGGCGCACGTCGCGTGGATGAACCGCTCGGCCAGCGCCTCAGCAGGCCGGCGCGACTCCCCGTCAGGCCCGACGCTTCATTCGTCTTGCCCGGCGCGCACCCCCTTGCCTGCGCGGCGCAAGTGCGCTACGTGTCCCGCTAGGAATCCCGTTCCGCCGAACCCGCCCGTTCTGCTGGTTGGTGACGGTCACCTGCTCCGCCCGGCCAATCGCGATGGCGGGTACCAGTCCCTGCCGGAGTTCCTTGATCGCCTTCAGGTTGCGGATGACCATCCGGTTCGCCCGGTCGAGGAGGGGCATGAACTGCTCGGACAGGCGCCGCACATCCTCTTCGACGGAGAAGCGGCCCGGGCGCCTAACCGGCCGCCGCCCGTTCTCGGCGAGGGCGTCCTGCCCGAAGAACTCATGCTCGATGTGCAGCGCCAAGTCGCCGATCCAGCCTTGCACGCGGAGAGTGTGGTAATACCCCAGCACCGCCAGGTCGAGCAACATCATCTCGTGGAGCTTGGCGTCGCTGTCGTCCGCATCAGGGAGCGTGGGCTCGAGGTCGCCCCGCTCAATCTCATTCGGCATGTCCGTCATCGCGCACCTCCTGTGCTAGTCGGCGGAGCTCGGCGAGCTCCTGTCGTAGTGACCATGCGGGTGGACGCAGTCGCCGGCGCCGGGCGATGGCGGCTCGCATGGCATTCACCTGTTCCCGTGGAACGTATTGTCGGCATTGCCGGCCGTCCTCGCGCCAGCGCAGGTACCAGTAGGGGCCATGCAGGGTCCCGCTGGTGCAGCGGCACCTGGGCTTGCCGCAGCGCCGCCATTCGGCTTGGAGGCTCCCTGTCTTGGGCAACAGACCGCCGGAATTCATCTGTTGCCCCTCGGCCGCCCCGCGCCCCTGTCACGCCCCCTTGTGCGGACGTGGGCCTTGAGCCCGCGCCTCTGAGCGCCGTGATGCAGGGCGGCGTGCATCGTGCTGTTGAGCGCGCCGCTCAGCGGGATCTCCACCGCGTGGCCCTCCGGCGATGCCCGCTCGACGGCCGGCCAGTCGATCACCACGCGGCCCCTGGTGCTGCTGCTCCGCTCGACCACCTTGTACGTCTCCATGCCGATCTCCCTCCGGGCTCGACTGCCGCGCTCACGCCGCCTCGCGCTGGCCCTCACCTCGATGATGCGGGCGATCTGTTTCTCGTCGCGAGAAAACGGGTCTCAAAGTGGTGCGGTCGCGTTGCCGTCGCTCTATTTTTGCCTCGCGGGGATCACGCCGCGGACCACGGTTCCAAACTGCACAGATCGGCTTCGTGATCACGCTGCTGCAGACCCGCGCGCTCACCGCGGCGCGCCGGCTCGGCGCCGAGCTGCAGACGGCCGAGCGCCGGCTGCGCCGGGCCAACGAGCGCTTCGAGCTCGCCGCGTCCGCGGTGAGCTCCGCCATCTACGACCTGAACCTGCAGCACGGCACGGTGACGTGGACGCAGGGGCTCACCGAGTTGTGCGGCTATCGCCTGGACGAGACCGACGCGACGTACGAGTGGTGGATCGAGCAGATCCATCCCGCCGACCGGCCGCGGGTCCAGGAGCGCTTCCAGACGGCCGTGGCCAGCGGCCACGACTTCGAGGCGGAGTACCGCTTCCGCGCCCGCGACGGCCACTACCTCGACGTGCTGGACCACGGCCGGTTCGTCCGCGACGCGGGCGGACGCTCGGTGCGGGTCGTCGGGAGCATGGTCGACGTCTCGGAGCGGAAGCGGGGGGAGGCGGTGCTGCGCGAGAGCGAGGCCCGGCACCGCGCGGTCCTGGAAACGGCCATGGACGCCTTCGTCGGCATGGACGACAAGGGACACGTGATCGAGTTCAATCCGGCGGCCGAGCGGATGTTCGGGCAGGCGCGGGCGGACGTCATCGGCCGGGAGCTGGCGGAGGTGATCATCCCCTCGGCCTTCCGGGACGCCCACCGGCGCGGACTGGCGCGCTACCTGGCGACCGGCGAGCACACGATCCTGGGCCGCCGCATCGAGGTGAGCGCCCGGCGGGCGGACGGGACCGAGTTTCCGGTGGAGCTGACCGTGACCGTGGCGCGGATGGACGGGCCGCCCACGTTCAGCGCCTATGTCCGGGATCTCACCGAGCAGAAGCGCGCGGACGCGGCCCGGAGCAGCCTCGAGCTGCAGCTCCAGCAGGCGCAGAAGATGGAGGCGGTGGGTCGCCTCGCGGGCGGGGTCGCCCACGACTTCAACAACCTGCTGACCGTCATCAGCGGCCGGGCCCACATGCTGCTGAGCCGGCTCAAGCCGGGCGACCCGATGCACCGCGACGTGGACCTGATCCAGAAGACGTCGCAGCGGGCGGTGGCCTTGACGAGCCAGCTCCTGGCCTTCAGCCGCAAGCAGGTCGTGCAGCCGCGCGTTCTCGAGCTGGGGCCGCTGGTGGCCGACCTGGTGCCGATGCTGCAGCGGATGATCGGCGAGGACATGGAGCTGGTGGTCGAGCCGGTGCGGGGAACGGGACGAGTCAAGGTCGATCCCAGCCAGATGCAGCAGGTGCTGATGAATCTCGCGGTCAATGCCCGTGACGCCATGCCGAACGGGGGCCGGATCGGCGTCTCCATCCGGGACGTCGAGGTGGACGAGGCGGCGGCGCTCCACCCGACCAACCTGCCGCCCGGGCCCTACGTGGCCCTCGCGGTCAGCGATACCGGCACCGGCATGAGCGCGGAGACGGCCGCGCACGTCTTTGAACCGTTCTTCACCACCAAGGAGCAGGGCAAGGGGACCGGTCTCGGGCTCTCCACCGTGTACGGCATCGTCGAGCAGAGCCGGGGCCACATCCAGGTCCAGAGCGAGCCCGACCGGGGCACCACGTTCACCATTCACCTGCCGCGGGTGGAGGAGCCGCTGGCGGTCGACCCGCCCACCGACGCGGGCCCGCGGCTGCGGACCACCTCGCGCACGGTGCTGGTGGTGGACGACGAGCCCGAGGTCCTGGATCTGGCCACCGAAATTCTAAGACGCGTCGGCTACTCGGTGCTCCAGGCCGCCGACGGCGCGGCCGCGCTCGAGGTGGCGCGGGGCCACGAGGGGGAGATCCACCTGCTCGTGACCGACATGGTGATGCCCGGCATGTCGGGCCGCGATCTGGCCGAGCGGCTGCGCGCGCTGCGCCACGCGCTGCCGGTGCTCTACGTCTCCGGCTACGTGCAGGACGCCGCCGCGCGGGCCACGCTGGGCCGCGAGCACTCCGCGTTCGTCGCGAAGCCGTTCACGCCCGAGCTCCTCACCGACCGGGTGCGCGAGCTCCTGGCCACCGCGGACGCGGGGGCCGGCTGAGCCGGCCGCTCGCGCTCAGCCGCGGAGCGAGCCGTCGATGCGGACGTCGACCAGGTAGGGCCCGCCGGAGGCCATCCCGCGCTTGATCGCGGTGGCCACGTCGGCCGCCTTCTCCACCATCTCGCCCGGCACGCCCTGCGCCTTCGCGAGCCCCACGTAGTCGAGCCCCGGCTTCACCAGGTCCATCGCCACGTACTGGTTGTCCTCCGCCGAGAAGCCCTTGAGCGCCTGCGTGCGCTGCTTGAGGATCCGGTAGGACTGATTGTTGAAGATCACGAACACCACCGCGATGGAGTCGTGCGCGGCCGACCACAGCGACTGGATCGTGTACATCGCGCTGCCGTCGCCGATCAGCGCGATCACCGGCCGGTCCGGCTGGGCCAGCTTGACGCCGAGCGAGGCGGGCAGGCCCCAGCCGATGCCGCCCCCGCGCAGGCCGTAGAAGCCGCGGTGGTCGCGGGCCCGCAGCAGCTCGCGGATCCCGTGGCTCGAGGAGATGGACTCGTCCACGATGATGGCCTCGTCGGGCACCGCGCCCGCGACCGCGCCCACCAGCGCGAGCGGGCTGATCGGGAAGCGGCTCGCCTGGGCGGCCGCCTCCTGCCGCAGCGCTTCGCGGCGCGCCTCCTGCGCCACCCGCAGCTTCTCCGCGCGCGCGCTCGCGTCCTTGGCCTGCGACGCGGTCAGCCGCCGCCTGAGCGCCTCCACCAGCTCGGGCAGCGTCGCCTTCGGATCGCCCTGGATCGCCACCTGGGCCGGATAGTTCTTGCCGATCTCCCAGGGATCGAGGTCGAGATGGATCAGGGGCAGCCCTTCCGGCATCGGCTCCACGTCCGACGGCAGCGAGAGCGTGAAGAGATCGCCGCCCACCGAGAACAGCAGGTCGTGCTGCATGAGGAGCTGGCGGATGGGCTGGCCCAGGCGCGGGAACGGCCCGTGGTAGAGCGGGTGCGTGAACGGGAAGGAGCACGTGGAGGGCACGCACTCGGTGTACACCGGCGCGCCGAGCGCCTCCGCGAGCTGGGCCATCTCGGCCAGCGCGTCTCCGTGGGCGACCGCGTCGCCCGCGATCAGGATGGGCCGCGTCGCCTTCACGAGGAGATCGGCGGCCGCCTCGATCGCGGCGCGGTCGCCGCGGATGCGCGGGGCCACCCGGGTGGACTGCAGCAGATCCAGCTCGCGCTCCGCGTTCAGCACGTCCACCGGCAGCGAGAGGAACACCGGACCGGTGGGATGCGCCATCGCGGTCTTGACCGCGCGCCGGACCGCGCGGGGCAGGTCCTCGAGCCGGGTGATCTCGTGGGACCACTTCACGTACGGGCGCGCCACCGGGGGCAGATCGGACCAGAGGATGGGCTCGGTGAGGTTCATGGCCTGATCGTGCTGGCCCGCGGTCACGAGCAGCGGCGTCCCCGCCTCGTACGCGTCGTAGAGCATGCCCATCGCGTTGCCGAGGCCCGGCGAGGTGTGGACGTTGACCACACCCAGCTTGCCGCTCGCCTGCGCGTAGCCGTCGGCCATGCTGATGGCGACCGCCTCCTGGAGCGCCAGGATGTAGCGGATGCTCGGCTCCCGCACGAGCCCGTCCATCAGGGGCAGCTCGGTGGTGCCGGGATTGCCGAACATGGTGTCCACACCTTCGTCCTTCAGGATCTGAAGGAAGGCCTGCTTGCCGGAGAGAAAGGACATGGGGGAGCCTCCTCGCGGCCGGATCATAGCCCCGCTTCCTTGACTGCGCCAGTACCCGCCTGTACGCTTCGGGCAGCATGCCGCCGGCCGTTCCCGCCGCCGCCTTCCTCGACGCGTGTCTCCGCCGGGCCACGCCGTTCACCCCGATCTGGCTCATGCGGCAGGCCGGCCGCTACATGCCGGAGTACCGTGCGGTGCGCGCGCGGCTCGGCTTTCTCGAGCTGTGCAAGAGCCCGGCGGCGGCCGCCGAAGTCACGCTGCAGCCGGTGGAGCGCCTGGGCGTGGACGCGGCGATCCTCTTCGCGGACATCCTGCTCGTGCTCGAGCCCCTCGGGGTCGGGCTCGAATTCACCCGTGGCGACGGCCCGCGCATCGAGCGTCCGGTGCGCAGCGCGGCGGCGGCGCGGGCCCTCCCCGCGGTGGACGTGGAGGACGCGGTCGGCTTCGTGTTCGAGACGGTGGCGCGGGTGCGCAAGGCGCTCGCCGACCGGGTGCCCCTCATCGGCTTCGCGGGGGCGCCGTTCACGCTCGCCTCGTACCTGATCGAAGGTGGGCCCTCGCGCGAGTTCCTCCTCACCAAGGCGTTCATGCGGCGCGAGCCGGAGGCGTGGGCCGCGATGATGACGAGGCTCGCCGACGTCACCGCCGACTACCTCAACGGGCAGATCGCGGCCGGTGTCCAGGCGGTGCAGCTCTTCGACTCGTGGGTGGGCGCGCTGTCGCCCGCCGACTACCGCGACTTCGTGCTCCCGCACTCCCGGCGCGTGATCGGAGCGCTGCGGCCGGGCGTGCCGGTCATCCACTTCGGCGTGGGCACCGGCGGGCTGCTGCCGCTCATGAAGGCGGCGGGGGGGGACGTGATCGGGCTCGACTGGCGCGTGGAGCTGGCTCCCACGTGGGCCCGGCTCGGCCACGACGTGGCGGTGCAGGGGAACCTGGACCCCGCGGTGCTGCTGGCCGACGTGCCCGCGATCCGCCGGGCCGTCCGCGAGATCCTCGACGCGGCGGCCGGGCGGCCGGGGCACGTCTTCAACCTGGGTCACGGCATCCACAAAGACACGCCGGTCGAGCACGTGAAGGCCCTCGTGGACATCGTCCACGAGCTGTCCGCGCGATGATCGAGACGGAATCCCTCTCCCCCGAGAGGGGGAGAGGGCAGGGTGAGGGGGTGGCGTCGATCGGGCATGAGCCTCACCCCGACCCTCTCCCTCCCAGGGAGAGGGAGAGGGGCATCGATTCGGTCCTCCTCATCGCCTTCGGCGGACCGGAGCGCCCGGAGGACGTGCGCCCGTTCCTGCAGATCGTCAGCGCGGGCCGCCCGATCCCGGCCGAGCGCCTCGAGGAGGTCGCGCATCACTACGACCTGATGGGGGGGCGCTCGCCGCTCACTGAGCTGACCCGCCGCCAATCGGAGGGCCTGCGCGCGGCGCTCGCCGCGGCCGGGCGCCCGGTGGCGGTGTGGGTCGGCATGCGGAACTGGCACCCGTTCCTGCACGAGACCCTGGCCGAGATGAAGGATCAGGGCTACCGCAAGGCGCTCGGCATCATCCTGTCGTCGTTGCAGACCGAGGCCTCGTGGTCGCGCTACGTGGAGGACGTCACGGCCGCGCGCGAGAAGGTCGGCCCGGACGCGCCCGAGGTCGTCTACGCACCGCCCTGGAGCGAGCACCCGCGGTTCATCGAAGCGATGGCGGCCCGGGCGGGGGCCGCGCTCGCGGGGATCGAGGCCGCGCGGCGGGCCGACGCGCGGCTCGTCTTCACCGCCCACAGCGTCCCGGTCTCCATGGCCGCGGGCTCCCCCTACGCGGCCCAGCTCGAGACGGCGGCGCGCGCCATCGCCTCCGCGCTCGGCCGGTCCGGGTGGTCGGTGGCCTACCAGAGTCGTAGCGGCTCCCCGCGTGATCCGTGGCTCGAGCCCGACGTCGGCGACGTCATCCGCGCGCTCGCGCGGGACGGCGCGCGCGACGTGGTGGTCGTCCCGGTCGGCTTCGTCTGCGACCACGTCGAGGTGCTCTACGACCTCGACGTGGAAGCGAAGGCGGTGGCCATATCCTGTGATCTCGGCTTCCATCGGGCCGCCGCCGCCAACGACCACCCCGCGTTCGTCGCGATGCTCGCCGATCTGGCCCGGCGCGGGCCGGCGCCGTGAGACTGGTCGTCGTCGGCGGCGGGCTCTCCGGGCTCGCGGCCGCCCACCGGGCGGTGGAGCTGGCGCGCGAGCGCGGCCGGCCGCTCGAGCTGACCCTGCTCGAGGGGGCGGATCGCCTGGGCGGCACCATCCAGACGGAGCGCCGCGAGGGCTTCCTCGTCGAGTGCGGGCCCGACTCGTTCCTCTCCGAGAAGCCGTGGGCCCTCGCGCTCTGCCGGCGGCTCGGCGTGGAGGACCGGCTGATCGGGACCGACGACCGCTTCCGACGCGTCTTCGTGGTCTTCCGCGGCCGGCTGCATCCGCTGCCCGACGGCTTCCAGCTCCTGGCGCCCACCCGGCTCGGGCCGTTCCTGGCCTCGTCGCTCTTCTCGTGGCCCGGCAAGCTCCGGATGGCCTGCGACCTGCTGCTGCCCCGTGGCGGGCATCCCGACGAGAGCCTCGGCGCGTTCGTGAGGCGACGGCTCGGCCGCGAGGCGCTCGAGCGCGTCGCCCAGCCGCTGGTCGGCGGCATCTACACCGCCGATCCCGATGAGCTCTCGCTCGGCGCCACCATGCCGCGCTTCCTCGAGATGGAGCGGCGCGAGCGCAGCGTCATCCTGGCCCTCTGGCGGGCCGCCCGCCGGGCCCCGGCCCTTCACGCGGGGACGAGCGGCGCCCGCTGGTCGCTCTTCGTGACCTTCGCCGAGGGGATGGAGGAGCTGATCCGCCTGCTGGCCACCCGCCTGCCGCCCGGGGCGGTGCGTCTCAAGGAGCGGGCCGTCTCGGTCGCGCGGGAAGGCGGCGGCTGGCGCGTCGCCACCGCGGGCGGCGCGGTCGTCACCGGCGACGCGCTCATCCTGGCCCCGGAGGCCCACCAGGCCGCGCGGCTTCTGCGCTACGTGGATCCCGGGCTCGCCCACCTGCTCGAGGGGATTCCCTATGCTTCGTCGGCCACCGTGACGCTGGCCTATCGGCGCGCCGACATCCGCCATCCTCTCGACGGCTTCGGCTTCGTGGTGCCGCAGGTGGAGCGCCGGCCCGTCATCGCGGGCACCTTCTCGAGCGTGAAGTACCCGGGGCGTGCCCCGGAGGCGCACGCGCTCCTGCGCGTGTTCATCGGCGGGGCGCTGAACGAATCGGTGCTCGAGGCCGACGACGCGGCGCTGGTGGAGATCGCGCGCGCGGAGCTCGCCGACCTCCTCGGCGTGACGGGGGTGCCGCTGTTCACCCGGGTCGCCCGCTACCCGCGGGCGATGCCGCAGTATCACGTGGGCCACGCGGCCCGCGCGGAGGCCATCGAGCTGGCGGTGGCGCGGCATCCGGGCCTGCGCCTGGCGGGCGGAGCCTACCGGGGCGTGGGGATCGCGGACTGCGTGCGCTCGGGCGAGGAAGCGGCGGAGGGAGTGGCGGGTTAGCTCGACTTCGGGTCGATGTGGTCCATCAGCATGTGGACCTCGAGCACCGAGTCGAGATACTGGAAGCTGAACGGCTTGGTGACGTAGTCGGAGGCGCCGAGCGCGAGGGCCCCGCGCGCGGAGTCGATGTCCTCCACCGCGGTGACCATGATCACGCAGGTCTCGGGCGCGGCGGTCTTGATGCGCTTCAGGGCCTCGACGCCGCCCATGCCCGCCATCATCACGTCCATCAGCACGATGTGCGGGTGGAAGTCCGGCACGCGGAGGAGAGCCTCCTCGCCGTCCTGCGCCTCGATCACATCGAAGCCGCGGTCTTCGAGATACTCGGCCAGCACCTTGCGGAACTCGAGCTCGTCGTCCACCACGAGCACGCGCGCGCGCACCGGCCGCTTGACCTGCGCGGGGTCGCCCGCCGCGGCCACCAGCGCCGCCGGGGCCACCACGCCCGACCGGGCCAGGGTGTCGGAGAGCTGGACCAGGTCGAGCGGCTTGGTGAAGGCACCGGCCACACTCAGGCCGGCCTCGGTGACCAGCTCGAGCGCATTGCCCATGCCGCTGACCAGGATCACGACCACGTCGGGGTTGAGCGCCTTGATCCGGCCCAGCGCCCCGATGCCGCCGAGGCGGGGCATGAAGAGATCGAGGATGACGGCCTTGGGCTGCCAGCGCTTGACCTGGAGGAAAGCCTCGACGCCGTTCGTGGCGGTGAGGACGACGAACCCCTGCTCGGTGAAGTATTCCTTGAGCAGCTCGAGGACGTCGATGTCGTCATCCACACACAGGATGCTCGGGAGGCTGTCGTCCATGGCCCGCTGTGGCAGCAAGAAAAGTGCCGCCGGAGTGGCCTATACAACCTAATGAAATAACTGCGCTTTGTCCGGAGGCCCCGCAACTATTGGGAAATCGTTCACAGTTCCTGACATGGGGCTGACACTCGCGGTCACCGGCCGCTACGCCATGGTTTCGCCGCCGCCACTATGGTGGCGCCACCATAGATCAGAAATCTTCTAGCGGCCGGGGGCCAGGCGCGCCATCACCTCGAGCGCCTGCTCGAGCACGGCCCCGCCCGGGGTGAAGTTGCCCTCGAGGAACAGCTCGGTGAGGCCGGCCTCCGCGTAGCGTCCGATGTCCTCGCGGATCTCGTCCAGCGTGCCCCACAGCGGCCGGCGGTCCTTGCCCTGCGGGGTGTCATGGACACGGTAGGTGCCGCGGCAGACGATGTGGAGCTTGCCCGGGTCCTTCCCGTGCGCGGCCGCCGCGTCCTTCACTTCTCGGACGAGCGGCGCCACGCTCGCCATCGGCACGTTGCCGCCGTTGAAGCCGTCCCCCAGCTCCACCGCGCGCTTGACCACCGTGCTGCCGTAGCCGCCGATGGTGATGGGCGGGCGCGGCTTCTGCACCGGCTTCGGCTCCACCCGGGAGCGGGGCACGTGGTAGAACTCGCCGTGGAACTCGGTGACGTCCTGGGTCCAGATCGCGTCGAGGCAGCGCAGGAACTCGTCGGCGCGCCGGCCCCGGTGCTTGAAGGGCACGCCGACCGCCTCGTATTCGTCCTGCGACCAGCCGATGCCGAGCCCCACGTCGAGCCGGCCGCCCGAGAGCACGTCCAGCGTGGCGAGCTGCTTGGCGAGGACGACCGGCTGGTAGAACGGCATGATCAGCACGCTGGTGCCGAGGCGGATGCGCTGGGTGGCCGCGGCCACGTAGGCGAGGGTGACGATGGGATCGAACACGCGCTCGAAGGGTTTCGGCCACACCTTGCCCGGCGCCGGCGGGTACTCGTTCTTGGGCTCGAGCGCGTAGAGCAGGCGCTGGAAGACCCAGAGCGAGTGGTAGCCGAGGGCCTCGGCCTGGCGCGCGACGCGGATCTGGTTCTCCGGGGTGGCCCAGGCGCCGGCGGTGGGCAGCGCGAATCCGAGCTTCATGGCGCGACATGATACACGAGGCTACTTCGACTCTGCGACGAAGACGCCGTCCCAGTCGGCGGGCGGCGGATCCGCGAGCAGCGCCCGCCCGCGCCGCCGGTAGAGCGCGATGGGCCCGTCGGCGGGCGCCTCGGCCCCGAGCTCGTCGAGGAGCCGGAGCGCCTCCTCCCAGCGCCGCGCGCGATAGAGCGCGAGAGCCTCGTGGTAGCGCGCGAGGCGGCGCGCGCCCGCGGGGTCGAGCGCGCCCGCGCGCGCCATCACCTCGTAGCAGCGCAACGGCTCGGCGCGGCCCTTGACCGCGACCAGATCGAGGAAGCGGTACTCGAAGGCCCGGGGCTCGGTGGCGACGGTCGCCTCGCCCACCACGACCCGCACGCCGTATTCCTTGGAGAGCCCCTCGAGGCGCGCGGCCACGTTCACCGGATCCCCGACCGCGGTGTAGATCAGGCGGTCCTTCGAGCCCATGTTGCCCACCACCATCTGCCCGGTATTAATCCCCACCCCCAGGTCGAGATGGGCCCAGCCCCGCGCCTCGAACTGCGGGCGCAGCGTCGCGGGCGCCGCGACCATGTCGAGCGCGGTCAGGCAGGCGCGGCGCGCGTGGTCGGCCTGGTCCATCGGCGCGTTCCAGAAGGCCTCGATGGCGTCGCCCGCGTACTGGGCGAGCACGCCGTCGTGGCGGAAGACCACGTCCGCCATCTCGGTCCGGTAGGTGTTCAGCAGGGCCACGAGCGTCGCGGGCGGGAGCGCGTGGGCGAGCGTGGTGAACTGGCGCAGATCGCTGAAGAGCACCGTCATCTCGCGCGTCTCGCCGCCGAGCCGGAGCCGGTCCGGATCGGCGAGCACCCACTGGCTCACCGCCGGGGAGAGATAGCGCCCCATCGCCTCGCGGACTATTCGTTGCTCCGCCTGCTCCAGCACGAGGCGCGAGGAGAGCGCGGCCGCGAAGCTGATCAGCAGCGCGGCGGGCGGGTAGATCAGGTCGAGCACGAGGCCGCGCTCGAAGAGCAGGGCCGCGGCGGTGCCGTAGAGGCCGAGCCCGGCCGCCACCGCCAGCCCGGCGGGTAGCGGCCGCCACGCGGCCACCACCAGCGCGGCGAGCAGCGCCATCAGCCCGATCAGGAGCGCGGTGGCGACCGGCCCGGCGGGCAGGAGGAAGCGCTGGTACAGCACGGTCTCGACCGCGTTGCCGAGGATCTCGACGCCCCACATCCGCGTGTCGCCGGTGGTCGGGGTGGCGTGCTCGTCCACGCCCCGGATGGTGGCGCCCAGCAGCACGATGTGGTCGCGGACCAGGGCGGGATCGAAACGCCCCTCGAGCACGTCCACGAACGAGATGATGCGAAAGGGCCCGCCGCCTCCCGGCGCGGACGGCGGGCCGAGGAAGTCGATCAGCATCGTGTCGTGCTCCCCCACCGGGATCGCCCGGCCCGCCGCGTAGACGAGGCCGGCTTCCGCGGGCGCGTCGAGGACGACCGGCCGCCGGGTGAAGCGCGCCACGATGGCGAGCGCCAGGCTCGGCAGCTCCTCGCCGCGGGCGCGCAGCAGGAGTGGGAGGCTCCGCACGACGCTGTCACGGCCGGTGGTGACGTTGGCCAGCCCCTCGTCGACCGCCGCCTTCCGCAGGGTGGAGGCGGGCCGGACGAAGGCTTCGAACTCCGGGGCGACCCCCGGGCGCGGATCGAAGGCCTTCGCGCCCTGGGCCACCACCGGCACGATCACGTTGCCGGCCCGGCGCATCGCCTCGGCGAGCGCGCCGTCCTCGGGCCGCTGCGCGTCGAAGAAGATCGCGAAGGCGACGACCCGCGGCGCCGCGGGCCGGAGGGCGTCGAGCGCCTCGGCGTAGAGGGTGCGGGGCCAGGCCGAGAGCGGGCCGTGGCGCGCGAGCAGCGCCTGGTAGCTCTTCTCGTCGATGCCCACGATGACGGTGGAGCGGGCGGACTGGGCGGGGCGGGCGGTGAAGAGCAAGTCGCCGACCCGCGCGCGAGAGGCGGCGAGGAGGCCCCAGAGGCAGGCGGATGCCAGCACGAGCGCGACGCCGAGCGCGGGCACGCCGCTCGCGAGCAGGCGCGTGCGTTGGCGAAGCGTGAGCGCCCTCACGGCCCCACCGTGAGCAACGAGATCTCCGGCGGCACCCGGAACCGCACCGGGACGATGCTGGTGCCGATCCCGGGCGAGACGAAGAGGTCGCGGCCGTCCTCGCGGATGTGGCCGATGGCGTAGCGATCCCCGAAGTGCGACGGCACGATGAGGCGGCCGAGGACGGGCAGGTTCACCTGGCCGCCGTGGGTGTGTCCGGCCAGGGTGAGGAGCACGCGCGGGGGCACGCGGACGAACAGATCGGGATTGTGCGTGAGGACGATCACCGGCGCGCCCTGCGGCACCGGCGCGAGCGCGCGGGCGATCGCGGCCGGGCGCGTCCGCGCGTCGCTCACCCCCGCGATCCAGAGGGGGCGGCCCCGCACGGCCACCTCCGCCGCGGTGTCTTCCAGGACGCGGATGCCCACCGCCTCGAGCGCGCGGGCGGTGCGGGGGCCGTCGTACCACCAGTCATGGTTGCCCAGCACCGCGAAGACGCCGAGCGGCGCCTGGAGATCGCGCAGGACCGCCGCGGTCGGCTCGATGGCCACGAACCGGCCGCCCACCACCCCGTGGATGACGTAGTCGCCGAGCAGCACGATCAGGTCCGGCCGCGCCGCGTTCACGGATCGGACGATCTCGCGGACCTTGTCCACCGTGATGTGGGGCGCGCCGGTGTGCAGATCGGCGAGCGCGGCGATCCGCAGGGGGCCGAGGTCGGCGGGCCAGCGCGCGATCGGCACCCGCGTCTCCCGCGTCACCACCCGGCCGGGCTCGATGCCCACCGCCCAGACCGCGAACCCGACGGTCGCCGTCAGCAGGGCCGCCAGGACGAAGCCGGCGGCCCGCAGCCCGGGGCTCGTCGCGGTCAGCGGTACTCCCGGAAGAAGGCGCGCAGCTCCGTCGCGAGCGCCTCCGGCTCTTCCATCGCGGCGAAGTGGCCGCCCGCCGGCATCACCGTCCAGCGGCGGATGTTGTACATGCGCTCGGCCCAGGAGCGCGGCGGCCGCACGATCTCCTTCGGGAAGGCGGCGTAGCCGGTCGGGACCTCGATGCGCTGGCCGTCCGCGATGGGCCACGGCGAGTGGAAGCGCGCGTAGTACGGCCAGAAGGAGGCGTTGATGCTGCCGGTCACCCAGTAGATCATCACGTTGGTGAGCAGCTCGTCCTTGGTGAAGCGGCGCTCGACGTCGCCGCCGCAGTCGCTCCAGGTTCGGAACTTCTCCACGATCCAGGCCGCGAGTCCCACCGGCGAGTCGCTCAGGCCGAAGGCGAGCGTCTGGGGCCTGGTGCCCTGGATCCACTGGTAGCCGGTCTCCTCGCGCTGCCACCGGCCGAGATCGTCGAGGTACTGCTTCTCCTCCGGCGAGGGCTGGGCGGGAGGCTTGATGTCGCGGCGGAGCGACAGCAGGTTCACGTGGATGGCGGCGAGACGGTCCGGATACGCGGCGCCGAGGCGTGACGTGATGAAGCCGCCCCAGTCGCCGCCCTGCGCGGCGAAGCGCCGGTAGCCGAGCACATCGGTCATGAGCGCCGCGAAGACGTCGGCGATCTCCGCGACGCCGAAGCGCGCCTGGCCGGGCGCGAACGAGAAGCCGTAGCCCGGCAGCGAGGGCGCGATCACCGTGAACGCGTCCGCGGGATCGCCGCCGAAGCGCGCCGGGTCGGTGAGCATGGGCAGGATCTTGTGGAACTCCCACACCGAGCCGGGCCAGCCGTGGGAGAGCAGCAGGGGGAGCGGGTTCGGGCCACGGCCCTCCTCGTGGATGAAGTGGAGATCGATGCCCGCCACGGGCGTGGTGAACTGGCGGAAGCCGTTGAGGCGCGTCTCGTGCGCGCGCCAGTCGTAGCGGTCCTTCCAGTAGGCGGTGAGCTCCTTCATGTAGGTGAGGCTCGTGCCGAACGCCCACTCGGCCCCGGGCGCCTGGTCGGGCCAGCGCGCGCGGCCCAGGCGCTCGCGCAGATCGGCGAGCGTGCTCTCGGGGACCTCGATGCGGAAGGGCCGGGGCGGCATCAGAACACCGGCCGTTCGATGTAGGTGCCCCAGACGTGGCGGAGCCGCGCCACGATCTCGCCCAGCGAGGCGCGCGCCTTCACGAGCTCGATCGTCACCGGCATGATATTGGTCGCGGGCTCGCGCGCCTCGCGCTCGAGCCGGTCCATCAGGCGGCCCACGAGCGCCTGGTCGCGCCGCCGGCGCACCTCCTTCAACCCGGCGATCTGGCGCGCCTCGACGGCGGGGTCTACCTTGTGGATGGGCAGCGGCGGCGGCGCGGCCGGCTCGACCAATGTATTGACGCCGATCACCGGCTGCTCGCCCGCCGCCTTGCGCCGGGCGAAATCGTAGGCGGAGTCAGCGATCTCGTGCTGGAAGAAGCCCTCCTCGATGGCTTTGATGGTGCCGCCCATCGCGTCCACCTTGGCGAGGATGCGGAGGACCTCGGCCTCGACCCGGTTGGTCAGAGCCTCGACGTAGTAGGACCCGCCCAGCGGATCCACCACCTGGGGCACGCGCGTCTCCATCGCGATGATCTGCTGGGTGCGCAGCGCGATCTTCATCGCCTCCTCGGAGGGGATCGCGTAGGCCTCGTCCATGCCGTTGGTGTGGAGCGACTGGGCCCCGCCCAGCACCGCGGACAGCGCCTGCAGCGCGGTGCGGATGATGTTGTTGAGCGGCTGCGCCTTGGTCAGCGTGGCCGCCGCGGTCTGGCAATGAAAGCGCAGGCGCATGGATTCGGCCTTGGTGGCCCCGAAGCGCTCCTTCATGAGCCGGGCGTAGATGCGCCGGGCCGCGCGGAACTTGGCCACCTCCTCGAAGAAGTCGGCCTGGGCCACGAAGTAGAAGGCCAGGCGCGGCGCGAACTCGTCCACGGGCACGCCCGCGCGCGTCACCTCCTCCACGTAGGCGATCGCGTTCGCCATGGTGAAGGCCAGCTCCTGCACCGAGGTCGCCCCCGCCTCCGAGATGTGATAGCCGCTGATGTTGATGGGGTTGTAGCGGGCGAGGTTCCGCGCGCTCCAGACGATCATGTCGCGCATCACCCGCATCGACGGGCGGATGGGGAAGATCCACTCCTTCTGGGCGATGTACTCCTTCAGGATGTCGGCCTGCACGGTGCCGGACAGCTTGTTCAGGTCGAAGCCGCGCGACTCCGCGAGCGCCACGTACATGGCGAGCAGGATCCACGCGCTGGGATTGATGGTCATGGAGACCGAGATGCGCTCGAGGTCGATGCCCGAGAAGAGCGCCGCCATGTCGTCGAGCGTGTCGATGGCCACGCCCTCGCGCCCGACCTCGCCGAGCGAGCGCGGGTCGTCGGAGTCGTAGCCCATCAGGGTAGGCATGTCGAAGTCCACGCTGAGGCCGGTCTGACCCTGCTCGATCAGGTAGCGGAAGCGCCCGTTGGTGTCCTCCCCGGTGCCAAAGCCCGCGATCTGGCGCATCGTCCAGTTGCGGCCGCGGTACATGGTGGGATAGGGCCCGCGCGTGTAGGGATAGCGGCCGGGCAGGCCGATATTGTCGGTCGGCGCGTCCGCGATGTCCTCCGGCGTGTAGAGTCGCTGCACGGGCAGGCCCGA
>Ga0137388_10000654_pt1 | contig 19842 bp, 19 predicted proteins | sample 15con2h14AmetaG_FD_104644 | JGI IMG/M metagenome (GOLD analysis project Ga0137388, IMG submission 104644) | Vadose zone soil microbial communities from Angelo Coast Range Reserve, California, USA - 15con2h1.4A metaG | ecosystem: Environmental > Terrestrial > Soil > Vadose zone > Saprolite...
CGCATTCCCGTATAAAAGGAGGCGAACAGTCCGGTGGGACCGCCGCCAATGATGGTGATGTCAGTTATCTCGTGAGTCATCTCTGAGGCGAAATATATAGTAGCAGGAAGTCCCACCCGCGCCGCGCCGAGCCTTCTGGCGGCCTCAGCGGCGGCGCCCTAGACTCTTCGATTGGGCCAGAGACACGTCGGTTATGACTTTCGCGCAAGGAGAAATCGCCAGCATGAAGTCTTTTCGATCACGGGTCGTGGCGGCATGGATCGTTGCTCTCCCGATTGCGTATGCGCTGGGTGTCCAGACTCGGCACAGGGCCGACCGATTCAGGACCGAACCGCAGCTCGAAGTTGCAAGACAGTTGAGCAGCTCGCAGCACGTATCATTCGTCGGCTTTTTTGTGCTGACGTTCGGTTTGCTGGTGCTCCTGACGCTGGTAATCGACGAGCTGGGAGCTTTGGTCCAACGGTTATTTCCTGAACGGGCCGAGACCCCCAAACCGCTTGCCTGATTCACCCGCGCCCGCTCCGCTCTGGCATCGGCGCGCTCTGACGCTCGAGGAGCGTGCACTCGAGCTCGAACAGTTTGAAAGGGAGATAAGATCGCAGAAGAGATCCCTGTATCTCCGTTTCGGCTTCGAATACGTCGTTTGGTTTTTCGTCGGGCTCTCACTCATGTTTTGGTCGTTCCGCACCACTGATTCGCGTTACGCGGGCCTTTTTTTCTTTGGAGGCATCGGACTGGGGGATGCCGGAATGCTCATGACTCTCATCCGCGCCAGAAAGGAAGCTGAGCGATGCGGGCTTTTGTAGAAGCGCGGGCCCAAAATGAGCAACCGACGCTCATGACCGAACGCCTGACGCTCCGCCCTTTCATTGCCGACGACGCGTTCGACGTCGAGCGACTCGCCGGAATGCGCGAAGTTGCCGATACGACGCTCAACATTCCTCACCCATATCCACATGGCGCAGCAGCCGAGTGGATAAAAGCTCATGAGCCGGCCTGGAACGAGGGAAGCAGCGCGACCTTCGCGATCGCGACAAAAGAAACCGGCGCCCTGGTCGGTGCGATCAGTCTCATGATCAAGCCGGAGCACCGACGCGCCGAGCTCGGATATTGGATCGCTCTCAAGTGCTGGAATCGCGGCTACGCTACTGAAGCGAGCCAGCGTCTCATCGATTTCGGCTTCGAAGTGCTGCGCCTCCACAGAATCGAAGCGCGCCACTTCCTTCGCAATCCCGCATCCGGGCGAGTGATGAAAAAGCTCGGCATGCAGCCCGAGGGGATCGAGCGGGACTGGGCCATCAAGTGGGACCGTTTCGAGACGCTGGCGGTCTATTCGATTCTCGAGCCGGAGTGGAGGGCGGCGCGGACTGGCCAATAAGAGCTGCCGCGGTGTCTCCGCGGGCGAGAGGCTTACTCGTCGAGCGGTTCTATACTGACCTTAGCCGTGCCGTCTTCACGGTATTGCACGCTCACGCTCCAGGGCTGGCAACAGACCTCGCAGTCCTCGACGTACTCCTGCGCGGCTCCGCCGCCGGGATCGATCGCGATGTCGACCGATTCGTTGCAGTAGGGACAATACACCGTCGCCCCGGTCTCGGCCGTTCCATCGCCGAGCGGGAATTCAGTGTCAGGCAAGTCTTCGTCGTCGTCCAAAGGCACCGCGAAACTGGCTCACTGTGAGGGAACATGTTGAAACTACAACTGAAGACTACCTTCGGGGGCGCTTTGGGCGGGTCAGATGATGGCCGCGGGCTGGTTTTCGATTTCGGACCACCACAAGATGATGCTCAAGGATCTGCGCCCGCAGCCGTCAGCTGTGCCTCTGATAGCCCCTGGCCGGTAGTCATAAGTTCGTAGTTCCCAATCCGTAGATACTCGTTCGATTTCAGATAATCGTAGATTTCCAGCCGAATGAAGATTTATACGAAGACCGGCGACTCCGGCGACACGGGATTGTTCGGCGGCGGGCGGGTCCAGAAGGACGACCCGCGTGTCGAAGCCTACGGCGACGTCGACGAGCTGAACGCCGTCATCGGGATGGCCCGCGCCGTCGAGCCCCTGCCGCGCATCGATGAGGTCCTTATACCGATGCAGCGCGATCTCTTCAGCATCGGCGCTCTGCTTGCGACGCCGGATCTGGAGAGGATGCACAGCCACCTGAGCAAGGCGAACATAGATGAGCGGCGGATCAAGGACCTCGAGCGCGCGATCGACGACTGCGAGGAGGAGCTGGAGCCGCTCAAGGCTTTCATCATTCCCGGCGGAAGCCGCAAAGGCGCGGTGCTTCACGTCGCGCGAACCGTTTGCCGACGAGCCGAACGGAGGGTCGTGCACCTCCAGCGGGAGGTTGAGATCCCCCCGCTCGTCGTGATTTATCTGAACAGGTTGTCAGATCTCCTCTTCATGCTCGCGCGTGTCGCGAACGTGCGCACGGGTGCAGGCGAAGTAACCTGGTAACGCCACCCTCCCCACGCCACCCATCCGGCGGGTTGCCCAAGAAAACCAGCGGATCCTCATTACCGCGGGAGATTCGACTCGGTGCGTCCACGATCCGGGTTGCCTCCGGACTTCTGGCCAGGACCGGCGACCTTGCCCGGGAGCTCGCCCCTGCCCATCGGTACGCCATCATCACGGATTCCAATGTCGGCCCGCTGTACGCGAAAATGGTCGGCGACCAGCTCGAAAAGGGGACCGTCGAGGTCCTCACGATACCCGCCGGAGAGTCGAACAAGACCCGGGAAAGCTGGGCCCGGCTGACCGACCAAATGCTCGCCAAAAAGTATGGGCGCGACTCGGCCGTGATTGCGCTGGGAGGCGGGGTCGTCGGCGATCTCGCCGGCTTCGTCGCAGCTACATACATGCGTGGAATTCCGGTGGTCCAGATACCCACCACCCTGGTCGCCATGGTCGACGCGTCGATCGGCGGGAAAACCGCCGTGGACACCCCGGCGGGCAAGAATCTCGTGGGCATTTTCCATCCTCCTGCTGCTGTGCTTGCCGACCCCCAAGTCCTTGCCACACTTCCACTTAGGGAGATGCGTGCGGGTTTTGCAGAGATTGTCAAGCATGGCGTAATCGCGGACGACCCTTATCTTCGTCTGGTCGCCAGCAGTGCTTCAGAAATGCTGTCCGGAACCACCGGTTCGACGAGTGACAGGATGCTCTCGCTCATCGTCCGTAGCATGGAGATCAAGGCCGACATTGTCTCACGTGATGAACGGGAGGAAGGCCTTAGAAAAACTCTCAATTTTGGCCATACGATTGGCCACGCCGTCGAGCTGGTTAGCGGCTACTCACTGCTTCATGGTGAGGCGGTCGCAATCGGGATGGCACTGGAGAGCAGGCTCGCCGAAGGGATCGGCGTAGCCCAGACCGGAACGGCAGCTACGATCACGAAAGTGCTGCAGTCAGCCGGGCTCCCGACCGACCTCCCACCCGGCATCGAACCGGACGCGGTCATCGAGGCGATGAAGTCGGATAAGAAGGGAGTGTCGGGCAAGACAAGGTTAGCCCTTCCGCTTCGCGTTGGCGCGATGGCGGGGGCAGAGGCGGGATGGACTGTTCCAGTCGGTGACGATCAACTTCGGGAGGTGTTGCATGAAAATCGGCAGAATCTCTCGGCGTACCCTCACCCCAGGGTCCGCTAACGACGGCACCCGCCGGCCTCGGCGAGTCGAGGTCGTTCGCACCATCATCGCGGTAACCCTCGGCGTCGCCCTCGTCGGCACAGGCGCAATCGCGCTCCCCTCGCTTGCTCCGGTCGTCCTGGCCGGAATCGAGATTCCGCCAACCAAGGGACCGCAGCTCGAGCCCGAAGACATGGGCAACGTCGAGAGCATCACCGAGGCAGCTGGGTCGCTCGGCGGTCCACTGACGGAAACCGTATCGGACATTGCAAGGGCGCTTCCGTCCACAGCCGCAAGAGTCGCGAAGGCGACGACTGCCGTGACAAAGCCCATCGCCGATGGTGTCGACGTGCTTCCACTCGCCGCGAGAATCGCCCGCGCTACGGCTCACGAAGCGATCAAGATGAAAAAGGGCATCATTCCGCTCATTCCATCCAAGTTCGCTCGCGCCGAGAATGGCATCACTATCCCGGTGTCACTCACGCAGTACTGCGTGCAGGGTGAGACCCGTCGCGGACGCCAAACTCGGCATGGAATCGTTGCGGCCGACCCCAGAATCTTTCCGCTCGCTCGTTACGTCGAGGTCTTCCTCGGCGAGGAATATCTCGGACGCTATCTCGTGGACGACACCGGCGGGAATGTGCTTGGTGCGACGCTCGACATCTGGAACCCCGACTGCAAGGAAGCCGCACGCTTCGGACGTCACTGGGGCAGCGCTGTACTCGTAGCGCGCGAAGTCGAGCAGATTCCGAACGATTCGCTCATGCCCACTCGTTGGGACGGACTCGCGAAGCGCTGACAGCCGCGTGTATTGTTGCCGCAACTGGCCCTACAATTGCTCGATTCACGCGAGAAAATTCTAACCGAGAGCGCTTAATGTCCTCGTTCAGCACCTACCTGATCGGATTCATCGTCCTCATCATCGGTCTGGCGATCGCCGCCATTCTTCTCGGTGTCTCATCTACTTGTTTCACTGTAGGTGCCATCATCTCCATCGGAATCGGCATTGTAACCGCCACAACCCGAACGAAGCCCAAAGATCCGCAGGCTTGACAGTGGCACGAAACGTGGCTGTTGACGGTAGAGTGCGCCCCTAGTTAACGTGCGCGTCCAGCATACCAGGCGCGTCACCCAGGCACGCCGGTCGGTAATGTCTCTGCCAAGGGGCTTATGCAGACAACGGGCGAGAGTAGATCCAAAGGCTTCTTCCGTTCCTCCCCCTCCACCGCGTTCGACCAGTACCTCCAGGACATACAAAAGCTTCCACTGATCACCGACGCCGAAGAAGAGCGGCGTTTGGCGCGTCGTGCGCAGGCTGGCGACGAAAAGGCAGCAGAGCGGCTGGTCACCGCGAATCTCAGGTTCGTGATCTCGTATGTCAAAAAGTATCAGGGCCACGGTCTCGACCTTGGTGAGCTCGTCGCGATCGGCAATGAAGGTCTGCTCAAGGCAGTAAGAAAGTTCGACCCCGATCAGGGCGTGAAGTTTATTTCATACGCCGTGTGGTGGGTTCGCCAGGCAGTTCTCAAGGCGCTGGCAGAGCAGACACGAAGCGTTCGAATTCCGCTCAATCAGAATTCGCAGCTGATCAAGCTGGCCCGGGCACAAACCGTACTCTCGCAGGTGTTGAAGCGCGATCCCACCGATAACGAGATCGGCCGCCTGCTCGAAGAGACCCCCGACGCGGTACGTTCCGCCAAGCAGATGTCGGCGACGGAGATCTCGCTCGACGCCCCGATCGATCGCTCGGATCGCGAGGCCTGCACGCTCGGTGAGCGTTTCGCCGGAGTGGACGGCGCCGAGATCGAGGACGTGACGGACTTCCATCTGATGCGCGAGTTCATCGACCGCGTTTTCCGGAAGTACCTAACGCCGCGCGAGCGGAAGATCCTTCACCTCTACTACGGCCTCGAGCAAGGCTCCGATGCGATGACGCTCGAGAAGATCGGCGCGCTGATGGGTGTCACCCGCGAGAGAATCAGACAGATCCGCGAGCGGGCGTTCGAGAAGCTGCGCGAGTCCCCGGACGGTTCGGCGCTCGCAGGGTTCTGGAGCTAAGCGGGAGGCCCGAGGCGAAAAGCGGGAAGCGGGAGTAGCAGCAAAGCAGTTCGAAAGACGCCGGCCAAATCGAGTCGGCGTCTTTCTTGTATAGAGCTAGCATTCCTCTTCCCTCTTCCCTCTTCCCTCTTCCCTCTTCCCGAGATGGCTGCGACACAGACCGCGCCCGCACCTCCGCGCGCCTCGAAGCTAAAGGCCTTTCTCAATGCCGCGTGCGGAAACGCGGAAGCAGCGCGGGAAGCGCTCACGGTCGCGGGCTTCGAGCTCGATGTGGTGCAACCGCGCGAGCTGGAGCAGCGGCTCAAGCAGGCAATCGACGGCGGAACCAAGCGCATTCTCGTTGCCGGCGGTGACGGCACGATCGCGACCGCCGCATCGCTCGTCGCCAAGACCGATATCGAGCTGGCGATCCTCCCCGGTGGAACGCTCAACCACTTCGCCAAGGATCACAACGTCCCGACTGACCTCGGCAAGGCGGCGTTGGTCGCGGCCGATGGCGTGGTCGTTGGCGCCGACATCGGATACGTCAACGACTGCGTGTTTCTGAATACGAGCTCGATCGGCGCATACGTGACCTTCGTCCGCGATCGGGAGCGGTTCGAAAAGCACGTCGGCTACAGGATCGCGAGCTTCTTCGCTCTCGTCCAAACGTGGTCCAGGTTACGGACGTTCACCGTGACACTGGAAATCGAGGGCGTGAAGAAATCCTACCGATCGTCCATGGTCTTCATCGGCGTCGGCGAGCGTGAGCTCAAGGCGCCGGCATTCGGCAGCAGAGTGAAGAACGGTAAGAGCCGACTTCACGTCATGATCGTTCGCGGCCAGAAGCGGGCGCGCCTGTTCGCTGTAGCGGTCGCTGGAATTGCCAGGGGAACGAAGGAGGCAGAAAAACTTCCGGAGTTCGACGACTTCCTGGTCGATAGCTGCCGGATCGATCTCACGAGACCCCACGCCTTGATCGGCCTTGATGGCGAGCTCAAGGAAATGCGGACCCCGCTGGACTATCGGATCGAGCGTGATGCGCTCCGCATCGTGGTCGCCCCGCCGGAGGGAGATGAATAGCTAAATTCCACGGATGACCCAGCCGTCTCCCGCCTCGAGCCCGGCCCAACCCTCGCCTGCGCAGTCCGCGGTCGCGGAGCGTCTGGCCGAAATCGTGGGCGAGCGCCACGTGCTGAGCCGCCCGAGTGAGCTGCTGGTCTACAACTCGGACGGATTGCCCGGCTACAGGCGCCAGCCGAGGCTCGCGGTTTTTCCGGGAACGCGGGAAGAGACCATCGCGGTCGTCAGATTGCTTGCCGATGAAGGACTTCCCTTCGTCCCGCGCGGTGCCGGAACCGGGTTGTCCGGGGGAGCGCTCGCCGACGATATCGCCGTCATCGGCCTGCACCGGCTCAAGAAAATCATCTCTCTCGATGTCGACAATCGACGCGCCACCGTCGAGCCGGGCGTCGTGAACCTGCGGCTCAATAAGCACGTCGCGCCGTACGGTTTGCTGTACGCGCCGGACCCCTCGAGCGAAGCGGCGTGCACGATCGGCGGCAATGTCGCTGAGAATGCGGGCGGTCCGCATTGCCTCAAGTACGGCGTTACGCTCAACCACGTCCTGGCACTAACGGTCGTCTTACCGAACGGTGAGGTCGTCGAGCTGGGCAGCAAGGTCGGCGAGCGGGATGGCTACGATCTGCGTGGAGCATTCATTGGATCGGAGGGATGTTTCGGGCTCGCTCTGGACATAACCGTCAAGCTCACCCCCAAGCCTCAGACAGTAAGGACGCTGCTTGCGGACTTCAGGTCGGTCGACGCCGCTGCGCACGTGACATCTGCGATCATCGCCTCCGGGATCGTACCGGCAGCACTGGAGTTCATGGATGGTGCGACGATCCGCGTGGTCGAGGATTCCATTTACGCCGCGGGATATCCACGGGACGCTGAGGCTATTCTTCTCATCGAGCTCGACGGACTCGAGGCTGGAGTCTCGGCGGACCTCGAAGCCGTGCGGCGGATCTGCATCGATGGCGGCGCGCGCAACGTGAGGGTGGCGCGCGATGATGCGGAGCGCATGAAGCTCTGGCAGGGACGGAAGAAGGCGTTTGGAGCGATGGGGCGTCTGGCGCACCACCTGATCGTGCAGGATGCGGTGATTCCACGGACGAAGCTGCCGGAGATTCTGGCCACCATTCACGCTATCGGTGAGAAGTACGGAGTCGTGGTGTGCAACGTCTTCCATGCCGGCGATGGAAATCTTCACCCGAACATCCCCTACAACGCGGACGATCCCGGGGAAAGCGAGCGCGTGCACAAGGCGATGACCGAGATCATGCGGACGTGCATCGATGCTGGAGGTAGCATCACCGGCGAGCACGGCGTCGGGCTCGACAAGATGGGATACATGGAATCGATCTTCTCCGAAAGCTCGCTCAACGCGATGTGCGAGCTGCGCGGAGTGTTCGATCCGGACAGGCGGTCGAATCCGGGAAAGGTCGTTCCGCTTCACGCCTGCAAGGAATGGAACGCAGTTGCCCGAAGCCGCCTGCGAACGCGTACGAGCCCGCCGGCATATGCAGATGATGATCTACCTGGCGCCACGGCCCGCCCGCTCGAGGCCAAGCCTACGCATCCCTCCGCCGAGTGAGTACGGAAGCGGTTGTCTCCGCGATAAAGGAGAGCGTCGCGACTGGAATGCCGCTTCGGATTGCTGCGCGTTCGACATGGCTCGACGCCGGACGTCCGGTGCGTGCGGACAAAACGCTTTCACTCCGGGACGACGGCGGCATCGTTGGCTACGTGCCGGGGGATCTGACGCTCACGGTGCGCGCGGGAACTTCGCTCTTGGAGATCGAGCGCGTAACGCGAGAGCACGACCAGTGGCTGCCGCTCGACCCTTACGGCTCACCCGACGGAACCATCGGTGCAACAATCGCGACTGCCTCGGCGGGCCCGCTCGCAACCGGTTTCGGGCTGCCCCGCGATCTTCTGCTCGGTCTCGAGTTCGTGAATGGTCGCGGAGAAGTGGTGAGAGGCGGGGGCAAAGTGGTAAAGAATGTCGCGGGCTTCGATCTGTCGCGGCTGATGACCGGTTCATGGGGAACGCTGGGCGTGATCACCGAAGTAACCCTTCGACTGTACGCATTGCCGAGTGCCGATCGCACGTTTGCGATCGCTCTCAGGGGGAGCGAGAAGGACATGGCGTCCCTCGTCCACACGATCGTCGTTTCTCCTCTCACTCCGTACGCGCTTCAGCTCCTCAATCCTCCGGCCGCGCGTTCTCTGGGTCTCGGCGAGCATGCGGTGTGTCTCGTTCGCTTTGGTGGCAACGATGCTGTCGTTCGGTCGCAGGTCAACGCGCTGTCACACATCGCGCGACTGGAAGAGGAACAATCGACCATATGGACGCGGCTCCGACTGCTGGATCGCGACGCGCACACGACGATCAGAATCGTGAGCATGCCACAGCGGTTTCTCGCCAAGTCTGCGAAAATTCTCGGAGACGACATTGCAGGGATTTTCACGTGCATCGATCCGCATCGTGGCGTTCTGAGGATCATCGTTGGAGCTAATGGAAAGAATGGCGATGTTGGTACTTCCACGATCGGAGGATCGATCGATTTCCATAAGGGCGGAGAGGAGTCGACCGAAGTGGTCTTCGAGAAACTTCCTCCAGAAGTCTGGTCAGCGGTCTCACCCAGCGTGGTGGCCGACGGGTTGTCGCAAGGCGTCAAGCGAGCGTTCGATCCGCACAACATTCTAAACCCCGGCATACTCGGCGACTGACGTGACCGTTTCTCTTCCCGCTCACTCGCTACCGCGCGATCCGATGCCTGGGTGCGCTCTTCCGGGCACGCCGCTCGCCGACGCGCTGCCCGGAATCAATGCGTGTGTGCACTGCGGATTCTGCCTCCAGGCCTGCCCGACGTACCTGAACCTCGAGGACGAGAACGACAGTCCGCGCGGCCGCATTTTTCTCATGCGATCGCTGCTGGAGGGCACGGTCAAGCCTGATGATCCGAGCGTGCAGCGGCACATCGATCAGTGCCTCGGATGCAGAGCATGCGAGCCCGTCTGTCCGAGTGGTGTCCCGTACGGCCAGCTGCTGGAGGCGACGCGCGCCACACTCCGCGAGAGCGAGCCGACACCGTTCATCGCGCGACTCATACTGTTCGTCTTTGCGCGGGAGTGGCTGCTTCGTCCAGCGATGTTCTTCTCTCGCATTCTCGCCGCGACACCGATCCCGACGCTCCTTTCCGGGGTCAAGGGACGTCTTGGCTTTGCGATGGCAATGCTCGCCTCGACCGGCCGTTCCATCGAGCGGTCAAGATATCAGCCGGTGACCACGGGCGACCGCGGCAATGTCGCATTGCTTCGCGGCTGTGTGATGGACGGCCTTTTCAGCGAGACGAATCGCGCGACCAGACGCGTGCTAATCGTCAACGGTTACGCGACAGTAAACGCTCCAGGGCAGAACTGCTGCGGCGCGCTCCACGCGCACGCCGGCCATCTCGAGACCGCCCGATCGCTCGCGCGGCGCAACATCGAGGCGTTCGAGCGCTCGGGCGCAGCCTTTGTCGCGGTCAATGCGGCCGGTTGCGGAGCGATCATGAAAGAGTATGGGCATCTATTGAAGGATGATCCCGAATGGCACGCGCGAGCCGCAAGCATGAGCGCGCGCGTGAGAGACGTGAGCGAGCTGCTTGCCGCCGCCGGTCCGCGTGAAGGCGGACCTCTTCCCATTCGAGTCACGTACGACGCGCCCTGCCATCTCCAACACGCACAGCGCGTGACGCAGCCGCCGCTGTCCGTTCTGGCCGCGATCCCCGGTCTCGAGCTCGTTCCTCTCCACGATTCCGATCAATGCTGCGGAAGCGCAGGGATCTACAATCTCATCGAGCCGGACACGTCAGATGCGGTGCTCGCGCCCAAACTCGGCAACATTGCTGCGACTGGCGCGCCGTGGGTCGCGACGGGAAATCCAGGTTGTCTGATGCAGATCGGCGCCGGCCTGATTCGCGCCGAGATCCCCGCGCGCACCATTCATCCCGTCGATCTGCTCGACGCATCCTACGCCGCTTCCGGCCAGTAGCGCCCATTGTGGGCACTGGCTTAATTGCAGGTAATGTCGGAAATGAGCGTGTATTCCGCGTTGCACAACGGTGCTCTCTTTTTCGACCGGAGCGACCGGACGCGCATGCGGATCTCCGGGCCGAAGGCGGCCGAGCTGGTCACCGGAATGGTGACGAACGACGTTTTGGCTCTGCTTCCGGGCGAAGGCCAGTACGCCGCCGCGCTCACTCCCAAGGGGAAGATCGTCGCTGACCTCCGCATCTTCGCGCTCGACGATTCGCTTCTTATAGACACTTCCGCCGCTGCCGCTCCGGGATGGAAGGAGATGGTGCGGAAATATGTCAACCCGCGTATCGCACCTTACCATGATCTCACGTCGGAGCTGAGTGACTTCGGGGTCTTCGGACGTTCGGCCCATTCCGTCGTGTCGCGAGTGCTTGATGTCGATGACAAGGACCTCGTGCCGCTTCCACCCTACGGCCACATCAGCCGGCCATTCGGGAACGTGACTGTAATCATCGCGCGCGTTCCCGAGATCGATCTCGATGGATTCGAGATACTCATTCCGACCGAAGCGGCCACGTTGCTCAAGGCAAAGCTGGAGGGAGCGGGAATCTCCGCCGGAGCCCAGGACACATGGGAAATCGCACGCATCGAGAGTGGTCGTCCGCAGTGGGGTATCGACATGGATGAATCCACGCTACCCCAGGAGGCCAACTTCGACGAGCTAGGCGCGATCTCCTACACCAAAGGCTGCTACATCGGACAGGAGACCGTCGCACGCGTACACTTCCGCGGCCACGTGAATCGTTTTTTGCGAAGACTCCGATTCGTCACCCGGCCCGCGCCACCCAGGGGTGCCGAGCTGGTGGACGAGACCGGAAAGGTGATCGGCGACATTCGAAGCTCCGCTCTTTCGCCGCGATTCGGCGGTGTCGGCCTCGGGATGGTGAGGCGCGAGGTGCCGCCGGGGACAACGCTGCAAGCGAAGTGGGAGGGAGGAGAATGCAGCGTGCAAATCGAGCAAAACGAAAAAGGCGCCGCTGTTTAGCGGCGCCTTCTTGATCTCCGAGGAGAGGCTTACTTCTTCTTCGTGGTCGCCTTCTTGGTGGTGGTCGTCGTCTTGGTCGTCGTGGTCGTCGACGCGGCAGTCGAGCTGGCGGTCGTGTCCATCTTCATGCCAGTGTCCATCGCGGCCGGAGCCGGAGCCATTGCGGGAGCGGACGTATCGGCCGTCGCGGATTCATCCTTCTTGGCGGTGCATGCGGCAAGTACGAGAACGGCGGCGACAAGGGCCAGGCGCTTCATTTACGATCTCCTTAAGAGGAACGTGGATAAGTCGCCGGTCCGTGCCCGCGTTCGCGGTGCCCGTTTTTGGCGCGCGCGAAAATTTATCTCATCTGGAACCGCTGTCAAGGGCAGAAGCTTCTAGTTGCCCTCTCGCACACGGGCTAGATTAAGTCTCAAAGTCGGCTTTTCCCTCGGAGAATCAGTTGTCGGTCTATCCAGAAACATTTGGCGCACTCAAGCGCTCTGCCTTCGGCTCGCCTGACCGAAGACAGCAGTCAGTCAAAGATGAGCTCCGCTCGAATCTTCTCACGCGTCTCGCTAGTCGAAAGCCCATCTTCCATGGTGTGATCGGTTACGAGGAGACGGTCATGCCGCAGATCGTCAACGCTCTTCTCAGCCGGCACAACTTCATCCTCCTCGGATTGCGCGGGCAGGCGAAGTCGAGAATCCTCCGCGCGCTGACCACCCTCCTCGACCCGGCAATGCCCATCATCGCCGGCAGCGAGGTGACCGACAATCCCTTCGCGCCGATCTCCAAGTTCGGAAAGAATCTTGTCAACGAGGCCGGAGACGACTCCCCGATTACGTGTCGCCAGCCGGCTCAGCGGTACGTCGAGAAGCTCGCAACCCCCGACGTCACGGTAGCCGACATCATCGGTGACCTCGATCCCATCAAGGCCGCGCGCGGGGGACACATCCTCGGCGACGAGCTCACGATGCACTACGGGATGCTGCCGAGGGCAAATCGCGGAATCTTTGCCTTGAACGAGCTTCCGGATCTTGCCGGAAAGGTGCAGGTGAGCCTCTTCAACATCATGCAGGAGGGCGACGTCCAGATCAAAGGCTATCCGGTGCGCCTGCCGCTGGATGTCATGCTATGCTTCACCGCGAATCCCGAGGACTACACCGCCCGCGGAAAAATCATCACGCCCCTCAAGGACCGCATCGGGAGCGAGGTGACCACGCACTATCCCGAGAGCGTCGAGCTCGGCATGGCGATCACGAACCAGGAAGCGTGGACAGCGCGGGGCGCGGGAAAAGTGCGCGTTCCCGACTTCATCGCCGAGGTGATCGAGCGGGTCGCATTCGAGGCGCGGACTGACAAGCGCATCGACAAGCGTTCGGGCGTTTCGCAGCGCATGCCGATCTCCGTGCTGGAGAACGTGGTGTCGAACGCGGAGCGGCGCGCGATTCAGACCGGCGAGCGTGACATCGTCCCGCGCATCGCCGACATCTACGCAGCGCTGCCGGCGATCACCGGCAAGATCGAACTCGAGTACGAAGGCGAGCTGGTCGGCGGACACGTCATCGCGCGCGAATTGATTCGCCGCGCGGCCGATGCCACGTATCAGGACCGCGCCGGCGGCATCAACACCGACGAGATCATCATGTGGTTCGACGTCGGTGGCGCGCTGCAGGTGACCGATGATGTTCCGGTGGAAGCAGTCGTCGAAGGCTTCGGCAGCGTTCCCGGATTGATGCAGGTCGTGAACACCGCCGGCCTTTCGCCGATGGACGATCTCCCGGTCGTTGCCGCCGGGTGCGAGCTCGTGCTCGAGTCTCTCGTTGCGCGGAAGAAAATCGCGCGGTCGGACGCGGGCACGTACGGCCGGGCCGTCGAAGAGAAGCGCCGCCGACCCTATCAGGACTGACAATTGGCGATTCTCACGGTCTCGCGGCTTTATGGGTCGGGAGGCTCGGAAGTCGCCGCCATCGTCGCCAAAACCCTCGGCTGGTCCCTGCTCGACAACGCTGTCGTCGATGCCGTTGCTACACGGATGGGATTGAGCGTCGCCGAAGTGCAGGCACGTGAGGAGAGAGTTCCGTCACTCGTTGAACGGCTGACATCGGCGATGGCGATGGGCTCGCAGGAGTGGATGTCGCCGATCGCGGACACAAAGCGTCCGACCGACGAGCAGTTGATCGAAGTCACCCGGCACATCATCGAGGAAGCGATCGTGCGCGGCCCGGTGGTCGTGGTGGGACGCGGCACGCAGGAGATGCTGGCCGAGAGGGAGGACACGCTCCACGTGTTCTGCTACGCGCCGAGGAAGGCTTTGATCGCGCGGACGATGAAGCGGGAGGGCTTGAGCGCCGAGGAAGCGGCGCGCCTCGTAGACGACACCAACAAGCAGCGGGACCAATGGGTGCGGTTGCATTGGGAGCGCGACCGGCGGGCGCTCGAGAATTACGATCTGAGCGTGAATACCGAGAGACTCGGGATCGAGGGATCCGCTCAGCTGATCGTGACGGCTGCGAAAAGTAGGTTCAAGCTTTAAGAGCAACTGCAACTGAACGGGATCCGAGATCCCAGAGGCATAGATGTTAGGGGTTAGGCACTGCGCTCGGACCTCACAACCGCCGTTCACGTAAATGGTGTGGCTCGAACTCACGAACCGCCATTCAAGCACACGTCCATGATCCACCCCGGAATGGTCGGCGCGCTGTGACCAATAACTGAGATCTCCGCCTCTCAGATCTCGGATCCCGTTCAGGTTTCTTTTTTGGCCTCTCAGATCTCGGATCCCGTTCAGTTGTCTTTTATTTTGGATTCGTCGCCCAGATAGTCGACTCCGTCACGAACCCCCGATCCTCTACCTCGAGCATGCTAACGATCAATCGGGCGATGTCCGAAGCGTGCAGCTTGCTCGGATTGTCCGGCCTGGCTGATTTTGGGGACGACTGACCTTCGCCGAAGCTGGTGAGGACTTCGCTCGGGTTCACTTGCATGGCCCGAATGTTGTGCTGTCGAAGCTCCGCCCTCCAGCACTCGGTCATGGCATGTACCGCGAATTTGCTCGAGCAGTACGCCGTTTCGTTGGCGAATCCACGCTGCCCCGCGGTCGACGAGATGTTCACGATATTTCCGTAGCTCCGGCCGACGAAGTGCTTTGCTGATTCCCGCGCAACGAGCATCGCTCCGAACACGTTGGTCTGCCAAACACGAAAAACCTCGTCCCCTGTCAGCTCGAGGAGAGGGGCGAATCACCCAAACCCGGCGTTGTTGAGGAGCACGTCGTAGTCGCTGTACTCCTTGACCACGGTGGAGATCATTCGCAGCACGTCGTCTTCCTTGCTCACGTCGGCGACTATCGGCAGAGCACCGATCTCCGGGGCGGCGGCTTCGAGCATATCCTGGTGCCGCGCACAAATCGCCGCTCGCGCGCCACCGTTGCCTAGCAGACGCGCAGTCTCGAGTCCGATTCCACAGCTGCCGCCAGTGACGAGCACCGCCGCGTTCTTCAGATCCACTGTTTCTCCCTGGTGCCGATCGTTTCGCGCACGAGCTCGGCAAAGTCCGTGACGTCGGCTTCGACCGTGTCGAACGAAGTGATAAGACGCGCTTCGGAAGTGGCCTCGTTCCAGACGTGAAATGGCCAACGCGCCTGGACCTTGGGGATTATCTCCTTCGGCAGCGTCGCGAACACTTCGTTCGCCTGCACTTGCTGCGTGAGCGTGACGCCCTTGATGCCCGCGAGCTCTCCCGCCAGCAGCTGGGCCATCCTGTTCGCATGAGCCGCGCTCCTCTTCCAGAGATCGTTGGTCAGAAGAGCGTTGAACTGCGCCGCGATGAACCGCATCTTCGAAGAGAGCTGCATCCCCTGCATGCGCTTGAACTCGAAGTCGTCGGCCAGCAGAAGCTTGAAGAATATCACGGCCTCTCCCGCGACGAGGCCGTTTTTCGTCCCCCCGAATGAGAGCGCGTCGACGCCCGCCCCGCTCGTGATCGCTTTCAGCGGCACGTCGAGACTCACGGCCGCGTTGAAGATTCTGGCGCCATCCATGTGCAGCAGCAACGAATGAGAATGCGCAAAATCCGCGATGGCCCGGATCTCCTGCGGCGTGTACACCGTGCCGTACTCCGTCGCCTGCGTGATCGAGATCGCGCGCGGCTGCACGTGATGCTCGTTCCCGATGTCGTGCAGATGCTCGCGGATTCCAGGGACGGTGATCTTTCCGTGCGGCGACGGAACCGTGAGCAGCTTGCATCCGATGTGCTTTTCGGCGGCACCACACTCGGAAGTGTAGACGTGCGCCGTCTCGGCGCAGATCACCGCCTGGTGCGACTGCACCATGCTCTGCAGGCAGAGCACGTTCGCCGCCGTGCCGCTGAATACGAGAAATACTTCCGGATCACCGCCCAGTTCGGCGGCGATCCTGGCAATGGCGTCGCGCGTGTATGGATCGCCGCCGTACGAAGGAACATGGCCGAAGTTCGCGGCGGCCATCGCTTCAAGGACCTCAGGATGTACACCGGCCCAATTGTCGCTCGCGAACGCGCGTCCCGGCTGCTGCTTGTGCGGCATGCGCCTACGATAACGTCTCGCTTGCTCCAGCGGCAAGACGACCGCTGCCCGCGTTGGCCAGTGTTGTCGTGAACTTCTAGTGAAAGTCGCGGCTGGCGTGGACTAGCTGCTTCACCTCGAGCTCGCGGAACTTTTTGCCGATGACGTTCCGCACTCCGCCATCGCGCTCGAACTTGCCCTCCACCGCCACGAAGGTCGAGAACTTCACCACCTCGGAATATTCCTCGACGAGCCTCTTGGAGACGATCACGTTGATAAACCCGAACTCGTCTTCCATCAGCAGGAACACCGTGCCCTTCGCGCTCTGCGGTTGCTGGCGAATGGTGACGAGTCCAGCCGTAGTGATCCACTCTCCGCCTTTGAGCTGCTCGAGCTGGCGTGAGTCGAGCACCCCCGCGTTGCGCAGTTTCTCACGCAGATGCTCCATCGGATGGCCGCTGACACTGATGCCGACCGAGAAGTAGTCGAGGAAGATCAGCTCGTCGCGCGTGAGGGGACGCGGGTTGTAGGGCGTGATCCGCGCCGGAGCGAGTGGCAGGCTGTCGCCCACTGCGCGCATCGCGATCCACGCGGCGCGGCGACGATCCGGCTCCCAGGCGCCGAAGGCACCGGCGCGTGCGAGCTGCAGTGCATCGGCCCGCTGCAGCTTTGCCCGCTGCACCACGTCGTCGATCGAAGAGAAGCGATCCCATCCTCTCGCTGCCTTCAGCGCGTCGAGAGATTTCTCGCCGAGTCCGCGGATATGCCGCCAGCCGATTCTGAGAGCCGGCCGGTCCGGATTTTCCGTCGGCTCGGTGGTGCACTCCCAATCACCGTCTCGCATGCAAGGCGGCAGAGACTTGAGTCCGTGCCTCCTCGCATCGTGAATCAAAGTCGATGGCGGATAGAATCCCATCGGCCAGGAGTTCAGCAATCCGGCGTAGAACTCCGCCGTGTAATGCGCCTTGAGGTATCCGGTCGCATAGGCGATGAGAGCGAAGCTCCACGCATGCGATTCGGGAAATCCGTAATTGGCGAAGCTCTTGAGATCCTCGGCGATCTTCGCCGCGACATCTTCCGTGACTCCCCGCTCGACCATGCGCGCGCGAAGCTGCTCCAGCACGCGATGCAGCTTTTCCACTTTTCGAATATGTCCCATGGTGCGCCGCAACTCGTCGGCCTGCGCCGCCGAGTAGCCACCGAGCTTCATGGCGATCGCCATCGCCTGTTCCTGAAAAATCGGGATTCCCTGCGTACGCTTGAGAATCGGTTCCAGATCGGGATGCAGGTACGTCACGGGCTCGAGCCCACGCCGCCGCGCAGTGTAGGGATGTACGAAATTCGCCTGGATCGGACCGGGTCGAATGAGCGCCACCTGCACTACAATGTCGTACAACCGATCTGGCTTCGTATGTAGCACAGAAGCGATCTGCGCCCTGCTCTCGATCTGGAAGGTGCCGATCGTCTCGCCGGTCGCGATCAGGTTGTACGTCTCGGGATCGTCGGGAGGCAGCTTGTACATCTCCGGCCTGGTTCCGGTGCGAACCTCGATCATGTCGAACGCGCGTCGCACCAGCGAGAGAGCGCCGAGTCCGAGGAAATCAAACTTCGGCACGCCGACGGCATCGAGATCGTCCTTGTCGAACTGGATGATCGTGCGACCCATGGTCGTGTGCTCCACCGGCATGTAGTCGCCGAGGGGCGCGGAAGACAGCACGAATCCGCCGACGTGCGTGGAGCGAAGACGAGGCACTCCCTCGAACGCCGCCATCGCAGCGAGAGTCGCTTTCCCGCGTGGATTGTCGAAATCGAGGCCGAGCTTGGGAGCGAGGATTTCTTCGATGTACTTCGCGCCTTCGATCGGATCGCTCCAGTGGATCCTCTTGGAGATGTTGGTCGCCATCTCCACCGGGTAGCCGAAGGCGCGCATCGAGTCGCGGATAGCATTCGGGCCGCGATACATCTGCACGATGCAAGTGATCGCCGCCTGGGCCCGATTGTACTTCCCGTAGACGTAGTCGAGCACTTCCTCGCGGCGGTCGTGCTCGATGTCGACGTCGATGTCGGGAGCTTCGGTCTGTCCATCGACACGGATCTCGGAGAGAAAGCGCTCGAACAGAAGTCCGTGCCGCACCGGATCCACCGCCGTGATCGCAAGACAGTACGCGACCGCCGAGTTCGCGGCGCTGCCGCGTCCCTGGCAGAGGATTCCCTTCTGCCTGGCGAAGTGCACCGCGTCCCACATCACCAGAAAAAATCCGGCGAAGCCGAGATTGCCGATGACCCTCAGCTCGTGCTCGAGCTGTGCGGTCTGTTTTTCGTCGACCTCACCCCACCTTTCTCGCGCGCCATCAAAGACTTTCTCCTTGAGGAAGGTGTCGTCGTTATAGCCGGCGGGCACCGGAAATTTGGGCAGCGGCGGTCTCACCCAGGCGAGACTAAAATCGCACTCCGATGCGATTCGCTCGCTCTCCTCCAGACCCGCTTCGCGCCCCTTCCAGCGCGTGGCCATCTCTTCTGGGGATGCGAGACGCCACTCACCGTTCGGATGCAGCAGTCCGCGTGCGAGCGCGTCGTCGATGGTCGTGTCGTATCGAAGAGCGGTGAGGACGTCGTGCACGAGCCGGCTGTCGTTGTCGATATAGCGTGCCTCCTGACAAATCACCCATGGCACTTTGTGACGCTCGGCCAACTCGATCAGCGCGGTGGCGAGCGCCGCTTCGTTGCCGCTCGTGTGGTGCAGCTGCACTTCGACCGCGAGTCTGTCACCGAAGACTTCGCGCCACTTACAGAGCGTGCGCTCCGCGCTTCTGTAGTCACCAGTGCGGAGACTGGATGCGACCGGCCCGGACGCCGGACCGGTCAACACCTGCAGTCCTTCACTCCGCTCCGCTACCTGTTGCCACGAGATGCGCGGGCGTCCGCGCGTCTTCTTTCCATCTCCCTTCTGCCACGTCGACAGCTCACCGACCCGCGACCTCGTGACGAGGGAAGCCAGGTTGTTGAAGCCCTCTTTCGTCCGAGCCAGAAAGGCGGCGGGACATCCATCGATCACGAGCTCGGCACCGACTATTGGCTTCACATTTTGCCGGCGCGCCTCCAGTCCAAAGCGAACTATTCCTCCGAGATCAGCGGTGTCGGTGATCCCGATGGCGCTGTAGCCGAGTGATGCCGCACGGGCGACGAGTGCTTCCGGGGAAGCGCTGCCGTCGCCGAAGGAGAAGGCGGTACGGGCCCTGAGTTCGACGAATCCCATGGCTCAGTATACCCGAACAAAGACCGAATACAAGGGGTAGGAAATAGTACGACAACTGAACGGGTGCGAGCAGTCAGTAGCGTAGTTGCCAGTGATTAGTTCACGACGTCCGGACTTACCTCGGTGGCGTTCGGGGCACAAGCAGGGGTCTGCATTGATCCGCGCCGATGAAGTCAGGGCGGAGTGAACTAGCAAACTGACATCTGTGCCACTGACTTCTGGCACCCGTTCAGTTGCAGTTATTTCTCTCCGAGCCTGGAGCCAG